>Ga0172375_10002971_pt1 | contig 26080 bp, 32 predicted proteins | sample LakKiv1m_FD_114537 | JGI IMG/M metagenome (GOLD analysis project Ga0172375, IMG submission 114537) | Freshwater microbial communities from Kabuno Bay, South-Kivu, Congo - kab_092012_11.1m | ecosystem: Environmental > Aquatic > Freshwater > Lake | place: Democratic Republic of the Congo...
GGTCACCGCCTGGATTTTTTTAATAATTTCTTCAGGTGTCTCGATTTTATTCTCTAAAAGTTTTTTTGTCCCAAAAAAACTCGCCACTGCCGACGAGTCTTCCAAAGACAACATCAATCGGCCTTTTATCAACTCTTTGGCTCTTTTCAATTCGTCTTTGGTAATCTCAGCGTTAATAATTTTCTTATGTTCTTTAAGAATCACTTCCACCGCTTCTTTGATCTTATCAGCATTATTAGTCACGCCAGCCTGGGTAACGATGTTGCCGCAGTCCTCGTAAAGTTCGCTCCCGGTTGAAATATAATAACAGAGCCCTCGCCTCTCCCGGACTTGGATAAATAACCTACTTGACATTCCTCCACCTAAAATCGCTGACAAAACATTTAGAGCATATTTTCTCTGGTCGTGAAAAGAAAACGCTCTAAATCCTAAGCAAAAATGCGCCTGCTCGGTTTTTTTGTATTTAATTAACATTTGAGGCTTTGATTGGGTCTCTTTTATCGATAAAAACGCCGCACGTTCGCCATTTTTCCAGTCTCTGAATTTTTCTTCAATAATTGGAAGAAGCGCAGGAACCTGTTTTTGAGTCAATGACTTGGGGGACCCCCCTTTAGGGGGTGAAGTCGACGAAAAAACATGGTTCCAAGCTTCTCCAAATCCTCCAGCAACAACTAACACCGCATTCTCCGGCTGATAAAGACTTTTTATATATTCAACAAATTTCAATCGATTAAACGACTGGACCGTATCTTTGGTTCCGGCAATATCATAACCTAATGAATTACCTTTATAAAGAAGTCCTTCAAATAACTCCCCTACCCGGCGCTGTGGCGTGTCTTCATACATATTAATTTCCTCAATAATTACTCCTTTTTCGCGATTAATCTCCTCTTCCAAAAGGAGTGGATTTTGAATCATATCAGCTAAAACTTCTATTGCTGTTTTAAAATGCTCGGCGGTCGACTTTATCCAGTAACCGGTGTGGTCTTTGGAGGTAAAAGCATTGAAAATCCCACCCAGTCCTTCAATGGTTGAAGAAATCACAAACGAATTTGGATATTTTTTACTGCCTTTAAAGGCCATGTGCTCGAAAAAATGGGCAACGCCGTTATTTTTTTCATTTTCATAACGGCTACCAGCGCCGACCAAAAGTAATGTTGTTAAGGACGGAGAGCCTGTCTCGACAAAAATCACCTGAAGACCGTTTTTAAGAGTATATATCTCTGGAGTCATTTACTAATGATAGCAAAAAAACTTTATCTTTGCCTTTTAATATAAAGAAGAATAGCAACCGCAGAAATGACTAATAAGAGAATAATAATAATAAAGATAATAATGATTTTATTAATCAAATTCACTTTTCTTGGTGACAAAGGAGTATTTTCTTGTTGGCCCGGGCTATTGGTTGCTTGAAGAAATTTATCAAGATTTTGATCCTTCATTAAATTAATTTTTTCTGAACTTAAATAGTCTTTATTATCTTGAGCAAAGATTGAGGTAGTTTTTAATAAACTAATTGTTGATGCTGGGTCGGTCTTATAAGAAAGATAGTAGCTAAATAACGGTAGTTTAGAAGATATAATCTCAAATAATCCTTTATCGTTTGTCTTAACTTCTGAAAAAGTCGAGTTATTCATTGCTAGTTTAATCTTTACTATTGTATCCAGTATTGGTTTACCATAACTGTCATAAACATAACCTTTAACATATCTTAATATCGGTTCGAAGACAAAACTATCTTTTGAAGTTGCTAAATCATTAGCAACGGAAAAATACTTGAGATTCTTTTTTAGAACTACCTTAAGTGAAGTATCGGCTGGTATTTGATTGTTAGGAACAACTATCTTCCAATATCCATACCGGCCGCTCGTATCAGTAATTTCTTTTTCATAAATAGTTTGATTATTATCAACTCGAACTAAAGAAACAATGGGATAGGGATGGCTTGACTGACCACGATAGATAGTGGCATCAATATTAGCTAACTGAAAAGCGCTATTTGGCATTAGGGCTATCTGAGATATATAAGGAGAATTCGTACCTGGATCCAAAGGAATATCTCGTTCTTCAAGATCGGGTCTACCAATTTTTTCTTCCTTCGGCGTATCAATTAACTCTTTGATTTCTTGATCAGGCTGATAGATAGAGGTTGAACCATCTTTTGCTTGATAGTAGATATCTTTATACTTTGAATTGAGATTTGGATTGCTGATAAACTGATGCGTCTGGGGTAAATTAGACAGACGTAAATAATATATTCCTTCGGGAACAACAAAGTTAAAAACACCGTTTATCCCAGTTTTATCAGGATTAAGCTGACCTCCTGTCATTGTCACTTTTATATCTGGATTAATTGAGCTTAATAATTTAACATCGACTCCGGAAATCGGCTCAAGGGAGACTGAGTCAAACACTCTACCAAATGGGTCCCAAAAGATATCCTGACATTTCTTCTCTAATTCAGAAGAAGAAAAAGAGGGAAAAGTTAGTATCCCCTGCTGCTGGGTTTTATCTTCTCCTTCAACTGCCTCTCCTCCTGTACCGGTAGGGGGAATAAAATAATAACCATAAAAGAAATAATGACTGCTAGGAGAAGCGCTGTTAATCTTTCCTTTAATATCAACCTCACCTTGAGAGTTACTGGTATAAACTCCGTCGGGATGGTCATAGCTAAGGCTCATGCCTCCCGTAGGGACCTTGCCAAAAAGAAGGATGTTCGTCGCGTCAACCCCGGTATCACAGAAAGGCTCGTTGCTACCATTTTCAATACAGTAGTAGGGATAGACAGTGGCATTAGCAGGAAAACCAGTTCCTTGTAGTTCAAAAACAGAGCCGCCGGCGGGAAAGGCGGTTAACTCTCCTTTTTCATAAAATACCGGATTTAGGCAGAGATTACCATAGCCTTGTTCAGCAACTGTCTCTTCTTGAGCATTAATACGATAGATAACGACTTTTTTAATAAAAAAAACAATTAAGAAAAAAATAAAGATGAAGAATAAAATCTTTTTTAACCTCATAATTTAAGAGTATTATTTTTCTTTTAATAAGTCAAGATATTGTAAAATTATATCAGAGCTGATAAAATTAATTTCTAATTTCAGGGCCCGTAGCTCCCGTCGTTGAGGCTTCGCCACAACAGACGGGCCCGCCAGTTCTACGAAGTTGAACGGCGGGCAACTGGCAGAGCAGTCCCGACTAAGTCGGGATTGGTTTCGAGTTCGAGATTTGTCTAATGTACTCTGTTTATATTTTACAAAGTTCAGTGGATAAATCGTATTATATCGGTTATACCAGTAATATAGATATTAGATTGAATGAGCATAATTTTGGTAGAACTGGTTATAGTAGTAGAAAAAGACCTTGGAAGTTAGTTTATAGGGCCCGTAGCTCAACTGGCAGAGCAGCAGCCTTTTAAGCTGTTGGTTTCGAGTTCGAGTCTCGACGGGCTCACCGAGTCAAACTCGGTTCCACCGAGTAACTAAGAGTTTGGCGAGGTAGACAAGTTTGACTTGTCACAGAAATATTTTTTTGTAAAATGAAAAAATCGTCTGACGATTTTAAAAATAAATATTTCTTCGTTTACACTTTATTGAGTTTTAAAGACAGAAAACTTTATACAGGCTTTACCACCAATCTAAAGCAAAGATTATTGGAACATTTTTACGGTAAAGTTACTTCAACTAAATTTAGAAGACCATTTAAACTTATACATTCAGAAATGTTTCTTAATGAATTTGATGCCAAAGCAAGAGAGGTGTTTTTAAAAAGTGGCTTTGGAAGAAAACAATTAAAACAATCATTAAAAAGAACGCTTGAAGAAAATTTTTCCTAAATTTGAAGCTAAAGTATTCCAGTTATTTAAAACAATAATAAGGGCTTTTATCTTTGCATGCAGCATCATGATGCAACCCGAACAAGAAAAGGTTCAATTAGTGACCATAATCAATTCTTTCTCTATCAAAATAATGAATACGTTGGTTTTGCTTCAGTAAGTTCAGGCAGGTCTACAGGTGCGTATAATCTGTAGAATTATACTTCTATCTGTAGTTGCTTAAAAGTCTGGTAAACTTTATACATATAAGTTTGAATGGAGTTTCATTCTGGGAAGTCTTGGCTCACTATTCTCTTATGTCCGCCGGCGCGATCATGATTGAGTTGGGAAGGTGAAACGTTTTTTTCTTCTTAATGCAGGTGTATTATTAAAAACACCCTCTGCACAAGATCCTAAAACTCTAGTAGCAGTCGCACCAATCACACTTTTTAATATAAAATCATTCAGAGCCGATTTAAAAGATCTTGTACAACAATACCCAAAAAAATTTGCTATTTCTCTTGCTTTTAATATACTCCAATCTTCTTTTATAGTTGGATTGAATTCCTCGCTCATAAATTCCAACTATTATACTAAATTTCACGACCGTGGATAAAATTTCTTCAATTTTTTATCACTATCTGCCTTTTCTCATCTCTTCATACCACTTAAGAATAGTATTATTGACTCTTAACTTTAAAAAACTGAGAATAATAACCAATGCACAAAGCGCTGCCCAAAACAATAATCTAAAAATACTCTTATTTTTTAATCTTCTTCCTGAAATAAAGATTTTTTCTGGCAAGACAGTATATTTCGCACCATTTTTTACTGCTTTGCGGAAAAAGAGGGTGTCTTCTTGATAGCCTTTTAACGAGGGAAAACCGCCAACTTTTTCAAAAATCGACCGTGGGCAAAGAATAAATATTCCATAATCTCCGATAATTGTTTTCCATTTCCTAGCAATTATTAAATTGAGCCTTTTTGTTAAATTGGCGATCAGACAAACTAATTTATTTAAGAGATTTTTATCTTGTGATACAAACCAAACCGTCGCAATGCTATTCTGACGATGACGAAAATAATCAAGGATTCTTTTAAGAAAATTTTTTTCTTTGAAGGTGAGGTCGGCATCCAGAAAAAGCAGGATATCACCTGAGGAAGCTTTTGCTCCAGCCGTTCTCCCAACCGCAGGATTCCCCCCTTTGACTATTCTGCAACCGAATTTTCTTGCAACAACAACTGTCTTATCGGTTGAATTGTTATCAGCGACGATAATTTCACCGGGTTGGACGGTTTGCTCCTTTATTATTCTAAGTAACCGGCCTAAATATTTTTCTTCGTTATAGGCAGGAATAATTATGGATAACATGATTTATTTATAATGTAAGGTTATTGCGATTATTTCAATAGCCTGTCTATCTGATCTAAAAATAAATAATCCTCTAAATTTCCTGTCAATCCGGAAGCTATAAACTCCATATTCTTTCGGTTCCAGTAATTCTATGTTTAAACTTGGATGTTTCCAGTCTTTTATAAGAAGTTTTATTTGTTTGCTGAATTTATTTTGAAGACAATGTTTCTCTATTTTTTTATTGATTTTTTCAGATAGAGGTAAAATATCCATAAAATCAGGCTTTAAAATAATCGCTTCCTTTTAGACCTTCCTTTAGATCTTTCAAAAAAGTAGAAGTATATTTATTGGTTTTTTTGAAAGCACTAACGATTTCCTTAGCGGATTTTGTCTTTGGAGCTATAAAAGGATATGTTGACGCAGTTTCAGCCAGCTCCGGCTTCCTTATCAAAACTCTAATGATTGAGCGGATAAATTCGCTCCGATTGGCAAAGCTAAACTTTTTAACAAATTCGTCAATTAGATTAACCTGCTCCGACGGTAAAGAAATATTAATTGTACTCATATGAAGATATGATAACAAACTTTGCCAAGGTTTGTCAAGATCTTAAATATTTAATCGAATAATGAATCAAAGTCCGATCTCCGGCGCAATTTTTTTCATCGCTTCAAAACAGATCTCAATAAATTTTTCCAATGGCAGATTTAATCCTTCAGGTAAAGAACATTTTTTGACGTCTTCCCGCCTGGTTCCGGCGGCGAACTTTGGCTCTTTTAAAAATCTTTTTAACACTGAAGATAGTTTTACGTCTGCCATTTTTTTACTGGGATAGACTAAGGTTGTGGCAACAATTAGTCCAGTCAAACTGTCAGCGCAGAAGATCGACCATTCGGCCTTGTTCTGCGGTTGCCGGCCGGTCAAGTCCGGCGCATGAGCCTTAATAATGTTATGAACTGTTTCCGAAATCGTCAGGCCGTATTTTTGCAAAACTTCAAGAGTCTTTTGCGGATGAGTCGGTTTGAACTCTCCGGAATAGTCAATATCATGGATTAATCCTGCTAGCATCCAGTCTTCTTTTAACGGATCGTTGGGGGTAAGCAAATTATTGGCTTGAAAATAATCATATAATGCCCCCATACATGCTTCTAATGCCAGACTATGATAAAAAATATTAGTTTGTAATTGTTGTTTCACTACCTTGTAAAATTTCCGCCTATTTTGATTATCCATAGAGCACTGTGTCAACCAAAATTTCACCGACTCGGTGAAATACGGGTTGGTCTAATAATCTAATCTATAATAAAATTTATAATTTTCCCCGACACATAGACGACTTTGAATTTTTTTCCTTGCAAATATTTTTTTACTTTTTCACTTTTAAGAGCTTTTTTCTCTACGATTTCTTTTGAAAGTTCGTGGCTGGATACCCTTAGGGTGTCCCGAAGTTTTCCATTGACTTGAACCGGAATAATTATTTCTTCTTCGACAATTTTTTCCTCAACTTTCGGCCAACTCGATAGATGAATCGACTGTTTTTCGCCAAAGACGCTGTGCCAAATTTCCTCGGTAATAAACGGCGCAAAGGGCGCCAGAATCTGCAGAAATTTTTTGGCGTTTTTAATGTTTAATGTTTCATGTTTTATGTTATATGCCGCCTCCCAGTCGTTCAAAAACTCCATCATTGCCGCAATCGCCGTGTTCATTTTGATGTTGTTGATGTCATCGGTGACCTTACGAATGGTTTTGTTTAATTTTGAAACTAATTGTTTGTCTTCATTAAATTGTTGAATTGCTAAATTGCTAAATTGTTGATATATTTTCCATACTCTATTTAAAAATCGGTTTACGCCAGCAATAGTTTGTGTTGACCAAGGACCGGTTCCTTCATAGGGCGTCATAAAACAAAGATACAGTCGAACGGTGTCTCCGCCGTACTCTTTTACCTGGTCGTCAGGATTAATCACGTTGCCTTTTGACTTACTCATTTTATTGCCGTCTGAACCGAGGACTATCCCGTGTTGAACTCGTTTTAAAGAGAATTCTTCATAGTTTAAAAGTCCCAGATCTTTAAAAAACTTGGTAAAAAATCTGGCATAAAGGGTGTGACCCAAGGTGTGCTCGGCACCACCAAAATAGATATCAACCGGTGTCAGTTTCGCCACCCGCCGGGTGTCAAACGGCCCGTCTTGATACTTTGGATTGACATAGCGCAAAAAATACCAGGATGAATCAAAAAAAGTATCAAGAGTTTCCGGATCCCGGCTGGCTGGTTTGCCGCATTTCGGACAGCTCACCTTCATCCATTTTTCATTAGTGGCTAAAGGCGGTTTTCCTCGAGGGGTAAAATCAACTTCGTATGGTAACTCAACTGGTAAATTTTTATAAGGCACTGGAACGATTCCACAAATTTCGCAATGAATCATCGGTACCGGTGTCCCCCAGTAACGCTGACGGGAGATCGACCAGTCGCGCAGGTGATAGATGGCGGTTTTTTTACCTTTTGGCTTTGCTTTTAAACTGGTTTTTATTATCGGTAAGTGATGTTTGACAGCAAACTCTCTATCTCTTTCATCCTCGGCCGGAACCGCCATGATCGCTCCGGTTCCATAACCCAAAAGAACATAGTCGGCAATCCAAATAGGAATGTCTTTGCCAGTAACGGGATTTTTCACATAGCTTCCAGTAAAAACTCCTGTTTTTTCTTTATTTTCTTTCCGTTCTAGTTCGCTTTTTCTAATCGATTGATTAATGTAGTCTTTTACTTTTAATAGATTTTTTTTTGTTGTCATTTTTTTAACAAGCTTATGCTCAGGCGCCAAGACGACAAAACTGGCGCCATCGGTCGTCTCCGGACGGGTAGTGAAAACCTCAATTCTGCCAAAATTGATTATTATCCCCGCTGACTTTCCTATCCAATTATTCTGCCCCACCCGAACCGGTATCGGCCAATCAACCGAAGGTTTTTCCGGCCAAATCAACCTTTCCGCATAGTCGGTGATTTTTAAAAACCACTGCTCGACTTCCTTTTGGACGACTCGACTGCCACAGCGCCAGCACTCTCCCTGAACAATATTTTCGTTGGCTAAAACCGTCTGGCAGCCAGGACACCAGTTGGAAACAGCCTTGCCGCGAAAAGCCAACCCTTTTTCATACATCTTCAAAAATATCCACTGGTTGAAGCGGTAGTATTCGGGGAGAGAGGCGACCGTCATCCAGTCCCAGTCTATCATCGTTCCCATCTGTTGAAACTGCTCTGTCATCATTTTAATATTTTTCATCGTCCAGTCTTGAGGATGAACTTTGTGTTTAATAGCAGCATTTTCCGCTGGTAGACCAAAAGCATCATAGCCCATGGGAAAAAAGACGTTAAAACCATTCATTCTTTTAAAACGAGCTAAGACATCAGGAGTGGTAAAAGTAAACCAGTGGCCAATGTGTAAGTCGCCTGAAGTATACGGCCACTCGACCAAGACATAGTATTTTGGCTTATCTGAGTTGGGGTTGAAAGTATTTAACTTCTCTTTTTTCCACTCGTCAGTCCATTTTTTCTCAAACTCTTTTGGCTGATATTTATTATTCATAAAGAATATTTTAGCAGAAAAACTATTTAAATTTTTTGATTGTTTGGAAGACTTTTTCTTTAATTTCCTCGGTCACTTCAACCCCCACCACTCCCAACTGCCAGTGGCCGTAGAGAACTAAAGAACCTAAAGGCGCGAACAAAATTGCCGGAAGAGCCAATAGATCCTCTTCGCCATCAATCACTAACCAACTTTTAGCCTCGACACCCGAGGGGTGTCGAATCATTTGTTGAAGTTTTTCGGCGGTTTTGATATTAATTGTTCCAGGTTCATTTATATATTTTTTAAAATTTAAAAATTTAGATTTGAATAAAAATTTGAAATTCGAAATTAAAAATTCTTTCCGACGTGATCTGAAGTCGATTATCTTCACCTCCGGCTCAATCCCCTGCTTCATTAGTGCGTCAACAATAATATCTCCAATAGCAATCACCATTGTCCACTTCAATGTTTTAAAACATTGAAGTAAATCTTTCGTGTCCTTAAAGACACAGCCTAAGGGTTTCCTTAATTCTTCACGCAAGTATTCGGGCATGATTAATTCGTGTTTTGTATAACCTGTAGCGTGTAACGTGTAACATTTTCCATTCCTATCTATCTCACCCGCTCTTATTCTTTCCGAACTAATCCTCTTTCCATCTTCAGCCAAAACATCTTTAACAATAATTATTCTTAACAATTTCAGATTGTTTTTTTTTCTAAGTTCGTTTATTTTTAAGGCATTAGGATAAGTCAATCGGGAAACAACAATCGCCTCAATGCTTTTTATCTTATCAGCTCCTCCGGTAAATTCATAAATTGGAGCGATTTTTACACGACCGTCTCCATACTTCTTATGAATATATGCTAATAAATTTTTTTTCCTTACTAAATACGACTCAATGGTTTCTCTTAATCGTTTATGCTGAGTTAGTTTTTCAGTAGTAATTCCGATGGCGACTTTTTTTCCATATTTAAAAGCTGTCTTAATTAAAGACTGATGGCCTTTATGAAAGTGGTCAAAGGTACCGCCAAGAACTACGTGAGAAAATTTGAAATTTGAAATTTGAAATTTGAAATTTGCTTTTCTAATCCTCCATCCTTCATAAAGTTTACGTCCGTAATATGGAAATCTTTTAATCTTGTAGCCGGCTTTTTCCATAATTTTATTTGTCCAGTCATTATTACCAACCACGAGATCAAAATCTCCTACCTGTTTTTTGACGTTAGCCAACCATGCTTGGTCGTCAAAATAATCTTCTAAAGTAACGATTTTGATTACTCGATCACCAATTTTTTCTTTTTTTATCACTGTTTCAATCATTTTTTTTCTTTCCTCATAGCTTAAGGGATTATTTTCATCAAAAATACTGGCACTGCCGATGCCGATTACTAACTTATCTGCGATTTTTAAAGTTTCCTTCAATAAATAAAGATGGCCTTTGTGAAAGGGTTGGAAGCGACCGATGAGTAAAGCTCTCGAGAATTTCATAATTGCAATTATCTTTTATAGTATACTATATCTATGAAAACATCGCTCTCTATTAATCCAGAGCTTGAGACGAAAAAAATCGTCACATTTCTAAAATCTGTTCAAAAAAAGACCGGCATCGACAAGGTCGTCATCGGCCTATCAGGCGGTATCGACTCGATGACAGTCTTTTATTTATTAAAAAAAGCCTATCAGCTGGAAAATATTATTGGGGTTAGTCTGCCTCTTAATTTAATCAAACCAATCGTTGACCAATTCACTGAAGGAGGCTCGATACGAAATTTTTTGACGCAGGTGGGGCCCCTTCCCCAAAAGCGCAAAAAATTTGTATCTTCGCCTCCTTTGCTGATCATGAAGAAAGCGAAGACACCTGTTTTTGAGTCAATGACTTGGGGGACCCCCCGCTTAGCGGGGGTGAAGTCGACTCAAAAATACGGTGTCGAGCTTTTTGATAGAATTCGTCTAGGCAACATCATCGCCCGCGTCCGGATGATTATCCTTTTTGATCTGGCAAAAAAACATAATGCCTTAGTCTGCGGTACGGAAAATAAATCAGAAAAACTCTTAGGTTACTTTACCCGTTTTGGCGATGCTGCTTCAGATATCGAACCGATCTCTCATCTTTACAAAACCCAGGTCCGGGAACTGGCAAACTATCTAAAACTTCCTCAAAAAATTATCGAGGCAAAACCAACGGCCGGTCTTTGGCCGGGCCAGACTGACGAAGGTGAGTTTGGGTTTACCTACCAAGAAGCTGATAATGTCTTAAGTCTTTATTTTGATAAAAAAATATCAACAAAAAAAATTCGCAGTTTAGGCTATAAAAACGCTCTAAAAATTCTCGCTTTTGCCAAAAAAAACAGTTTTAAAGAGAAGGTTCCCTATCTTCTAAAATAAAGACAGTCTTTATCTAAACAAAAGTTCGGTGACGACAAATAAGATATAGATAAGAAGTAGAGTTAGTCCTTCTTGCCGAGAGATGTCATTTTTTGACCGAGCAAAGAAATAAAAAGCTCCTAAACCCAATAAAGTTAAGATTAAAGTCTGAATCGTATACTGGCCAAAAACCACCCGTTTTCCGTTCAAAAGCGTCAACACGCCAAAAAAAAGGGTATTCGCCGCCGCCGAGCCCAAATAGTCGCCCAGAGCAATGTCTTTTTTTCCTAAAGTGACCGAACGAATCGCTAGACTAAGCTCAGGAAAGTTTGTTCCAATCGACAAAAAAATCAAGCTAATAATAAAAGAGGAAACGCCAAAGTAGTTCGAAAAGTAAATCGTTTGATTGACGATAAAACTACAGGTAAAAAAAACGACGCCAATAGCAAAAACCAGCCTAGTAATAATCTCAAGAAGATTTTTCTTTTTTGGTAAAGTTTTCTCTTCAAATATCTTCATTAGTCCGCCTTTTTTCTCGATAAAATAAAAAAGAATTCCGTAGATAAAGATAAGAAAAACTCCCTCAGTCCGCGTCAGCAGGTCATCGGCAATCAAAAACACCGGCGTCGCCACCACCAGAAGAGCAAAGATTAGATTTTTTTCGGTCAGCTGATGAACTAGCTTTACTCCATTACCAAAGATAGCAAGAATAGGAATGACGAAAACGAAAAGGACCAACGAGGTGCCAAGAAGATTACCAACAAAGATCTCCGGCCGATTGTTGATGATTGAGTTCAGGCCGACGCTAAACTCGGGAATCGACGTCAAAATTCCCAGAACGAAAAAAGAAACGCTAAAAGAAGACATTTTTAAACGATGGGCCAGACTGTCAACCGAATTAATGATGATCCCCGAGGCATACCAGACGACAAAAAACGAGGCAAAAAAAAGAACGAGACGAATGGCAATCATAAAATTGATGATACATAAAAAAAGGGCCAGGTGCAATACCTGACCCCAATTTTTTAATCAATGGTTTACATCTGTGGCTGACCACCACCAAATCCAGTCCTCTCACGAGGCGGTCTAGCTTCAGAAACCACCAGTTTTCGACCTTTATAGTCTTGGCCGTTGAACATATCAATGGCTTTTTTCGCTTCCTCTTCAGTGGACATCTCAACAAAACCAAAACCCTTTGAGCGTCCAGTGTCTCTGAACCTGATAACAACCGCAGAAACGACGTTACCGGCTTGTGCAAACTGGGCTTTTAAGTCTTCATCAGTAGTTTCGTATAAAAGATTGCCGACGTATAGTTTTTTGCTCATTTAGTCTCACCCCCTTGCATATTTCATCAAGCAGATAACGGAAGATAGACGCGAGTGAACTCGACGACTCTCAGCCAATAATCCGCAAAAATCATAATAACAGATAAAGTATAACAGGAAAAAACCAGTTGTCAAAAGATTTTTTATGTATTTACCTGAAAGCCCATGAACCAGATCCCTTCGGGAACGGTTCAGGGTCTGTGACTTTTCATCTTGTGACTTGAAAAGTCTTGACTTGCTTTAGAAGTTTTTTTGCTTCGGGATTTACTTTACTTGACGGAAAAACTAACCGTGTGATTTGAAGAAAATAGTACTTCAAATGTTTCTAAAAACCCTTGTCGACCAAGAAGTGGTGGAATATTTTCTTTATTTAAAAAACCAACCGGAACAACTCTCTCCCAATTACCGATTTTGACCTTCATATTCTCTTTTAAATAGACTTTTTCTTCACCGCCAATACCTGCTGTTTTAAATAATCGACACTCTTTATTAAGATTAATCTTTAATCTTTTTGCTAAATGTTTTGGTAAAAGAGTATAATCAGCTCCCGTATCAACTATCATCCAGATTTCATACCATTTATTTTTTACTACTGAGTATAAAAAAACTTTTGCCACCGACCTATAAACCTCTTTAAAGATGGAAGAAAAACGTTTTTCAAAAGGAAAACTTATAACCATAAAATTAGAGTGTCGGCTTTAGGAATATATGTTATCGCAGGTGTTTCTTTAGGATATTTTTTTTCAACTTCATCTAATAATTTTGAAATTCCTTTGCCGGTTTTTGATTTGAATACTTGACCAGCGATAACAACTACATGATATCCTCGATATTGAGGATCATTCATTACTAATTGCATGGTAATTTTTCTATTGTTTTTCACGATTTTAATATAGTCTTTTGGTCTCTATTTGTCAACGCCTATAAAAAATCATTCCGGGTTGTCCCAAATCTATAAATCCCCTTGCAAAGAAGAAGAAGAAGTATAATACGAGTTGAATTATGCTAAAAGAGGCTGGAATAATTCAAATTGGAGAATCAAAGATACCGTATGTCTGGGCTTCAACTGGCCAAAAACCTACTCTTCCAGAAAAGCCCAATTACATCGTAGGAGCTAATAGGGAAAAAGTTGGTTTAATACTACCAGATCAAGCACAAGTTTTTTTATGGGAAAGCGCGCCTGGATGGGGAGGAGATCCAGGAATAACTTATTTTTTAAAACAACTACCTTGGGCAATTACAGTTAGAAAATTAGTTTGGGATAAAAAACTCCAAGTTAAACAATTTACGACCGATACTTTTTTAGAGGGAATACATAATCCTCATCTTAATCCACAAAAACCATTTATTTATCCTGATAATCTAGCAGATCTTGTCAAAATAGCAGAAGAACAATGGGGTTGGAATATCGAACCAAGAATTTTTAAGTTATTAGCTCAAGCTTCTCTTGGTTTATCAAAATAAAATTACCTCGTCACCTGAAAGCTGCTAACCTGCTCTAAGAGTCTTTTCTTTATCTTCGCAAAACTATGTTGATTTAGGTTTAGTTCCTCCAATTCTCTAGTTGTTTCTAATAATTGCTTCAAAACTTTTATGCTGTCTTTTAATTTATATTTTTTTATCAAATTAAAAAAATACTTAAAATCAAAATCCTTTAATAAAATAAGACTAAAAATATCAACTGAATCTTTTTGGCCTTTGATACTTGATTTTCTGTTTTGATAAGCAGTTAATTTAGTAATAAGAAGAATTTCTTTTTTAGGTAAAGTAAATCCATTAATGGTCGTAGTTTTTTTAATAATATCTTTTACAGGAATTCCTAAATGGGAATAAAAAGGCAGGTAAATATCAATGTCGATTTCTTCGATTTTTATCTGGTATTTTTTCAATCTTTCGTTTTTCTCCAAAGGAAAGTCTTTTTTTATCTTTTCCAGTTCGGAAAAATCAACAACAATGTCGATGTCTTTTGACTTCAAAGCTTTGGAGTAAAAATATACTGCCCAGCCGCCGATCAGAACGAATTGATAGCGTTTTTTTAAATCAACTAACAATTGATAGCTTTTATCGGTTAAATACTGCTGGTAAAAGTCATTCATTGTTTTAATCTTTTTTTAATTTCTAAAAGCGTCGCCTCTTGAAAATCTTTTGCATACCATTCTGGAAGATTCCAGAGGTCAACAAAAAGCTGGGCCACTCCAAGTTTTTTGTTTTTAATCAAATATGGGTCGGGTTTTAAGATAAAAATGTTCAAGCTTCCTTTTTTTTGCGGAAATCTTTTTTTGATTTTTTCCAAGTTATTTAAATAAAAATACACATGATCGTAGTCGGCTGGAATCTTGTTGAATTTTATTCTAAACCCCGTGTAGGCGGTTGGTATAACTTCAGATGGCATAAATCCTTCACGATCAAAAACTGACAAATTGGAATAAGTTGAATAAACAATCTCTTTTTTAATATTTCTCCTTGTTGCCCAGAAAAAAAGCAGTCTTTCCCAATCGACGACTTTTGAGGAAATTTTATTTATTTTGACGATATTTAACTCCCTTAATGGAATCAGGGCATGATTGACGACGCTGGTTGACAGTTTATATTTTTTTGCTAATTCGGTGATGGTAAAATCCGGATTTCCTCTCTCGATCGTCCGATTAAGAAGATCTCTCCAGATATTTTCTATTTTTAGCATAATTTATCACGGTTATTTTCTATAATAATAGAAAATTATGCGGATGTCAAGAAGAAAATTGTCATTGGTAGTATTTTTACCTCGTCACCTGAAAACTGCGAACCTCTTCTAACAGTTTTTTGGCCTCGGCGTTTTCCTCAAAATGTCTGCGCACCGGCTCAATTAGCTGATTAAGTAATTTGGACAAGGTCGTTTTCAAATCAGCCGGGTGGACTTTTTTTTCAGCAAATGCTTTCTCCAACTCTCCATAAGTTTTAAATGTTAAATCTCCTCCGAATTTTTCCGGTCTCTCAATCCGTAATTCGTTAATCCGTAATCTATCGAATGATTCGAAAATAATATATTTATAATATTCAAGAATCGGATTTTCTTTTGTGTCTCCTTCCAAACAATAAGCTTTGTTAATTTTTCTTTGGATCTCTTCGGTCGTGTCGGTCATAAAAATTGCTGAGTCTGGATTTGACTTGGACATTTTTAGCTTAATAATTCTATCTCTAGCGCTTTCTGGCGCCATATTTTTCACCGACTCGGTGTTAGGAGGGGCTTTGGAAAGACCCATAAGCATGTGATGAGAAACAACCACCGGCTTCCAGAATCCTAACTGCGGTCCAATCTCACGTGCTAGCATGTTGACTTTTCTTTGATCCATGCCAAGCTGGGTGATTTTTGCACCAAGTAAAAATATATCGGTGATCTGCATGCAGGGATAAAACATCTGAGCTGCTGTTAAGACCTCGACTGACTCTTCCCGGCCCATAAACTCGGCGGTGCGAATAAACCTTGATAACTTATTAGTTGTTCCAACTTTAATCACCCACTTCCAGTAGTCAGAATTCTTAACCATGTCCGACGCCCAGACGAACTCAACGTTTTTTAAATCCATACCACAGGCTCGCCAGATCTCAATAAAATACTTACCAACAGTTTTCAGTTTTTCCAAATCGCCACCCATTTTGTTGTTAGTATAGGCATGCCAGTCAGCCACCAACATCTTAAACTTTAAACCAGCTTTAATCATCTTATTAACATTAATTGCCCGTAAAATTCCTTGGGCAATATGCATCTGGCCCGACGGCTCAAAGCCATCGTAAGTAATCAGCTGTTCTCCGCTTTCTAGTAACTTCTTTAACTCATCCTCCTGAACGATCTCCTCACCGACTTCCTTAATTAGTTTCAAACGTTCTTCTGTAGTCATAAAATTTATTACAAACTCTCTATAAAAATCCCATATTCTACATCTCTTGTATCTTGAATTTCCTTAGCATATTTCAATGCTTCTTTTAAATCTTTACAAACTTTTTTACTATAACTACCTGATGATTCAACATCCTTAAATACTACCTGATACCCTTCTTTGACTTTCTTGAGATTAATTATCGTGTTGGCTGACATATTTATTTTGATAAAACTAAATCCTTAATCCTTTTAAAATGTTTTTTATTTCTTGTAATAAGAGTTAGATTGTTTGCTATGGCGGTTGCGGCAATCAGAAGATCAAAATCATCCAAAGGAATTCTCTTATTCTCTAAATCTATCTTAATGTTAATGTATCCCTCAGCAATCATCTCATCAATTAAAAGAGTCGATATTCTGTAATCTTTAAGCAAATCTTGGAAAATTTCCTTTTTGTCAAATAACTTATTTTTTTTGAAGCCATAGACTATTTCTGCCCAAGAAATTACGCTTAAAAAAAGCTTTTGATTCTTTGAGTTATTTATTAAATTAATGGCTGGCTTTTGGTTATTTAAAAAATCTATTATTATGTCTGAATCAATTAGTACTCCCATATTTACGACAAAAGTTTAAAGTTTTTACGGAACTTTCTCATATATTTCTTCATATTTTTTGCTTCAGTATCACTTAAAATACCAGTGTATTTCCTTATTCTGTCTTCCGTCAAAGCTTCTTTCTGTTTTTCGTAAACACTCACCTTGGCTATAATTGTTTTTCCTCTTTTTAATAAAAAAGAATCTTTCTTATAAACAACTCTATTTAAATAATCAGAGATATTATTCCGGAAATCAGATATGTTGATAATATTATTCATATGTAATCATATTAGCACAAATTGTCATTTTGTCAAGATGTACGATTATCGACTGACTAGGAAAAATGTTGTTAGATTGTTCTTGCTGTCTTGTAAATCTTCGGAAACAATATCAAAATCAAACATCTCTGCCAGTTTTTGCGGTCCGAGAATAGCGGTGTTTTTGGAAAGCTTCTTATTGAATAAAGCTTCGGCGGCTTTGGCCGTGTCCATGAGATCGCTCTGCCCTGTCAATAGCTTCATATTGGGAAATTTTTTTCTTAAACTATCTTTGCACTGACGTAAATTTTGCGAATGAGCCATAATAGTATTGATCTCTTTTAAACCAACATCTTTTCTCTTCATTAAAAAGTGTCTCACTAAAATCTCAAACTCGTCAACGATCTTGAACTTGTATCTGGCCATCGCATATGTCGACTCCTCAACTACGCCCCCAACAGCATTCTGAATAGCAAACAAACCATAATCAATATTTCCGTCGTGTAAGTACTTTAATACTTTTTCACTAGTAAATAAATATTTTATTTTAAAATTTTTTATCTTATTTTTTTTGACGTAAAACAAGATCGCTTCTTCATTAAAGCTTCCTCTTCCGCCCTGGATGCCAAAAATCAAATTCTTTTTATTAACCCGTTTCGGCAAAAGCTTATTATAAAGCTTGTCGTAAGATTGGCCTAATTTAAGACGCATTGATTTGGTAAAAGGGTTAAAGTTTTGCAAATCCATAAATAATTCCCAGGTGTCATTGCACGTCTGTCCCATCACTTCCTGGAGTTTTTTTGCTCCAAGCGAATCAATTGAGGTAGGGGCGAATTTCAATTCGCCCAATATCCGACCGATAAAATGAGTTACCCCTTGGGAATTGGCAGCCAACCGATCATGCTCTTTAGCAGACATTTCAACCACTCTCAGTCCTTTCCTAATAAAAAACTTCTTCCAAAAATCAAAGTTTTTATCATCTGATTTAAATCTATCCATAATTAGCGGCAGACCAACAAATCCCTCTTTACTACTGTCTGGTCCGAACATCGGATGGGTTAATATGGCTTGAGTTTTTTTACCTTTCAGATGACGCTCAAGTACACCCGCCGGGTGTACTTTAACTGACAAAACATCGATCAAAAGATGATCGTCTCTAAAAAACTTTTTATGCGACTTAATGACCGATTCAAAACTGGAAATCGGAACACAGTAAAAGACAACCTCTGCTTTGGCGATGTCTTGCGGATTATCACGTCCAACGATAACCAACTCAAAATCATCCTTCAAAAGCCGAAAAAGTGTTTTCCCGAACCTGCCGAATCCGACTATAGCAACTTTTTTCATAAATTCTTCTCAATTTTTAACGCTTCTTCGTGGATGGCCTCGTAAATTTTTTTTATCAGTTCGGGGTTGATATTCAGTTTTTTTACTCTCTTCATCTTATCTGTTAAAACTTTTTGCCAACGATTCCTATCTAAGGCCGGCAGATTCCTTTGTTTTTTCCACTTTCCTACTTTTCTCACGATTAATAATCTTTTAGCCAATAAATTAATTAATTGATCATCAATCAGATCGATTTGTTTACGGAAATCATCTATATTTTTTTTCATAATTTATGACGTAGGGAACAAAAATTTTTGTTCCCTACAAAAATCTAATAAATAATGATCCATAATTACTAATGCCGCCATCGCATCGACGATCGGAACGGCTCTCGGCAAGACACAAGGATCATGCCTGCCCGAGGCTTCTAACTCAACTTCTCTTCTGTTAATATCAACCGTTTTCTGCTTTTTTCTTATTGTTGACACCGGCTTGAAAGCGACGCGGAAGTGAATGGTTTCGCCGTTTGATATCCCACCCAAAGTGCCGCCGGAGTTGTTGGTCTTAGTCCTAATATTTCCTTTTTTGTCAACAAAAAATTCGTCATTATGTTCACTACCTTTCATTCTAGTTCCCTCAAATCCGCTGCCGATCTCAAATCCTTTGACAGCATTGATTGATAGCATGGCGTGACCTAAGTCAGCCGACAGCTTGTTAAAAACCGGCTCGCCCAGTCCGACCGGAACGTTTTTAATCACTCCTTTTATCACTCCACCAACCGAGTCTCCCTCTTGTATCAATTGATTGATTAATTGAATCATTTTTTTTGCTGCCTTCTTATCCGGACAACGAACAATGTTTGACTCAATCTGCTCGGACGTAACTTTATTAAAATCGATGTTTATTCTGATTTTACCCACAGATTCAACGAAACTTAAAAATTCTATCCCTAATTTTTCCTTTAAAAATTTCTTGGCAATCGCTCCGGCTGCCACCCAACCTAAAGTAACTCTAGCCGAAGCCCGGCCACCACCCCGCCAGTCCCTTACTCCGTATTTAACCGCGTAGGTTAAATCGGCATGGCCGGGACGAAAAATATTTTTTAATTTTTCGTAATCTCTTGGCCGGGCGTCTTGATTCCAGGCTAATAATAAAATCGGCGCTCCGGTTGTTTTTCCTTCAAAAACACCGGATAAAATATGGATCTTGTCCTGTTCGCGGCGCGGCGTTGTAATCGCGCTTTGACCTGGTTTTCTTCGATCCAATTCTTTTTGAATATCTGCCTCGGTTATCTCCAATCCGGCCGGACAGCCATCAACCACACAACCGACCGCCCCACCATGGGACTCGCCAAAACTTGTTACCCTAAACAGTTGTCCTAAAGTATTACTCATAAAATTTTTTTAGTTTGCCAACTTGTAACTGTCCCGCTGCGCTTTTCATTTCATCAACCATCGCATAGGTTAAATAAGTGCCCAAAATTGGTCCTAAAAGACGTGTCATTTTCCCTTTTCTTCCCATTCCAATAATGATTCTGTCTTTTTTTAGTTTTTTATCTAAAATTAACTTAAATAGTTTTATATTGTCAATTTCTTTTCTAACCATTGTTGCTATTTTTATAATATTTGGCTTGTGTTTATCCATTCTTAATACTAATTTTCGTAAAAATTCCGCTGACGGTGTTTTTTTAAAATCATGAAAAGAAACAATAAATTTCGTTTTTAAATTCTTTGGTAAATTAATTTTTTCTTTTTCCAAAGTTTCTAAGTCGATATCTATAAATTGAAATCCCAACCGACAGGCTTTAAATAAGATTTCTTTTTCCCGACACGTCAAAATCGCTTCTTTTTTTGTCTTTTTCCTGATTAATCTCAAATCTTTTTCTGTCAAATTCTTGATTTTATCAACTCGTAATTCAATAAAATTAGAAACCTGCTGAATCTTTTCCAAGTTTTCTAAAAACTCCTTTAAATTTTTTCCAATAACCGGTGTACAGATCTTAATTTTTTTCATATAATACCTTTCTCATCACTTTAATAGGCGCTTTGCGACCAGTATAAAGCTCAAATTGAGCTACACCCTGGAATAATAACATCTCAATTCCGTGAATAATTTTCGCGCCTCTTTTTTTTGCCTCTTTCAATAGTTTTGTTTCCTGTGGCACATAAACAATATCAAAAACAATCTGACTTACAGTTAAGTACTTAACTGTAATTGGTGTTTTATCTTCCAGCGGATGCATTCCAACCGATGTTGTATTAATAACAATATCACAATTTTTAATTTCTTTTTCTTCATCTAAACCGCCACCTAAACAACCAAATTCACTTGCGAGCTTTAAGGCTTTTTCTTTTGTCCGGTTAAAAATCTTGACTCGAGCGCCTTTTAAAACCAAACCATAAACGACTGCCCGAGCCGCGCCTCCTGCACCAATAACCGCGATTTTTTTATTTTTTAAACTGGTGATTTTCTGCAACGGAATAATCACGCCTAACCAATCAGTATTGAAACCTTTTAAAACTCCGTTATCGTTGACAACACTGTTGACGGCACCGATTCTTTTGGCAACCGGATCAATCCAATCCAAATACTTTATTACCTCAATTTTGTGAGGAATCGTACAAGCCAATCCTCGGAAATTTTTCATTACCCGCATTACCTCTACCACTTTTTTCACGTCCGCTATCTTTACATTACAGCCAAGATAAATAAACTCGTTATCGATCCTCAACTTTTCATAGGCGGCATTGTGCATCGCCGGAGATAACGAATGGTCCACTGGATCGCCAATAATGACTACAAACTTGGTTTTTGCTGATATTTTCATAGGGACGGTCTTTTTAGGAACTGTCCTTAGTAAGGACAGTTCTTATATTTTTAAAAACTTCTTCCAACGTTTTATTATCGGTTTTAATAATAAAGTCAGCATATTCTTCATATAACTTTTGCCTAAAATCAAATAATTCTCTAGCTTTATTTCTATCTTTAAATAATGGTCGATCATGGCTATTTTTTAATCTTTTTTTAATAGTCTTAAATGATGTTTTCAAAAAAATTATCTTCCCTTTCTCTTTTAAATAATCAATAATAATCTTGTTCATCACCGCTCCTCCGCCCGTTGAAACAATTACTTCGTCTTTGTTTCTTATTTCTTTGGCGACCTCTATTTCTAATTCCCGAAACCGAGTTTCGCCGTTTTGGAAAAAAATCTCGCTTACCGATCGCCTACCTGATTTTTTGACAACCAAATCATCCATCTCAATCGTCTTGAGATTTAATTTACTAGACATAAGTTTAGCTACCGTTGTTTTTCCCGAACCCATAAAACCTATTAATACTATTTTCATAGGTTTAAACTGTTAAACTTTTCCCAGAATTCTGGGAATGACTTTTTAACAACTTGCGGATTTTTAATTATTAATCCTGGCATTGTCGATTTAGCAACAGCAAACGCCATCGCCATCCGATGATCGTTATAGGTTTCAATAATGGCTGGTTTCGGACTACCACCAAAAACAGTAATCGAGTCATCGGTAGCCCGGTTTTTTATCCCAATTTTTTTCAGTTCATTTTTTAATGCTAACAGTCTGTCGGTTTCTTTAACCTTCAAGGTTTTTAATCCGGTAATTCTTGTTTTTCCTTTGGCAAAAGCCGCCACGACCACCAAGGTCAAAGCGGCATCAGGCATTAAACTCATATCAACATTAATTCCTTTAAGAATCTTTGAGCATTTGACCTCGATCCAGCAGTCTTTAATATTTTTTTTCACCTGACAACCCATCTTTTTTAGCAAATCAGGGAATCTGATATCTCCCTGTTTCGATAATGGGTTAATATTTTTAACTCTAATTTTTTGTTTGGTTACCGCGGCAATCGCCCAGAAATATGAGGCGCCAGAACAGTCGCCTTCAACCTTATAAACGATTGGTTTAAATTCTTGGTGTTTGACAATAAATTCTTTGTTTTGATGATTAACAACCTTAACTCCAAACTTGCTAAGTAAATCAACTGTCATATCGACATAAGAAGCAGAAACTAATTTGCCTATTATTTTAATCACCAGACCTTTTTCCAAAACCGGCGCAATCATCAGTAAAGAACTGATAAACTGGCTACTAATATCACCTCTTATTGAAACTTTTCCTGATTTTAGCTTCCTTAATACTCTTTCTAACTCCTTAATTGGCCGCTGACTGATTCTTCTCGATCCTTTAACGACGATATTTCCGGGAACAAGAACGGTTAAGGCAGTCAAAAATCTCAGTGCCGTTCCGGCATCGCCAACAAACAATTCGCCATTAAATGGTTTAAACTTTCCTTGATTGCCGATAACTATTAATTTATTTTTTTCTCTGGTGATTTTTATTCCAAGCTTTTTTAATGCTTTAACCATTACTAAACTATCATCACTTACAGAAATATTACTGATAATATTTTTTCCAGATGATAAGGCAGCCATTATTAAGGCTCTGTTAGTTAAACTTTTTGATCCTGGAATTTCAACTGTTTTCATATAATTACACTTTTTATCACCTCAACTACTAATTCTTTTGGTGCTTCAATATTAAAACCAACCTCTCCTATTTTCTTCGGCAGACTCCAGAGAATTTTTTTTCCGATATTTTTTTTGTCGAAAGACATGATTTTTAAAACCTCCTCAATTGATATATTTTTTATTTTCGTCGGTAGCCCGACATTAATAATCGCCTTCTCTATCAAAAGAAAATCTTTCTCTGATAACAAACCTAATAAATGCGCTAACTTGCTTTCGGCGACCAGACCGATTGCTACTGCTTCGCCGTGTAATAAAGAATGGTCCGATTTCAGACTCAAAGATTCAATCGCATGACCGATGATGTGGCCGAAATTAAGAACCCTCCTTAATCCGCTTAATTCTTTAAAATCTTTTTTGACAATCGACTGTTTTAATCTAATCGATCTTTCTATTATTTCTCCTATTTCTTTTTTGTTGAATTCAAGCGGTTTCTTCGAAGTCACCAAGTCAAAATGTTCCCTGCTGTCAATAATGCTGTGCTTAATGATCTCGGCAAAAGCCGCCACTAACTCTCTTTTCGGCAAAGTTTTTAAAAAATCAACGTCGATAATCACATCTATTGGTAAAGAAAAAGTCCCGATCGTATTTTTTATATCATCAAGGTCAACCGCTGTCTTTCCGCCGACTGACGCATCAACCATGGCCAGTAGCGTTGTTGGAATCTGGATAAAATCAATTCCTCGCATAAAAGTTGAGGCGCAAAAACCGCCAAGATCTCCAATGACACCACCTCCTAAATTTATCAACAAGGAATTACGGTCAAAACCGGCCTCAAGCATTTTTCTCCAGATGATTTTTGCCTGATTAATGGTTTTGCTTTTTTCACCAGCAGGGATGACGATGTCGATTGTCTCTTTTCCGACTGCTTTTTTGACCTTTTCCAACCAGCACCGGGCAACATTTTCGTCCGTTAATATTCCTATACGGGAAAAATCGTTTTTTAAAATTATTTTTTTCATACTTAATCAATAATTTTTAACAACTTATCTAATTCCTTAAATGTCAGTTGCTGTTTTTTATCTGTTTTTGCCTGCTCTGGACAAGGGTGAACTTCAACCATAAGACCATTAAAACGATATTTTTTTGCTTCTTTAACCACTTTAAAAACATTAGAGACGCTTCCGCCACTGTGTGATGGATCAATCACCATCGGCAGTCCTGTTTGTTTCTTAACTCTCATTGCCATTTCATAGTTGGGAATATTGCGCATATTATCAGGATTTTCTCCTCCATTAGGTGAAAATCCGCGATGGCAAAGAATCACTCTCTCAGGCGAGATTCCCGAACCTAGAACATGACCGACTATTCCTAGCCAATGATCTTCATCAAGCCAGGGCTGATTTTTTATCAGTAACTTAACTTGAGGAGGTGCCTCTTTTTTAATTTTTAGAGCAATTAATCTTTGAAGCCGATGGTTTTGGTTTCGGGCACCAAGCCAAAAAAGAATTTTTTCCGGATTGCCTTTTTTCTCGATAATCTTTAGAACAAGACTAACCTGTTCGGGAAAAAGCACTTCCGTCGCCACTGTAATCCCTGTCTTTGTTACTTCAGCCAACCAAGAAATACCTTTTTTTCCTACACCATCAAAACCAGGATTTGTTCGCGGCTTCCAAAGGCTAGCTCTCATAATCTTTATTCCTCTTTTTTTCATTTCTTTGCCAGAATTGATGACTTGCTTTCTTGATTCGGCGGCACATGGTCCGGCAATGATGATTTTTTCCCTTGTTTTTAACATGTCTATAAAAAAATTTAATTTATAAAAATAAATCCCGCTGAGCGGGGTTCACTTCAATGTTTTAAAACATTGTAGTAACTCCCGCCTAGAGCGGATAAAAATAGAAATAGTTAAAATTTTGTTTATTGGTTCTCATAAAATCCTTTAACAATCCCGAAGAAATCTTACCTCGTCGCGTGGTTTACATCCACGCCTCCGAGGAGCGATTCTACGGGATTATGTATTTGTAATTACTCAGACTTCGTCTTCGTAAACAACTACAAAAAAAATCCCCGCTTTCGCGGGGCTAATTTTTATTTTTATCTTACAAAAAAACTAACCGCCGCGTTGACGGGTAAAATAAAAATAAAAGTTGTTGACCGAAATTTTCATAAGTAAAAACAATTATACACCCAAATTTTCCCAACGCAAATGGATTTTATAATGACGACATCACTCCTTGCTTGATATACTGCTTAATTAAAGATTGATAAGGAACATTGATCTCGTTGGCTTTTTCTTTAACCCGATCAATCAACCACTCGGGAATTCTGATTGAAATCGCCCTGGTAGTTGGTTTGAGATTGGGAAAACTGACCGGTTCGAAATCGTCAGGTTCAAAATATTCAGATAAATCTATTTTTGCCCAAAAATCGCGCTCTTCGTCTTCGTTTTTGAATTTTGGTATTTTAAGTTGTTTTTTCATATAGACGCACCTCCTTTTTGTTAACGTCACGGCTGGAAATAATCCTAATTTTCTTACCTCTATAAGTAAAAACTATATAAAGCAATCTTCCATTTTTCGTTTTCCCTAATAAAATAAATCTATCTTCCTTATAAGAGTGAAAAACATCTTTATAAATTACGCTTTTTTTGTCAAAAAAAGCTTCTTCTGATTCTTGATTGGCAATTCTATGTTTTAACCAATTCTTGTTAAGATTCCCTTCGTTCCAATCAAATTCTAACTCTTTTTTTATCGTCCTCATGTATATACTGGATTATACAATTAATTGATTAATTTTGTCAAGCACTAATTTATTTGCTTTTTGCTAATTTTTAATGGAAAATAAAAGTAATATGCTTATTACTCCCAAACCAGAAATCGTTGAAAACTCCTACATTAAAGACTACGAAAAACTTTATCAACAGTCTATCGCTAACCCCGAAGCTTTTTGGGAAAAAATTGCCAATGAACTTTATTGGTTCAAAAAATGGGACAAAGTCTTAAACTGGAAATGGCCTTACGCTCGCTGGTTTGTTGGTGGTCAAACTAATATCGTCGCCAACTGCCTTGACCGCTGGATGAGGACACCGGTAGCTGACAAAACCGCTTTAATCTGGGTTGGCCAGGATATGA
>Ga0172375_10002974_pt1 | contig 26072 bp, 14 predicted proteins | sample LakKiv1m_FD_114537 | JGI IMG/M metagenome (GOLD analysis project Ga0172375, IMG submission 114537) | Freshwater microbial communities from Kabuno Bay, South-Kivu, Congo - kab_092012_11.1m | ecosystem: Environmental > Aquatic > Freshwater > Lake | place: Democratic Republic of the Congo...
CCTGTCTGAAGATCAAGCATATATAGATCAGCTTCCTGATGCCATATCGGGAAAGTGCCATAATCTGCAAGGGTGAAAACAAGAAATCTGCCATCTGGTGATATCCGTGGAAATGATACACTCTTATTTATGGAATCTGCATTGAATACTATCTCAGTACCACCAAAGGTGCGTGTAACCGGGTCAAACGATTTCCTTGCCAGGTTATACCTTGTGTTCTTAATCTGTTCCATTTCCGGGGCAGAAAATGAAATAAGTTGTGGCGCCCGGCAAAAATAAAGGAATTTCCCGTCAGGTGACCATGAGGGGAATGTCTGCTGATATTTCGTTGTATCCCTGTCTGTTACGTTAATAACTTCGTTAAGCTTCCTGTCGTAGACTATCAGTGAAGATACAAGATCAAAAACCTCGATATTCTTTTCAGGAACAGAATAAAAGCTCTGGCGAACCTGGTTCGAAGAAAAGGAGACAAACCTGCCGTCGGGATTCCACGACGGATATGTTGCTCCTCCTGGCATTGATTCAATTTTTGGATCCGTACGTGTAATCTTCCCATCTTCAACAAAATATGTTCCGCCCTTCGATCCCCTGATATGCAGTAGAAACCGGTCCGAACTATTTCTGTTGAATGAATGGCAGTTGGCACAATTTTTTTCCATTATCTGATTGTCAAAGACCGGTTCTTCCTCGAAGCTTTCTATCGACCTCTGCATTATTTTAATGCCCGACCAGCTGTAATATCCGGGATTAATTAATCTGTAAGCAAGGTATGGATCAATTGGTTCCTCTGCTACATACATGAAAAATTCCCTGAACTGTTTTACTTCCCTGCCATCAACTGTAAAAACATGGAACGATATTTTACCATTGCTTCCCGAAACAAGCTTTTTCCATTTTCTTTCCGGGAATTTTATTTTGCCGTTGGAAGATCTTATCTCAACCTTATTACCTCCCGATTCAGCTGCAACGAGAAAAGATTTGCCATCTTCCATGATCCTGAAATTCATTGGGGCGATATTTGGAGGTATTGTCACATTTACATAATCGGGACTTATTGCAGGAGTATGATCAGTCAGAGTAACATTTTCGTCAAACTTTGTGCTGCATCCCCAGAATAACATAAGGATAGCCGGCAAAACCAGTCTCCTGATACGTCTCTTTCCCATCATTATCCGACCTTTCATTTGGTTATAGTGAGTGATAAAGTTAAAATTATTTCGTATCAATTTCAGCAATGTTTTCCCTCTTTCTTATTTTCCTTTCCGTATTCCTTTGTCGTCTTTGCGGTTAAAGGATTTTATTCTACATTTGGTTTTCGCATAAATTAACATGATCAGAAAAATTCATTTAGTATTTTTTTCAGCAGCAATATCATTCCTGCTTTTAACCTGTAAATCAGGATCAGATGAACCATCCGGCAGTCTGGCCAGGAAAACGAAGGAAAGGATCATTAATATTGCTGAAATTTATATTTCCCGACAACTTAAGAATCCTGAGAAAAAGGACCTGGGAAACGGGGTTATTGAGTTCATCGACGGAAACAGACGTTATATACTGGATCCGTCAACAATCCGGACAGGTCTGATTGATGATGATAAAGAAACTGACGCCATAATTACTCTTTACCCCTTTCAGGGTCAGTACCAGACTGTATCTGAACAGCTTATTGTTCTAAGATCAGGAAATAAATTTGAGCTGGCCGGAGCTATCGAATCTGATATGAAAATTATTTCGGTTAAAGACAGGATAATAACCGCAGATGTTCCGGAGCATACCCGCGACACTCCGCTTTTTAATTGTCCGTCGTGCTGGGAAGTTGTAAAATTCAGGTTTCGTCAGGGTGAGCTTGTGCGCACCGAATAAACAACTGCGTTTCTCCTGTTAATACCTCCGATCACCAGTGATGTATCACCGTCGAGGTAAAGCAGCGACTCTGCCATGCCATTCAGCAAAAGCCCGCTTTGTGAAGGTGTCAGCACTTTAAACGAATGGCTGCCGTCTGAAAGAAGAACAATGCCTTTCAATGCATCATAGTAACCCGTTGAGATATCATAGGTATGATCATTGCCTCCGGCAATTATATCAGGATATTTATCGCCGTTAAGATCTTTTATAATCATCTTTTTAACCGGCGAAACCTGCATCTGAAGAGGCAGTTTTTCCCATTTCATATTCCCTTTGTCATTCCAGATTATATAGCTCGACGCGGTATTTACATAAAGTTTAAACTCGAGGCGCTTCATTATTCCCTGATCAATCATCTGATTGAAGCCAACATAGCTGAACGACTTGTAATCGCCGAAAAGCTTCTGGAAAAGATTTGACTGTTCGATAAGTTCATCAAGGTAATTGATAGGGTATTCCGTCATCTTGCCGTCCTTGTCTTTCCAGTATGCTGTTGACACCGGATCAATGACTCCGTCAAGATCCAGGTCAATTGAATAAAGGCTAACTGGGTATTTGCTGCTTATTGTGAATCTGTTGTTCTCTCCAAGGTTCCCGACGATATAATCGTCGTCGCCGTCATTGTCAAAATCACCGGCAGCTATTGAGAACCAGAATCCATGATAATTATCAAAGCCCTTAACATCAGTCTGGATCAGGTTTCTTCCGCCCGAATTTTTAAGTACTGCTATTGAATTCCATTCCCTTGTCACCAATAGATCCTCCCATCCGTCCTTATCATAGTCGCTCCAGACAGCATCCGTCACCATTCCCAGATCAAATTTCAGGGGTGCCATTTTTGAAAGGTTACCCTTGTCATTTATTATCAGCCATGACGGATCAGAATGAGGGAAAATGCCTTTTTTCACCCTTGATCCGATGAAAAGGTCAAGGTCGCCATCATGGTCAAAATCCATTGGTTTTATTATCGATGCTATGAAAGGGGGAACAGGAAGCTCTTTTCTTGTGAACACTCCGTTTTCGTTCTCGTAAAGATAATGACGGTATTCGCTTTCGTCCTTGTTCTCATACCCGCCGGCAAGTGCGATTACATCATTGTCACCGTCATTGTCGATGTCAACAATGGCAAGCGCCGATTCAGAGAATTTTCTCGAACCGGTAAGCCCGGGTATTGAATCCCTGATAAAACCCTTGCCCTTCCGCAGATAAACAGTTGTCGGGAGAAGGTTCGTGGCTCCGATAATAATATCTTCCCTTCCGTCATTGTTCAGGTCTCCTTTTGCCATCACCGGACCTATCTGTGAAAATTTATGAGGAATGATATTCTGTTCGAGGTAAAAATCAGGAAAATCAGTTTGTTTATGTTTGTAAGGTAAAATGCTGTCGCAACGGGTAAACAGTAAACCAGAATTGTCTCCGGTGACAGGTTTATACAGGGTTCTTTCTGAGGATGCCTCATCAATTTCAATGATCTGACCTGGTTTTATATCTTTTATCAGCGAAACTTTTCCCGAGGCAGGCCAGGTTATTCTTATCGAGTCAATTATTTTTGCATCTCCGATCCCGAAATGTACAACAGGATCGACAGAGGAGGCATATCCACGGCTCAGGAAATGCTCATTGAACTGATACTTGCCATTGCACCATAACTCTGTTTTTGCACCAAGTGCCATTGTATTTCCGTCTTTCCCCTTAAGCCGTATTCTTATCCACCCGGCCTTTTTACGGGATCTTTCCACTGTCGAATTTTTCAGTACAAAAGCCTTATCATTAATATTGTTTGATACATAATCGAGATCGCCGTCATTATCAAGGTCGGCAAATGATGCACCATAAGAGTATGACGGGGCATCAGGAAGCCAGTCACGTCTTCTGACAAAATGGTTTAGGTCAGTGTTTTCAAAAGCCATGTTATTAACCTTGATAGATGGTGCCATTTTTATAACATGATCCCTGTCGGCCACGTAACCGAATACAGTGACTTTATACCTTGTCCAGTCTTTGTCTGTAAGGTCTTTGGGGTACCCGTTGGCTACTATCAGGTCTTTATCTCCGTCATTGTCATAATCAGCAAATAATGGCGACCAGCTCCATTCAGTGTCATAAATGTCACCCATCATCTGGCCCACCTCGCTGTATGGAAGCATCTCACCGTTTATGAAGCCGTTGTGGAGGTGAAGCATATTCCTTAGAAACTGATGCTCAAAATCAAATTTGGCATCAAGGCCGTAGAACATATAACTGAATCCTGCGATGGTTTGTCTTTTTTTATAGTAGTATTCAGGGAGCATATCAAGAGTCAGAATATCAGGATAGCCATCATTATTTACATCAGCCATATCATCACCCATCGACGACTTGGTCTGGTAAGAAAGGTATTTTCTTATTTCATTTTTAAAAGTCCCGTCGCGCTGGTTTATATACAAAAGGTCGTTCGAGATAAAATCATTAGAAATGTAAATGTCGGGGTAGCCATCTTTATTGACATCTCCCACAGCAATTCCAAGGCCAAATCCCTCAAACACTATCCCTGCTTCAATTGTGACATCTGTAAATGTCCCATCACCGTTGTTCCGGAAGAGTCTGTCATTATTTTGTGCACTGCCATCAGTCATTTTTGCCCGGTATGCTGTATTCATTCTCGAATTGACAGTATTGTTCATAATATACAAGTCAACATCCCCATCGAGGTCATAATCTAAAAAAGCCGACTGAACAGATTGTCCGGTGAATGCAATTCCGTATTGTTCGGCCCTTTCCTCGAAAAACGGTTCTCCCTTATCATTGATACCCGTATTTACCCATAATCGGTTGCGGCATTTGTCAGGCAGTGAATCTTTTGTAGAAGTAATATAAACATCGGCCAGTCTGTCATTGTTTATATCAATAATTGTCACACCACTGAACCACTGATTATTTGTAAGTCCCTTAAAGTTTGAAGTGATATCCCTGAATCTGAAGTTGCCAAGATTCAGATATACTTTTGGAGAAACCTGGTTTCCCGCAAATACAATATCCTGCAATCCGTCATTGTTAAGATCGCCAATACCAAGTCCGGCCCCGTTATATATATATTCATAGGTCATCACGTTGAAACTGTCCGATTCGGTAATCGTATTGCTGAAATCGACACCCGTTCTTGCAGGATCGAGCAATTCAAACTTAGGGGATCTGGAACAGGATAAGATAATTAAGGTGTAAGCAGTTATCAAAAGGTACTTCATAAAGTCAGTTTAGGTTTGCTAATATACATTATTTCTTATCCATAATACACCTTACTGAAAAACCGCATTGTTTACTGTCATACCCGTTGAAAACCCTGCTGCTCGATTCGTGCAGACCCCAGTTATGTGCAGATAATGAACTGTATTCAGTTGATGTCCACCAGACGGCGTATGAATGTCCGAATTCCGGAAAAACTCCTGAATATAGTCTTGTACCTCCTGGCAACGCGGTAAAATCATAGTCATTGGACGGGGCAAGCAGATGATTTTTCCAATGCTCATAACCTGATTCTTTTAACTTATCACCTGCAACATTATTACCGCCAAGCAAGTTCACCATTGTACGCCATTCCTCATCAGTAGGAACATGCCATCCTTCCGGGCATAATTTTTTCGTATTAACGGCAAACCAGTTATATAAAGCACCGTAAATATCCTTATTTTCAGGATTGTTATCAAAATAACAGAAGCCCGGTTTAGAAAGTGATCTCCATACTTTATCGCTGGTAATGAGATCTATGGGCCTCCCATCATTGAATTTTGTTGTTTTCAGGTTCTCAGATATCCAGATCTGGTTTCCGATTTTAATTGTCATATAGATATTGCCATCCCTGTCTTTCACTGTGGTCTGTGGAAATAATGAAGAAAAACCGGTAATGACCAACAGATTTAATATTATGGATAATCTTTTCATTACTAATTTGATTTTATCCGATTGATTATATCTGGTATTTTGGTTTTGCAAATCTGAAAACAAAATTTATGCCGCCCTTATTAACGGTCTGTATGTTTAAATACAATTGCTTTTTTCCTGTTTATGCCTGCGATTAAAATATCTGTATCTCCTTCGAGCCAGACAAGAGAACCCACCATTCCATTGACTAAAAATCCGCTTTTACCGGGTTCCATTATTTCAAACGTCGACCCTGGTTTTTTCCCTGGTAATTTTCCTTTGTTGATTAATACAAGACCCTTGTTTGCATCAAAACAGCCTGTGGCAATATCCCAGGTGTAATCATTTCCCGTTGCAATCAGATCAGGAAAGCCGTCCTGATTTATGTCAGTCGCGATAAGACCTGTCAGGGGAGAAAGCTGAGTCTTAAAAGGCAATCTTTCCCATCTGAACGACTCCTGATCATTCCATAATATATAGCTTGAAGTAGTATTTACATAAAGGCTTAGGTCAATGCGTTGCCTTATCTTTTCAGGCAGTAAATCCGCAAAGCTTAAATTACTGAAAGATGTGTAATCCGTGCAAAGAGCTTTAAGCATCGGAGATTGTGATCCCAGTTCATCAAGATAGTTCACAGGATATTCTGTCATAACTCCCTTGCTGTTTTTCCAGAAAGCAGTCATTACAGGATCAATTACGCCATCCTGCTCAATATCTGCTACATACATGTGTAAAGGATATTTATCACTTACAGTGAATCTGTGATTCTCCCCGAGATTACCAAGGACAAAGTCAGGATCTCCGTCACCATCAAAATCGCCGGCAGCAACTGAGGTCCAGAATCCGTGCGCAGATTCAATTTCTCCGAAAAACATCGGGACCAGTTCTTTACCCTTATTGTTCCTGAGAATCACAGGTGAATTCCATTCTCTGACGACAAAAAGATCCTCCCATCCATCCTTATCATAATCGGTCCATACTGCATCTGTGACCATTCCCAGGTTAAGCCTGAATTCATTTTCTGCTGAAAAAACACCATTTTTATTCTTAAGAATCCACGAATGATTTGCATAAGGGTACATACCCTTTTTTATTCTTGATCCTATAAAAATGTCTGGGTATCCATTGTGATCAAAATCACAAGGTCGTACTACTGCACCCGGGAATGTCGGAACGTTTAAGGGATGAGGGGTAAACATACCTTTATCGTTTTCATAAATTAAATGATGATAATCCGCTTCCTTTTCGTTCTCATATCCACCTGCAAGTGCTACAATATCGTTGTCCCCATCATTATCATAATCCAACACAGCGATACCGGATTCAGTAAATCCTTTGTTAGTGGTCAGTCCCGGAATCTCCTCTCTCTGAAATCCATCCCCGCGTCTTAAATAAACCATTGTAGGCTGTTTGTTTGTTGCTCCGATTATCAGATCCTCAAGACCATCACCATTAATATCTCCTTTTGAAATTACCGGCCCAACCTGGGAAAATTTATGCGGGATTATTTTCTGACTTAGCAAAAAATCATTGTAATCGTTTTGCAGGTGAGTATAATCCAGAATACTGTCATTCCTGTAGAATAAATACTCTGATTTTGCCGTGACACTGGCAATTCTTTTTAAACGGGCAGTCTGCTCCTGGCTGATCTCCAGGATCTGATCTGATTTGATGTTTTTTAAAAGTGAAACGTAACTGTTGCCGGGCCAGATTATCTTTATCGAATCTATGATATTATTCCCGGCCAGCCCGAAATGGATCACCGGATCAATTGAAGAAGCATAGCCTCTTGTCAGAAAATGTTCATAAAACTGAATTTTACCTTTGCACCAGATCTCAATTTTAGCACCAATAGCCATTGGATTGACAGGAATTCCTTTTAACCTGACAGATATGAAATGAGATTTATGTCCTGATTTTTCAACTGTTGTATTTTTCAGAATAAAAGCTTTATCATTTAGGTTGTTTACGATATAATCAAGATCACCATCATTGTCAAGGTCTGCCAGGGTTGCTCCGTATGAAAATGATGGAATTTCAGGAAGCCAGTCGTTCTTCTTTTCAAATACCGAATCACCGTTGTTCCTGAAAACGATGTTTGGTATCTTCAATTCAGGTGCCATTTCGGCAAGGGCTTTTTCAGTTGTAAGTGATCCAGCGGCGGAAACCTTGACCTTTGTCCAGTCTTTATCCCTTATATCCCTCGGGAAACCTGAAGAAATAAGAAGATCCTTGCTCCCATCGTTATCAACATCTCCAAACAGAGGGGACCAGCTCCAGTCAGTTTCAGATAATCCCATTATCTGGCCGGTTTCGCTGAAAGGGAGAAGATTTCCATCTGAGAAACCGTTATGCAGATGCAACATATTCCTCTGATATTGATGTTCAAATCCAAACTCCTCATCGGCCGAATAGAGCTTGTAGTTGAATCCGTTTATTGTCTGTTTCTTTTTCTGATAACCTGATGGCATCATATCAAGAGTAAAAATATCAGGATTGCCGTCATTGTTGACATCAGCAATATCATTTCCTTTTGAAGTCCTGGACTGGTATGAAATGTATTTGCTGATCTCATTCCTAAAAGTCCCATTGCCCTGATTTATGTACAAAACATCATTGGCCAGAAGGTCATTTGATATGTAAATGTCAGGGTATCCATCCTTGTTAATGTCACCTACTGAGAGGCCCATGCCGAATCCTTCAATCAGAATGCCGGCATTTAAGGTAACATCAGTAAATGTTCCATTGCCATTGTTGTGATATAACCTGTCATTATTGGGTGAGGTTCCGTCAGTTATTCTTGGACGGTATATCGAAACGGCAGGATATCTGATCTCATTGTTAAGGACATAAAGGTCGAGAAATCCGTCAAGGTCATAGTCAAAAAATGCTGCTGCCACTGACTTATCATCACATCCGATACCGTATTCCTCAGCTTTTTCAATAAATACCGGATCCGCACCTTTATTGCATCCATTGTTTATCCAGAGTCGGTTTTTACACTTTCGTCTGTCTTTGCCCGCTGTTGATGTCATGTATACATCAAGCCAACCGTCATTATTTACATCTGCCAGCGCAACACCGCTGTACCACTGATCATTTTTGAGTCCCTTGAAGTACGATGTGATATCCCTGAACCTGAAATTTCCTGTATTCAGATATACCTTTGAAGAGACCTGGTTTCCGGCAAAAACAAGGTCTGTAAGGCCATCATTATTTAAATCTCCTGCGCCCACTCCCGCACCATTATAGAAATATTCATAGTTAATAATGTTCATACTGTCTGACGCTATTACTGTATTCTGAAAGTCGATGCCGGTATGTCCGGGATCCATTAGCCTGAACCTTGGTGATCCGGAACAGGAAATCAGAAAAAGGGTATAAAGAATAAAGTACGTTTTTCTCATACTAGCTGATAATTTGTGCTAATATAAAAAAATAAGGACATGCCAAGGCATGTCCTTACCAGTATATCCGTATAAGGTACTATCTGTTCTGTACGATATTACCTCCACTCAGGTCGATCTGACGCTGTGGTACCGGAAATGAAACATCTTCATTTCCTACTGTAGCACTTCCATAGAGGTTTGCGCCCCATGGCATGGTCTTTTCATAGGCAAGAACCCTGCTAAGTTCGGCAACTGTTATACCCCATCTGTTAAGGTCAAAATACCTGTGGCCTTCCTGTCCGAGTTCGAGTTTTCTTTCCATATACAGGGCCTTCCTTGCGTTTTCTTTTGTATCGAAAGGAGCTCCGGTTGCAGGATATGGAGCGACCACATAATTGGCTGCCGGAACATTTTCGTCCATAACAAAGCCAGCAGGATTAGCAGCTCTTTCTCTGACAAGGTTTACAAGTGTTCTTGCATTGTCAAGGCTTCCGGCTTCGATTTCACATTCTGCGATCATTAGAAGAAGGTCAGCATAGCGGATCATACGATAGCCATTTGCTGTCCAGCCTGAAGTCCAGTTACCAACTTCTGTAAATGTTCCTTCCTGTGATTTTTTGTAAACCTGCTTTTTAGGGCTGTAAGGACCTGAATAAGTCTGGTCGCGGATCCAGTCAGCACCTGTATGTTTTCCCCAGTCCCAATAAGGGATTCCTCTTCTTCCGACTGACCAGTCAAGCCTTGGATCAAGTCTTCCGGCGTCAAGTGTAAAAGGATCTGTGACACCAACACCCTGGTCATTTTTAACAGGATCAGAGTTATAGGTATTGTCAAGTAATGGAAGTCCCTCAGCTGTTGTTCTGAATGAATTTACAAATTCCTGTGTAGGATTGAAAAATCCGCAGCAACCACCTGGTGAAGCGCCACTCTTGTACGGGAAGTTCAAAACCTCTCCGTTACCACCGTTAGCTCCGCCTGATCCATCATTTACTGAATACTGAACTGTATAGATGGCCTCAATACCATTACGGTTTGCTATGTCGAATATCTCACCGTATGTCGGAGCAAGTCCTATATCAGCGCCATTGGGTTTTTTGCCTGTTGTTCTGGCATCTTTAAGTAAGGTTAGTGCACCGGCATAGTCTTTATTCATATCCATCATAGCTTTTGCAAGCAGGATCTGGCTTACGGTCTTGTTGAACTTTCCAACAGCGCCCATGTTGATCGGAAGCTTTGTCCCTTCAGTAAGATCTGCAAGAATTTTGGACCTTACATCCTCGGTGTTGGTAACAGTTTTATAGTCCGTATTTTCATCAAGATACGGGATTTTGCCAGCCCACATTCTCCAGGCGTCGAAATGATACCAGCCGCGGAGAACCCTTGCCTGCTGGATCCAAAGGTCAGCTTCGGCCTGGGTAATTGTTCCATTTGAAAGTGCCAGATTTACAACAATAATAAGACTATTGCATCTTGCTATAGCGTCATAGACCGTTCTCCATTTAGTATCAATGTAATCATTTGTGGATGTTTCACTGAATGTCTGAAGTGGATTGATACTTGGCTGGTCACCGGCATCAGTTCCTTTATTTGCTTCCATCCCCCTGATGGAGCCATATACCCAGTTTGTAGTTGCTGATCCCCAGCCTCCGGCCCTGTAATCCTGGCCATCAAGCATTGAATATGCCCCTATAAGCAGGCCCTCAATTCCTGTAGGTGTTGCCAGAATATTTTGATCGAGTGATCCGGCCGGTTTAACTGTGAGAAAGTCTTCCTTGCAGGAGCCAATGATCAGGATCCCGGCAAGTATTAAGAAAAATATAGAAATTTTATTTTTCATATTACAACATTATTAATAATTAAAAATTCACATTTAAACCGACAAGGTATTGCTTGACAAGAGGATAGTTACCCATATCAGTTCCGAAGTTAAGGTCGCTTCCGCCGATCTCCGGATCAAGTCCTGAGTACTTGGTAAATGTAAACAGGTTAACTCCCTGCAGATATACTCTTATTGAATTTATTTTCAATTTACTCGTAACGCTCTGCGGAATTGTATAACCTAACTGAAGGGTTTTGAGACGCAGATATGAACCATCTTCAATATAGTAGTCAGTAATCTCATTGTTTGTAGAGAAGTTCGACTTATTTGATGCTTTTGGTACCCGTGTATTGGTTCTTGTCGGAGTCCAGCTTTCATACAGTAATTCTTTGCTCTTCTGTCCCTGGAAGGATGGCCAGTAATCAATCCACCATGTGTTCCAGTTAAATATTTCGTTGCCTTGTGAGCCATAGAAGAAAGCAGCCAGGTCGAAATTCTTGTATTTAAGGTCAAGGTTCAAACCATATGTGAAATCAGGATTCGGATTGCCTATGAAGGTTCTGTCGGCCGGTTCAATTTTACCATTTTTGTCTGTATCCTGATAGCGGTTGAAGCCGGGTTCTGCTCCTGTCTGTTCGGGAGCTGCATCGACCTCAGCAGCAGACTGGAATAAGCCTATAATATGATATCCGTAGAATTCCGACATCGAATGCCCAACCATATTCCTTGATGGTACACCGTTGATACGGCCTCCTATAATACCTGAATCGAAGAATTCAACACCTTCAGCGATCTTTGTTATTTTATTGTTGACTGTTGTCAAAACACCAGTAGCTTCAAGTGCAAAATCTCCCCACTGATTTCTGTATGATAATTCAACATCAACACCTTTGTTTGACATTGATGCGATGTTTACATAAGGCCTGTCAGCGGCTCCGGCAACTCCGGGTAATTCGGGGTTATAAAGGAGATCCTTTGTCTGCTTTGAATACCAGTCAAATTTAATCCCGATTTTATTATTAAGAAACGCAGCTTCAAAACCTATATCAGTTGAAACGTTTGTCTCCCATTTAGCATCGGGGTTGCCTATCCTGGTAGGAGCAAATCCCTGTACTGATGAGGTGCCTGTTCCGTTAATGTCATAGAATGACAGTGAAGGCCATCCTCCGTAGTTGAAGAACTGGTTTTGCGGTGATACGGCAAGCTGGTTACCCATAGTACCGTAAGATCCTCTGAATTTAAGGTCTGAAAGCCATGTTAAATCAGCAAGGAAGGCTTCATCCTTGGCACGCCACCCAAGTGAGAATGATGGGAAGATACCATAACGGTTAGCGGCACCAAACCTAGAAGATCCGTCACGGCGTACAGTTGCACTCAGCATATACCTGTCTTTGAATGAATAATCAGCTCTCAGGAACTGTGATACAAGTGTCGTAGGGGTATAAAGGCTGGAATTGGTAGTAATTATAGTTGCACCATTGCTGAGTGTACGGTAGAGAACATCATCACTGAAGTATCCGGCTCTCTGTCCGTAGCTGTCACGGCCTATCCCATATTTTACTGCTTCATAACCTGCTACCGCAAGTATTTTATGGTCGCCAAAGGTTTTGTCAAATGTCAGCTGATTGGTCCAAACCCACTGACTATTGTACCAGGCACCTTCCCAGAACCCATTTGTTGCGTTATTCTCAGATCTTTCATAGGTCTTGTAAGAATAACCCATCCAGTAACCATTATTAAATTGTCCTCCAAGAGTACTCTTGAAATTCAACCCCTGGAAAATCTTGACATCAACAAATCCACTACCGATAACGCTTACACCCCAGTTGTTATCATCCTTTGCCCTTGTTCGTGAGGCAACAACGTTTTCTGATTGTCCGAGTCTCGGACGGATACCGGTTCCTCCCCAGTCACCGGGAACGAAGGCATGTGACAGACCATCAGGTACTGCAACCTCCATTATTACCGGAATAATAGGCTGGGTTCTGTAGGCTGCCATCTGTATAGGGCTGCCTTCATCATTATTTGAGACTCCATGATTGGTTCTGTAAGCAAGGGAGAGATTTTCCCCAACCTTGATCCTTCCATCCAGGAATGTAAATTCAGAATTAAACCTGCCTGTATATTTCTTTGCATCAGTGTAAATCACGATACCATCATCGAGGTTAACCCCTAAAGATGCGAAGAATTTTGAATTTTCTGAACCTCCCGAAAGTGAAAGGTCGTGATTCTGGGTCATTGCGGTCCGTGTAATAGCATCATACCAGTCTGTATCACCTGCCCAGTTGGGAATGGTCGGAGTGGCATTTGTTGACAGACCATAGATCGGATGTACTTCGGGGGCTGTTCCGTCATTTCTGTAGACGAGCCACTGAAGATCAGCATATTCCCGGGTATTCAGAAGGTTTGTCGGACCTTTGCCGGGATCCTTGTATCCATAGTACATGCTGTAAGATACTTTTGCTCCGCTACCGCCTCTTTTTGTTGTAACAACGATAACCCCGTTGGAAGCTCTTGATCCATAGATTGAAGCAGCTCCTGCGTCTTTCAGAACTGATATTGACTGAATATCGTTCGGATTAAGTGAGGAAATGTCCTGGGTTGGAACACCGTCGACAACATACAGCGGGTCATTGTTTTCAAAGGAGCTGAATCCTCTGATCCTCACCTTGGCGGTCTCACCCGGTCTTCCATCGCCCAACACAGTTACACCAGCCGAACGTCCCTGGAGAGCATTGCTGACGTTTGCTGTCGGCACAGCTGTCAGTTTTGCCGGCTCAACGGTTGCAATAGCACCGGTCAGGTCCCTTCTTCTTTGCTGGGTATACCCGGTTACGACAACTTCCTGGAGAGCCTGAACATCAGAAACCAGGTTGACATTGATAACAGTCTGGGAACCAACGGTTATGGCCTGTGTTACATATCCCACAGAAGAGAACACTAGTACCGAGTTAGGCCCCGGTACCCTGAGTGAATATGTCCCATCCAGACCTGTCATTGCACCAATGGTTGTACCCTGAACTGTAACGTTAACACCCGGGACTGCTCCTTCGCCTTCGGCGGTAACTTTCCCGGTTACAGTCTTTTCCTGGGCTAAAATAATGCCTGAGGAAATGACCATACTGAACAAAAACAGCGTAAGACGCCGTAATTTTGTAGTAATTTGCATAGTCGATTGTTTTGGTTAAACAGGTTAGTTAAAATTGGTTCTTATAAAAGTCAAGCTAAAAACTTGCTTCATTGGAAAACAAAGATATTAAAATTAAAATAACATTAAAGGAAATATGATAAATTTTTTGTTAAAACTTATCTTTATGGTATTCAGGAAGGATATTTTAGAACCGGATTTATAATATATATGTATATTTAAAGATTTCAATTTTCAACTAAAATGTGATTCAAAGCCTATAATCAAAAATGAAAATTCTTATAGTCGAAGATGAACCTAAAGTGGCTTCTTTTATAAAGAAAGGGCTTGAAGAGAGCCACTTTGATGCAGATCTGGCCTACGATGGCATTTCTGCCGAAAAACTTGCCCGACAATACAAATACAACCTTTTTATTCTTGATATAATAATACCAGGTACAAATGGTCTCGAACTTTGCAAAAAGTTCAAATCCCTTTATCCTGGCATTCCAGTATTAATGCTTACAGCTCTCGGGACCACCGATGACAAGCTTGCAGGTTTTGATGCGGGGGCCAACGATTACCTTGTAAAACCTTTCGAGTTCAGGGAACTCCTTGCAAGGGTAAAGGTTCTCCTGAAAACTTCAGATTATTCCAACGACACTGTAAACAGACTTTCTTATGGCGATCTTGAGCTCGATCTTGACAAGAAAGCTGCCCGCCGGGGAGGTTCAATTATTAACCTCACTGCCAAAGAGTTCTCTCTTCTTGAATATTTCATGAGAAATCCGGGAAGAGTGCTTTCAAGAAACGACATCGCCGAAAAAGTATGGGATATAAGCTTTGACTTCAGCACAAACGTTGTGGATGTCTATGTAAACTTCCTCCGTAAAAAGGTAGACAAGGGATTTGATAAAAAGCTAATAAAAACTAAGGTGGGCTTTGGATATATATTCGGAGACTGAAAGCAGTGGCAGGCTCTAGAACCTTTTTTGCCCCCTGCCCCCTAAAGGGGGTTCAAAGAGAACCGGATGTTCATTAAGTCCCCTTCAGGGGCTTCAGGGGGGAACTTAAGAAATGGGATTCTTTGTAAGGTTTTTTAACGTTATGCAGATACGCACCAGACTAACATTACAATTCATCCTCCTGGGAGGTCTGATAATGCTGATCTCCTCGGTGGCAATTTATTATTTCTCTTCAAATTTCAGGAAGGAGGATTTTTACAACCGTCTCAGGAGCCAGTCAAGAAGTACGGCAAGGTTAATCCTTAATCCCTATAAGCCAGATGAGAACCTCGCAAGGATGATTGAAAATGACAACCCGGCAAACCTTTCACGCAAAAAGATAATAATACTCAACAGTCGCGATGACATAGTGTATACATCTGATCCTGCCGGAGATATTCTGATAACAGGTGACCTGCTTTACCGTATCAGGTCGCAGATCAATGTGAAATATAAACAGGGGCCTTTTGAAGTTCTTGGAACAATGTATACAGTGAATTACACGCCTTTCGTGGTCATCGCTGCAGCAGAGGACGTGGACGGACTTTTACATCTCAGAAAGCTGGGACTGATCCTTCTTATTGTCTGGTTCCTGAGCCTTGTGCTTTTTTATATTGCAGGATGGTTTTACTCGGGCAGGGCCCTTAAACCAATATCGGACGTGGTAAATAAGGTTGATGATATCTCCATTTCAAGCCTGAACTTAAGGGTGCCCGAAGGCAACGGGACAGATGAAATAGGCCGGCTCGCAAAGACTTTCAACAGGATGCTCGAAAGGCTTGAAACTTCTTTTGCCATGCAGAAGAATTTCATCGCAAACGCATCGCATGAGCTCAGGACCCCACTCACATCGATCAACGGGCAGATTGAGGTGCTGATGATGCAGGACAGGACTACTGATGAATATAAAAATGCCCTTAATTCCGTCCTTGAAGATATCAGATCACTCATCAGTCTTTCGAACAGACTGCTGCTTATTGCCAGGACAAGCGCTGAAGGTCCGTCGGGATACAGTAAAAAGTTAAGCATCGATGAAATAGTATGGCAGGCAAGGGAGGATATTATAAAATTCAACCCTTCATACCATATTAATATTACTATTGACAATTCCCTTACAGAGTCCTCCCAGATGATGGTGGCCGGCGATGACAGCCTTCTGAAAGTGGCAGTATCGAATATAATGGAAAATGCCTGCAAATATTCATCGGATCACACTGTTGAGGTTAGTTTCGGTCAGGAAGGGAAAAATATCGAAATTGTTTTTAAGGACAGGGGAATCGGAATACCGGAAAGCGAACTTGAAAAAATCTTTGAACCATTTCACAGGGGTTCAAACACAAGGCAGATTCCGGGAAGTGGAATAGGTCTTTCGCTTGTAAGACAGATAATTAAAAACCACAATGGTGAAATAACCATTAAATCGGCAAACGGTAAAGGGACAACCGTAAAGATCACGCTTCCTTCTCCTGTATAATGTCAGTTCCTGATTCAAAACCTCATAATTATATTGTCAATTGAATACTTTAGTAAAAATCTGACATAGAAAAAAAACAAGTATTGCTTTGTCCGTCTATTGTCCTTTAATAGCATTTTAATTACTTTTTAATTTTAGTTTAACCTTGGGTTTCTATAATTGTACAGGGTAGAATTTCTAGGTAAACAGGTTAGATAAATATTTTTTCTGCTGCCATTCTGGATCTATTTCTTAGCTGACGGAATCACATCAGGAAATTGTGGACATTGTTAGAATGCAAATGGTTTTTGGATTTAATTAAAATATCCGGGTATTTAATTATTTAACCTGTTATGCAAATAAAAAGCGTTTTATTTACAGCACTGACTGTGATCCTGGCTCCAGGATGCCGGTCGGGGAATTCACCTGTTTCTGATTCAGGAAAATCATCAGCTCCGGCTCCAGGCAATGACTACTTTCAGGAAATTAGCCGCGAAATCGGACTTGATTTTACTCATTCAATCGGTGACGATGACCTTACAAACATTATCTACTCCACTGGTGGCGGAGCATTGTTCTTTGACTACGACAAAGACGGGTGGATCGACATATACGCCTGCAGCGGAACCTGGCTTGACGGAGTAAGTAAAAGTGAAAAACCTTCAGTTTTGCCAGGCAATCATCTTTATCACAACAAGGGAAACGGAACATTTGAAGATGTAACTAAGAAAGCCGGCGTGGGTGGTCCATGGTATAGCATGGGCGCTGTGGCAGGCGATTTCAATAATGATGGGTTTCCCGACCTTTTCATAAGCAATTACGGTCAGAATGTGCTCCTTAAAAACAATGGCAACGGGTCATTTTCAGATGTAACAAAAAAAGCAGGAGTGGCTGGCGGAGATGAATGCAGCGTCGGAGCCGTCTGGTTCGACTATGACAATGATTCTTATCTTGACCTTTACGTGGGAAACTACCTCGCATTCGACCCTGAATACAAATATTTTTATGCCCCCGACGGATTTCCGGGTCCTATGGCTTATGATGCACAAAAGGATGTGCTTTATCATAACAAAGGCGACGGCACTTTTGAAGATGTCACCGACATAATGGGTATCGTGGATACAGATGGAAGAGCAATGGGTGTGGGCGCCGCTGATTATGACGAGGACGGATTTGTAGATGTATATGTTGCAAACGACCATACCCTTAACTACCTGTGGCATAACGATGGCGGAAAGGGATTCACCGACAGGGGAACAATGTCGGGAACCGCTTTCAGCCAGGCCGGGGAAGCAACTGTAAGCATGTCAGTTGATTTCGCTGATTTCAATGAGGATGGACTCCTTGACCTCTTTGTATCAGATGATACATATTGCTCATTATACGAAAATGTCGGTAACGGAATTTACTCCGACAGAGGCATCTCATCAAATATCTCATCTGCAGCTGCCCAGTTTGTTGGATGGTCGTCATCCTTCACAGACTATGACAATGACGGTCTGATTGATATTTTCAAAACCAACGGGGCATTAAAACATCTGTACGGACAGGAGGACCAGTTGTTTCGTAATGAAGGTGCAGGAAAATTCAGGGATGTTTCACTTGAACTGGGGAAATATTTCAGTCAGGAATTTGTCGGACGCGGCGCCTGTGTAGGCGATTACGACAATGACGGCGACATGGATATTTTTGTCGTTAACCTCAACAGCCATTGTGTATTCCTTCGGAATAACAAGGGGAACCAGAACAACTGGATAATTCTCAACCTGACTGGAACGACAGGCAACAGGGACGGGATAGGAGCAAGAATTAAAATTACGTCAGGCGGAAAGACCCAGATTGCACAGAGAAAAACAACAACAGGATACCTTTCACAGAATGACCCAAGGATTCATTTCGGTCTTGGGAAAAATCAGATGGTAGATAAAATAGAGATTATATGGCCCTCAGGGAAGACCCAGACCCTGGAAAATATAAAAGTAAACCAGATCCTCGAGGTAAAAGAACCCTGAAATACTGATTTCATATGATAAAAAGAAGAAATTTGCTTTATAAAATACTTTTTGCGTCAATTCCCTGTCTGATGCTGATTTCATGCTCAGGCAGCAACTCAGGCAATACAAAGCTGGTCCTTACTTTAGCTCCGGGAAGTATTAAGTTGTCGCCGGATTATTTAAGTGGGGCATCCTGGCGGTATTTGCCCGGAGCAAGGATCAGAGAAATATCTCCTGACAAACCAGGATCCTCCCGTATACTTACAAAGGATTTCTTTTCGGCCTGCTTCCCTGATATATCCTACGATGGCAAATCAATGATTTTCGCCGGCCAGAAATCAGAAGGCGATACATGGCAGATTTGGGAAATGGATCTCGGCAAAGGAAAATACAGGCAGATAACTTCTTCCACGGAAGACTGCACTGATCCGGCATATCTCCCGGCAGGAAGGCTTGTATTCAGCAAACGCACATTAAATGATACAGTAAAAAACTCACATTGTTTATATGTCTGTAATATTAATGGCTCAGGTCTTCAGCAGATCACTTTCAGTCCCCAGTCAATGTTTGCCACTTCCGTACTTAAAGACGGCAGGCTGATAGCCATTGGTACCCAGACTTACCCCGAAAAAGGGGAACCTGTTCTGATGGTGATGCGGCCCGATGGCACCAAAGCAGATATGTTCTACAAAAATCTTTCAGGTCCTGCAAATTTTCTTAACAGTCCCTGTGAAACAACCGATGGAAAAATTCTCTTTACTGAATCTGGCAAAGGTGATTTTTCAGGTGGAAAACTTGTTTCTGTCAACTATAGCCGCCCCCTGTTCACAAGAAAAGAGCTCACAACAGATACTGAAGGTGATTTCATTTTTGCAATGCCTTTTGCAGAAAATAAATTTCTTGTCTCCTGCCGCAAAAAAAGTTCTGACAGGTATGCCCTGTACGATTTTGATCCTTTGGCCAGATCGGTCGGCAGGGAGGTTTTTTCAGATCCCGGATATAATATCATAGATGTTGCTGTTGCCGGTCCATACCAGAGACCAAAGAAATTGCCAAGCGAGGTCGACCTTATGGTCAAAACCGGCCTGATACTTTGCCAGGACGTAAACTTTCAGGAGCATCTTGCCGGTGCCAGCCATGATTCTCCTTTAAAGGCTGACAGGATTGAAATTCTGGGTGTTGATTCAACATATGGAGTTGTAAAAGTTGAAAAGGACGGATCTTTTTTTCTTAAGGTAATGGCCGACAAGCCATTCAGGATCAGGGCCCTGGACGAAAAAGGAAACGCCGTTGGCCCTGCCTGCTCATGGCTGTGGCTGCGTCCCAATGAACGCCGCGGATGCGTCGGCTGCCATGAGGATCCTGAATTTGCACCCGAAAACAGGGTATCATTTGCTATAAGAAAAGATCCGGTCATAATACCGGTTCATATTACTGAGGTTAAAGAAAAGATTGTTGAACTCGAATAGATATGAAAGGATATTTCAAAATAATAATACCTGCCGGGATAATAGCTGTCCTTGGATTATTCCTTTATCCCAGATACCACAAATGGGCCAGGGAACATGTCAACTATATTACTGCAACCGAAGATCATCCGCTGAACTGCAACTCATGCCACCTTTATATAAAGCAATCGGGACTAGTATCAAAAATCGTTAATGCCAGATACTACTCACCATTTAACCTTGCATTGTCTAACGACGGAAAACTTCTTTATGCAGTTGCTGAAGACGGAAATTCACTGCTGGTGATAAATACAGACAAAAACAAGGTTGAAGAAGAAATTCCCGTAGGCATTCATCCTCATTCAGTAATTATCGATAACCAGGGTGAGAAAGCATATGTAAGCAACCAGTGGTCAGACAATGTATCTGTCATCGACCTTAAAACCAATGAGGTAACTGACACGATAAAGACCGGCGGTGGTCCTGCTGGACTGGCCCTTAGTACTGATGGAAAATCTCTTTTTATTGTGAATTCTTTCACATCTGATGTTTCAGTAGTTGATCTGTCATCTGGAGAAGAGATAAAACGTCTCACTGCGGGTAATAACCCTACAGGAATAGGTAAAAGCCCTGACGGCTCCATTCTGTATGTCACAAGCAGGCGAACTCTTTCATTACCCTACGGAGATACGATAAGATGCGAACTTACCGGGATAAGTGATGCGAATCAGAGAGTTTTTGAACGCAGAGATATCAGGTCAGCTTATATGATGGAAAATGTCGAATTCACTCCTTCCTGCGACCTGGCAATATTTCCGCTTATCAGGCCAAAGAACAATGTTCCGACAGTTCAGGTAGAAAGAGGTTGGATGATGACCGAGGGTATCGGCATTGTTGAGAACAAACCTTCAGGAAGAACCATTCAGTTGCTTCTCGATGAGCCGAATGTGTATTATTCTGATCCTTTCGATATTGCAATTTCTCCTGATGGCAAAAGGGCTTTTGTCACACATGCCGGAGTCGACAAAATCACTGTTGTCGATCTGGATGCCGTGAGAAAGCTCATAAGCAGTATTCCTGATGAAAAGCTTGAAATGTATGCAAACCATCTTGGCATAAGCAGCGGCATAGTCATAAAAAGGATCCCTACCGGAGCAAATCCCAAAGGTATGGCACTGTCAAGGGATGGAAAGATCCTTTATGTAGCCGAACACCTCGAAGACAGAATTGCCGTCATCAACACTGAGACTCTTGAGACTGAAGGTACAATCCATCTCGGGGGATCAGGAAGGATAACAGTTGCACGTCATGGCCGCAGGCTGCTTAATAATGCCGGAGGCACCTTTCAGACCCAGTATTCATGCTATACATGTCATCCTGATGCCCATGAGGATGGACTTACATATAACATGGCATCAAAGGATATGGGCCGGAATATGACAAATACCCAGTCATTAAGAAATATCGGAGACACACCTCCATACAAATGGAACGGTAAAAACCAGTCTGTTTACAAACAGGACGGTATGCGCTTCTCAACTGTACTGACCCGTAGCGAAGCTTTTAACTACAAGGATCTTGATGCACTTTCCGCATACATTATGTCGGGAATTCCAAATCCTCCAAATCTTACTTATAATCCTAACGGGGAGCTTACAGAAGCCCAGAAGCGCGGAAAGGAGATCTTTGAACGTTCCCACGACTTTAAAGGCTTTGAGATCCCTGTTACCAACAGATGCGTTACATGTCACCCTGCGCCATATTATACAAACTGCAAACCTGTCGGTGTCGGTACTCTGGCTGCTACTGATGATTCTATACTTTTCGACACACCACACCTTAACAATATTTTTGCCTCACCTCCTTACCTGCACGACGGACGGGCGGCGACCCTTGAGGAAATATGGACTATTTATGGTAAGACAGAAGAGCACGGATCCGTTAATGATCTTACCAAAATACAGCTAAATGAACTCGTAGAATATCTGAAATCACTCAGGGACCCTGCATATGAAAATCAAAAGGAAACAAAAATTCACCAGGCTTCATTCATGCGTAAGAAAAATTAAACTCATTAACATATCTGTCATGAAAAAACTTTATAAGTATTTTATTGCATTAATAGTGTTGGCAGCAATCGTGGTGGCCGGAGTTTTCATATTCGCAAAGAAGCCTTCCATTGTGTCATATAACCCACACCATGTTAATACAACTAAAGCTCGTGATTATCACAACAGCTCCGATATATATCCCGGAAGCAGTTCAGACATAATAAAAGAAGCAAAGGCTATGCCGGTTTACGGAAACTGGAAGACTTTTACAACAAAAGACGGACTTCCATCCGATAAAGCATATGCGGTAAGAATAGACGGCGACCGTGTTCTGGTTGGAACACACGACGGTCTTGCGGTATATGAGAAAGGTAAATGGCGCACCTATACGACAAAAGACGGACTTGCCCATAACGGAATTGTTTCAATTGATGTCGACCAGCTTACCGGGGATGTCTGGATCGGAACATTAGGGGGCCTGAACAGATGGTCATCAGGTAAATTCGAAACTTTCAATCAGTTCAACAGCGGTATGCCAAATGATCTTGTATATAATGTATTCTGCTATGGAAAGGATATCTGGGTTGCAACCGGTGGAGGGGCAGGGCATTATGATACCCAGACAAAACAGTGGGAGATATTCACGGAGATGAATGCACCTATGCATGAGCCCTGGACATACGCTCTTTCAGCCGGCGACGGAAAAGTATGGATAGCTGCCTGGGGAGGGGGAGTCATTGAATATAATACTGTAACAAAACATTTCAGAGATTATGTTGACCCGGATGGCTTCATGGAGATTGACCTTCAACCTGATGATGGTGTTGTTCATGACATAACAACAGCTACATCATATTGTGACAGCATACTATGGGTTTCAACTTATTTCGGAATGAGCCGCTACGACGGAAAAAACTGGAAAGGTTATTTCGACCATGACAGCGGACTGGCAAGCAATTTCATAAATTTTCTCAGGGCTGAAGGTCCCGTCGTATTTGTCTGCAGCGATAACGGATTAAGCAGCTTCGACGGGAAGACATGGGTAACATATAAGAAAAATGATAATGATGAGAACGGCAAAGCTATTATAACCAATGGAAGTGAAAAGAAAGAAATTCCTTTATCTCCATCAATTGCCCATAATTTCATTATCGGAGTGGATGCAAGTGACGATTACCTGTGGGTGGCAACTTCAAAAGGTGTGGCAAGGGGTGAAAGAATACATTAAGAACAATATTTACAAGGTAAACTTATATAACTGAAATGGATAACAAACAACTATTGATTGATCTGACAAAGCTTACAGATGGTGAGCGTGCTGAAATGACTAAACTGGGGATTCTCAGGGAAGATCTGACATTAAAAGACTACAACTATCCTGCCGTTCACAATGAAAGACCCCCTGTTGAAAAATTCGCAGTACATGCTCCTCAGGTAATTAATGAAGCATATGATTACAAAAAACCTTCTTCATTTACAAGAGCTCTTCGCCTCGATTTAGGTGGATATAAAATACTTCTGATATCAGGAACTGCAAGTGTTAATGAGGAAGGTAAACCCGAACATATAGGCGATTTTAAAGCCCAGACCTGGAGGACATACAGGAATATCACCAATTTGCTCGCAGCAGAAGGCATGTCATGGCATGATGTTGTCAGAACAACAAACTACCTGAGGGATATTGAAAGAGATTATGAGGATTTCAATAAGATCCGCACATCATTCTTCCGCTGGATGAATATCGACCCGCTTCCTGCCAGCACTGGGATTCAGGCCAGACTTTGCTGGGAAACTCTTCTTGTGGAAATTGAAGTTTATGCTGTTTGTAAAATAATCTAAAACGACCAATATGAAAACGCTTTACCGGATTCTGACTTTAATCTTTATCCTGTTTGCGGGATTACCTGCTTCCGGACAAAAACTTCCGGCGAACTATGGCAACATTCCTGATGAACTTGTTGCCTACGACAGGTATATGAAAGCATACAAGTACCATTTTCTGGAACCTATGAAGTTTTACGGGGCTGGACGTGAAAAACTGCCTCCGACAGATCTTAAAGAGGTCAGGATAGGGTTTCTGGGGCCACTCGAAGGTTCAATTATTCAGGATCTTGGCAAACAGATGCTCCAGGGTTCAATGCTGGCTATCGAGGAAGCCAATAAGAAAGGCGGTTACAAGGGTACGCCTTTTAAGCTCATGATTCATAATGATGTCGGATTGTGGGGAGCCGCAGCAAACGAAGTAGTAAAAATGGACGACGAAGGTGTATGGGCCTGGCTGGGAACAATCGACGATGTTAACTCGCATGTCGCCATAAGAGCTACTCTTAAACTTGAAATTACCAATGTCAACACGGGTGATCCTGATCCAACATTTACAGAGACAAATATACCATGGGTGATCCGGGCTATCCCCGACGACAGGCAAAGCAGCTATGATCTTGTAGATCAAATATTTAAAAAAGACAAACATAAGCGTGTTGCAGTTGTCAGAGCCAATAATCGTTATGGACGGGTTGGAACACTCCATTTCAACCGTTCATCCACAAGGATAGGATTTCCCATTATTATCGAAGAAAGATTCGGTGACGGTGAAACTGACTTTAAAGCTCAGCTGGAGAGGGTGAAAAAAATCTCTCCTGATGCTATCCTTATATGGGGCAATGCCAAGGAGTCAGCTCTGATTCTTAAGCAGTTACGCGAACTAGGGATGAATCAGCCGGTTTATGGCTCAGACAGGATGGTAAGTGACATTTTCCTGAAAACGGCAGGAAATTACGCAGAAGGAGTAATAACGACCTGCCAGTATAACCCCGATTCGAGTGACCCTAAGTACAGGGCTTTCAAAGAAACCTACAAACAACGATTCGGACAGGAACCCGATGTTTTTGCAGCACATGCCTACGACGGAATGAATATGATAATTGAAGCCATTCAAAAAGCAGGCCTTAACAGGGTCCTGATCCGTGATGTTCTGACCGACCTTAAGACTTTCCAGGGTTATCAGGGAGTAACTGGTCCAATTATACTCGATGGATCATGGAATAATATAAGACCGATATTCCTGGCAAAAGTAAGTAATGGGAAATTTCACTTCTCTCCTGCCCCGCTTTGGGAAAAAGGAGATGTAATTTATAAAAAAGCAAGGGTGGGTTATCAATAGTATAAGGAGAAGAAAGATGGACATAAACCAGTATAATGATCCTTCAATAATAGGAGGATGCTCAGTGCCTGTCAGGGTTAACAGGAAATCAAAACCTGAAGCCTCTGAGGTAAAAGTGGGCGGAATAAATATAGGACCTCACGGTGTGGTTGTCATCGCCGGCCCATGTGCTGTTGAAAGCCGTGAACAGCTGCGGGAAACTGCCTATGCAGTTAAAAAATCGGGAGGCCTGATACTAAGGGGAGGCGCTTTCAAGCCACGTTCTTCACCCTATAATTTCCAGGGCCTCGGAAGTGAGGGCATAAAATTACTTAAGGAGATCAGTCTCGAGACAGGACTGCCTTTCGTTACAGAAGTTATGGATACACGGCAAGTCGAATTCGTTGCTGAACATGCCGATATGCTCCAGGTAGGATCAAGGAACATGCAGAATTTCGTGCTGCTTAAAGAGGTAGGTATGCAAAAGAAACCTGTCCTTCTCAAGAGGGGAATGATGGCGACTATTGAAGAATTCCTGCTTGCTGCAGAATACATTCTTAACCAGGGTAACGACCAGGTAGTTCTGTGTGAAAGAGGCATCAGGACTTTCGAAACAACAACACGCAATACACTTGATCTGAGTGCGGTACCAGTGCTTAAGCATTTAAGCCACCTGCCTGTGATCGTCGATCCGAGTCATGGAACAGGGCACAGATGGCTGGTCCCGACAATGGCAAAGGCAGCAATAGCGGCAGGGGCCGACGGTCTTATAATGGAAGTCCATTACAACCCGGAAGAGGCGCTTTGCGACGGACACCAGTCAATTAATCCGGAAGAGTTTTC
>Ga0172375_10002975_pt1 | contig 26069 bp, 16 predicted proteins | sample LakKiv1m_FD_114537 | JGI IMG/M metagenome (GOLD analysis project Ga0172375, IMG submission 114537) | Freshwater microbial communities from Kabuno Bay, South-Kivu, Congo - kab_092012_11.1m | ecosystem: Environmental > Aquatic > Freshwater > Lake | place: Democratic Republic of the Congo...
ACTTGATCATTAGCGACGATACCGTTCAATAAGAGACAGCCTTTATCCAAAACCTTACAATCATTCCAACCCATATGAGGAACTTTTAAGCCCGGAGCAGATTTAAATTTTATTACCTGACCCTTAAAAATACCTAACCCCGGATTAATTTTAGCCTCTTGGCTGGTCTCTAACAAAAGCTGCATCCCTAAACAAATTCCTAAAAACGGTTTTTTACCATTAATCTGCTGGTAAATAACCTCAATTAGATCCAGCTTTTTTAATTCCGCCATCGCGTCATCAAAAGCTCCCACCCCGGGCAGAATTACTTTGTCCGCTAAACTAAGATCCGCTTTTTTATTGGTAATTACCGCCTTACCCCCGCAAACTTCGATCGCCTTGGCGACGCTATGGATATTACCCATACCATAGTCGATAATTGCAATCTTCATTAGTCAATCACGCCTTTAGTTGAGGGGACGCCTTTTCTCCGCGGGTCGATTTGCGTGGCTTGATCCAAAGCAATACCCAGCCCCTTAAAAATTGGTTCCAAATTGGTGTGGAGATCCGGGCTAAGAAGGTCAACCTTAATATTTAAATTCATACCCAAGTGTTTAGCAAAAGACTCAAAAAAATGTTCCGCATCTTTTAAAGCATATCCCTCTTTATCATCTTCGATCACCGGATTAACTGCCGAAGGTTTAAACAATTTAAACGAACCCCTGCCGCTAATATCAACGGTAACCGCAGCCGTCACTTCTTCCATTGGCACGGATGCTGAACCAATACGGTTGATTCCCACTTTTCCACCAAGCGCCTTCTTAAAAACTTGTCCTAAAACTATGCCCAGATCTTCATTGGTATGATGAATATCGATATCAAAATCCCCCCAATTAACGATTGCCTCTAAATCAAAATGCCCCCAGTAAGCGAAGAGGTCTAACATATGATCAAGCAGGCCGATACCAGTTTTTATTTTTCTTTCTTCCGTACCATCAATGTTCAATTTAATCGATATCTCTGTTTCATTCGTTTTTCTTAGAACTTCTGCGATTCTTTTTTCCATCTCTCTCCTTAGATTCTACCTACTATCTACTACCTACCCTAATTAAAGTTATATAAACCTGCTCTTTAGCGAATCAACATGTTTTTGCAGGCCTTCAATACCGGCAATTTTTTCCAAAGGCTCGCGTATTTTCTCCAGCGCCTTTTTGGAATAACTGATAATATGGCTGCTCTTAATAAAATCCGTAACATTTAAACCGGAGAAAAACCTTGCCGTGCCGGAAGTCGGCAAGACATGGCTGGGCCCGGCAACATAATCCCCCAGGGCCACCGGGCTATAGGGGCCTAAAAATATTGCTCCGGCATTTTTTATATCTTTAAGCAGTTTTTGCGGATTCTGCACCAGAATTTCTAAATGCTCCGGGGCAATCTTATTGGCAATCTCCGCCGCCTGTTTTAAATCCTTGGTTAAAATAATATACCCGTGATAGCCGTCGGTTTGAGATTTTACTTCTTTGGCTAAACTTTTGGAATTAGTAATTAATATCGCCAGCCCTTTAGCATGCTCTCCTTGAGCGCGTAAATCAGCGACGATGAATTTCGGGTCGCTAAAACGGTTAGCAATTACCACCAGCTCCGTTGGCCCGGCAATCATATCAATATCCACCCGGCCAAAAACCTGCCGTTTAGCTTCGCTGACATAAATATTCCCCGGGCCGACAATCTTATCTACTTTGGGGATGGTTTTAGTCCCATAAGCTAAAGCGGCAATTCCCTGCGCTCCCCCCACCCGGTAAATCTCATCCACCTTAAGCAGATCCGCCACCACCAAAATATGCGGATTAATATACCCATTTTTATCCGGAGGGCTGATCAAAACAATCTTTTTTACCCCGGCCAGCTTTGCCGGCAGTACCGTCATATAAACCGTAGAAACCAAAGGAGCAGTCCCCGCCGGAATATAAACACCCACTTTTTCTAAAGGCGTATAATTTTCACCTAACACTACGCCTTCGGTGCCTTTAATCCTCCAGGATTTACGCAGCTGCTTGCGATAAAAACGGTTTACGTTCTCAATCACTACTTTCAAGGAGCTGACAAAATGCGGGCTGATATTGGCATACGCCCCGCTGATTTCAATCTGAGAAACTTTTAACTGCCGCTGGATAATTTTTACCTGATCAAACTTACGCGTATACTTAATTAACGCATCATCGCCAAAAAGACGCACGTCATCAATAATCTTTTTGACTTTTTCTTCAACGCGCAGCTGGCGCAATTGCCCGCGGTTATAAATCTTATCTAATTTTTTACTCGCCGCCTTAATAATTTTCATTTATTTCACAGCTTCCTATTTACCCGTTCCTATACATAATTTTTTATTATATCTCTTAATTTCTCAAAAGCCAATGTAAAATTCTCCGGATGCGTTCCTCCGGCCTGGGCAAAATCTTCTCTGCCTCCACCGGAGCCGCCAATCAATGGAGCAACTTGAAGAATAATATCCTTAGCGCTTAATCCTTTTGCGCACAGATCCGCAGTTAATCCAATCACCAGGGATGCCCTGTTTCCATCCGACGAACCTAAAGCAATTAGCGTATGGCGCAATTTCCCCTTCAGCATATCCACCAAAGAGCGCAAAGAATTCATATCTAAATTATTTTCCACCGAAAAAATAGCGTTTATGCCGTTTATTTTTTCGCATTTTTCTGAAAGTTCGATTGATTTCGCCGGCAGAAGATTATTCATCTGCGCGCTGCGTTTCTTCTCTTGCGCTTTCTGCTCTTCTAATTTACTGCGCTTCTGGGATGCTTCAGTCGACCTTTGCTCCTGTTCTTTAATGAATTGTTCGGCGATTTTAGCCGTGACTGCTTCTATTCTTCTTATTCCGCTGGCGACAGAGCTTTCTCCGATTATCTTTATCAAACCAATCTGTTTAATATTAGTCAGGTGTGTTCCGCCGCAAAGTTCTTTCGAAATATCACCAATCTGGACCATCCGCACCTGCTCGCCATACTTTTCCTCAAAGAACGCCAAAGCTCCGGCCTGCTTCGCATCTTTAAGCGGCAGCTCTTTAGAATCTACGGTATAATTTTTGTTAATATGGTTGTTAGCTAGTTCTTCAACTCTGGAAATCTCTGCATCAGATAAGCCTTTAAAATGCGTAAAGTCAAAACGCAGTTTTTCTTCGGTAACTAAAGATCCCTGCTGCTGGACATGACTGCCTAAAACTTCACGCAGGCAAGCCTGCAAAATATGGGTTGCCGTGTGATTCCTAGCGATATTCAACCGGCGCTTGACATTTATTTTTGCCGCAACCTTATCAAATTTCTTAAAACTGCCGGACTTAACTTTACCGGTATGCAAAATAACATTACCAATCCTTTTGGTATCCAGAACTTCAAAAACATTTTTTGCGCTGGTCAATTCCCCGGTGTCCCCGATCTGGCCGCCGCTTTCCGCGTAAAAAGGGGTCTGATCTAAAATAATCTGAACTTTTTCTCCGGATGAGACATCCTCTGCTTCTTTACCGTCTTTTAATATTACCAAAATTTTAGCTTCGGCAAGATTATCCTGATAGCCTAAAAATTTAGTTTCTTTAACTTTTATCTCCAAGGCTTTGGCGCCAAACACATCCCCCTTCATCGTACTGCCTGATTTTGAACGGGTTTTCTGTTCTTCCATAGCTTTATCAAACGCTACTTGTGAAAAACTAATCTTATTTCTTTTCAGCCATTCCAAAGTTAGTTCAAGGGGAATCCCGTAAGTATCATGTAAAATAAAAGCAATATTACCTACGACCTCGGGATTTGCCCTAATTTTAGAATTATCAAGCTTACTCCTGAATAATTCTTCACTTGATCCAAGCGTATTAATAAAGTTGTTTTCTTCAGCTAAAATTATCTGGGCAATATCCTCCTGACGATTCTTCAAATCCGGATAAGGCTTATGCATGAGCTGAGCAACTAAGCCTACTAATTTATTTAAAAACGGCTTATCAATCCCCAAACTCCTCAAATGCAAAACAGCCTTGCGGATAACCTTTCGAACAATATAGCCGCGGCCATCATTTGACGGAGTAATCCCGTCAAATATGGAAAAGACTGCCGCCCGCGCATGATCAGCGATCGCATAAAAAAGTTCCTGATTATCTTTCTGATTTGTTTCTGAAAAACGCTTAATCTCCTGAACTATCGGATCAAATAAATCCGTCTGGAAGTTATTCTGTTTACCCTGGATCACCGCGGCTAATCTTTCCAAACCCATACCGGTATCGATATTTTTATTAGGCAAAGACTCTAAAGAACCATCGGCTTTACGGTTAAACTGGGTAAATACCAGGTTCCAGATCTCCGCAAACCTTCCGCAGCTGCAAGCCGGTGAACAATCCGGTTTTTTACAACCCACCTCTTTACCAAAATCAAAGAATATCTCTGAACACGGCCCGCAAGGGCCATTCGGCCCTTTAGTCTTGGCTTCTGCCGGCCAGAAATTATCCTTATCCCCTAATCTGATAATTCTCTTTACCGGAATTTTTACCTCATTCTTCCAGAGGTCATAAGCCTCAATATCATCCTGATATACCGAAACCCAAAGCCGATCATTCGGTATTTTTAGTTCTTGCGTTAAAAACTCCCAGGCCCAGGCAATCGCCTCTTTCTTAAAATAATCTCCAAAAGAAAAATTGCCCAGCATTTCGAAGAAAGTATGGTGCACGCTGGTTTTGCCTACTTTCTCCAAATCATCGGTACGCAAACAACGCTGCGCCGTTGCCGCGCGTTTAAATCCGCAGTCCTGACCCATAAATTCTTTCTTAAATTGATTCATCCCGGCAGGAGTGAATAACACGGTAGGGTCATCCTTGGGAACCAAAGAATCGCTTTCCACAATCTTATGGTTCCTATTTCTAAAAAAAGTTAAAAATTTTTCTCTTAAAATATCCGCTGTCATAATTCCTTAACCACTTCCCCGACCACCTCCGGCGAAAACCCGCGGCGGATCAGATACGCGTACACGCGCGCCTTGGCTTTAATTAGTTCAACGCTTTTTAACCTGGAGAATCTCTGTTGGGCTAATTGAGTAACGATTTGACTTTCGCTGTAATGCTCTTTAGCTTGCGCTAAAGAATTATCAATCACCTCTTGATCTAAACCTTTTTGGACTAATTCTTGCTTAATCCTTCTTAAGCCAAATGGCCGCTTAAGCCGCGAGGTTACCCATCCACGCGCGAAAACACGATCATCAATAAACTCCCGATCCTTTAGAAAAGTAACGGTATCTTGGCTTAAGCTTTCAGAGAAACCTTTTTGCTTTAATCTTGCTTTTAGCTCACGCTCACTGCGCAAACGAAACTTCAGCAGCAAAAAAGCATAAGCCCTGGCTTTTTCAGCGTCACTAAGTGATACTGAACTTTTTACGCGCCGCTTTTTCAATATCGTCCTGTATTTTCGGATTTTCTTTAAGGAATTTTATCGCCGCGTCCCTGCCCTGGCCCAGCTTTTTATCTTCAAATGAAAGCCAGGTACCGCTTTTGGCAATTACCTCCAGATTTACCGCCGCGTCAATCACTGCGCCGGTTTTAGCAATTCCTTCATTGTGCAAAATATCAAACTCCGCCTCACGAAAAGGCGGGGCAATCTTGTTTTTAACTACCTTGACTCTGACATGATTACCGATAACTTTATCCCCTTCTTTTAAATAAGCAATCCGGCGCACATCTAATCTTACGGATGAATAAAATTTCAGCGCCCGCCCGCCCGGGGTGGTTTCCGGTGAACCAAACATCACGCCGATTTTTTCACGCAGCTGATTAATAAAAATTACCGTCGTGCGCGATTTACTGATTGCTCCGGTCAATTTACGCAAGGCCTGCGACATCAGGCGCGCCTGAAGCCCCATATGTGAATCCCCCATCTCCCCTTCAATTTCCGCTCGCGGAGTTAATGCCGCCACCGAATCAATGACGACTAAATCTACGGCATTAGAACGCACCAGTGTTTCAGCAATCTCTAAAGCCTGCTCACCGGTATCCGGCTGAGAAATCAACAGATCATCTAAATTAACCCCAATTAATTTAGCGTAAGTTGAATCAAATGCGTGTTCCGCATCAATGAATGCCGCTACCCCGCCTTTTTTCTGATTCTCCCTGATCGCCGTTAAAGTCAAGGTAGTTTTACCGGAAGCTTCCGGCCCGAATATTTCCACTACCCTTCCGCGCGGAAATCCGCCAATCCCCAGAGCTAAATCCAGAGTCAAAGCACCGGTCGGTATCGTTTCCACATCGACTTTAATGTGCGCGCCCAGCTTCATAATCGAGCCTTTGCCAAACTGCTTCTCGATCTGCGCCAATGCCAGTTCCAGCGCTTTTTGACGGTCTGCTGTCTCTTTTACTTCATCTTTTTTCTTATCTACCACCATTTAACCCTCCGCGATTTAAATTTGAATAAATATTATAACCCGCCCCTGTATTACTGTCAAACGAATATTACTTTAAACCCTAAACACTAAATCCTAAACTCTAAACAAACACAAAACTTTAAACTTTAAAACCCAAAACTAGCCAAACTTGCTTGCTATTGAACCAAAGATCTTCATCAATTGAGTAGATTCATCTATTAACACTTCCCTTTCTTTTTCCTGTTCCTTCAAAGGTTCACTTAGGATTAACCAATACCTGCTTTCTTTTATCTCTTTTCTCGCTATCTTTATTCTCATTAAAAAATCTTTCTTACTCAATGACTCTTCCGCTTCAATATAATTAGCACCCACAGAACCAGCCGATCTAATTAGCTGTTTTCCAACTTCAATATTAGTTATTATTTTTGTTAGTTCTTTTACATAGTTAAACACTTTTCTACTAAAAACCAGAGTTCTTTCCCCTAAATCATACGGCTTTGAGTTTTGAGTTTGATTTATTTGAGCTTGTTTAGTATTTAGAGTTTCGAGTTTAGGGTTTATCAATTGAAATCCCTCCTTTCTACTCTCAATAGACGTAAAGGGGAACGAAATCTAACATAAAATGTTCAACAGACAGGCCCCACCTTGACAACCAAAACAAAATATGTTAGATTTAACCATTATGGAAGAACTCGGTAGATTAAAAACTGAACTAGAACGCACCAAAATTGAGCTAAAGATCCTTTATGAGATCTCCAATGCGATGCGCACTACTTTAAAGCTGGATGAGATCCTCTATATTATCCTTACCGGAGTCACGGCACATACCGGATTGGGTTTTAACCGCGCTATACTCTTTTTAGTAAATGAAAAGGAACAGCTCATTGAAGGCAAAATGGGTATCGGCCCGGAAAACGGCGAAGAAGCCAACATCGCCTGGACCAAAATTGAAGAAGAAAAAATGGATCTTGAGGATCTAATCGGGGCTTTTAAAAACACCAATGCCGTATTAGAATCCGGCTTTAACCGCCAGGTGATAAATTTAAAGGCATCCTTGCTGGATAAAAATGAAAATCCGCTGTCTTTAGCAGTATTAGAAGGTATGCCGCTGCATTTAACGGAAAGTAGTATTCTTAAATATCGAAACTCGCCGGTAATTCAAATGTTGGGCAGCCGGGAACTGGTGCTTATCCCGTTAAAAGCCAAAGACCGGGTAAACGGCATTATTGTCGCGGATAATTTTATCACCAATGATCCGATCACTAAGGATGACGTGCGTATGCTCACCATGTTGGCGAACCAGGCCGGGCTGGCCATTGAAAATTCACAGCTTTATGAATTAACGGTCGAGCACGCGCATTCAGATTATCTGACGAATCTTTGGAACCATGGATATTTTCAGTTTATGCTGCAAACTGAATTAGAAAAAGCCAAAGCCACCAAAAGCCCTCTGACTTTAATTATGATTGATATTGATGATTTTAAAGTTTATAACGACACGCTCGGCCATCAAGCCGGAGACAGAATATTAAAAGAACTTGCCGGACTTCTGCGTAACCAATCCCGCAAAATGGATAAGGTCTGCCGTTATGGCGGAGAGGAATTTACCATTATCCTTCCGCATACGGATAAAAAAGAAGCTTTTTTGATTGCCGAACGCATCAGAATGGAAATTCAAAAATACCCTTTTCTGAATGAAGAGATTCTACCTAAAAAACAACTTACGGTAAGCCTAGGGGTTGCCACCTTCCCTGAGAATGGCCTGCTCGCCGCGGAGATAATTACCGCTTCCGATAAATCCCTCTACCAAGCTAAAAACAAAGGTAAAAACACCACCTACTGCGGTTAATCTTTCTTTTTAAGCCGCCACTGATTGCTCTTGATTATCCTTTTGCGTCTGCAGTTCTCTTTCTTTATTCTGCGATAATTTCACTGAAACAATCTTGGAAATCCCCGACTGCTCCATAGTAATTCCATACATAATATTCGCATTCACAATGGTTTTCTTATTATGCGTAATCACGATAAACTGTGAAGTTTTAGCAAACTCCTGCAACACCCGGGAGAATCGATCCACATTCGCCTCATCCAAAGCCGCATCGATCTCATCAAGAATACAAAACGGCGATGGCTTAACTTTAAAAATCGCGAAAATTAACGCAATCGCCGACATGGTTTTCTCGCCGCCGCTTAACAGGAGCACATTCTGCAATTTCTTTCCCGGAGGCCGGCAAATAATTTCAATTCCCGACTCTAAAGGATCGTTCTCATCCAATAAGAAAAGCTGCGCGTCCCCTCCGTTAAAGAGCAAACGGAAATAATTCTTAAATTCCACTTTTACTTTTTCGAATGTCTCCATAAACATCTGCTTGGTGGTGCGGTTAATCTTTAAAATCGCCTGATGCAAAGATTCTTTGGCCTGCGCCAAATCCGTCTGCTGTTGAATAAGGAAATCATAACGTTTCTTTAGTTCATCATACTCCTCAATCGCCACTAAGTTTACCGTGCCATATGAATCCAGCTTTCTCTTTAATTCACTGATCTGTGCGGATAATGTCTCCTGGCTGGACTGGGTAGTTAACTCATGCAAAAGCTCTAAATCAACCTTGTAAGCCGAAAGCATTCTCTCTTTGATTGTGCTGTAGCGATAATCCAGATCCTTATCCAGCATCTGCAAATCATGCAAACGATTCTTGATCTGGTCCAATTGTTTGCGGTCATCCTCAATCTTTTTTACTACTCCCAGCGTGCCGCTAGATACCTCATTATATTTAAACTCAATTTCCTCCAGAGCAGTTTTTTTCTGGGTGATCTGAATTTGGCCTTGCTTATTCATATTCTGACATTCCGTAATTTCCACCCTTAAGATCTCTTCCCGCTCTTTAGCTTCGCTAATCTGGCGCTGAATATTTTCCAGACTCGCTTTATCCTGCGCGTAAGTCTGATCGAGGATCTTTAATGTTTCCGCATCAGAACTAAAACGCCGGTTTAAAGCTTCAATCTCAGTTTTAGTTTGAGTAATAAAAACTAAAACCTCTTCGCGTAATTTACCATTTAATGAGATCGCATCTTCAGCCTGCACAATCGCATCCTGCCGCTGCCGCTGTTGATTATTTAACTCTCCCAGCTGGTTCTGGGCGCTGGACAAATTTTGCTGAATCGCCGAGATCTCCCGCGCAACATCCGTCAGCTCCATGACAATCACGTCTTCTTCTTCTTTAATTTTAGCAAATTGTTCCGCAATCGCCGCGTGGTTAGATTCTTTATTCGCCAAAGTAATTTCATAATTACGCAGCTCCAGCTCTAAAACCGCAGACATTTTGGTCAGCTCCGAAATACAGGCCTGCCGCAGCACCAATCTATTCCTTAACTCACCCAGATGCTCCTCTAACCGAGCAATCTTTTCATCAATTTTTTGTGTATCCAATTCAATCGGCTTAGCCTCCCCGCTTATTTTAAAAGCCGCGCTGCTCAAAGCCAGATGATCTTGGGAGCTTAGGGGCAGCTGATTCTGAATTTTAACCACCAAGCCGGTTAAGCTTTCTTTGGGCATTTTATCCAGGTAAATCACCGCATTAGACGCCTCACCGATATCATCATACTTACTCTTTAATTTCTCTAAGAATTCTTTATGTGAAACTAAAGTAAGCTTCTCATTCCCCAGGCTCACAATTTCTTTATTAATCTCTTCTAAATTTAACCCTTCGTGCTCCAGGCTGGTTTTAATATCCGCAATTTTCTGTTTAAATTCAGCAACCCGGATGCGTGTGGCCTCTAATTCCTGGGTAACTTTATTTAAAGCCTCCTCAGTGATTACCTTGTCCTCATAAACTTTAGCCTTTTCAATTTCCAACCTTTTTTTACGCGCCAGAAACACCTGGTGCTTGGAATTAAAATCTCCGATCTGGTTATTAGTATTGGAAATGGCAGTCTCTAAATCTAGAATTATTTTTTTAGATTCGGCAATCAGCTCAAGTGAGTTCTTAATACTTAAAGATAGCTTTTCAATCTCTGCTTCCTTCTGCGTTAAGCTCGCCTGCTTAACTTCAATATTTTGTTTTAAATTCGCGTACTCATCGCGTATCTGTTTTAATTTTTCTTCATCCTGAACCAGTTTAGCGGCGGCCTGATCGATTTGACCGGTCAAAACCTGATTATTCTGCGTTAGTTCATCAATGCGCAGCTGATTAAAATTAATGTGTTCATCATTGCGCACTAAGCTATTCTCCAGATTAAGCAGCGCCCCGCGCGCTTCCATCATGGATTGCTCTAAGCTTTTTAACTCGCCCTGACGGTTAGCAATTTTTGATTCTTGTTGGGCAATCAACTCAATTAAATCCGATTCTTCTTTTGTCAAATCCTGCAGTTGTCCGGTAATCTGATTTTTCTCCGACAGTAAATTCTTTTTATTCAGCGCCGCTGAATCAATTTCCTTTAATTTTAATTCTTCAAAAACTTCTTTATAACGGCGTGCTTTATTGGCTTGACGTTCTAAAGAACCGATCTGACGTTTAACCTCCGTAACAATATCATTGACCCGCAAAAGATTCTGCTCTGTCTCATCCAGCTTACGCGTCGTTTCTCTTTTCTGGGCTTTATATTTACTTATTCCGCTAGCTTCATCAAAAACCACCCGGCGGTCTTCCGGCCGGGAACTCAACACTAAATCGATTTTACCCTGTGCAATAATCGAATAGCTCTCTGCGCCAATGCCGGTGCCTAATAATAAATCTAAAATATCCTTAAGCCGCACCGTAGCTTTATTCAACATATACTCGCTTTCCCCGGATCTAAACAGGCGCCGGGTAATCAACACCTCAGGATTATCCACATTAAAAAATCGGCTGGTATTATCAAAAGCCAGGCTTACCTCCGCCATACTTAACGGCTCTTTTTGATCCGTGCCATTAAAAATTACATCCAGCATCTCTGAGCCGCGCAATGATTTCGCGGATTGCTCGCCTAAAACCCAGCGGATAGAGTCAAAGATATTACTATTGTGCACGACAATGTCCTGAGCAATAAAATTATGGTTACCAATGACCGACAGGTCATAAACCCATTTCGGAGACTTAATCTTCTTTATTTCCACAATCTCATCCCAATAAATATCCGAATTCCCCAAGCGCTTTAAATATTCAAAAATCGGTTTTGCGGCACCGGTAATCAGGGCGTGTTCAGATATTATGCTTAAAACTTCCAGCAATCCCTGGCGCGAAGGCAAACATCTATTTTCGTAATAGCTAACCAACTTTGGCGATAGCTTCTTGAATCTTTTAACTTTAAGCCCTGATAATTTAACCAAGATCTTAAAAATAGCGTTAACCTCAGGTATCAGGTCATGATTAGGGTTGCTTTTTCCTAGGCCGCTTCTTATTTGCGCTAACTTTTGTGATTTTCTCCCGACAAAATTTAATTTAGCGGCAAGCCTTTTTGAATTTTCATAACCATAAATGTAAACCGAATAATAAGCTCTCTTCGTTTTTTTCTTGGTATTTATCGCAGCTTTCATTTTTCGCCTGATTACTGAATTAACTCCTAACCTGAGTAACAAACTGCTTAAACCCTGCGCCAGCTCCTCGGAAGCGGTGGAATACTCAAAATATACCGCATCTTTCGTGCAAACAAATCCATCGCCTTCAAACAAAGCCGAGATGAAACTTGCGATTATATCTTCCGAGCAGCCAAATAACTGAGAGGGAATAACCTTTTCTTTTGACAGGCTCCCTACCTTAAAATTAAAAGCTGCCTCAAGAAATTTAGCTAACGCTGCGGAAAAAATAATTACATCACTAGTTCCGCCTTTATAGTGAAACTCTTTTGCCTCAACGCCGAATCCGGCTTTCGCGCTCAAGATATAATCATCAAGAATAGCCCTTTCTTCATTAACAAACCAAACCTGATTACCCTTATTTGACCTTCCCTCGGCAATTAAATAGCCTAAAAATTTCGCCACCGGAATGTTAATTTCTGAAGGAGCATTGATTCTGCCGCAACTACGGGATTTCAATGTTTTTGCAAAATCCGGGATCTCTTCTGTATTATTTTCAGCAAGTATCCGCATAAAATTAGCAACATTCATTGCCTGGCCTGACAACGCGGATTTAACCACAGAGCTAACCCCGCCATTTACGCCAATAGCCTTGTTCACGATAAATTCGCAGAGCTGTTCAGAATAAGGTATATAAAGCAGCTCTTCCGACTTTATTCCTTTGTAAATATGCATTAAATTGATGCTGTTATTAGATTGGGTATTGTGTAATTCGCGCGGCACAGCGATCCTTAATCCCTTACTTAATTCTTCAGCTTTAAGTTCAACCAAACTTCCATTCTTAATTGTAAAAAACGGATGATAATGCGTAGTAGTAACTTTTTTCCCTGAGTGAGTCTGAATTTGGAGCAAGTAATCCGGCGCTTTCTTTTTTACAAAAGCAAAAACCGGCTCTGGCTCAAGCTTAAAAGTTTCAGGATTTAAAGAAATCACGCGGACTTGCAAAGGGTTTTCAAAACAAGTAAAACCGTCCGTATTTTTTTGTACGCTAGATGCGCTTTTTATTGTCTTCTCAACCAGCTCGCCAATTTTAACTTGCAAGCCGTTGTCCAAAGTAACTAGTGAATCATATTGCAGACACTTTCCGCAGCCATTGGGGCCGACTACCGCGGTAATCCCCGGCTCGAAATTCAGCGTCGTCTTGTTGCAAAATGACTTAAAACCAATCAGCTCTAATCTTTTAAAATACATAATTTTCTCCTATCATTTAAGTTAAATTATACCTAATTAAGTTTCGTCTGATCTTCCAACCAATCATCAATTTTATCTTTTTTGAAACGCCATTGTCCGACTAATTTTAAAGCCGGTATTTTATTATGCTTTAACCAATCGTAAATAGTCCGGCGGGTAACCTTTAAATACTCCGCCAGGTCTTCAATTGTCATTAAATTATTATTTACCATACTGTTTATTTTCCCCGTCATTGCGAGCCACGCAGTGGCGAAGCAATCTATAAACTAATCTGCTCGCATTATAAACAATTATCCCAGCCTTGTCAAGGAGAATCTTTACATTCTTTAACATATACATACTAAATAAGGCAATATGCACCATATTAATGCAAACAGTATCAAAAACTTGGGACCGTTTCTATTTTTAAAAAAGAATAGAAACGGTCCCTTAATATAGTTCTGACCCCGATTATTATTTTCTTAAGGCTACTTTAAAGGCTTGAGTTAAGGCAGGAACAACCTGGAAGAGATCGCCGACTATCCCGTAAGTGGCAACCTTAAAAATGGGAGCTTCGGGATCCTTGTTAATTGCCACAATAATCTTTGAGGATTGCATTCCCACGAGGTGTTGAATCTGACCGCTGATTCCGCAGGCAAAATAAATCTTCGGCCCCACTGTGCGGCCGGTCTGGCCGACCTGATGTGAATAAGGAATCCATCCGGCATCCACTGCCGCGCGGCTAGAGCCCACCGCTGCCCCTAAAACATGCGCCAAACCTTCTAATAATTTAAAATTCTCCGGAGCTCCCATTCCACGGCCTCCGGAAACAATAATATCGGCTTCCGATAAATTTACCGTAGACTCAATCTCATCAATAATATCTAAAAGCTTAGTCCGCGAAACATAAAGCGCAGAATCAAAACTTTCTTTAATAATTTTCCCTTTGCGTTTTTTATCCGGCTCAAGGGGCGCAAATACTTTATGCCGCACGGTTGCCATCTGCGGACGATAATTCGGAGAAATAATCGTCGCCATAATGTTACCGCCAAAAGCCGGACGAGTTTGTAATAAAATCTTTTTATCCGGATCAATATCCAGGCCCGTACAATCAGCCGTTAAGCCAGCTTTAATATTAATCGCCACGCGCGAAATCAAAGAACGGCCGATGTTGGTGGCGCCGCACAAAAGAATCTCTGGCTTATATTTCTTCACCAACTCCACTAAAATATTAGTGTAAGGCTCATCTTGAAAATTAGCCAGCTCCGGAGCCTCCACTAAATAAAGATTATCCGCTCCGCAAAAAATCAGCTCATCCAGCTGGTCCTCTAATTTATGGCCGATTAAAACCCCGCTCACATTAGTATTTAATTTCTTAGCCAGCTCCTGGGCCTTGCCTAATAATTCATAAGAAACTGACTGCACCCGGCCATTTTTCTGCTCGATAAAAACCCAGATCCCCTTATAATCTTTGATATCCGGTAGATCGCATTTAGCCGGCGTCTTCTCCAGCAACACCGCCTTAAACTTACAGGCATCTTTACAGGCACCGCAAAGTGTACATTTATGCAAATCAATTAATGCTTTTTTATCCATTATGCGGATAGCATCAAACGGGCAAGCTTTCACGCAAAGAGTGCAACCTGTGCACTTTTCAATAATAATAGAAATCGGCATTTTTAACTTACCTCATCTTTAATCAAATCCACCAACTGCCTGGCAATATCCGGAACCTCTCCTTTAAGTATCTGGCCACCCACTCTGGGCGCAGGAGTGAATATTTTTACCACCTGAGTCGGCGAACCGCACAAACCAATCTGCTGCGGATCTAAATCCAATTCTTTTTGAGTAAACATGGTAATTTTAGCGGATTTTGCGCGCATTAAACCCTTTAATGAAGGAATCCTGGGCTCATTAATTTCTTTAACTACAGTCAAAAGCGCCGGAAGCGGAGTCTCGATAATTTCAAAACCTTCTTCCAACATTCTTTCTACGCGCATCAACCTATCCGTTGCCTCTTCTACTTTTTTTACATAAGTGACCTGCGGGATATTTAAATGTGTCGATATTCCCGGGCCAACCTGCGCAGTATCTCCATCGGAAGCCTGTTTACCGCAAATAATTAAATCAAATTGACCCAGTTTCTTAATTGCCCCGGCCAAAGTATAGCTGGTTGCCCAAGTATCGCTTCCGGCAAAAGCCCGGTCACAAACTAAATATCCTTCATCCGCCCCCATGGAAATCGCTTCGCGTAATGCGCCATCTGCTTGGGGAGGGCCCATTGTAACGATAATAACCTTGCCCCCGAATCTTTCCTTAAGCCTCACTGCTTCTTCGATGGCATACATATCAAAAGGATTAATAATCGACTTGACCCCTTCACGCATTAACGTGTTGGTTTCAGGATTAATCCTTACTTCGGTAGTTTCGGGAACTTGTTTTATGCAAACGATTATATTCATATTCTAATCCTGTAAGCTTATACTACTTACTTAAACTTACTTACAATTACTTATTATAATGTACTATTACTCACTTTATTTAACTTAGCGGTTACTTTGCCATCTCCTTAATCAACTTCAAGGCAATAATACCACGCTGCACCTGATTGGTGCCTTCATAGATCTGTGTAATTTTAGCATCGCGCACATATTTCTCAATCGGATAATCCTTCATATAACCATAACCGCCAAATAACTGTAAAGCGTCCACTGTTACTTTCATTGCCACATCCGAAGCATACATCTTCGCCATCGCGGATTCCTTCGCCACATCCTTGATTCCGGCATCCACCATTCTGGCTGTAGCATAAACTAATCCACGCGCGGCTTCAACTTCCGTAGCCATATCTGCCAGCATCCATTGAATCCCCTGAAAGCTAGAGATGGATTTACCAAACTGTATTCTTTCACGCACATATTTAACCGCCAGCTCCAACGCTCCCTGAGCAATACCTAATGCCTGAGCCGCTACTCCCGGACGCGACATGTCAAAAGTCCGCATCGTGACAATAAAACCCATACCTTCCTTAGCTAATAAATTTTCCGCAGGAATTTTGCAATCCGTAAAAATTAACTCCCGCGTGCTTGAAGCGCGAATCCCGAATTTGTCTTCTTTTTTTCCAAAAGTAAAACCCGGAGTTCCTTTTTCGACGATAAACGCCGAAGCCCCGCGCGCTCCTTTAGTTTTATCCGTCATGGCAATTACCACGTAAGTCTCCGCATCGCCGCCGTTAGTAATAAAATGCTTCAGACCATTTAAAACATAATAATCGCCCACCTTTTTTGCCACCGTCTTAATCGCCGAGGCATCAGAACCAGCTTCCGGCTCAGTAATCCCAAAAGCCGCGACTCTTTTACCGCTGGCTAAAGCCGGCAAATATTTTTTCTTCTGTTCATCGGTACCAAATAAAACAATCGGAATTGTTCCTAAGGCGCTCGCCGCGTAGCAAACCGCAATACCACCGCAGGCGCGAGAAAATTCTTCGGTAGCCAAACAGAGATTCATTGTGCTATTGGCAAATCCGCCGTATTCCTCAGGTATAAACAGGCCGAACATATCGCTTTCGCCCATTACTTTTAAAACCTCCCAGGGGTACTCTTCGCTCACATCATACTTGGCCGCCACCGGACGAATCTTTTCTTCGGCAATCTTATGCGCCAAATCCTTAATCATTTTTTGTTCATCAGTCAATAAATAATCCATTGTTTCCTCCTCATTGTTAAACTCTAAATCCTAAACTCTAAATCCTAAACAAATCTTAAACCCAAAATCCGAATTTCCAAAACTAATCTTCGAATTTAGAGTTTTGGGTTTGTTTAGTATTTAGGATTGCGAGTTTAGAGTTTGAATTATAACATATTGATTTATTTTTGCAATGATTTTAGCAGTGCGATCTCTTGGCAGTTGGGGAATTTGCAGCAGTTAATACATTCCGCCCAAATCTTATGCGGGAGAGCCTCATGCTTAATCTTTTTAAAACCTAACTTTTTAAAAAACTCCGGTTGGTAAGTGAGCACAAATATCTTTTTTGCCCCCATTACTTGGGCTTCTGCCAAGCAGGCTGAAACTAAATCCTGCCCCAAACCTTTTCCTTGGCTTTTCTTAGCCACAGCTAAAGACTTAATCTCGGCTAAATCATCCCAGGAAACATGTAAGGCAGCGCAGCCGGATATTTTCCCCTTGTCTTCATAAACCCAAAAATCCCGAATATGCTCATAAAGTTCATTCAACGAGCGAGGTAGCATTACATCCTGCTTGGCAAAACAACCAATCAGCTCCTGAATCTGTTTTATATCTTTAATCTTGGCTTTTCTAATCATATTGATCATTTATCAAAAGTGACAGTCACAAAAAACGTGACAGTCACTTTTGATTCTATTTTATTTAAACTCCGTTCCTTTAGCCACAACCACAATTCCCGAATCACTGACAAAAAACCTCTTCTTGTCTTCTTCCAAGTTAAAACCAATCACCATACCCTGCGGTATACTTACATCTTTATCAATAATCGCCCGTTTAATTTTAGCATGCCGGCCGACATGCACACTCTCCATCAAAATCGAATCATAAACTTCCGAAAAACTATTAATCCGCACATTCGGTGAAAGTATCGAACGCTGCACCCGGCCTCCGGAAACTACGCACCCTTCGGAAACTATGGAATCCAGCACCAGCCCCACCCGGCCTTCTTCTTTATCTCCAGAGTGCACGGTTTTAACCGGAGGATACTGCTCCTGAAAGGTCCGGATTAACCATTCCTGGTCATAAAGATTAAACGTGGGATTAACCTGAATCAATTCCATATTCGCCTCGTAATAAGCGTCAATGGTTCCGATATCCCGCCAATACTCCTGGCCATCGTCCTTATTGCGAAAGTTATAAGCCACCACCTTCATCCCCTTTTTTAACATCTGCGGGATAATGTCCTTGCCAAAATCATGCGAGGATTTATTATTCTTAGCATCCTCCAATAACTCCTGCATCAGTACCGACTGGTTAAATACATAAATACCCATTGAACCATAAATCTTATCCGGCTTTCCGGGGATCGTTTTAGGATTCGCCGGTTTTTCATGAAACCCCGTAACCCGCCCCGCCGCATCCGCCTCAACTACTCCTAAATGTTTAGACTTGATTTTATCAATCTCCACCACCCCCACCGTTAAATCCGCATTTTTTTCACGGTGCACATCAATCATCGAATAATAATTCATTTTATAGATATGGTCACCGGCTAAAATTAAAACCTCATCCGGCCGGTCCATTTCTAAAGTATAAAGATTTTGATAAATCGCATCCGCCGTCCCCATATACCAGGAATCTCCGATGCGCTGCTGCGCCGGAAGCAGTTCAATAAATTGGCCTAACTCCGAAGGTAAAAAATTCCAGCCTAAACGGATATGCCTTTGTAAAGAGGCGGATTTATACTGCGTGAGAATATAGATCTTGCGCATCCCGGAATTAATACAGTTACTCAAAGTAAAATCGATAATCCGATAAATTCCGCCAAAAGGAACAGCCGGCTTAGTGCGGTCTTTGGTTAAAGGCAAGAGGCGTTCGCCTTTTCCTCCTGCCATAATAAAAGTTAAAACTTTACGCATCATTTAATAAATGCTCCGGTTACGCCATGCCTGATCATCATCACGGCAATCGCCGCCAGTAAAATATACATTATTTTAGAAAATGCCCGTGTGCCGTTGGTGCCGATGACCTTGATTATTTTATCCGCTTTCAGCAAAGTAATCCAGACAAAAAACATATTTAACACTACCGCCACCAGAGTAGCCAAAGTGCCATAGCTATTCATCATCATCAGGGTCGTGGTTAAAACCGCCGGTCCGGTAATCAGCGGTGTGCCCAGAGGAAATACACCCATATCTTTATCCTGGCTGCTGGTTAATACGCTTTTGGCAGCACCCGGTAATAAAAGCCGCACGGAAATAACAAATAAAAGCGCGCCGCCGGCAATCTGAAAATCAGGAATGGTTATGCCCAGTAATGCAAAAACCGCCTTACCGACAAACATAAAAATAATCGCCACCGCCGTAGCCGTCACCACCGCATCCAAAACTATCTTTTTTCTCGCCGGCTTAGAAGAATGCTCAACCAGAGAGAGAAAAATAGGAATATTCGCGATCGCATCCACCGCCACAAACAGCGGAATAAAGCTAAGTATATAAGGCTTCAGCAGTTCCATCATGGATGTATTATACAAAATAGTTTCCGATCTGTCAACACATCCAATTAGTAGGGACGGTTCTCAACTCAAAGGAAAAGTGTCCCTATTTAGGGGACAGTTTAGCTTTGGCTTGAGAACCGTCCCTATTAATATTGAAAAACGGCAAGCTGACTTTTAAGCCAACTTGCCGCTTTTATCCCTTAGCAGAAATCTCCGGGCTTAACCCCGAATATGGAGGTCATCCTGCAATAAGGGTTTTAAGTTAGCAGGGTGTCTGCGATAACCAACGCCTCCTTATATTCCCTGCTGCACTCCTGCCCATAACAAAGCTGCTCTTCCAATAATCCCATCTTAACCAGTAATGTCAACAGGCGCTGGCGTTCTGCTTCCCAATTGCCTTTTTTCTGGGTACAGGCAGCTAGGATTTCCTTTATCCGGTTTGCCGACGGCAGAAGCTGGCGGCTCACCATAACCTCGAGCTGATTTAATTCTCCGTCAATGTCAAAACCCTTCAGCTCAGACAGACTTAATTTCGGCAGATTCACATTGAGACTGGAGAAATCTCCCATTGGCTTGTAGGTAACCTGCATAGCCTTATTTTTAAAATCGATACCGCCTAACCTTTTGGTATCCGTTGCTGACGAAACAGGCAAAACTTTTGCGCCTTGAGAAAGCGGCGAAGACGCTACCGGAGCTTGGCTGCCTTCGTTTGCCTCGGCTGCGGCAATCTCAGCCCTTAGCTTATTTGCCCAACCGTAATCCTTATACGGTCCATTGGGGTCTAAAACCAAAGCTCCCTGATAAGGAACTGTTACCCCCGGATACAGGCCGCTATTAAACAGCGTATCTGCCTGGGTCATTACCGCAATCAAAGCGCTTCTTCCCGGACCCCACAAGGTCCATTTACCGCCAAATGCACCCACCCCTATCATAAACTGCGCTGTATATACCTCTTGCGGCGAGCGGGTTCCCCGATGAGAGCCAATCACGACATTGCCTAACTGATGACTCATTCCTACCGCCTCATCCTCAACCTCTGACCATGCTGACTGGTTAGGCTTCTGAAGGCAGGCGTTCATTACGTCTTTGAACTTTCTGATGAGGTCGCCCCTGGAAACAATATTATCATCTCCCATCTGGATATAAGTGGGCATAATCGCCTTGGCATCTTCCCAATGTTCAATTTTACTTTCATCTGCCCAGTCCTCAACCGAGATAATAAATGGATATTCCTGGAGTAGCTTTAATTTGTAGGCTGTAAATTCGGAATTGGTAACCAGGCCGTCATCGTTGCCTGCTGCCTCTGGGCCGATATAATACATATCAATCTCCGGGATATACATTTCTGAGGAGGCAAAATCCAGGGCAGCGCGGAAATATTTCCTTTGGGCAAGAGGAAAAGAATCTATGGTTCTTTTCAAATCGTCTAAAATCAGCTCTAAGGTAATTAACCTGCCATTCTTATCGCGCATCTGCTCTGTAGTAAGGCCGGATTCTGCGCCGTATTTGGTTTTAATACCATGGGCCTTTAAGGCATCCTTATATGCCTTGATAAGCTTAATTCCGTCAGCGCGCGCCTGGGACCAACTCGGAGCAAAACTCATAATCTGGGTTTCCTGCGGCGGGACCATGGCCAACTGATTATCTTTATCCTTGCTCAGCTCGGGGTCATGGAAGCGCTGCGGGAACCTTGAGCCATCCTTAATAATTCCTTCATCCATCAGCTCTTTTAAGGTTTTGGCCACTCCGTGCTTCCCGCCCTCCCAGACTACCGAGTAATTAACCGGTATGCTCATCGGCCGCACTGCATCAGCCAAGCCATGAGTCATACAATATTCGTTGTAACGATAATTGACTACTACCTCAACCGGCACATGCAGCATTTCAGCTAAGCCGGAAGTAATAATCATATTGACGCCTGTAGAAATCTCAGAGCCTATATAGGAAAACCTGGGCCTTTCTTTATCCTCGGCCTTAGCCCGGAATTCATCGTCTATGGCTATAACCACCTTGCCAATTGCATCCGGCGTTCCGATGTTTTGCCCAATAAGGCGCTGTTTTACATTTTTATTAAAGAAGGCAATTGCCTCTTTGATGCTGGGATGCGTTCCCGGTTCGGCCTCTCCGAAAGAAATTCCGCCCATTACCGGAGCATTTTGGATAATCACATCGCCGTTTTCAAGAACCATTCCAAAGGTAATAGATTCTTTGGGCTCCATTCCGTGCTTCTGGTCTTCAAAGGCGTAGATGTCTTTTATTTTTAAACCTTTCGGGGCATAGCGTGCCCAGGCAACCCTTTCAAAAAGCGGACGCAGCCCTTCTTGCGAAGGATGAGGGCCGTATTGCGAAGGTGAAATGTCCACATTAAGCGGAGAGCTAGACCTTTCTACTTTCGCTCCGGTAAATATCTCACCCGGATTAAGCGGTTCCTGCGCAGGGTCAACTAAGCCGGCTTTAGAAAGCACAGCATCCATCTCAACCGCAGGCGAACTTACAGCAGGCGAACTTACCCGTATCCCGCTGATTTGCTGCGGACCGAAAGTAAAATCCATGCCTCCGCTATAATAACTGCGGATTGCCTGGCCCGTAGGAGTCATTACCGGCTCTTTGATATTGTATTCGCCAAGAGAAAATGATTTCTTGTAAGCAGTAAAATAAGTTTCCTTTTGCCAGGCAGTCTTTGAGGTAAGGCCGCTAAGGTTATGGCGGTCAATGCGCTTGGTATAGCTTGTATCCTGGCCGCTAAAACGCATCTTAAACCAGCGCGAGAAGATAAGCGAGTAATAAACTTGCCTTAAGCCGGCATATTTTTTAGAAAGATTTACCTCTTTGGATAATTTGGGCAGAATCAATTCGCGCATTAATTGCGAAGAATACTCATTCAGGGCTTTTGCGCGTGAATCTTTGAAAGAATAGCTCATTGCGTCACTTGGTTTTGTTGAGTTAAGATGATCTTGCTCCAGCATAACCTTGAGCGTTGCCTTATAAATGTAGGCGCTATCCTCGCTCTCGCGCACAATGATTTCAGCCGGCACTATCCAGGGACGAGTTAAAGTGGGTATGTTAGCCGGGGTTGCTCCATAGAGTTCCTCTGCTTTCTTATAAAGCCTCTGCCAATATTCTTTTCCTTCTTTAGTCTGGGGTGAACTAAATTGGGCGGTATCTTTTTTAAGCTGTAAGTCGGCCTCAAGCATAATCCTGCCAACGTCGGTTTGAGCTAATTCCGCATCGATAATCTTGTCCGGCGAATCCGGCCTAAGGTTAACCCAGAATGAATCATTGGCAAGGCTTACGCCGACGAGGAAATAATTCATAAGCTCTTTTCTGGTAGTATCCAGGGTATCCTTGTTTAAATTCTTTAGGTCACCCTTGTCCAGCATGACCTTAAAATCATCCTCCAGGGGGCTGTAAGAAAAAAACCTTAAATGCGGCGGCCTAAAGGTATCCTGAATATAGGTATTCGTCGTCTGATTAAAATAACCAGCCATATTCAGCTCAAGGCTTGCGGCCTGAGCAAAGCCTGCCTGCTGGAAAAATAAGCTAATCAAGCTTACCAAAGATATAATCCTGCGTAACATTCTTACCTCCTAGATTGAATCTCCCCGGACTAAAGTCCAGGGATTAAAAGTTTATTTTCTTCACAGATTATAATTATTATAGGCCTGCAAGTTAAAACCTAAACTTTAGCCTTTTACTTGCGAATCAACTATTACCAAAAGCTCCCTTAGCTCAGGGCTGCTTTCGCTCACTGTCTCTTCTTCCAGCTTTAAGGTCTGGGCAAGAAGAGCGATCAAATCCGAAATTCGCCTGTTCATTTCTCCTTTTTGAGCGCAGGCAGCAACCAATTCCTTAACCCTTTGCCCGGAAGGAATCATCTCATTCTCAACCATATTACTGATCTGGCGCATTTCCGTATCAAGATTCATTTTCTCCAGTTCAGCCTTGCTTAATTTAGGCAAACTAAAATCAAGCCCGCTAAAAGTGCCTAGCGGCCTGATAGTCATCGGCATGACGCGAAAATCGATACCACCAAGCGGCTTAGATTCATCCAAAGGAGAAGATCCGGTTGCCCTGGAACTAGCCGCGGTTATCGGACTACTGCTGCCTGCGCTTCCCTTGTTATCAGAAGTAGCAACAGGCGACTTCTTAACCCCAATATTCCTATCAAAGTGCAGGTTAACTTCTTCTGACTTTAACGGACTTGACGCTCCAGCAGCCGTATAATCAGAAACTTTCTGCCTAACCTTATCGAAACCTTCAGTAATTCTTGGGTTAAGCTTATATGCAAATTGCCCGGCCTTGCCTCTTAACACTTCAACTCCGGGTAAGCCCAATCCTTGTAAAAGCTCCAAAAATGCTCCGCCACCGGTTGAGACTAATGAAAAATCATCAGCCTTAAAACCCAGAAGCTCAACTGCGGCTCCGGTATCCGCTCCACCCAGAACTACGGTAGCGCCATCATTTTTTGCCTCTTTACATATCTCCAGGATTTTCCGGGTTCCTTCGCTAAATTGCGGATATTCAAACATTCCCGAAGGCCCATTACCTATAATTGTTCCAACTTTAAGTTTTCCATCACTATCAAATACTAAATTATGAAAATCCCTTACTGTACCGGAACCGATATCATAATACCCCATAGTCGCAGGTATTTCATTAACCTCTCGAGTATCTACCTGTTCGCTGGCGTCAACCGGAACTCGGTCGGCCACCACAAAATCAGAGGTGGGAATAATGGTTACCCCTTCCTCATTGGCAAACTCAATAACTTCCTCAGCCGCAGCCAAGGTTGCCGGATCAACCAATCCTTTGGATAACCCTGCCTCAAACCCTGGTTCCATCACCATTAAAAATGGGAGAGCTGCGCCACCATGCACCACAAGACTATCTCCCCTGGTCAATGTATTAGCAATAATACTCTTAAACAAAGGAACTTTATCGCCAATTTTTGGCCCGCCTCCGAACAGAACAATGATCGGATGTTTAGCATTTGTAACCGCCTCGGTTCCAATCCTGAATTCTTTCGCCAAGGAGTCGCCGATAAGCATTGGTATGCCTGCGGCTTCGCCGGTAACGCTGGCCTGGTCGCGATGCATCACCCCCATACCCATATTCACCCTGACAACGCCTGAATTAGGATTTTGCGGGTTCCTTCCGACTAAAAGCCTGCTCATAAATTGATTACGCACTGCGGCAATTTCGGATTTTTCAGAATCGGCAATTGCTGGATCCAGCCTTAAGTTTTCCAAGACTAGGATATCGCCGGGCTGGGCATTCATTACTGCACTCTGGTGTTCACGGCTTCCAAGCTGGTTGATAAAAACGAGTTTTCCCTGGAAACCTTGTCTTCGTAAACGCTCCTCAACAACCGGCATCAGGAACCTGATACTTTGCGGTCCTTTAAGATTAGTGCCTTTAGGCTCAAAATGAACCATCACTACCTGAATTATCCCTGCCTGGCTATTGGTAACCATCTCGGGAATTACGCTGTCAATCCTGGAATAATTAGTAATACGCCAGGTGCTTGGATCAGCGGCAACTGCCGTAGCATCATCAATCGGCATATTCCAATCCGGCCGCACATAGGCTACTAAACCGGATTTCTCCGCAGCAGTCAGCTGGCTAATATTAACTATCCCCTCTAAAGCATCCTTAGTATACACTGCGATAAGTTTAGGTAAATTAGCTAAATCAGGGGCCACTGAAACCTCAACTTTTCTCTTATCCACGTCATTATGTAAGCGCACAAACTCCTCATAACTTGCCTCAACCGGATATGTCTTGTGGTTACCCGCAAAAAACATCTTGCGATAATGTATTTTCCCCGCATTTTTACTATCGGCAATTCTTTCTCCGATACCTACTATCTGCCGGAAATTCTTGGCATTGGTACTAGCTCCGCCAGCACACGCACCATCAACATCAGAAATCTTTAAGATTTCTTCGGCATTCTGCAGGTTTAAGCTGCCACCATAGATGATCCTCACTTTTTCTGCCGCCTCATTACCATATGTTTCTTTTACGGTATTCCTTATAAGGCGATGCATCTGCCTAATCTCTTCAGCGGTAGGCGTACGGCCGGTGCCAATTGCCCATCTGGGCTCATAGGCAATTACCGTATCCCCTACTTCCGCGGCAGTCAAACCTTGCAAGCGATTCCTTACCTGCGCTGCCACTACTTCTTGAGCCCGGCCGCTATCCCGGTCTGCGCTAACTTCGCCTACTGCCATCAACAGATTACCGGTAATCTTACCTGTTCTTCTCAGTTCGTGTCCACGCCGAGCAAGCTGTGCTAATTCTTCGTCGGTAATACCGGTAAGATCTAAAACTTCGGAATGACCAAAAAGCAGATCATGAATCAAATAATGTTCCACTGCCTCATCAAGATTCACAAAACCTTCTCTGTTGCCTAAGATAGCGTTCTGTAACATTATCCTCACCGGGACTTTCCCAGCAGGGATATCCCGCCTGGCCAGTTTTTCCCCTCTTTCTGCGCGGGCAAATTCATCGATTTGAGGCATAACCGGCGCAAAAGCCACCTGCATATAGTAAGAATCTACGCTCTGGCTCGTCACTGTTCTTATATCATCGTCGCTTAGTATTGAAGTAGGATTAACGCAAAATAGGAAACGCGGATTCTGTTGCCCTCTTAATTCGCTGAGTTTAGCTCGATCGGAAGACAAAGATTTATCAATCAACAGCATGGTTTGCGTGATCGCTCTTGCCGATATATTCCCGCTTAAAATGATCCCACCCACACCTGGAGACATTGCGATTGCTTTCACC
>Ga0172375_10002978_pt1 | contig 26054 bp, 28 predicted proteins | sample LakKiv1m_FD_114537 | JGI IMG/M metagenome (GOLD analysis project Ga0172375, IMG submission 114537) | Freshwater microbial communities from Kabuno Bay, South-Kivu, Congo - kab_092012_11.1m | ecosystem: Environmental > Aquatic > Freshwater > Lake | place: Democratic Republic of the Congo...
GTTGCTGATGTCTTGGCTTTTGTTTTTAGAGACACAAACAAGAATGGAAGCCAAGAACATCAATTTTTCTGATGAAAAATAAGCCGCACGTTTGGGGTGTGCGTTTATACTTTCCTATTCGTTCAAGAAAATTCAAAGGATAATTTAACTGCCTGCCATCACTTAGTTAAAATATTCTAAAGACCATTTCAACATTTGAAATGCGCTCACATTGATAAAAATCTCAATAAACGGTCATTTCATTACTCCTCTTTTTTCATAGTCTGAGATTGAATGCAATTTCAATCGGACTCTACAAACAAATTCTCAAACAGCAAAAGGTAAATACATTGTGTTCTAATTTAAGCCAATCTTACTTCATCGATAGGAGATTCCCATGAATTTAATCAATGAAAAAGCGATTGACTCATATGTTAAAAACTATAATTTCAAGCAAATACTCATTTTTCCTGCAATACTGCTTCTGGTATCGCTTTTGATCCTGACTTATACTACTCTCACGTCACAGACACACACTCCGGTTGAACTGGGAATGGAATTCCAGGGCGGAACCTCTATAACTTTTGACAGTTCAAAGACTCCAGATCAGTTAAAGGATGAATTTGCAGCATATCCCGTTGTCCAGGCAAGGGAATATGGCGGAGGGAACCAAAAATTATTGCAGTTCGGTCCTATGACAGATTCCCAACAGAATGATATCATAAATAAATTAAATTCAGAATACACTAATGTTGGGCAAATAACAGTAATGGGAGAGGTTGTTAGCAAGGATTTACAGGGCCAGGCTCTTCGAGCCATATTGTTCTCGTTCCTTGGAATGGCAATCGTTGTATTCGTAATATTCAGGACTTTTGTGCCTTCTGTGGCCGTGGTTATTTCTGCTTTTGCTGATATCGCTTTTGCCGCAGCAATGATGGATGTGTTCGGCATAGCATTATCTATGGGTACAGTTGCTGCCCTTCTGATGCTTATTGGTTATTCTGTTGATACTGATATCCTTTTAACAACGCGTCTTCTCAAGCGAAAAGGAGAATTGGGCGACAAGATAAAAGATGCCATGAAAACAGGTATGACAATGACGTTGACAACTCTTGCAGCTCTCGTTGCATTATACGTTGTTTCATCGGGTTCTTATCTTATATCGTCTTTCACCCGAATTGATATAATAAGAGATGTTTCTGTGGTTCTCATTTTCGGTTTGATAGCTGATATAATAAATACATGGATGACAAATGTTGGCATCCTGAAATGGTACCTGGAAAAAGGGGTAAGTACTGAAAAAAGTATTGAAAAAACCAAAAAGAGGAGGCAAACATCATGAATGGAGAAGAACCTTTCTATAAGAAACCTCGTGTCCTTTTCTTAATGCTGGTTATCCTTGGATCACTTCTTGTAATGACCGTTTCCTATAAGAACAGCCAGGTGACCGTGGGTAGTAACCTGAACTATGGGATTGACATTCAGGGTGGCTCATGGCTCCAGTTGCAACTCCAGGGAGCTATTGCCCAGGTAACCGCTGATGAAGGAAAGATCATCCAGAGCGAATTTGCAAGATTGCTCGATGACCCTTCGGTCAAGGTCGAGGAGACCACTTTAAATTCAGTTACTTTTACCACATCAAAACAAGTTACCCAGAAAACCATAGATAACTTCGGATTCGGAAAATCCACTATTTCCCAGGCTCCAGGCGGCGGAACAAGGATATCACTGTCAACGAACAGGGAATATGCGATCCAGAAATATCTGGGGAATAATCTTAACGCAGAAATTGTCAGTATCCCCGGGAACCAGCCTACCTTTGAAATAAGGAAAACAGTGACCGAAGATGAATTAAATGTTCTCCTGAAACCAGTGGACGGAAAAGTTATTCCACCATTCACGGTCGGTGTATCAGCAGAAACAAGGGATGAAACAAAAAAGATCCTTGAAACTAAACTCAACAGCCTGGGGCTAAAGGAAATACCAATCAGGACGATAGGAAATGACTATATTCTAATAGATCTTGCCGGAGTAGATATTAACACGGCGCGGGAGATTGCATCAAAACCTGGCAAATTCGAAATACGCATTCAGGTGAATGGAAATGAAACCGCACATGTTCTTTATGGCACGGATATAACACCAGGATTACCTGAAAAACAGACAGGAGATGTATGGGGCGTATCATTTACACTGAATGATGCAGGCGCAGCGGCTCTTCGGGACGCTGCAATACAATATGGAGCAGTTACCGCACCTTCTTCACACAATTTGATAATGTTACTTGATGAAAATGTTGTATTCGATGCCCCGCTGTCACCTGACCTTGCAAGGAACATACAGAGCGTTCCTGTGAAAAACCTTGTGGCTACGACAGGCACCGGGGATGCTGGACAAGTAAAGGCAAATGAGTTACAGATTCATCTAAGAGCCGGCGCGTTGCCCGTAAAAGTAACTGTCCTTGGCGCAGGACAGGTTTCAGCCGAACTTGGTTCGAAATTCAAATCACAGGTATTAATAGCGGGAATTATTGCCCTGATACTTGTTGCAATTGTTGTTTCATTGAGATATAAACAACCAAATATCGTTATTCCGATGCTTGCTACGTCTTTTAGCGAAGTGATAATACTCCTTGGCGTTACGGTAATTATAGGCTTCCAGCTTGACCTGCCTACAATCACAGGTATAATCGCGGTTATAGGTACGGGTATTGACCACCTGATAATCATTACCGACGAAGTGCTGGCGGGAGGAGCCATGCCCCCGGACAAAGTCTATAAATCGCGCCTTACGAAGGCGTTCACTATAATATTCTCGGCTGCAGCTACAGTCCTTGTTGCGATGTCACCGCTTCTGATAATGGGCTTTGGCGCACTCAGGGGCTTTGCTGTGATAACCATAATCGGGGTACTCATAGGGGTATTCATAGCAAGACCAGCGTATGCTGAAATAATCCAGGGCATGCTTGTTGAAGATACGGGCAAAAAGTTCGCTGATGAGGAATAAAAAAACAACTATGGTTTGCTGCATAACGAGATGCAGCAATCTTTCTTTTTTTGTTTAGCGCAAGACTATAAATCCTGATAGGAATATTCCTATAATTGTGAGGTTAGTCCATGAAAACAAAAGTCATCATAATGGGCGCCGCAGGACGCGATTTCCATAATTTCAATGTTTTTTTCAGGAATAATAGGGATTACGAGGTAGTCGCATTCACTGCAACGCAAATCCCTGGCATCGCAGGGCGGACTTATCCGAAGCAACTGGCAGGTTCGCTCTATAAGAATGACATTCCAATATATCCGGAAGAAAATTTGCCTGCACTCATCAGGGAGCATGGCATAAACCAGGTGATACTGGCGTATTCTGATCTTTCGCACGAGACAGTAATGCAAAAAGCTTCACTTGTTCTTGCAGCGGGTGCGGATTTTCGCCTGATGGGTACTCAAAGCACGATGCTAAAGTCGAAAAAACCAGTAATATCAGTATGCGCAGTCAGAACAGGCGCAGGAAAGAGCCCGACCTCGCAAAAGCTGGTGGATATTTTAATTAAAAAAGAGTTCAGGGTTGTTGTTGTGCGCCACCCAATGCCTTATGGCGATCTGCTCAAACAGGAATGCCAGAGGTTTGCCACGATGGAGGATTGCGTGAAAAACGAGTGCACCATCGAAGAGCGTGAGGAATATGAATCCTATATTTGCTGCGGAACAGTTGTCTATAGCGGCGTGGATTATGAAAAAATACTCAGAGCGGCAGAAGAGGAAGCGGATATAATAATCTGGGATGGGGGGAATAACGATATTCCATTCTACAAACCAGATCTCCACATCGTGATCGCAGATCCGCACAGGGCAGGGCATGAATTGACATATTATCCCGGCGAGGTAAATGTGCGCCTTGCTGATGTGGTTATTGTCAATAAAGTTGATTCAGCAAGGAAAGAAGAAGTTGACCTTGTAATCAGGAATGTGAGATCGATAAATGAGAAGGCAAAAATATTGAAAGCCAATTCCATGATAACGGCTGAAAACCCAGAAGGGATAAAAGGAAAACGTGTGCTTGTCGTGGAAGACGGGCCAACACTAACACATGGCGGGATGTCCTTTGGAGCCGGGTTTATAGCTGCAAAAAAATACGGTGCAAGAGAACTTGTTGATCCTCGCCCGAATGCAGCAGGATCGATCCTTGAAGTTTATGAAAAATATTCTCACATTGGGACTGTCCTTCCAGCTATGGGATATAGCGAAGGACAGATAAAGGAGCTTGAAATGACTATAAATGCGGCAGACTGTGATATTGTAGTCGTAGGGACACCCATTGATCTCGGGAAGCTCCTTAAACTCAATAAACCGGTTGTGAGGGTGAGATACAGGCTCGAGGAATTGGAAGAGAAGCTGGAAGATCTGATCGATGAGTGGCTCAAATTAAGATCACCTGGTTAATTCGGATTAAATGAAAATCATCATTTTGTCAGATACTCACATCAAGAAAGGGCAATCACTAATTCCCCGCCTTCCTGGAGAACTTGTTTCCATGATCAGGAATTGCGACCTCATAATCCATGCAGGGGATTTTGAAACTCTTGATTGCTATAGTGAGCTTCTGAGCCTTTCGAAACTTGAAGCCGTTCATGGGGATATGGATTGTGTTGAACTGATCGAACTTCTTCCAGAACGCAAGGTGATAAAGATCGAGGGAATAAAAATCGGAGTCATCCACAAAGGGCAGCTCACATCAGAAAACAATGACGGGCTTCGCTATCTTGCAAAAGAGATGGATGTTGATGTATTGATATTCGGGCATTTCCATCATCCGATAGCCCATGTAACCGATGTGCTTTTACTTTCTCCGGGTAGCGCCACGGTGCCGGGAATAGCCGAGCCAAGCGCGATCGAGCTTGAAATTTCTGGAAATAGTGTTAAAGGAAGGATAATAAGATGCAAAGATAATACCTGCACTTATTTTGAATACGAAAAACCCTGATCTATTGTTTGTTCCCGATATGTTTTTTGATGATCTCCCTTATTTCATCAGGATGCCCAAGCACAGTTATTCCTCTCATTTTCCGAAGTTTATCAACTGCCTCAATGTCAACATCCCGCATCGTGAGTGTAAGTTTTTTGCCGCCAGGCAGATCCGTGACTATATCGCCTTTTTTCTGGTCTGCGGGGAAAATATAAACAGGCACATTGCCTTTCATGGCTTGCGCGGCTGCATTTGAGAGCAGGGTATCTGATATGCCTGCCGCGATTTTTCCCGCAGTGTTAGATGTTGATGGCATGATGAGGATAAAATCGTATTTCCCAAGCTGCAAATCACCTACCAGGAAAGGGATATTAGGTGATTTTTCGGAATACGTCTTTGGAAAACTTGTTTTCAAATCGCTGTATAGCTTATACCATTTTACGACCATCTCGCCGGCCTGGGAAAGAAATACCCTGACGTCGAGGTTATGTTCTCTGGTAATATCTTTCATAAGATCAAGACTCTCTTTTAGATGATCCCCGCAACCTGTGATCCCCCAGGCGATCCTGATGGTCATAAAGATTGACTCTTCTCCATTCGAGGAGGATTTTCACTGGATGGTAACTTTGAGCATTTTATCGCCCTGTTTGATCTTTTCCACTACATTCTGTCCTTCAATGACATATCCGAATACAGAATGATGTCCGTCAAGGTGGGGTTGTGGTTCTTCAGTGATAAAGAACTGGCTTCCTCCGCTGTTTGGACCTGAATTGGCCATTGATAATGCCCCTTTTGTGTGTTTTAGTTTAGGATGAAATTCATCTTTTATAGCATAGCCAGGACCGCCTGTTCCATTTCCCTTAGGGTCTCCGCCCTGTATCATAAAACCGCGTATGACCCTGTGGAAAGAAAGCCCGTTATAGAAGCCCTTCTCCACAAGTTTGATGAAGTTCTGTGTTGTGATCGGAGCTTCCGTTTCTTTAAGTTCGATTTTTATCGTTCCTTTAGCTGTTTCTATGACTGCGATTTTGTTAGGCATGATTATCATTTTAACTTAGTGGAAGTCATTGTATAATTGCTTTTTGAATCCCAATTATAAAACTCTTATTTGGAGAAGTAAGCTGAAATTAACCTATTTTTAGCGGATCAAATAATATCTGATCCTGTAACTTAGATATTGCAAAAAAGACTGCAAGGAATGCACTTCATGCGAAGATTGCAGGGGGGGGCCGCAATTCAGCGTAAATGTGATGTGGGGCAGCTGTTTGGGCTGCAAGACCCCGCATGTCGAAATGTATGAGTGGAAATAATGGAGATTTCAGATGCTGGCCTCCATGCTATTTTGTCCTGTGTGTACCAGCGATTGAAGGCGATAGGCTTCCGTGACCTCTTAATTCTATTCTTGAAACATAAATACGAATGAATCCACAACATTAATTAACACCGTAAAATATATAGCTGTTGCACTACACAGGTGCAAAATGGTCGATAAAAAGGAGATACTTGAGATTTTAGGTGGGTATGATAAAGAAAACATAGCTATTGCTACTGTTTGTTCACATAGCAGCCTCCAGATATTTGACGGGGCAAGAAAAGAGGGGTTCAAGACTATAGGGATAAGCGTTGGTGCGCCGCCAAAATTCTATGATGCTTTTCCGAAAGGAAAGCCGGATGAATTTTTTATCGTAAATGATTATAAGGAAATCCTTTCGAAAACAAATGAGCTGGCATCAAAAAATGCTATTATAATCCCCCACGGTTCGTTCGTGGAATACCTCGGTGCCGAAAATTTCCAGAAACTGCGCCTTCCCACATATGGCAACCGCAGAGTCCTTAAATGGGAATCGGACAGGGACATGAGCAGGGAATGGCTGGAATCGGCAGGCATAAAAATGCCGCGCCAGATAAAGAATCCGGAAGATATTGATTCTCCCATGATGGTAAAATACTACGGCGCAAAAGGCGGTATGGGTTTTTTTGTCGTCAAGAATTATTCGGACTTCCAGAAAAGGATAAAAACGACTGAAAAATTCACGATCCAGGAATTCGTCCTGGGCACGCGTTATTACATGCATTATTTTTATTCACCCATAAAGCAGGATGGTTATAAACTAAGCACGGGTTCGCTTGAACTCCTGGGCATCGACAGGCGCGTTGAATCAAATGCCGATGAAATATTCAGGATCGGTTCACCTACAGAACTTGCTGAAGCGGGAATATATCCCACATTCGTTGTGACAGGAAATTTGCCTCTTATGGTGCGGGAATCGCTCCTCCCCAGGATTTTCGATATGGGTGAGAAGGTGGTGGAAAAATCTCTTGAGCTATTCGGAGGCATGATAGGTCCTTTCTGCCTGGAAACTGTCGTAACGGACTCACTTGAATTGAAAGTGTTTGAGATATCAGCCCGCATCGTTGCAGGAACGAACCTGTTCATTTCTGGTTCGCCGTATTCTGATCTTGTGGATGAGAACCTTTCGATGGGGCGGCGCATCGCCCGCGAGATAAAAGTTGCAAGGGAAATGGATATTCTTTCGGAAGTGATTTCATAACTATAAAAAAGGAATATGATGTAATTATCGTAGGCGCAGGACCAGCGGGAATGTTCGCCGCGCATGAACTCGCACAAAAGATGAAAGTTCTTGTCGTGGATATGGGAAGGGATATTAATGAGCGAGAATGCAAAATGAAACGCCGGGGCATCTGCACACACTGTGATCCCTGTGATATAATGTGCGGTGTGGGCGGTGCAGGAACTTATTCTGACGGGACGTTGAATCTTCGTCCTGACATCGGGGGAGATCTTGCCGAACAGACAGGGGACACTGAATATGCGTGGCAGCTTGTTGATCTTGTGGATAAGATATTCCTGAAATACGGGGCGCCCGAACATCTTTACATTCCTAAGGGCGATGAGGTGGAACAATTAAAGCGTCGTGCGGCGTCAGTTGGCGCCAGGTTCATTGAAATTATCCAGAGGCATATAGGGTCAGATAATTCGCCAGTGGTTATTGCAAATTTTGAGAAAGACCTTCGTGAGAAAGGTGTTGAGTTCAGGCTTGATACAAAGGTCGAGGATCTGATAATTGAGGAGAATACCTGTACCGGCGTTATCCTGGGAGATGGCACAAAAATAAGCTCCCTCTTTACGATAATCGCGCCAGGAAGGGTGGGTGCGAAATGGATCGATGAGGTTTTGCACAAACACAATATTGCCGCAAAATATGCTCCCATCGATGTTGGCGTGAGGGTTGAAGTGCCAGCGATAATCATGGATCCTATAACATTCATTAATCATGACCCAAAATTCCATATCCAGACAAAGACCTATGATGATTTTGTCAGGACTTTCTGTACGAACGAGAGGGGCTTTGTCGTAAAGGAAGAGTATGAAGATTTCATTGCTACCAATGGTCATTCCATGACGAACGAGCAGTCTGAGAACACGAATTTTGCTTTTATCGTTCGGGTCGAACTAACAGAACCCATTGAAAATACTGTGCGTTATGGAAGGTCGATCGCAAAACTTGCAACGACCATCGGGGGAGGAAAACCTTTACTCCAGAGGATGGGAGACCTGAGGCGCGGAAGGAGGACCACTGCCCAGAGACTCAAGAAAAACCAGGTGATAAATACCCTGAAGGACGTGACGCCGGGTGATATTTCCATGGCGCTGCCTCATCGCATCGTTACCGACATAAGGGAGGGACTTGAAGTATTGAATGAGATCATACCCGGAGTTGCGTCTGATTCCACACTCCTGTATGCTCCTGAGATCAAGTTCTATTCTATGCAGGTGCTTGTTAACACGAATATGGAATCAAGCGTTAAGAATCTTTTCGCGGCGGGTGACGGCGCGGGGCTCTCCAGGGATATTGTGAATGCTGCAGCGACGGGTATTATTGCCGGGCGCGGAATATTAAAAAAAACAGGCGTTTAGCGCCTTACTCTTCATTTAATCTGTTTTTCTGCCATATCCCCTGCTATTGGCAGTTTATACATTTCGCCCTGATATGCCTTGAACATCAATAATAACCAGAGAACTAATGCTACCAATCCTATCAATACTGATAATATCCATCCAAGGAATGGGATAAATCCAAGGACAATTGAAACAACTAAAAATGCCAAAAAAGTTACTATAGACTGCATTGCATGAAATCTTACAAATTTATTTTCCTTTTCCAGGACCAGAAATAGTATCCCGGTTATAAATCCCAGAACATAACAAAGCAAACCTTCGATATTTTCATCAATACCTAATGCTGTTTTACTTTTATTTTCCATAACCAATTCCTCCGCCATATATGGATAAATGGATAACCCCTTTATCTTAATATTATAAAGATAGTTATAGAATAAAGAACTTTCGGTTGATGATTATTATTCATATCATTCAAGGATACTCATATAAATACAAAAGCGGGCTGGGAGGGATTTGAACCCACGACCGTCGGATTAAGAGTCCGACGCTCTGCCTGTCTAAGCTACCAGCCCATGTTGGGCTTTCCTCTAATAATGCTAACTTAATATATACATTTCGCCATAATCTGGTATTATATGAAAATCGCAAGAGAAACATTGCAATTTATACTCGAAGTATGCAAATCGTCTGCGCCACGGGAATTTGCGGGAATGCTTTCTGCAGAAGGGGATGTGATCACAGAAGTAATAGTTGTCCCGGGCACAGAATCAAGTGATGAGAGCGCCATAATGCAGTTATTCATGCTTCCCAACATACATACGGTCGGGTCAGTGCACAGTCATCCAACCGGTAATAACACACCCTCCGATGCCGATCTTGAACTCTTTGACAAAAAAGGGCTCGTTCATATAATAGTTGGTGCTCCCTATGATATGAAAAACTGGACCTGCTATGATAAAGATGGGAACCCGATAAAACTTGAAGTTGTTGACCATATATTTAAAGATGAAGATGATCTCCTTTGAGGAGCAAGAATTAAAGGAATAGAAATAGCTATATCCTCTGCAAACTTTTAACTTATAATATTCAAAAAATCAAAATTGAAGAGAAATAATTATGATGCAGTCACCACAAACAGGATATGACAGTGCGATAACGGTATTCAGCCCGGACGGCAGGCTGTTCCAGGTAGAATACGCACGTGAAGCTGTGAAACGAGGAACAACAGCCTTGGGAATCAAGGCAAAAGACGGGGCAGTCCTGCTGGTCGATAAGCGCGCTGGAAGCAGGCTTGTTGAGATGGACTCAATAGAGAAGATCTTCCAGATAGATGATCATATTGGGGTTGCAACGTCGGGATTAGTGGCAGATGCGCGCGCTCTTGTGGATTTTGCACGGGTACAGGCCCAGGTAAACAAATCCACGTATGATGAGCCGATCGGTATCGAGACACTCTCCAAGGAAATATGCGATTTCAAGCACGCCTACACCCAATCTGGAGGAGCAAGACCATTCGGGACATCACTTCTTATCGCGGGAATCGAAGGAAACGCGATGCGCCTTTTTGAAACAGACCCCAGCGGGGCATTGCTTGAATATAAAGCCACCGGGATCGGCGCAGGAAGGCCGCAGATCATGGAGTTCCTGGAGAATAAATATAATGAGGATATAACTCTTGATAGCGCCATAATTCTCGGGCTTGAAGCACTAAAGAGTACGACAGAGACCGAACTTGTTGAATCGACTATCGAGATAGGGGTAATTGAACTCTCAACCGGCAAATTCAGGAAGCTTACCTCGCCAGAGGTAAAAAAATATGTGTCAATGATCGTCACAGAAACACCAGAAAAAGGAACTAAAGGAAAGAAGAAATAATCCAGACCATAAGGTTTTTATCTGTAATTTCCTTCTTAGAAAAACATGGTTAGTTTTGAAGAGATAGAAGAGGTTTTCAAGAAGCTTGAAGGCAAGCTAACGCCAGAAGAATTCAGGGCAAAAGTTGAGTTAAAGTTTACGGAAATGAACGGGCTTTGCGACTCTAAGACCGCTGCCATGCTTGTTGCAAGCGAGTTCGGTATGAACGAAACTGTAAAGATAAAGGATATGACCGCGGATAAGGGTAATATTGTTTTCATAGGAAAAGTGACATCAGTTGGCGACATAAAGGAATTCTCGCGTGATAATGATACAACCGGTCGTGTGGTAAATCTTAATCTTGCGGATGATACGGGTTCAATCAGGGCGGCCCTTTGGGATGAAGCCTGCGATCTTGTGAAAATCGGGGATATTAAAATTGGGCAGACCCTCAAAGTAAAAGGGTATGTCAAACAGGGGCAGCGAGGGATAGAAGTTAATGTGGGAAAGGGCGGGGGCATTGAGCATATTGAAAAAGAAGTAAATGTTAACATTAAACCCCATAAAATAAATGATATCAGGGCAGGCATGAATGGATTGAACGTTCTTGGCAAAGTCCTGGACCTGGGAAAAGTGCGTACATTTTCACGAAAAGATGGAACGTCAGGCAAAGTTACTAATATTACCATAGGTGATGACACTGGCAAGATACGAGTTACTTTGTGGGATGCAAAAGCTGAAAATCCAGGTGTCAAAGTAGGGGATATAGCAGAAATAATGAACGCCTATGCCCGCGAAAATACCTTCAGCAATTCGACGGAATTGCAGCTTGGTTCTGGTGGGGGGATCGCAAAAAGTAGCGCGGATGTGAATTATAACGAGCCTTTGACACCCATTGCAGATATTGGTATTAACGCTGCATACAGTGTGGCCGGGCATGTTTCCGGGATTGATGATATTCGGGAATTCGACAGACCTGACGGTACAAAAAGCAAGGTATCCAACATATATGTTTCAGATGATACTGGGCGGATAAAAGTGGCACTGTGGGCTGAACACGCAGACATTGTCAATGAACTTGACATCGGAAGTGAGATACGCATCGTGGATGCATTTGCAAAATCTGGCAGGAACGAGGAAGTGGAGCTTAGCGCGGGAGCAAGGACGAGTATCCAGATAATAAGGAAGTGAATCCTTATTTTCCAGTGGAAATTAAGGGGTTCATTATCATAGGAATATAGGAAAATTAATATTACTTTCACCCCGCTCGCATAAAGCTTATTTAAACCCACGTCTAGTAAGAACAATTGTGCACCGAGAATAAGTAAAACGTGCACTGGAGAAAACAACATGGCGGAAAGAAAAGGTCTTGAAGATTTACCGGGCGTTGGTCCGGCAACAGCAGAGAAATTGAAAGAAGCAGGTTTTGGCTCGATAGAAGCCATAGCCGTATCATCTTCGTCCGAACTGGCAAGCATTGCGGAGATAGGTGAATCAACCGCGCAAAAGATCATTAATGCGGCGCGCCAGGCTGCGGACGTTGGTGGATTTGAGACTGGCGACCTTGTGCTTGAGCGAAGAAAGCTCGTAGGAAAGCTCAGTTTTGGAACAAAGGCTTTTGATGACCTCATGGGCGGGGGCGTTGAGACCCAGGCGATCACAGAATTCTATGGCGAGTTCGGCTCTGGAAAGACACAGGTCGGTCATCAGATGGCTGTGAACACGCAGCTTCCCAGGGAAGAGGGCGGACTTGATGGCTCTGTGATCATAATTGACACTGAAAACACTTTCAGGCCAGAGAGAATAACGCAGATGGTCATGGGATTATCCGCAAAAAAGGGGAAGAGTTATGATCCTGAGGAGTTCCTGAAGAACATCCATGTTGCTAAAGCCTATAATTCAAATCACCAGATACTGCTGGTGGACACCGCTAATGATCTTGCGGAAAAATTAAGAGATACGGATAGGCCGGTGCGCCTGCTCATCGTTGATTCCCTGACAGCTCATTTCAGGGCTGAATATGTGGGACGCGGTACGTTGGCAGACAGGCAGCAAAAACTCAATAAGCACATGCACGACCTCATGAAATTCGCAGGTCTTTATAATGCCGCCATTATTGTGACAAACCAGGTGATGTCAAAGCCGGATGCCTTTTTTGGCGATCCCACAAAACCCATAGGCGGACATATCGTGGGGCATACTGCCACGTTTCGGCTGTACCTGAGGAAATCCAAGGGTGAAAAGAGGATAGCAAGGCTTGTGGACTCTCCAAACCTACCTGAAGGCGAGGCTATATTCTCTGTAACTACGGAAGGGCTTAAGGATTAAGTAGTAAATATATTCGGTAGTCGTCTAAAGAGTAAAGATAATCAACCACAGAGGACATGGAGATCACAGAGTTAATTTTCTGTGCCTCTGTGAACTCCGTGGTTTTTTAAAACAGACGAAAAATATCTATAGAACAAGGATGATGCGGATGTGCACGGATTTGATTATCACTCTGGAAAGTGTAAATTTATGGAATTCAAAGCTGTCGTAGTAGATATTGACGGGACGATCACATATAGCGACAGGAGTATTGATTGCAGGGCAGTAGCAGCACTTCGCAGCCTTAACATTCCTGTAGTTGTCGCCACTGGAAACGTGTTGTGTGTGGCAAGAGCCGTGGCAAAACTGCTGGGTACAGGAGGCATCGTGATAGCTGAAAACGGTGGAGTTGTTGAATGCGGGAGAGTTGAATCTGACACGTCGCACATGAAAGAATGCAACGATGCCCTGAAGATATTGGAGAAACACTTTTCTCTTGAGCGCCTTGACGCAGAATCAAGGATAACTGAGATAGGACTGCGCCGGAATTTTGATGTTGAGAAAGCAAGAAAGCTCCTGGATGACGCTGCTGTAGATATCGTGGATACGGGATTTGCCATACATATCAAAAGCAAGAGGATCAATAAAGGGACAGGGCTTAAGCGAGTCGCCCAAATGATGGGTCTTGATGCGCGGGATTTTGTGGCTATGGGGGATTCGCCCAATGATATCGAGATGATCAAAGCTGCCGGACTTGGTGTGGCTGTGGGGAATGCGCATCCTGAGTTGAAGAAGGTGGCGGGGATGGTGACGAAGGGGGAGCATGGGGCTGGTGTGGAGGAGGCGCTGGGGGAGTTGAGGAGAAGAGGGGAGATAGGATAGATATAGGAGGAATAAGAAATTATTGGCCAGAAGGTAATATGCATGAAAGGAATTAAACAACAGGTAATCCGAATAATTGAAAATAAAACTCCCGCCATGCAACAGTCAATTTAGACACTCTAAATATTTCTAACCACACTGTTTTTCAATATCCCGATATCCTCTATTTCAACTTCCACTTCATCCCCTTCATGCAATTCACCAACTCCAGGCGGCGTCCCCGTGGCTATGACATCGCCGGGCTCAAGGGTCATGATCCGGGAGATGAATTCGATTAATAGTGGGACATTGAAAATCAGGTTGGAGGTTCTTGAATCCTGGCGTAGTTCCCCGTTTACTCTTGTCCTGATATAAAGGTCGCTTACATCCAGTCCTGAGTCTATTACGAAAGGGCCGAAAGGAGCGAAAGTGTCAAAACTTTTTGACCTTGTCCACTGTCCATCATCCTTCTGGAGATCCCTGGCCGTAACGTCATTAAAGCAAGTATAACCCATTATTACACTTCCTGCCTCAGATGAACTGACATTCTTGCACCGCTTTCCTATAACAACGGCAAGCTCTCCTTCATAATCCAGACGCCCTGCCTGATCAGGATACTCTATTTTCCCCATATGCCCCAAGGTGGCCGACGGGGGCTTAAGAAATATCAAAGGATTCCCTGGCACTGGCATGCCCAGTTCCCTGGCATGGTCAATATAATTCAGTCCCACGCAGATTATTTTGCTAGGGTATGTTGGTGGTAAAATTTCAAGATCACTTAGAAGGAACGTGTCACTGTAGAGCCCCCTTTCGACAATAACCCTGTCTCCCTGAACTTCACCCTGGAACACTTCATTGATATATTTGAATCTGCCGATCATAAACTGGTACCTTTTTGGGGTTATTCTGCAGCTTTACCTATTAAAGATTTTGATAGAACAAATATAATTGATTATCAAAACGAAAGATTTATAGCTCATTAGCATAATTATCATAATTATAGTGCGCATATAATCATATGGAGGATAAACAAAATGAAATTTGTTCACGTGCAGTCGGTACTTCCACAGGAGGACGTTATTGCCTTGAAAACAAAAACAGGTGAGTCTTCCGTCAAGGAAGCCATTTCAAAAGCAGTGTACTATTATTTAGAATTTGCAAAGGAAGAATAATATGAAAGATATCCCAAGATATGTCACATCTATCTTGATCCAAAAAAAAGAAAGGGAGCATCATAACATTTCCATCGGATTTGAACGAAATGGGGATATGAGATTATGTTTTCAGGATACCGCCGAACTGGGACAGAATTCGACATATATTAATGAGGCATCTTTTCCAAACAGCGGAATACTTGTTCATGGGATGTATTCAATGTGGCTTTCCATATTTACAAGGCACTTGCCGCGTTTTTCAGTTGAATAGTTTTTTTTTCAACAAGGATTTTATAGATAAATGAGCCATTAATGGCTATGGTTACCATTGCCATATTGATAGGATCGGAATCAGACCGGCATATTGCCGATAGAACAGCAAAAGTGCTTGAAATTGCAGGGATTGATCATGAGGTACAGGTCATTTCAGCCCACAGGAACCCCGTGGAATTGGAAGAATTTATCCAAAGAAGTGATGCTGTTGTATTCATAGCAATTGCCGGATTATCAGCAGCGCTTCCTGGAGTAATCGCCTCACGCACAAAGAAACCTGTCATAGGTGTGCCAGTAAGTTCAAAACTTGGGGGACTTGACGCGCTATTGTCAATAGTGCAAATGCCAAAAGGCGTGCCTGTTGCCTGTGTTGGAATTGATAATGGTGAGAATGCGGCATACCTGGCTATGCGGATAATCGGGAAGAACTGATTATGATAACTTTGTCCACCACAATTATTAAGAACTATTACGAATATATAGTGCTCCGATGAGCGATCTGAAGGCATCCGATATATCTGGAAACCCTTTGAAGATTGGCAGTTTCGTAGAATATATAAATACGGGGACAAAAGGAACTGTCACTGAGATTATTTCAGACGATGAAGGTCTTTGGGCTCTTATCGATAAAACAAATCTTTATTATAGACCCGATGTTCTAAGATTATTAAGAACGCTTGATGAAAAAGAACTAGGAGAGAAAACTTTCTCTCGTGAAGAAATAAACGAAGCTCTTGAAAAACAGAAAGAATCCTCCAAATTAGCAGAAATGGGAGATGTCAGTCTGGAGAGCGGCGGATAGAAAAAAAACCTATTGATTATCCGCAGTATATTATGAAACCGTGGAGCTTCGCCATTATTTATTTTATAATGTATTATCATGAACGATTCGTAAACTTTAAGTACTTTAGAGGAATTGATAGGTTTCGCAAGGGATTGTAATGGTTGTTCGATACAATAAAACACAACATTGTCGGGATGAATAGAACATAATTATCTTGTTTTTGGTTCTATACTCGAAAATGTTGCCGTCGCTCGTTTGTTGTATCGCTTCCAAGTGAGCAATTTCTTGGAAAATAAAAAATTAGGAGGTAAATAAACGTGGCTGACACAATAGACCTATATAGCGACAGAGGAGCAAAACTCAAATCAGGCGTCGACATCAACGACATAAGCCCAATGAGAAATGCCGCTATCAAAAATATAGTCACCGGTATCAAGCGAACAGCAGCCGTTGACTTAGCAGGAATCGAGAAAACCTTAGCAACATCTGCAATAGGTGGCAAAGGCAGAAAGATCCCAGGCAGAGAAATGAAATTAGATATCGTCAAGAACGCATCAAAACTCCAGGCTGCAATTGCAGATATGGTAAAGGTTGACAGCGGAGACGACACAGTTGTGAATTCCTTAAATGGTGGAAAACAGTTAATCGTCCAGGTTCCATCAGTAAGGATCGATGTAGCAGCAGAATATGTATCATCATTGACCTGCGCAGCATCAGCAACAACACAGGCAATAATCAGTCAATTCAACATCGGCATGTTCGATGCACCAACCGTCAAATCAGCCGTCTGGGGACAGTACCCACAGACACTGGATATGGTCGGTGGAAACGTAAAGTCAATTGTCGAAATCCCACAGAAAGATGAAGGCTTTGGCTATACATTAAGAAACGTCATGGCAAACCACCTTGCAGCAACATGCAAGAAGAACGCTATGAACACAGCAGCATTGTGCTCAATCCTTGAGAATACAGGTGTCTTTGAAATGGGAGACGCAATCGGTAACCAGACAAGACACAGATTACTGGCATTCTCACACCAGGGCTTAAACGCAAATAACATGGTATATGGAACAACAAAAGCATTGGGCAAGACCGGTACAATCGGTTCAGCCGTCCATGCGACAGTTGAGAAAGCAATCGCAGATAAGGTAATCAGCGCAGATAAGAAATTCGCATCTGGCTATACTACCTACAAGACCAACGACGTTGGAAAGTGGAATGCATATTGTGCAGCAGGCACACTTGTAGCAACACTCATCAACTGCGGTGCACAGAGAGCCCCACAGTCAGTTTCAGCAGTATTGCTGTACTTCAATGATCTCGTTGAAAAGGAAACCTCACTCCCAGGATGTGACTTTGGTAAAGTACAGGGCGCAGCAGTCGGATTCTCCTTCTTCTCACACTCCATTTATGGAGGCGGTGGACCAGGCGTCTTCAACGGCAACCACGTCGTTACCAGACACTCAAAGGGTCTTGCAGTTCCATGCGTAGCAGCAGCAGTTGCTCTTGACGCAGGCGTTCAGATCTACAGCCCAGAGAAGACCTCAGGATTAGTAGGAGATGTCTTCAGCTCAGTAGATGAGTTCAGAGAGCCAATCAAGGCAGTAGCAGGAGCCGTATAAATCGGAGAATTGAATGGTAAGAGCTGCTTCAATACCGGGTAAACCGATCCAGATCAAAGTATTTCCGTGTAGATTATTACAGCCTAAGACTGCTGAAAATCTTTTAAATGAGATCGATCAGGTAAAAGGTGTAATACGAATGATCGTAGCCGGAAAAAATCTGCCCAGGAAGGTCACGTGTGGACCTGGAACCGGGTCAGATGTTAACCATCCAAACATGGAAGTTATCCATGTTGGGGATTGTGCATTCGAATTGCATGTTATGGTGGGCGAGATAATTGTCGAAGTAGAAGATGAAAGTTCAATGGAAGAGCTAAAAAAAGCGTGCGAGCGAGCGTTGCCATTTTCCTTTGAATTCAAGCAAGGTTTCTTCATCAAGAAGAAAGCTACTTTGGTAGATTATGGAAAGTATGGGTTCAAGAGCAAGACTGATGAAAGTATCAATCTTGAAGATGAACGAATGCTTGGCTTGATAGACCCGCATGCAAGCGCAGATCATAACCTCTGTATAATTTCATCAGAGGAAGAGAAATGATAAGTTTATTCCAGGAGCAGAAAGAACCGATTCAAACCAATTAGGAGGAAAAAATATGGCATATAAACCACAATATTATCCTGGCAATACCTCAGTTGCTAAGAATAGAAGAAAACACATGTCAGATGATGTAGAGAAACTACGTGATATCTCTGATGAGGATTTAACAGCTATACTGGGCCATAGAGCACCCGGTTCAGATTATCCGAGCACACATCCACCACTTTCAGAAATTGGTGAACCAGAATGCCCGGTAAGAGAAGTTGTTGCACCAACACCAGGCGCAGCAGCAGGCGACAGGATCAGATACGCACAGTTCTCTGACTCCATGTACAATGCTCCTTCAGTTCCATACTGGAGATCGTATCATTGTGCAATTACCTTTAGAGGAGTTGACCCAGGCACACTGTCAGGCAGACAGGTCAATGAAATGAGAGAGAGAGATATGGAAGAGTACTGCAAGAGACAGGCAGAAACCGAGATGACAGACTGGGGTCTTGCAGGCCTTAGAGGCTGTACAGTTCACGGACACTCCCTCAGATTGCAGGAAGATGGCGTAATGTTCGATATGCTGGACAGGCGCAGACTTGAAGGCGGCGTAATGGTAATGGACAAGGATCAGGTCGGAGTACCAATTGACAGAAAAGTCAACCTTGGAAAACCAATGAGCGAGTCCGAAGCAGCAAAGAGAACCACTTTCTATAGAGTGGACAATGTAGCCTTCAGAAGCGACAAAGAAGTTATTGAACATGTACAGAAAGTCTGGGAATTAAGAACCAAATACGGGTTCGTCCCAAAGGCGTGAGGTGACTTAAATGGCAGTAAGATTTCAAAAAGCAATGGAGACAAAGTACGCAAAAGAATGGGGATCAAACAAATGCGGCTCCGTAGCAAAGAACAAAATAACCGATAAAAAGACCAAATACCTCAGACTTGGCTATCAGCAGAACCCAAGAAAGGTAGAAATGGCAAAGTGCGGAGCAGCAATCACCAAGAAGAGAGGATTGCAGGCATATGATCCAAAACTGCACCTTGCTGGTATACCCATGGGTCAGAGACAGTTGACCCCATACACAATATCTGGAACAGATATCGTATGCGATGGTGACGACCTTCACTTCGTCAACAATGCAGCAATGCAGCAGGAATGGGACGATATCAGGAGAACATGCGTCGTAGGTCTTGACCTTGCACATGAGACTCTTGAAAAGAGATTGGGCAAAGAGATCACCCCAGAAACAATCAACTACTATCTTGAAGTTTTGAACCACGCAATGCCTGGCGCAGCAATTGTCCAGGAACACATGGTCGAGACTCACCCAGCATTAGTAGATGACTGCTATGTGAAGATCTTCACCGGTGACCAAACCCTTCAGGATGAAGTAGATAAACAGTTCGTTATCAACATTGACAACGAATTCCCAGCAGACCAGGCAAAACAGGTCAAGGCAGCAGTAGGCAAGACCTCCTGGCAGGCAGTACACATCCCAACCATCGTCACAAGAACTGAAGATGGACCAGGCACAAGCCGCTGGATGGCAATGCAGGTCGGTATGACCTTTATCAGCGCATATCATATGTGCGCCGGTGAAGCAGCAGTCGGTGAACTTGCATTCACAGCCAAACACGCAGGACTTGTCGAAATGGGTGATATGATCCCAGCACGCAGAGCTCGTGGACCAAATGAACCAGGAGGATTATCCTTCGGTCATATGGCAGATATCGTCCAGACCAACAGAAAGTCACCAGAAGACCCGGTCAATGTAGTATTGCAGACTGCAAGCGCAGCCACAATGCTGTATGACCAGATCTGGCTCGGTGGCTACATGTCAGGCGGCGTCGGTTTCACAATGTATGCAACACCAGCATACACAAATGATATCGTCGATGACTTCCTGTACTGGGGCAACGACTATGCAGCAAAGAAATACGGCGGAAATGGAAAGGCAAAAGCCACCATCGACACTGTAAAAGATATCGCTACAGAAACAACACTGTACGGTCTTGAAGCATATGAGAAGTACCCAACAACACTGGAAGACCACTTTGGTGGCTCACAGAGAGCAACAGTCATCTCCATCGCAGCAGGCGGCGCAACAGCTCTGGCAACAGGCCACAGCCAGGCCGGTCTATCTGCCTGGTACCTGTCCATGTACCTCCACAAAGAGGCTCACGGAAGACTTGGTTTCTATGGATATGACTTGCAGGATCAGTGCGGTGCAACAAACGTGTTCTCAATTGCCTCAGATGAAGGCTGCATAGGCGAATGCAGAGGCGCAAACTACCCCAACTACGCAATGAACGTAGGTCACCAGGGTGGATACACCTCAGTAGTAGCAGCAGCTCACGCTGGCAAAGATGCGTTCTGCGTCAATCCGTTAGTCAAGGCATGCTTCGCAGATGACTTGATCAACTTTGACTTCTCTGATCCAAGAGGAGCATTCGGCAAGGCAGCTCTCAGAGAGTGGGACCGCTGCGCCGGTGAGAGAGCATTCGTTATCCCAGCAAAGTAAACACTTGTAAAGTAGGCTAAATGCCTACTTTCTATATTTTTTTGGGCAACGGAAATTAAAAGGAAATATTTATAACTTAGTTTGAGATTTATGGTGATGTGATTTAAAATGGCTGAAGCAAAAGTAAGAACCCCCAAAGTACCAGGAGAAGTGAAATGCGCGTATTGTGATGGGACGGGAAAACAACAGAACATTACATGCATAGTTTGCGGCGGGAAAGGAAAAGTAAACGTTGTAGACTCAACACGGAAATGCCAGTGGTGCAAGGGAAGAGGATTTTTAATGCAGGGCATACCATGCACGAATTGCGGCGGAACAGGAGCCACAAGACCTATTGGCAAAGAGCGACTGTTTTAAGATTATAGATTTCAGGGGTAATTCCCCTGTATCTTTATCAAATTCTATTATTGAGAATTTTTAGAAAAAAAGATTTATCTTTTATATTTATATTTTGCGCTTAATTTTTCGTAAATATAATCATGCGCATTGTTTACCGACTCAAGTTCTCCACGTAATACGAGAAGATTATCTGATTCTACATCAACTGTTTTAACTGCACATTTTCGTGTTAAGAGCTCCAGATTGAATTTTTCCTGTACTTCCATAATTATTTTCTGAGGAACTCCAGGAGGCAGGACAAGATCAAATAATCCTTCCAATGCTTTATCGTCTTCACTTTTTATTGCCTCATCTTCCTCAACAAATTCATCGCCAATATTTTTCTTATCATTATCAGTCATAGGAATCACTTAACTTCAAATCATTAGCAAATGAAATAAAGTTTGTGGTGAATAATTTGAATTTATCCTGAATATGGAAATGTCGAAACAGTTTTATCCTAATTATTCATATTCACCTAAAAAAATCATGCTCACAAAATTAATTTTCCCGCCGCAATGGATTCCAACGCAGCCATATCTTAGTCTTCCAGCCCTTACCGCTTACTTGCGAGCTAATAACTGTGATATAGAACAGATAGACGTAAATGTCTCTTTTTATGATAATCTTTTAAGTAAAAACGGACTTGCGGATTATCTTGACAGGGCGCGATCAAAATTCCAGGAACTCGAAACCAGGAAAGAATTATCTCCTGAACTTCAAAAACAATACGCAGCACTTTGCAGCTCTATCCTTTTTGGGGATTATGTCATCAATGGCGTGGAAGATGCGAAAAAAATCCTGAAAAGCAAGGAAGATTTCTATGACATAGAAAAATTATTCAAAGCTTTTAAGATCCTTGAACTGGACCTCAAACTTGCCTCATCTGCATACTATCCTTCCAATCTGACCTTTCATTCTTATGATATGCGTCATTCCTGCCGTTCAAGCAAAGCAGTCCTTGAGGCTATTAATGACAGGAAAGGAAACCTGTTTATAGAATATTTCGAAAAATGTACTCTTCCGGAAGTATTGAAAGGAAACCCGGGACTAATTGGCATTTCAATAATCAATATAAGCCAGTTGATACCGGGATTAACACTTGCGGCTCTTATCAAAAAAGCCTCTCCAGGCATTCATATCAACATCGGCGGAAGTGTTTTTACCCGACTTATCAATGAGATCAGCAAGAACAAAGAGCTTTTCTCAGTTTTTGACAGCGTGATAGTGCATGAAGGAGAAACTGCATTATTGAAGCTCATAAGTCATCTGGAAAACAAATTTAACATCCGGGATATTCCTAATCTTATTTATAAAGACGGCTCAGAAATAAAGATCAACAGGCTCAGTTCAGGCGGGGAAGACATAAATTCCCTGCCAACTCCCTGCTTTGATGGTCTTCCATTGGACAAATACCTGTCTCCCGAACTTGTTATCCCGATCCTTTCATCGCGCGGATGCTACTGGAATCGTTGCACTTTCTGCGACCATGGTTATGGCTATTCCGGAAAATACAGGCCAAGAGAAGTTGACCTTCTTTTTAACGATATCAAAACCTTGAAGGACAAATATAATACAAGTTATTTTACGTTCCAGGATGAAGGCCTGGCTCCAAAAATGATGGGTGCATTATCTGACAAAATAATTGGAAATAAACTGGATATTTCCTGGCTTGCAGATTCAAGGTTTGAGCCTTCGTTTTCAGGCGAGATCGGAAAAAAATTATCGCTTGCAGGCTGCAAAATGCTTTATTTCGGACTGGAATCCGCAAACGAGAGAGTATTAAAGTGCATGGATAAAGGGATACAGAAAGAGAATGTGATAAGGATATGCAAACACTGCAAGGATGCAGGTATATGGGCGCATCTTTTCCTGATATTCGGGTTTCCCACCGAGACTCATAAAGAAGCAAGAGAAACAATGGATTTCATTCTAGCTAATAATGAGATGATCCGTTCCATGTCTTTCGGGAGTTTCCAGCTTACCAGGCATTCAAAAGTATATGAAAATCCATCCTTATTCCATGTTTCCAAAATTTTCCACGATGATGAAATAGATCTATCCTTATGGTATGATTGCGAAGTATCGGAAGGCTTATCAAAAAAAGAAACAGAAGAGGTGATACAGGAGTTCTATGATAAACTGGCGCATAAATACGTGGATCTCCCGATCTGGAGTAATCTTGACCGGGAACACCTTTTTCTTTATATTGCCCATTACAAGAGATCCGTTAACAAAGTAACAGACCTTTCTATACTGATCAGGAATATACAGAAGAGGAAAAAGACCGTGCAAATACCCAGAAAAAATAGTGATTTCCACCCGATCCTGAACGAAGGGATATTTATCGGGGCTTTCAATTTTAACCTGGCTCGCATAATTCATTCCGGTCTTTCAGGGAACATACCGGGAAATATCAGCAATGAAAAAGTGAATGTGTTATTTGATATCGATAATAACCGGATATTTACTATCTCTGACCTCGCAAAGAGTATCATCAGCAAAAGTAATGGTGGATCAACAGTATCCGAGATTATAGATCATATAAAAGAAAAATATAACATCCCCTACAATGAAGCTAAATCCAAATGCGAGAGTTTCCTTAATGGGTTAATAGAGAAAAATATTGTTTCAATAAAGTAACCAAATTACATTAGCGAATTAAAATCTTTGGCGACCCCGGAAATCCCGGTAGTCTCAAAACTCAAATTCCATGCCATCATAACCAAGAGGCCATTCTTTTATAGATTCATCATGCGGTGGAAACATATGACTCAGATGCGTAAGTACCACATTTTTTGCTTTCAGTTCGAAAGCCAGTTCCATTGCTTCATTAGAGTTCATATGTTTAGGGATAATTCCTTTTGGCGGTATTATCGCATCTGCAATGAGAAGATCCGGTCCAGACATGATTGACAAACTTTTTTCAGGTATCCTTTTAGCCGTATCCCCGGTGATAACGATCTTACTTTTGCCATCCATTACCACAACGCCAGCCGATTCTTCAAGGGGAGGATGTGTGACCTTAAATAATGTGAAATAAAGCCCGATCAACTCAAATGGTTCATAGAAACTCATATCATGTCTCAAGGGATTCATAAAGGAAAGGTAGTTCAGTATATAATCAAGCGTGTTCTTCAGGCCATACACATTTACCTTATCCTGGATCCTGTAAAAATCCCCGAATCCTGCATAATGGTCGTAATGTGAATGTGTCCAGATCACCCCGTCAATATGGCTGATCTTTTTTCTCAAAAGCTGCCACCGAAGATCAGGACTGGTATCTACTAAAATCCTTTTGCCTTCTGATTCCACAAGAACTGAAAAACGAAGTCTTCTGCTTTTTCCTCCGGCAAGTGCATCAAGGCATGTGGGGCAGGAACAACCGATTTTAGGTGTTCCGACCGCATCTCCCGTTCCAAGTAATGTTATCTTCATAGGTTTTCATGGTTTTTCATCAAGCGTTTTAAGCTGGACTCTTTTATTGAATTCTGTTACTCCCCGTAAAAGATCCTGTTGTGTAAGTGCAGTTCTTTCGGTGATAAGAGCATTGAGCACAGCTTCCCGTACTATCAGGCGAAGGTCTGAACCGGAATAGCCATCGGTTTTGCTGGCGATTTCCACCGTGTCAAATTTGCCTTCAATATCCCTTAAAACGATATCAAGTATCTTTTTCCTCATATCCTTATCAGGAAGGTTGAACTCTACGATCTCATCGAACCGCCTCCATGCAGCATGATCAAGTATTGTGGGGTGGTTCGTGGCTCCGATAAGGAGAACCCCGTGTTCAACGAGGCTTATCTCGTCTATAGCTTTCAAAAGGGTATTGACAGCCCTTTTTAAAGCCGCATGTTCGTCAGTGGCTCTTGCTTTTGCCACGAAGTCAAACTCATCGATAAAAAGTATGCACGGGCTCAGGCGCCTTGCAAGTTCGAACACCCTGTCGATGTTCTTGGCTGTTTCACCAAGATACTGGTCTGCAATTTGCGAGAGTTTCACTTCAACTATCGGGATCTTAAGCTGCCCCGATATCGCACGCGCAACGGATGTTTTTCCCGTACCCGGCGGACCAACGAACAATAATTTCCCGATCTCCCTCAGGCCGATACGCTTCAGGTAATCCCTGTATTGTATCGCCTTTGTCATTTTTTCGATCTCGTCTTCCTGGGCTTTTGTGAGAACAAGATCTTTGATATTCAGCTTAATATCTTCAGGCGCCACGATATGCGCAAGTTTAAGCATCTCCTCTGAGCCTTTCTCGGTTTCCAGGCTCTTTATAAGTGACATGATCCATTCCCTGCCGCTTTCTTTAGGTGAGATCCCCGCTTTAGCTTTATCATAACTTACAGGAAGGGATTTTTCTTTCTCGAAAAAAGAAGCAAGCACAGGGTTCTTATTTATATTCTCAATCGCTTCAGGATGCTTTGATATCCATTTTACTGCCATATCAAAAACGTTGAGTTTTATCTGCGAGCCGAAATCCTCGAAGTCAAGAAAAGGAAGCATTTTTGTGCTGTTCTTTATGTTCTCAAGACCGTAAATAGTCCTGATATCGCCTTCGGTTACATACAAAGGACGCTTTACGGTTTTTTCTTTTTCGTTCCAGTAATGTTTCCTGATCTTTTCCGGAAGGTCATCCACGCCAAGCTTATCTGATTGATTATACAGATGTGCTGTCAATACCAGTTCCGTTATTAAGAATTTATCATCTGTCATATTTAAACTTCATTATTACGTCATGAAATATAATATAGTTAACTCAAATGGATGTGCATTTGTGTCCATACCGTCATGATTCGCTTGGATTATATAAAAATTCAATTAAACAATTTCTGAACAACCTTCCAATTCCAAAATAGATTGAAGAGAGGATATCAAAACACTATCCAATTCATTATTCTCAA
>Ga0172375_10002984_pt1 | contig 26000 bp, 7 predicted proteins | sample LakKiv1m_FD_114537 | JGI IMG/M metagenome (GOLD analysis project Ga0172375, IMG submission 114537) | Freshwater microbial communities from Kabuno Bay, South-Kivu, Congo - kab_092012_11.1m | ecosystem: Environmental > Aquatic > Freshwater > Lake | place: Democratic Republic of the Congo...
CAGGCCCGGTATGTTTTTCCTCGTGGCGATGATCCGATTTTCCAAATAAGGATTCTTGTAAATCCCGCTCTCTGAAAACGAGTTTCTGTTTGTTTCTGTGCTGCGGGCCAGGCGCGCGCCTTGTGTTGAGTACGCCTTGGCTGCCTTGCCTGACAGATAAAAATCTTCGATGGATTCTCTCTTGCTTAAACGCTTTTTCAAATGACGGCGGACGGACGGCTGGACATTCCCCTCGGTCCCGAAAAGAACGACCGCATCCGCGTCGCGGATCGACGGAATCCGGTCTCCGAAAGAAAGGAGCGCCTCGGCGGTCAACGCGGTCGTCCCCCCTACGTCAACCGAGGTCTCCCCGGTACGTGCTTCCAAAAGATCGCCGAACACGAGCGCCCCCGCCTCGTCGAACGCCCTTTTTTCGTCAACGCTCACCCAATCGTCAAAAAAAGCTTTCGCTAAACGAACGACTTCGTCGCTTTCCGGTCCGTCGACGGCGATCCCGTCGGCAAAATAAATCTTTTCTGTCCGGCCCCTGTAAGTCACGACGTCAGTAGGCCGCGGATTGGCCGGATTTCTCTTTTTTCTTCCGGTTTGCAGAGATTTGACCAGCGCGTCGTATTGATTGCACTGAACCAGTACGGTCCGGATATTTTTTCCGAAAATCTTGACCGCCGCCCCGATCCCGATCGGTCCTCCGGCCCCGACCGGAATGAGCACCGCGACCTTTTGGTCTTTCGTGATCCCCGCTTCGCGTAGCTGTTCGACGATTTCGATGCCCGCCGAACCGTGCCCGAGCATGATCGCCTCGCCGCCGTGCTCCATGTACACAGCGGTACCGCGAGAGGCCCGAATGAACTTCTTCCTCGCCGCCGCAGCACGGGCGTAGTCCGCGTACCGATCATCGACCCCGTCCCACGAATAGCCCCGGACGCGATTCCAAAACCGTGTCTCCCGGCGCATGCGCTCTCGCTTCACTCTCGCGATTTTCTTGGAAGCAAATACAACCGGGCGAATTTTCTTCAAATCCGGCTCGAGGTCGGGATACCGCCGGCACAAGACATCAATCGCGATCCCGGTTGCCCGAATAAGCGCGATTCCGTGGTTCCCGGTAGATTGAGTGACGATGCTGAGGCCCCTGCGGAGTTTGGCGCGTCCGGCCTCCCCTTCGTCGATCACCCGCTGGATACCCAAAAGTACCTCGTACAAAACCCCCCGGATTTTGAAAGAGCCGGCGTCCTGAAGCGACTCATCTTTGCAGAATATTCGCTGCTTTCTCCGGGTTATCCGGCTTGAAAGTCCGCTCAACCCGCCCAATTCGGTCAGCGGTGTCCTCCGGATAAACGGCGCCACCGCAGCGCAGGCCTTTTCGAATTTCTTCCGGGTGAGCTCGATTCTCCCCGTTTTCTTGGACCGGGCGGCCAGCTGCGCGCCGGACTCTTTGGCCGGCTCCGACAAGAATTCGTCCTCCTTAAGCGGCTTTTGTATACCTCTAAATAAAATTAATTTCCCTTTCGAGGCATACACCTCATACCATCGGCCCAAAACAATCTGTTTCATGATGTCCCCGACAAGCCAGCCCAGATCGTAATCCGCCGGGCCGGAAAAGACCGCATAATCTCTGAGTGCGTATCGGACACTTTCAATGACGACCGTATGAAGCCGGAGGGGGTCTATCCATCCGCCATTTCCGAGTTCGCGGATGAGCCCAGTCACTTCCTCGCCGAGAATCGTTCCAAGAGGGCGCCAGATTGATTTCGCAATATCTTGCCCCTGTAGAGTCTCCAAGTTCGAAGCGGTCTCGCTCCCTGAGGATTTCAACTTGAGCGCCAACTCCCGCGCTTTTTGCATCCCTAAACAAGTCGGAGCGTAAACGGCAGGCTTTCCTCCCTTTTTTGGCATGGCAAATAAAACGTCTTTTTCGACTAAACGCGCCAGCGACTTGGATGAGAGGGTTCTTGACGAATGAGTCGGAAAATCTTTTCGCTCAAAACCAAAACCCGATCCTTTTTCTTGTGCGAGACTTTCAAAATGGGCGGCCACGCAAAGAAGCAAATAATCGTCATCCGAAATACTCCGACCCGCCCAAACGGTTACCTCGTCGGGGCTCAATCCGGTCCCGATAAAGTTCCCGAAATCTTTCTGGGCCAGCGGCGTCACTTCATAACGGCAGACCCCTCTCCCGCCGGCGTTCATCATCCTCAAATACCCCGCTTGACGGCAAAAACTGACTGCCTGGTTCAACTCGTATCGTTCCAAAGATCCCGCAGACTTGCGGAATTTTTCGTTTATTTCAAACGGATGATCGCGATAATCCGGATTCTCAAAAATGCACTTCATGAGTCGTTCGGCCCATGATTTTTTGAGTTCCCCTAAAAAAGCAGCTCTTTCCTGGCTCACGACCGCCCGTTTCTCCCGGCGCTCGGTCGCAGCTTGATCCGTGTCAGTCCGTGAGAGCCGCGCACCGACGCCCTTTGCCGTCATTCCGAGTTCGCCGTCAGCGGGCGAGGAACCAAACGATGACTGATCCCTCTTCGCCGCTTCGCGGCTCATCGGGATGACGTTTTGCCGCGTATGCGCCAACCGCGCGCCACCGTGCTGCATTTGATACAGGCCTGACAAATAACCGTCATCTTCTATCAGCCGGGACACATCAATCCGCACATACGGCACCCGAACCTCACCCGGCAAAACCTGGATATCTGAGGTGCCGGCCAAAAAGTCTTCCAGATTGAAGCACTGCGCTGCGGTAGAAAGATACTCATCAGTCCCGAATTCCGGAAGGATTGTGATTTTCATATCAAGGTCGGATTTCAAGGTCAGCTGCCCTTGTGCAAAACCTCCGACCAGATAGACGGCAAGATTTTGCATATCACCCGCTTCGAGGAACGTTTTTTTCAAAGTCTTCTGCCACTGGCGCAGCTTCCATTGAAGATCGGCGGAATCAAGCGCCAGGACCGGCTCGTATTTTCTGTTAAGCTGCCCCGCCAGACGGGCGCCCATAAGGTCCCGAATAAAGGCTTCGATCGCCCGTTTTTGATCGCGCTCGAGTAGTTCGCGGTCGGCCGCCTGAAATTCCTCTTCGAGAGCCCGATCATGTTCTTCGGTGAATTCCCGAGCGCGCTTCATCTGTCCGGCGAGCTCCAAAAGCCTCTGGCTGTTTTGAGTGTTCAACCACCGCAAACCAAGCTCCAAGTCATCCAGCCGATGCAGCGCCTGCCTGAGTTTTTCGGGACCGGAGCCCGACTCGAAGGCGCGAAGGGATCTCAGGGCGTCGCGCTTCAATTGATAGGCATCCCGCAGGACATTCCGGTACGAAGGGTCTTGGTTTCGCAAAAGATCCTCTCCGTAAATCGGCACGGCTCTCCAGGCGATCATCTTCGTCAAGAGCGCCGTCTGATTGGACAATTCGGTATAGTTGCCCGGAGTCATCGACCGATTTGAAAAAAGGTCTTCCCCGATCACGGTCCGATGAACGAGTTTCAATCCCGGATATTGGACGTCCATCCCCTGGACGGGATACGCACCGGGGCCGACGACGATTAAATCGATATCCTTTGCGGAAGAAAAACCCCATTTTTTGACTCCCCCCGCCAAATAAATAGCTTTGATTTGAGAGCGCTCTATTCCGGAAGAGCGGATGAGATCCGGCAAACGAGCCAATAAAATCCCTTGAATCTTGGACAGACTCCCGAACAGACCTCTCATTTTCTCGGCTATCTGCTCCTCGGGCAGCGACCGGAAATAAAGGTCTCTTTCGAGGATAAACTTTTGCACATCCATGAAATTCCATAGACGCCCGGGCGATCCGCCGGATTCGGGCCGGGAGGTCGGCCAAGGAATATACAACCCCAAAGGAACATCCCGATAAGCCTCGAGCTGCCGCTCGAGCCCCAGCCAGTCCGCGCGAGGATAAGCACTTTGCGCCCCGTAATTCATTAACGAACCCGACTGGTAAGCGTCGTAAATTTCGTCCGGCTGTAAACCCGCCAATCGCGCTCCCATATCCTTCGTTGTCATTCCGAGTCCGCTTTCGGCGGATGAGGAATCAAGCGACGGCTGATCCCTCTTCGCCGCTTCGCGGCTCATCGGGATGACATTTTGTGTCGAATGCGCTAGCCGCGCACCAACATCCTTGACTGTCATTCCGAGACCGTCCGGCCGAGGAATCAAGCTTGATCCCTCGCGCTGCGCGCTCGGGATGACAGTATGTTGCGTTAGCCGCGCGCCCCGGCCGTCGGTCGTCTGGGCTGCGGAGGTTAAAATATTTTCTATGCCCTTTAAGGCGCTCTCGAGAGTTGCGCGACGCGCAAGGCTATTGCCGTTTCGACTCAGTTGGGATGCGTCCAGCCGGATTTGCCGCAAACGATGATTCAAGCCGCGAAGCTCTTCGCGGACCGCTTTGGCCGACATTCTTTTCAAAGATGCTTTGAATTCTTGAGCCGCCCCCGAAAGATCTCTCACTTCGGTCTCAAGCGCATAAATCGGTCCTCCAAAATCCTCCTGAATAATGGCACGCTGAATTCGTCCCAAAGCTTCATCGGCCAGTTCCAGTCGGTCATAATCCGTTGAGGCGGCATCCCTGATGAATTCCGTCTCTAGCGTATAGTGGAGCACGCCCAATTGCGAACTGTAGTCGGCGAACGCCTGTCTGATTTCGGGTGTTAGCCCTACTTCTCTGATCGTACGCAAATGTCTCTCTAGGTCCGTGAGCATCGATTGAAGGGCCATCCTGGCTTGGTTCAAATCCTGCAATTGCCTGGCGCGCTCCTCTTCTTTCTTCCGCTCTAGAGCTTCCAGCCGCAAACGCTCTTTTCTCTCTTTTTCGGCTCTCGCTATTTCTTCTCTCTGCCTCTGCTTCTTCTGGCGTAGCTCGTTTTTTTTGTCTTTCTCCGCCTGCCGGATCGCTTCTTTTTTTGCTCTTTTCTTCTGCCTTATTTTTTCGCGCTTTTCCAAAACTGCCCGTTTTTTAACTTCTTTACGTTTTTCGATTACGGCTAACCGGCGGGCCTCTTTTGCCCGGGCTTTTTGTTCTTTAATTTCTTTTCGGGCCAGCTCCCGAATCCGTCTGGCCAAGGATCTCTCTTCTTCCCGCTCGGCTCTTTTCATTTCATAGCGCTCGTACTGCAATTCTTTAACAAAAGAACGCCGGCTAAACCTTAACCAAGCAGCCTGATCCGTACTCATGTCAAACACAGCCCGGACAGCCCCTGTTTTTACGTCGACAAAAAGTCGGAGCGGTACGCCGGGCCTGCCTTCCGGATCGTCCGGGAAATTCACGTAATAACGCTGAACTTCGGTATCACTGCGGCTAAAATTAAAGAGCGTGCTGACGTTGCCTCCATCCGGACGGGACCTCGTCGTGGTCGCCACGCCGTCGATTACGGCAATCTTGGCGCCGGACCTGGCTATCTTATTCCAATAAGCCTTCGAGAGTTTGGACATCGCCACGTCGATCGGCGCATCGGGAGATTCGGTCACGATCTTTCCGTCGTGATCCAGGATATTGCCCCGGTTATCCGTTTTTGGATCAAGCCGGACGATCAGATGTCCCGGTGACGGATACAGGACATCCCCTTCCGATTCATCGACCGCCTGTTGGGGTGTTTCGCTGAGGGTGTTCACCACCACACTAAGGGTTGTCCGGGGTCTCCTGTTGAATTTCTCGCTCGTGCGATAGGGCCTGCCTGCTCCCGCGTGAAAACCCAGAACCGGATCTTTTTCGTCTTTTTGCCGCCCTGAACATTCCACCCCGGGCACATGCTGAAGCAGAATCTCTTGAATCCCCTCTTCCCGGAGTCGTCTCATCAGATCTTTTTTGAGAACCAAGTGCCCCTGGGCTTTCAAAAATTCGGTGCCGACCAGCCGCCCTTTTTTGGAGCGATTAAATGCTTTGAAAATCAGAATGTGGTCCGAAACCGGATAAATACTCCGCCCGGAAAGCGTTTGAAAAGCCTCGCTGACACTTCTTGTTTTAGGAACGATGAAATAACAACTTTCCCGCTCTTCTGGTTTCGGGGCCTCGAGATCCGTCAGTTCGGTTGTGAAGTCCTGACGCGCCGCCGTAAAAATCAAGCGGATCGGCAGACCCCGCCCCCTTCTCCGCCGGTTAGTGGAAAGACGCACGTGGCTCGTGACAAGCGCTTCTTGGGCTTGGCGCATTTCCGGACGGTCGAGCAGGCGTTGAGTGACCTCGTAAGTCGCTTTGTAAAGCCGCTGTCCGACCGCGACGCGTCCCCGAAGTCGCGGCATGCAACCCTGGGCGTGCCGTTTCTTGAGAAGATAAATATGCATCATCCCGGGATCGGGATAGGCCCGGTGCATTTCCCCAGCCGGGCCTTCGCAGAAAACTGCGATCGGTCTGGGATTAAATCCCTCTCGTTTAAAAGACATGTCAAAAACAATGGTCAGGGTATTCCCCCATGGGGCATCAATCGGGATGTTGGTCGAAAAAGGCTCGTCGAACAGATTGAACGTTTTTGTCGTCTGGCTGTGATCGGTGTTTTTGGAAGGAAAACCTTTTGCAACCACGTAACCGGCATGGGCAAAAATTTCCTCGTCGAATTTGTCTGCGCGTAGATTCACCACTTCACCGCAAGGAACCAGGTCCTCCGCGGCCGGATAGGAGCCGTCGAACTTCCGGAGCGTAAACAGTTGCACGTTTCGTTCCTTTGTTTTGATCCTTCCCTGGTAATAATCGTCCGGATCCAAGCCCGCGCGCAGGAGAACCGACGGCCATTTTTTCTCGAGACCCGGGACTCCGTTTCTTCCTTGAACCGCGTTTTGATAAACTTTTTTGAGTTTTTTTTCGGTGAGAGACGCATTGTCCGGGAGACGGCCCGTTTTCGGGACCATTCGCGCCGGCCATTTGCCGCAGCGCTGCTCCACAACCGCTTCCAAAACTTTGGCGATGTCCAAATGGTGCTCAAGAACCCTTCCGCGAATCAACTCCGCTTCGCGGTACATTCTTTCGGAAATTTCGGCTTTGCCCGGAGAAGGTTTTTTGGGCAGATCCGGAGGCGTGTATTCAAGCTGACCTTCAAAGAGGGCCCACCGGAAAAGCGGATACACGCACACCCATAAATAGGAGGTTTTTTGTCCGGTCTGATATCGTTCTTCGGCGGCATGAAGAATTTCCTGAAAGGGTTCCGGATCCTCGGCCAAAGCGATGATTCTTTTCAAAAGCCTAACTGCCTCTTCCCATGACTGGTTTTTTGCCGCTCCTCTTCCCTCTCTTCCCAGGCGCATCACCCGCGCGTGAAATCTTTCCGCGTCGGCCCGTAGCGCCTGCCAACGCTCTCGGCGGCGGTGAAGATTTCCCGCTTGAGCGTCCTGACGCGGATTCGAGGGTCTGGCGGAGCCAAAGGCCGGCGTGTTTCGAGCCTGTTGATCCTCTGCCGCCAGGGTCCGGCCCGATTGCACCGATCGATCCGCATTGCCCCGATTCCCGGAAGAAGCCAGCCGCGCACCCACATCTTTTGATGTCATTCCGAGTCCGCCGTCGGCGGACGAGGAATCAAACTGCGGCTGATCCCTCTTCGCCGCTTCGCGGCTCATCGGGATGACATTTTGTGTCGAATGCGCCAGTCGGGCGCCTTGAAGCGTCGCTCGGGCGTCGTATTTAGATTTCACAAATTCAATGACTTGGTTTTCGTCGTAGAAACCGGCATCTTCCGCTCGCTGTCGGACCGTCTCGAGAATCATCTCCCGTACCAATTGATCCGTTGCGGCCGGAAGCGACTCACGGACAATTTCCTCAACCCGGGTCTGTTCTAATTTCGGCGTCTCGATCTCCTGTTCATTGGCCAAACATCGCGCGGTACCTCCCATCGTGATGACTCCGTCAAAACCGGGCTTTTCCGGAAGCATTTCATACGAATCTTGTTTAAGGCCGAGCGCGGCAATTGTTTTCGGGCAGTGTGAAAAAATCAGACGGCTCTCCGTTCGAATGAAATTCGCGGGGTTGAGCGACGCCTCATCGAGCGGGATAACAACCACCTCCAGATCTTGCTCGGCACAAAGCCGGTCCAGTTCCGCCGAATCACGCCCATCGGCACGGACTTCACCCAGCCATCTGGGATCGGCCAAAAGCACGCCCTTGCCGGATTCTGTAAATTCGTGTGGTACGAATCCCAAAACGGTATCGAGATGCGAATTATTCAACAATAAGATCCGACTTCTTTGGAACGTGACAAATCCTGCCGGCAAAACATAAAATTGTGTGTCTTGATATCCGGGAATCGTACGTACCATCGGCTCCAGATCCCGGATTTTTGCAGAGTCTACCGTCGAAGCAAACACCATAAACGGTGTTTTAGATACGCCCACGATCGAAGCCCCGCCTTCTGAAATTTCACTCGGGACCGGACCGGCCCCTTTCGGATCAAATGCTCCGATCGAGGGAAGCTCAACTCGCCGAACCTTTAAATAGTGACGCGGATGACCCGGCAGAACCGGCAGCCATAAACGTTCATCCTGAGCCCAGCGGCCATTCATGTCCTTGAATGTGGCTCGACGGACATGCCTTTGACCGCCGGCGCTCAATGCCGCCCTGATCGGCACGATTTCATCCTCGAGCCCCGCCACGTCAAAGAAACCGTGCTTGATAACACCGGCGAGCATGGTGACTTGAGGAGGAACAATAAGCCGTCTCACTTCTTCTGTTTTCCAGCGGGCTCGCTCGACCGCAAGTACTTTTGCTCCGTTGGCCCTATGCTGACGGTCTTTAAGAACTCGCGTCGCCTGAATAAACGCGGAGAACTTGATACGAGACAAAAATCCGTGTGTATTTCGCTGGGGGGGTTTCGACAAAAGAAATTGGTTTTCGCGCAAGCTAAACCAACTGTCCACGATGGATTCGATTTTTTGCTTTTCGGTGACATTGAGCACGCCAATCATCGCCCGAAAGACATCCGTCGCGTGGGTCTGCATGATTTCATAATCAGCGGCCTGGAAGAGTTCGCAAAGCTGAGGATCGGCATGCTTTAAGAGAAGGCTGTCATCGACATTGCGAAGACGCCGATCAAGAACATCCATCATGAACGAGATGAACCGGTCGCACCGGTCGATCTGCACACCGACCGGGAACTCCATTTTGTGCGCCTGCGGCAGGCGGAGATCCGTCAAAGCCCAGGCTAGCGGCGCTTCTTCTGGAACGCTCACCAGATCAAAAGCTTTACCGGCAAGCCGGACTTCTTGGGTTATTTTTTTTGGCGCAGCCTGACCGTCCTTCTTTTGAAATGCGTCCCCGTACCGGACGGCCAGCCGCGCGCCGACATCCTTGACTGTCATTCCGAGTCCGCCGTCGGCGGACGAGGAATCAAGCTGCGGCTGATCCCTCTTCGCCGCTTCGCGGCTCATCGGGATGACATTTTGTGTCGAATGCGCCAGTCGCGCACCGCGGGACTCGAGGGCGGTTTTCAAATCGCGTGCGTGCCGGTCATCCGACCCGTAGTACCGTTCGACGATCGGAAGGATTCGATTCAAAACCGCGGGCGATAAGCGCGCGGTGGCTTCGCCAAAAATCTCGGGGCTTGCGAACAACGCACGGACGACGCCTCCGCTCAAATGCGTTGTCGGGTCCGAAAGCATCCGATTCAGGAAATCCCACTGGCGGGTCTCGAAAAGATAGTTGTCGATCCAATGCTCCTGCCCCGGCTCTTGGCTGTCGAGCCGCGCCAGACTGAGTACGCGAACGTTTGCGACCGCATTTTTCTCTTCGAGAAAGCGGATCACTTGGGTCACGGTCGCTCCCGTCGTCACAAAATCATCGACAAGAAGAACGTGTTTACCTTCAAGCTCCGGAACGGTCACCGTTTCATCAAGCAAAAAGCTTTTGGCTGACAGACGCTCATCCAAAGAACCAAGCTTGGCATATGCCAGATCCTTCGGATCCGGCCGACCCAGTTGCAAAGTAACGAACGGTAGATCCAGACTATCGGCCAGTTTTTTCGTTAAAACTGCGGAGCTCGGCGTCGGCGCATTGGCTTTTTTGGGAGGGGCAACCACCGCCCAGTTAGCCTTATCGGCTTCGGTTGTCTTCCACCATTCGGATCGACGGATACGTTCTTCGAGTTCCTTCGAGAAGCGCGTGATTTCGGCATCCGATCCGAGCTTGTACGCAGAATATCTCGAAAGAAACGCTTCGAGCCCCGGGTGCGCGGACGACTCTCGAATCTGATCTCCCGCCCAACGATACAGATACATCCACCGATCCGGTTTTTGCCAAGAAAACGTCGCGGGTTCTTCTGTGGATAACCGAGCTCCTTGCCGGAGGGCCTGTTTCGAACCCTTTTTCTTCGCAAAAATATTGAGATAAACGACCCATTTTTCGGCGATCGATCCGTCGGGCTGAATGCTTTGGACGATCTCCTCTTTTTCGTCGATCGATTCGACTTCGAATCCGGTCGCTTCAAGAAGATCCCTCACATATTCGGGCGTGACCGCAATGATCCAGCCTTTGGCCGTTCGATTGCGGATTTTTTTCGATTTGATCTGTACCTGATTGTCGCCTTTGGCCCAACGGATGAATAAAGGGGCTCTCTCTTCGGAGCTCTGCGCAATCTTGAGAAGCGTTTCGACTTGGCGATGGGGATCCATGTACAAAAGAATGTCCGCCGCAAAAACCCCGCCAAACCGCCTTCGAAACCGATGCGAAAGAAAATCATCCGCGATCAAACGACTCTTGGAGACCTTGGCGGCCAATCGTCTGCGCGCGATTCGAATATCCGGCTCGGAGTAATCGATCCCCCAATAATTCGGATGCGTCTTGACCATTTCTTCGGCAATGCGACCGATTCCGCATCCGATGTCCAGATAAGCCGCCTGTTCGGGTAAACGGCTTAAAAATTTTCGCATCGGCGAATCCAACGAACGGTCGTTTATTTTTCCCTTTTCGAAATCGGGACCCGTAAGTCTCCAATAACGGCGGTTGTCGGGAAGGTTCCTTATTTCGGCAAAATCCCGGGCCGCTTGAGCCAAAATCGGCCGACTCGCAAGAATCTCGGCGGCTTTCTGGGAGCGACTGTGAGCCAGTCGCGCCCCGGTGACATGATTCATCAAAATTCGAATTTGGGCCTCCGACAGGAAAGAATACCCATAAATCGTCATATTAATCTGCACGGTACTCAAGTCACCCGCCTCAAAATACATCGGAGGGGTCGCGGGAAGAACACGAGTCAAGATGTCGGTCAGTTGATCCGCGGTGAGTTGGGGGCCTGAGGCGTTTAGACGACTCAGAAGAAGGGTTTGGTTCTCCTCGGGGGAAGATTCCATCTGTGCGATCGCCTGCCGTGTTAAATCCGGAATTTTGGATTCGACCTCGGAGAGGATATCCGTAACCGGTCCCAAAACCTGACAGGCTGCCGGAAGAAAAAGATCCGTTTGACGACGAGCCCGGAGAATTCCATCGGCAAAATGCAGCGGATTCGCGCCTGTTTGGCCGTCGGATTCGATAAATTCATGGGCCTGCAACAACGTAAAAAGAATGAGTGGAGAAAAGTGAAGTGTCGGCGAAACCGGACTGCGCCTCTCCAGGCTTTGTAGCAAGTACCGGAAGCGCGCAAACGCTACCGTCTCCAATTCCGTCGCCAAAGCCGTTTCTTCCGGACTATCCGCCAATAAGAATCGAAAATAGCGTGATCGCATGAGTTCCGGGCGGATGCGCGAAACTTCAACGAGGCCTTTTTCCCGCGCCCAACGAAACGCGCGAATCTGCTCCCGCGTTTCGTAAAACTCGGCATGGAGCGCATTCGCGGCCGCCCGCACGATCAATTTTTTGTTTCGAGATAAATACGTTCGCAGTTCCGCATGGGAGGAAAACTCTGCGAAAAAATACTCCAGGGTTTGAGGCACTGTGGCCCCGGGATGCCTGAGCTGCGTTTTCTCGAACGCTTCGAGAAAAACCGGCAATCCTTGATCCATGAGCGTATCCAGAGCCTGCTCGTCATGGTACCGCTCAGTCCCGCCTCCACGCCCCCCATAGGCCGCCGCGACGTATAGCGTTCCCTTGGCTTCCCGTAAGAGCGTAATGCCCAAGGCTGCCATTTCATCCGAATTTCGCTCGGCTCCCTCAGGGAAATACTGAGAGAAAATCCGATCCACGTCCAATAACGGCTGAGGCAAAAACGAAGAAGGATCTATTCGGGCGAAACTTTTACTGAACGCGGCGGGCACGTCTCTCCTGTTTTGCGCATGGGCCAATAACCCGGAGTAAATTTGCAGAGCGTCCGCATCCGGATTTTCGTGAGCGATATACCACTCGATGATCCGATTTGCCGCCGAGAGAAATCCTTCGAAATTTTTCTCGATTTGGGGTGACTGACCGAGCGGATTTTCCGCCAGCCGAGCTCCTTTGTCTAATTTGTCGCTGGGACCGGCAAGCACACGATCGTTTTTCTGCGCTTCGTCACTCACGACGGGTTTCAGAATCGTCGTCCAGACATAGAACGCGGTACCGTGAAGCAAGAAAACAACATAAATATTTTGCGGAGCCAGGCAAACCATTAGCATCGTGAACCAGTAAAGAAAGCTATATGGATAAAGGCGTTTGAATGCTTTGAACGTTTTTGACTTGAAAATTTTGAGACCGTCTTTCAGAAGATCTTTCGTTTCGCCGAAAGCATAACCGGTTGAAAGAGTCAGGGGCAGCGTTGCGCTCACCGTCGCGATACCCAGGTCAAACATGGCTCGGAGCACCGAATTTGGCACGGCAGACATGATAAACGGCAGAAAAACGAAATTGATGTAATACCCGCCAAGAAACCCCACCGAGAAACCCCATCGGAGTGCGGATGCCAAACCGATTCGGGCCGCCGCGGCGGGCGTTTCCCCCTCATGACGCGCCTTGAGATAATCAACCGTAAAGGTCGCGGATGCGACGATAAAAATACGCCAGAAGATTCGAAGGGCCAGATCAAAAAGGTTGTAATCCGCTCCAAGGTGGAATATTCCGAGAGCGGCCGCGATTCCCGTCGTTAAAATCAGAGCCTGCGTCCACTTTTTCCCGTGAAAATGGCTCGCGAACGCCAGCACGCCGATGAGAAACCAGCTTTCAAGCGCGACGGGAAGAAACGCCGCGAGAGCCTGTCTCGAATAGGTGAAAAAATACGCTGACGAAAGCAGGGTGTTCGAAATCGCCCCCACCCAGCCCGGACGCCTTAGATGACGGTCTGAAAATTGCTGGATCTTCGACAGTATCCGCGCCGCACGACCGGCAAGCCGGGCCCCTTTTAACGGAGTCGTCACTTCAAACGGCGAGACGTCGATCATACCGCTCGGCAATATCTTCGGAGAGAGGGTCTCTTGATCGGAACCGAAAGTAAAAGGAACCTGAAATTTCCTAGTTTCCGGAAAGATCGGATTACCCGTTCTGACTTTTAATTCAAAACCACTCACTCCATCCGTCAACACTTCAACGTGCGCGGTTTCGGTTCTGGAGGCGACAAGCTCATCCAGCTCTTCCGCAAAGGAAATTTCTCGAATGGCCGGTTTGTCACCGGAGATGCTATTTTTAAAATTGGCGTGGAGATAATCCAAAAGATCTTCATGTCTCAGCACATAGGGCGCTCCCAGTTTTAAGAGCACATCCCCGTCGCGCACCCCCTGCTCAATCGACCTTTCGAATCCCTGATAACTTCTTGGCTGGATGACCCAGATTTCGTCCCGGTCCGAGCCTTCCTCGGCCACAACGGAACGAGTCGGTGGTCCTTCTTTGAGATTAAGATTTTGGAATGTTTTGTTTAAGTAATAATCCTTGGCCCGCACAGGCCCCAAAGACAGATAAGCCAACGGATCCGTGGGTCTGAGATGGGCGAATCCGACCATTTTTCGTCCGTTCCGAACTTTAAAAAAAACACACGCCGTGCAAATATCAAGACCCGCTCGAAATTTCATCTTCGGGTCCGCTGTCGCGGCCGAGTGCCCTTCAAAAATATTCTTGGCCATCCGCGCACCCATAACCGCGAGAGGCCCGTTCCGTTTAGCGGGTGAATGCACCAGCGAATTCATTTCCCTCTTTAATGTCCGATAGCGCTGCACCCTCTCACGAAACTCCTCGTGAGTTTCGTTCATCGCGATGATCTCATCCAGGAGCGCCGACAACCTTTTTCGCTTCCCATCCTCGATTTGGCTATGAACCAATCGAAACATTTCTTTGTGACGCCTTTCGGGATCCCACGTCGCAATATCCGCCAGATCAAAAACTCTCCGGCGAATCGTAATCCCCAAATCCCTACGAGTCGCAAAGTCGAAGCTATACAAAAATTTTGTTTTCTCAATCCCGTCGGGAGCGTTCGATTCAAAAAAACGTTGAATTTCATCCGTTAATATTTTGATTTCCCGTTGTACCGCCTCTAGTCGAATCTCTTCGGATGTTTTCTCGTCAAAGTTATATTGATCACAAAATGCCCCAACAAGGGCTTCCGCATCGGGCGCCCCTTTCAAAGCACCCGCAAGAATTTTTGCGGCATCGTTTCGCGTCACTTTTGAGCCCCGAGTTAATTTCTCGAAACTCCCATACAATCTGGGCGTAATCCGCTTCTCAGGAACCCCCGCCTGCACCAAAGCCTGTCGAATCTCGGAACGAGTCAAATGGGGACCAAAAATCGGTCTCCGGTGCAACCTCAGACTTTCCTCGACATCCGCCCGATCTTCTTCGAACTCTTCCAGGGCGGCTGCGGCTTCGTCAAAGACTTCCTCAAAACCTTCGCCCGACGACGTCGATACGGCTTCGTGTAAAAGCTCGATCGCCGTCTCTATATCTGCCATCCTCATCGAAATCGCATCCCAATTTCCTTCCGCTCGGGCTTGTTCGAGACGGATCTGCAGCGCTCGAGTCGCCTCGGTCTCTTTTTCGATCGACCAAATTCTCATGCGACGTTCGAGATCCTCAAAAAAGATATCCTGTTGTTTGGCCGGATCATAAGAAGAGGATTTGATCATTTCGGCCGCGGTCCCGCAAAGATCGGAGTCCTTGGTTTCTTCCGGCAATAAAATATTGATTCGGCTCGGCTCCTTACCCTTGCCTTTTACGACGACGAGGTACTTCACATATCCCGCCCTCGTCTCATTCTCGCGTCGAAAGGCGATAAAAAGATTCCCTCGCGTCGACGGCACATCCACGCGACTGAAGTCCTTGCGGGAACTTTCGACGAGTCTAGCCCCCATTCCTTTTCCGATTTTCCGTATCGCTTTCGCTCTTGCCGCAGTCTGCCGATATTTGATTTCGCGGCGATGCGGAGCGGGTAGAGGAATATGCACCGCGAGGATATGACCCTCCGGAATGGGGCCCTCGTTAGACAAAGCTTCGCGCCAGCCGATCAAAATCGAGCGATCGCGGCAAGAGGTGCGCACATATCGCTCATGGATGTCTTTCAATAGACCGAACACGTTGTCCAGCCCCCTTCCTTTTCGGGATGCTTCCGGCGGTCTGTTCCGCCAATCAAACCATTCCTTCCCAATAAGCCCCTCGGAAAGAGGTTCCAGCCCCAGACCCCAGAACTCGACGCGAACGCCAAAATTTGGTTTTTCGGTCAGATAAACGCGAACGTACAGCTCCCTTTCCAAGCCGACGCGGCCCTCCTCGGTTAAGGTCGAAAATTCGTGCTTCCAAAGATTTTTGATCAGATGCACGAACATGTATTTCATCGCCATCTCTCCGGTTTCGTCATAGCCTCGCCTCAAGTTGATTTTTCTTTTTCCGGCGGCTGCACGAATCCGCTCCAGAACCATGTCCCCGGCAAGAAACGTGTCGTGAGTGCGTCCCAGATCGAAGTTTCTGAAATGAAGAAACGGCCGGATTTGGGAAACCAGGCGTGCGCCGCCGCGGGACCCCTCAAGAATCGCCTCGCATTGGGCACTCAGCTCGGCCATCGCTTGAGCGGTCTTGGCGGATCGGCAATTGACTGCGGCAAGAATATCCGGAGAAAGCGCGAGCACCTCGGGTAGATTCTTCGGCTCCACGCCTCCGGCAACCATGATCAATAGATTCGGGAACTCCGCCTTAATTTGATCGATCAAAACCTTATTGATGGGTCGGGCTTCGCCCGCGCTCCCGGCGAAGGGCTTGAGAAGAATACCGTCGGAACCGGTACGCTCGGCTTCGCGGATAGATCCAAAAAGAGCCATCCGGTCTTGCGCGGCGTTGATGATTGAAAAAAAGATCACGCTAGGGAAGTCGTTTCGGAGTGCGCGACGGGCATCCTCGTGCATCTCCAGCGACAAAAACAGGGCGTCCGCTTCGATTTCGCAAGCCTGCCGGGCTTGATAGGTGTCTTTGCCGGCAATAAAAATGAGATTCCGGGTTTTTGCCGCCCGTCTTTTTCTCAAATCACGCAAAAGAACGAGATCCTCGATCCCGGGCATGAGTCCATTCGCCAGGAGCGCCAAAGCCAATTCGCGATCCGACACATGTACCCCGCCTTCCAGTCTGTCCCTAAGAAATCGATCCAGACGTTTTTGCCTTTCGAAGTACTCCCGACCCTGGATTTCGACGGCATCCAGGCGATCTGCCGCGGGCGCCTCTTTCAAACGTCTTTTGCTCCACAGAAAATATTTTCCCGTTCGATCGTCTTGCCAGATTCGCTGCGCGAACTTGATCCATTCGAGAGCTCTCGTGCGAGGCAAGCCGGCCAACTCGTCCGGAGTGATTAAAAATTCCGTTTGCAGATGCGCCCAAAAATAGGAAAGGAAGTCGACCCCCGAGAAACCCTCCGTTTTCCCTTGGGACCGCGTCACATAAAAGATCGCTGTGATTAATTTAACTCGCTCCGCAGGAATCAGTCCACGCGGCCCGGAGAACTTGAACAACTCATCGGCCTCTTGAGTGGCTTTCAAGAACCGGACAAAATGCCTCTGATCTTGGGATAGTCCGAGCAGCGCTATCAAAAAGTGATTCTGTTCGTCCGTCGCGATATCTTCGGTCAGTATTTTTTTTGTGAGACCGAATTTCTCCTCGAAATAGGGCAACACGATTTGCTTCAGGCGAGCGACCGCGTCGGGACTTTGCGCGATCCTTCTCGCCATGGGAATGAAATCGCGCTCCAAATCTTCCCGGCGGCCGAAATGATCCGCAAGAAAAACGGCCGGCTCCGCTTCCGCGGCCATTCGTGCGCCGCGATCCTGACGGTACACCATCACGGCCGTCGCCCCGAACACCGCGCCGGTCGCCAAGGCAAACGCCGTCGTGATCTCAAGATTACTCTCGAACACGTGCCAGAGAACCTGCGGAGTCCGATTATGCACAGATAAGATATCCATGAAGTTGACCGCCAACGCATAAATGACCCACGAGCTGGCAAACCCTGCCAGGAACACATCTTTAAAAACACGCGGATAACTCAACTCATGATCCAAAAATGCCTCGATGAAAGCCCCCACACGACCCGGTTTGCGATCCTCTCGACTCACCTCTTGGACCAACTCCGCGGCGTTGGCCTTGTGCGAGGCGCCGATAAAAAGAGCTTCGTCGGTCCTAAAATGAAGCCTGAGCAGCCCCACATCGTCGAATGATTCGTGGAGTCTTTGGATGAGGCGTTCGCGTTCCTCGGTCTTCGGAAAACGCAGACGGCGCGCCGAAATCAATTGTTTCATCTGGTTCGCCGGGAAGATCTCGCCCATGTCCAGCAAAGCGTCATCGTATCTTTTGATGATTTTGAGGATACGAAGTTGATCAAAAGCCGTTAGCTCGCCCAAACGCCGGAGATCTTCGTCGGCCAACTCCAGATAATCCTCCTCGGCCTCCGCAAATTCCCGGCGCCGCTGGCTCTCGGCGGAAAGACGTCCGCCGTTTTGTTTCAATTGGTTTTCAAGCAAGAAAAGTGGATTGCCGGACTCGGGAGAAACTCGGTGGGCCGAGACGGCATTCAAGGTGTCCCACATCGCCGGAGGGGTCGTCACCTTCGCGGAAGGGTCGGATCCAAAGGATTGATTCAACAAAAGTTTTTCATAGCGAACGTGATCCGTCTGGCGCAACACTTGGGGCTGGATCGAAACAAAAGAGACTTTTCTCCGTCTCAAGAGCGCTTCGAGCCCCGTGGAATGAAATCCGCCGGCTACGAGCACCGCGTTTTTTTCTCCCGCTCGATCCATGCGATCCAGCATCTTCGACACAAAAACTTGATCGCGTTCAAACGTCAGCTCATAAAAAGCTTCGGCGTGAGAAACGGTTTCTTCGAAGCCGTCCTCCAAGACAACCGATCGTTCGTAACCGGCATTTTTCTGCAAAATCTTCCGGTTCACGAAGCCCGACAAATGGCGCATCGTAAAAACGCTCGACAGCGCCCGGTACTCGGCATACTCGTCGGGAGTGAGGGTGAGATTTAAAAGCTTTTGAAGATAAAAAACGAGTTTGGAGGCGCGGATAAAATTGAGTTCGTCGGCCGTTTGGGCGAGCGTCAACAACGTTTCGCGTTCCAACTTGTCCAGCTCTTTGAGCACTCGCGACAAATCGAGCCGCCGGGCCATTCTTCGGTAGGCGAAATACTTGAACAGCTCCGGATAGCGCCGAGCGCGATCTCCCAGAATTTCCTCGAATCGCGCATGGATCGCATCTTCCGAACCGTACTTACAAATCCCTTCAGCCCCCAAACGTCGCGTGATTTGCTCGAGTTCGAATTTCCGTTCGGGAGTCAACGTCGTGTAGGCTTCGTTTTTCTGGCGGTCGGCCCGATCAAACCGAATCGCCCGCTCACGGGCCCTCAAAAGCCGCAACGCGCGCAGCGAGGGGTAGGCAGTCAATCCGATGCCCAGAGAAGACGCGCGCGCCAAAAGAAGCTCCGCGTACACGGTAACCGGAATTTCGTCTCTCTGGAATTTTTCGACGATCCCATGAAAAGCCGTCAGCGAAGGGCCTACGGCATCGGCGGCGATCGATTCCAACGATGTTCGGGCGCTACGAACATATCCGCTTAAACGCTCCCGCTCTTTTTGCACCAGCGCATAGTGTTCGAGACCTTTCCGGTACAGAGTCAAATCCTCGACACCCCACAATCGTAACGGTCGATCGGAAAGAAGGCTGACGACTTCTTCGCCGTGCAGCATCCCTTTGCGTAAAAGTGTGTCGGCCGCCCGGCGCCGCGAGGCCAAGGAAAAACGTCTCAAGAATGTCAACGAATCATCACCGATACCGGCTTCGCAATAGGCCGTCCGGACATGTTGATCGGAAATCAGAATCGTTTCGAGGACCTTCGCCACATGACGCTGACCCGACTCGTTGGTGTGCGGATCTTGGATCAGGTAAATCGTCTTGTCCCCCGACCCCGCATACGAATTTTGAATCGTCGCAACGGACGAAGGAAAGGAGAAAGGCAGCTTGAGGGCCGTAGCGTTCAGACGAATGGCATCAAGACGCAGGTTCAGCTGGGGATCCGCAAAAAGAAGATCCTGCCAAATCAGCGGAACCAGAAGTACCGCGGCAATGGTTTTGACAATATTTCGGGTCATAATAAAAGTCTAAGTAAAGTAGTAAATATGCGACATCCCTTGGGAAAATACATAGAGAAAGTATGGATCAGACGAGTTGGCGAGGCAACTTTATGAGGCTAGAAACATTTTCTAAAAATTTAAAAAAAATATAAACCGTTTATCAATTTTTTCATCAAAAAAAATCGGACCTCCTCCGGCGGTACTCGCCGAATTTATTCGCCCAGGAGCTCCTTAACTTTGTCTCGGAGGACCTCTCGGCGAAAAGGCTTATAAATCACTTCAGTGGCGCCCTTGGACTTAAAAAAACTTTCCGTTTTGTCGGTAAATCCCGTAATGATAATAATCGGCACGTTTTTGGTGGCTCTCACCATTTCGCACAATACGTCGCCCTTCATCGTGGGCGTATAGTAATCAAATACAAAAAGATCATGCGCCGTTTTACCGATCTTGTCGAGTGCCTCGGTCCCGCTGAAACTAACATCCACTTCATATCCGGCGTGTTCGAGCGTCATTGCCAAAACTGTCGTGAGGTCCGCATCATCGTCCATGATAAATATTCTTTTAGCCATCAATTTTCCCTTTCATTTCTCCGTCAATTAGAAGGCACATTCTAGGCAAAAAAAGACCGCTTAGCAAGAATATTTCTAAGCGGTCAATCCCTCTTTTTTGGTCCGAATCAGCCCTTAAATTCCTCAAAAAGCCACGTCGAAAGGTACCGCTCCCCGGTGTCAGGTAGGAGGACGACGATCGTTTTTCCTTTGGATTCGGGGCGCTTGGCAACCTCGAGAGCCGCCCACATAGCCGCTCCGCAAGAAATCCCGGCCAAAATTCCTTCTTTTTTCGCCAATTCGCGGGCGATCTTCCCGGAATCCTCGGCGGTCGCCTGAATCACTTCGTCGTAGACACGAGTGTTGAGTACGGTCGGAACGAATCCAGCTCCAAGCCCTTGAAGCTTATGCGGGCCGGGGGTTCCGCCCGAAAGAACGGGTGAATCTTTGGGTTCCACGGCAATAACCCGCACCGAGGGCTTCCTTTTTTTCAACACCTCCCCCACTCCCGTAATCGTGCCGCCCGTCCCGATTCCCGCCACAAAGATATCGACTTCTCCGCCCGTGTCCCTCCAAATCTCCTCCGCCGTCGTTTTGCGGTGGATCTCGGGATTCGCGGGGTTATTGAACTGATGGGGCATGAATCCGTTCGGAGTTTTTTTTAGGAGCTCCTCGGCTTTTTCGATGGCACCCGGCATGCCTTTGGGCCCCGGCGTCAAGACCAGTTCCGCACCCAGTATTTTCAACAAAGCGCGTCGTTCGAGGCTCGCCGTTTCGGGCATCGTGAGAATAAGCCGATACCCTTTCGCGGCGGCGACGAACGCCAGCGCAATTCCCGTATTGCCGCTCGTCGGCTCGATGAGCACCGAATCTTTTTTCAGCAAACCTTGTTTTTCCGCCGACTCGATCATCGCGACGCCGATCCGATCCTTGACGCTGGAGAGCGGGTTGAACGATTCCAACTTCGCGAGAATCGTCGCTCCGACCCCCTCTCCGAGACGATTGATGCGAACCAGAGGCGTATTCCCAATCGTTTCCGTGATATCGGAGAAAATATGCGGTGGCCGCTCTTTCGCGGCGTCGGCCGTCCCGCTCGCTTCGTTTACCTTTTCCTTCATCGTGCTTCTCGAAATCATTTTTTAATCCTCCCGATGGGCCGCCGCTTTCATTAAACTTGACCGAGCGCTTGGTCGATATCCGCTAAAATATCGTCGATGTGCTCGAGTCCGATGGATAGACGGATAAAATCCGGAGTCACTCCGGTTGAGCGCTGCTCGGTTTCCGACAGCTGTTGGTGTGTGGTGCTCGCCGGATGGATCGCCAGGGTTTTGGCATCTCCGATGTTCGCCAAATGAGAAACCAGCTTCAGCGAATCGATGAACTTTTTCCCGGCCGAAACGCCCCCTTTGATCCCGAAGCCCAGAATCGCTCCCGCGCCCCTCGGCAAGTATTTGCGTACCCGTTCTTTTTCGGGGCTCGCATCCAATCCGGGATAATTCACCCACGCGACTTTTTTGTGTTTTTCTAGATGTCTTGCGACGGCCAGCGCGTTTTCCGAATGCCTCGGCATCCGCAGATGAATCGTCTCGAGGCCTTGGAGAAACAAAAACGAATTGAACGGAGAAAGCGCCGGGCCCAAGTCTCTCAAAAGCGTCACTCGCGCTTTGATGATATAAGCAATGTTGCCCAAGGGCTTCAATGCCTCGACGAAGTCGAGTCCGTGATAGCTCGGATCCGGCCCCGCAATGGCGGGAAACTTTCCGTTCGTCCAATCGAATTTTCCCGAATCGACGATGAGTCCGCCGAGAGACGTCCCGTGGCCTCCGATGAATTTGGTCGCCGAATACACGACGATATCGACGCCAAAATCGATCGGCCTCAGCAAATACGGCGACGAGGTGTTGTCGAGGACGAAGGGAATTCCGTTTTTGTGAGCAACCAGCGCCATGCCCTGAAGATCCGCGATGTCGAGCTTGGGATTCCCGATCGACTCGGCATAAAGGGCCTTTGTTTTGGGTGTAATCGCTTTTTGAAACGCCTCGAGATCGTTCGAGCGGACAAAGTGAACCTTGATACCCAATCGGGGGAACGTGTAATGGAAAAGAGTATACGTTCCGCCATATAGATTGTCGGCGGATACGATTTCATCTCCGGCGCGGAGCAGGTTCAACAGAGCCAGAGTGATCGCGGACTGTCCGCTCGAGACGGCCAGCGCCCCCACCCCCCCGTCCAACTGCGCGATCCGTTTTTCCAGGACATCGGTCGTCGGGTTCATGAGCCGTGTATAAATATTCCCGAATTCTTTGAGCGCGAAAAGATTCGCGGCGTGCTCGGAATTTTTGAACTGATAGGACGTGGTCTGATAAATCGGAACGGCTCTCGATCCGGTTGCGGGATCGGGTTCCTGCCCACCGTGAAGGGCGATCGTCTCGGGTCTCAACTGGCTCATGCTTGTTCTCCTTTTTCAACCGTTCCTTTAGATGTAATACATGTGTTGTCTAAGCAACTGAATCTCATCCTGAACTCGCAGCGCCGTGCCGAGAGTCGCTTGATCGAGAATTTTGGACGCCGCTTGTTCGACTTCGGCGAAGAGCGCTCGAATTCCGGACATCGACTCCTCATCCTCATCCAAACTCGCAATCCCCAAGGCCTGAGAAAGATCTCCCTCGAGCGCCCGGATGACCGCCCCGATCGGAATCGCATTCGGATCCTTCGCGAGATGATAGCCTCCGCCTTTACCCTTTTTACTTTTGAGTAGGCCTTGGTTTTTGAGCTCCAGGAGAATCGCCTCGAGAAACTTTCGAGGCATCTTTCCCTTTTTGGCCATTTCAGAAATGAGCAACGGCCCGCCGGCGTGGCGTTCCGCGTCGGCAAGCATCAAGAGGGCCTTCAAAGCGTATCGACTCTTCTGGGAAACCATCGGAATTCCTTTCTCTATCTCTCCGATAGATAATATAGGATATTTAAGGTTTTGTCAAGCGCCTATTCTTTTTTATGGATGTGCTTTTTCTTGCCGAGACCTGCCGGCTCTAAATTGAAGACGAGTGTCTTCAGGCGTGTCATCTCTTCAATGCTGTAGCCGATCCCTTCGCGACCGATGCCCGAATCCCCGATTCCGCCGAAGGGAAAATATCCGACGCCGTGCCGAGGCAAATCATTGACCGTCACTCCCCCGACTCGAAGCCGCTTGCCCAGCTTCCACATGTGGTAGAAGTTATTAGTGAATACACAGGAATCCAGCCCGAAACGGTTGCGATCCATGATCGAAAGCGCCTGATCTTCGTTGGGCACCCGAATCACGCTGATCACCGGACCAAACGTTTCTTCCAAGGCAATGCGCGCATCCGGAGGCACGTTGTCGAGAAGCGTGGGTTCGAAATAGCAATCCTGATGAAAGCCGCCCGCGCGGATCACCGCGCCCCGCGATCGCGCATCATCCACCAATCCTTGGATCCGAGCAGCCGTTTGGACGTTGATTAAAGGGCCGACCCGGGTTTTGGAATCGCGCGGATCGCCGCCGGGCCATGCTTTGATGATTTCGGCCATCCGGTCAACGAGCGGAGCACCGATCTTCCCGACCGCAATGACCGCGCTCACGGCATCGCATCGCTGTCCCGCATTTTTCAGAGAACCTTCGACGCATTTCTGGGCCGCCAGCTCGAGATCGCAATCTTCGAGGACGATGGCCATCCCCTTCCCGCCCAACTCCAGATGGAGTTTTTTGAGGCGTGCGGTGCCGGCGATATGCCGCCCGACTTCCGTCGACCCGGTGAAACTGATCATGTCGACGCGTGGGTCCGAAACGAGTTGATCGCCGATCTCGCTCGATCCCGTCACCACATTAATCGACCCTTTCGGAAAACCCGCCTCCTCGAGAAGTCGCGCAAAACAAAGCAGCGTCAACGAAACCGCGCTCGCGGGTTTGACGACGAGCGCATTCCCGGATAAAAGCGCCGGGATGATTTTCGCCGCCGGAATATAGAGCGGGTAGTTGAACGACGTGATCGCGACAATGACACCGACGGGTTCGTGCACGGCGACGGCGATTTTGCCGAGCGTGTCATGCGACCAGTCTCCGGGAATATATTCGCCCGTGATTTTTTTGACTTCTTGCATCGTCATTCTCAAGCGTTCTTTGGTCGCGGCAATTTCGCCCTCGGCCTCGGCCGCCGGCTTCCCCGCCTCGATCAGCAGGATTTCGCGAAACCACGATTCGTGTTGCTCAAGAAGCGCGAGCGCTCGATTAAACAGCGTGATCCTTTCGATGGCCGGAATATCGCGGATGGCGTTTTGCGCCCGCTCGGCCGCAGCGATCGCTTCGGAAACGGCGGCCGCATCGGCTTTGGGTAAAAAAACGATCGACTTTCCGTGTACGGGGCTGTTCATCGAAAAATTCCGGCTGCCAAAATGCCTCCACTCTCCGTCAATCAGCGTGCGCGCATGCCACGTTCCGTCGGGGCGCTGTTCGATGACTTCGGAAAATAACTTCGGAACCGGGATCTGCAACGTTTTCATAGATAGGCCTCTCTAAAAAGAAGGTTTGTTGGTGTGCGCTGTGCGCGGGTCATCGATTGTTTGCCTCACAAGATCGGATTTTGAAATTCGATGAACCTTCATCTCACATCCGGTCGGTTTCGCGAAATAAAGCAGGTAGGTTGATCCAAAAAACGATGAATTTATTATAACACGCTGGGCACTTTTACCGCTTTTCTAATTCACAGGCCCAAAGCGACTCCGCGGCGGCCCGCTACTCTCTGTGTTTCCCTGCGTGCCATAGGCTATGGCGATCGCTCTTTGAATCGAGGCAATCGTGGCTTTTTCGGCCGCCTGAAGAGCCGACTCTGTGAGATCGATAAATTTCGGAACGGCAACCGTCGAGAGGATGGCAATTAAAAGGATCACGATGATCATTTCAATGAGAGTGAATCCACCGAGTCGCTTCATGAGCGTTCCTTTTCGGGGGGCTCTTCAAATGCCGGTACGACGGGCTCTGGTGCTTCCGGCGTCTCGATAATGGGAGACGGAAGCCCCTCGGGCCCCTGCCATCCGACCGCATCCAACGGCGTGAACGTCTCGACACGAATGTCGGACGGCATGAACGCCGCGGTTTGGCTTTCCTCTTTGAGCCGTTCCAATCTTTCGCGTTCAAATTTCTCCAGAGCGTCTTCCTGCCCGGTCTCGATTTGTTGGGTTTTCAACATCGTTTCCCGAGTGGATTGGTTGATGTCGTATGCATCGGGCTTGCGTCCACATCCCGCCAACAGAAATGGAACTAGAACAAATATGAAAATTGTCCGAATTAAGGCCATTGTCCCTCGCCGATCACATTGCCCGCCGCATCGTAACGGGTATACCGATAGGAAAGCGTTTTGCCCGCCGCGTCATACGTGTATTCATAATATTTCGTGCTCGAGGTCGTCTGTCCCGAAGCGTTCGAGTAAGTGATTTGATACGAATCGGTTCTTCCCGCGGCATTATACACCACCCCGGACACACTCGTTGCGGAGGTCGTCGTACCATTCGCGTCTTTATAGGTCACCGTGTACCCGGTTCGACGGCCCGCCGAGTCGAAGGTCGCATCCGAATAGTTTGAACTTGACGTCGTCTCGCCCGCAGCATTCTTATTCGTCGTGGTATACGAAACCGTACGCCCGGCCGAGTCGAAGGCGATCGAAGAAACACTCGAAGACGACGTCACCTGATTCGAGCTATCCCGTTGGGTCGATGTGTACGATGTGGTCCTGCCCGCCGCGTCGTACGTGATCCCCGAAACCGTCGTGCTGGAGGTGACATTTCCCGATCCGTCTTTGTAAGTTACGCTGTACTCGTTGCGGCGTCCCGCCGCATCGTAAGAATTAACGTAGTCTTGGGTCTTCGTCACGCCGGCCGAGTCTGTGGTCGTCGAGGAATAGCTGAGCGTTCTCCCGGCCGCGTCAAACGTCGTGCCCGAGACGGACGTTTGAGAAACCACCGTTCCGGCCGAATCCGTCGTCGTCGTCGTGTAATCGGTTCTTCGGCCCGCGGAATCATAGGCCACTC
>Ga0172375_10002985_pt1 | contig 25998 bp, 1 predicted proteins | sample LakKiv1m_FD_114537 | JGI IMG/M metagenome (GOLD analysis project Ga0172375, IMG submission 114537) | Freshwater microbial communities from Kabuno Bay, South-Kivu, Congo - kab_092012_11.1m | ecosystem: Environmental > Aquatic > Freshwater > Lake | place: Democratic Republic of the Congo...
AGCTCGTTTGGTGTCCGCATATGTTTTTATTCCGATGGATTCGCGCTCATCTGCTATGGGTGCAGCTATAACTAATTTATCTTTTTCAGGAAAATTATGCCCTAAGGTATTTGGCAAACCAAGTTCGCCGTTTGGCAAACCTTCATATTCTTGACCATTAAATTGCGCATCATATCTGCTTAATTCTTCAAACATATATTGCGCATCTACTATATATGCACCGATATTGTCTAGTCCTCCGTCAGGCGCTTGCGCTCCTTCTAAATGTGTTTCTTGGCTATCTAGTACCAGAGCTTTATAATATGGATCAGTTTTAAGAGGTGCGTAGGGTTTTTTACGCCATGTAGCCGGATAAACCAAGGCGCATCTAGCATCAGATGAGAAGATTATTTCAGGTTCTTTATATATTTGAGTTATTTTTAAATGATCCAAAGCTTGTTTTATTTTAATAGATACTGAAAGCGTTTCAGGCCTAATAACCGGATTAGTGCTATAAAAAATCAATAGATCACCATCAAAATTTTCGTATTCTGTTTTATTTCGTAATTGGAGCGCTGCATTTCCGGTACCGACAACCGGATCCTGCAAAACATAATCTACATCATAATCAGCGAGCGCGTCTTTAATTTCTTGTTCATTGTATCGTGAGTGAATAACCACAGGTTTTTTGAAATTTATATCTTTACCGTAAAGCGATTCTATTGTTTCAAGAACAATTTTTATAGAAGGTTCGCCATTGACTTCAGCAACAACTTTAGAATGGATTTTTGTTCCTTGTGGTAAGCTATTTTGATATCTGGTGCTTTTGCCTGCGGCAATGATAACCGGTATGACCGGCCGCGAAATTCTCAAATGTTCAATCAAAGTATCTATTAATTCTCTGTTTGCGCCTATATTAAACGGATCACTTAAGAGCAGAATCAGCTGCCTTTGCAGTCGTTCTCTATCTGAAGACGTAATTTGTTTGATATCTTTTGTTAAAGTGTACGATGCGCCATCGCCAGGCGTGTGGATATTAATAGAACCTTCTGCTATTCCGTCTCTGCCGCGCGGTATATAATAACCATCTCTTGCGGCTTGAATTACTGATTTGATAGTTTTTTCGTTATCTTCCACCAATACTTCGACATTACCGCCGAAACCCCCACCCATTAACCTAGCGCCCAAAACGCCTGGCAATCCATGTACAATTTTGATAACTTCTTCTATATCCGGCGTGGAGATATTGTATAAATCACGCAGGCTGGAGTGGGTTTCATCCAATAATCTACCTACTTCTTGCATTTTTGCTCCACATGTATTAGGGTCGTCATTTTGTTGTGCTTTACTAGCCTCGGCTAATAATTTTTCTACCATTATTACTCTGATAATTTCTTCTATATGATGCCGACTGCGATCTCTTATTTTTAACGGTTTGTTTTGTTTAAGTTCAAATAAAGCTTTATATGCGCCATTTTTTTCTTTTGCGATCTCAGTAAATGCACTTGGGTATCTGACCGCAATTTCGTTTAAGGTTAAAGATTCGGGTAAAAGATTTATTAATTCTTCAATAGTATTTTTTAAACTGGCTATAGTTTCTAAATCATTATCTTCTATGGCTTTTTTAAATCTCTCCCATTCAACTCTAAGCTTTGGTTTACTTATAAATATTTCTTCTAGTGCCGATGGAATTACAAAACGGGATATCGCCGAGCGTTCATTATATTCGCTATCCAGCTGGCTTCCGCCGGCATGTTTAGTTGTAAAAAATGTTACAATTTTATAGCCATTTGGAACCGTAACAGGTGTTACGCTAAAAGGTTTAAATCTCATTGAAAGCACTTTATCTGCCTGGCCTAATGAAATTGTTGCCTGGTCCATTTTACCTCCGCGTGTGCCTATAAACCATTCTGCTTTAGATGAAGAATCTGCTAATTCATCCAAATCTATAGGTAAACCGTTGACAACCCTGAAGGCATATCCTGAGGCAACTGTAAGCGCTGATGATGAACTGGCACCTGAAGAAACAGGGATATTTGAAACAACCACATTATCCATACCTACCAGCTTTTTATCCGGCATTTGATTCTGCAGATAAAAACAGGAACCTTTTATATAAGATGACCAATCTGTAGGTTGCCCGTCAAGTCCTGCTAAATATTGAAGCCAATCTTCTCCTTTCGGTGCATTTTTCATATCAAATTGACGTTTTGGAAAATTTGGATTTGTGCTTGCTGTTTCTACTGACATATCTTTTCTGGGGGCAAAAGCCATAAACATGCCATATTCTGCCGAGGCAAATGGTAAAACTCGCGCCGGAAGATAATCAACATAATCAATGTGTTCGCCTATAATATTTATCCTGGAAGGAGCATAAACTACTCCTTCGGGGTTGTAGTGGTAGATTTCTCCAAACTTACGTATAGCCTTTAACGAATAAAGATATATCCTGTCTTTTTGTCCGATTGCAGCTGCTTCTACTATATTTCCGCCGGTTTTGCTGGTTATATAACTTATACCTGTTTGTATTTTGCTTTTATCTTTAACATATTTTGCCAAGTACTTTAAAAGCGCATCTTCTGATGGCAGAGATTTTTTCGGCCCCACTACTAGAATATGGCCGTCGACTACTCCTTGTGGTGTTCTAAAAAAATGGATACTGCCAGGATTTAAATCATCTGGTAAAAATCTGTTTTTGATATTGTCAGATGTTGCCTCCCAGAATCTAACGGCTTTTTCAATAAAGATATCGTCATCCCACAAGTTATATTCTATAGGAACAAATTCTACTATCTCTACTATAAACTTTCCCAAGTGCATAATATTATATTTTTGTGAATCGTTCATCAGGCTATATATTGCTTTCGGAAAAGAAGTTTGTTTGCCATATTCTTCAACATACTCTCTGTAAGCAAGCAATTTAGCTATAACCCCTTGCGTTCTTTGATTCAATCTTTGATAGGCTTGATGTTCTCGAGGCAATTCCTTTTCCATAAATTCTTTATCTTCAAACATCCATGAAGCTAATATCTTAAATGCCACTGAAACTTCTTCTTGATTAGCCATCTTAAAAGTTACTTTGAATATATACCATATAAAATCTTGATCATCTTCGGCAATGGCAGCTTCGTGATGCTTAATACTAATCTTTCTAATGTCTTGCGGTCTTTTTTCTAACCTCTGCATTACTTCACTTAAAACATTTGCGTCTGACAAAACCTCTTTGATGGCCAATTGGAAGACTGCGTCCGGTGTTTCGAGTTCCCATTCAATATTTCCTATAGCGCCTGCGCCGGTAGAATTAAGTTCATTTCCCAGTGCATCTGCTAATACGTCTGTATTACGGGATTGCAGCTGCCTTAAGGTTCCTGCTTCTTTGAAGCAGCTAGACGGTCGCGCTGCAAAAAGAGTCCCTACAGGCATAAGTGAAAATAAAAACGCCGCCAGGGTAACTGTTACTATTATTTTTTTAAATATAGCATTCTTCATTTTTTCTTTCGCCATAATCGCCGTTATCGCCAAAATACCTGATAAAAAAATACCACTTGTTGGCGTTTGTCACATTTTTTTTGTAGGGGCGGGGTTAAAACTCACCCCCTACCTCCATGTTTTTTTTACACGCTTTGCAAATATGCCTCTATTTCTTCCGGAGCCCTTGTTTTGATGCCTGGAATTTCTGCGTTGCCGATCGCTTTTCCTATCGCATTTACTAGATTAACATCTGAGCCTGTGCAATCAACAACAAGGCCTACTGTATATTGGTCTTCTATTTCTCTAATTTGTCCAACTGCGTCAGCTTCATCTGTAGCAGTGATAACAGTCGCATATCTGCCAGAAGTTTGTAATTTAACAGCCATTTCTATGCGTGTAGCGTCATCAGGCCCGATAACCAGTGCCGCCTCGCCCAATGCCTTTGCCTGTCTGGGTATGCCGGTAGTTACAGTAGTTGGCGTCGTTGGGGTAGTAATTTCTGTGGTTTCTGTAGTATCTACATAGCCTGCAGCTGCGGCAACGGTGGCATTGAATGGCAGAACACCAATCTCTTTAGAACTGTCTGCATCCAAAATTTTACCGATGGAAACACTGCTTTCAACATCTATCGATTCCCCTGCTTTTACATTATTTTGTATATCTAACACCTGATTTTTACCATCATTACTTGCAATGTCTATTGTAGAATCATGATCTATGATTAACTGTCTACCTTTTTGCGGAGTCATAACAACTCTTATCGCGCTATGAGCATCTGTTATAACTGCAACATTATCACCTATTATTACATTTCCGATAAGATGAACTATGCCTGGTCCTTTAAAAGTAACATTATTTCCGATACTTACGTTACCATTTATATAAACTTTTGTGCCATCAATTAATTTTATTTTTTTGCCTACGCTGCCGGTAAATTGAGGACCTATTTCAATAGTTGAATCTGGGCTCACTGAAATATCTAAATTTGAAGATTCGGCTTTTCGTTTGCTTAAAGAAGCAATTGTAGTTCTTGCGTTTTCAACTTTACCCCATGTTTTTGTAGCGCCGTATCTTTCAATATCAACATCGGCGACCAGAATTCTCATTTGTATTTTAATCTCAATCATTTTTAAAATTTTTTCAGTATCCTGCAAAATACCGAGCGAATCTGTAAGATATTGTTCTGATTTTGCTATATTTATTTTTGTGTCAGCTTCAGGGTCATCTGCATTGTCCTTTATGGTTACTTGACGATTTTTTGCAAGCCTTGGAGGAAATAGTTCTTTTAAAGCAATAAGTGCTTTTACAGCAGACCCTGAGAACACAAGAACGCCTGTGTTGAATGACAAATGTTTGCCTTGGGATAACATATTCGCCTCAATAAGATTTAAGCCGGTTATTGACTGAGGATTGTTGGGGTCAATCAAGATTACTTTTTTATAATCTATTTCATCTTTTGTTGTTCCAGGTTCATTGGCCCATTTTCTGGTTAACTCTGTTCTTTTTGTTGAATCCGCATAAGGCCCTTTTTCATTTACATCTTTTCTGTTGTTTACTTCAACAATCATTGTTTTTTTACCAGCTTCTAATACTGTGCCTCCGAAAGGTTGAACTATACTTGTTTTTGGTGTAGCTACAACAAGCACATCAGCTTTTAATTTTGCTCTTGCACCCGCTACGCTATATATAAAATCTACATCATTTAAAATAGGCTCGTCGCCAAACAAGACAAAAACAGTATCATCATCTGCTATTGTATTAAGCAAATCTTCATATGGTTTTAAAGCATCAAATGTCCCGCCAGGCTGCAAAACTGCTATGCATTTACCTTTATCATCCCAAGTTACAGGAATTTTATTATTTTCATCTAGAACAGGACTTACCGATGCTTGACGATATTCTGAATTCCTTAAATTGACTAATTGTCCATTTGTAGCAAGTTCATCTCGTATTTGTTTTTCCGTCTCAGGGGTTACAACCATTATAATCGGAATTTCAGCGTCTGTTTCAGATTCTATCCTTGTAATATTTTCTAATGTAAATGTAACGCAACCTTTTCCTGAAACAGGGCCCGCAGGAATCGTTGGTTTAGATAAAAGGCCTTTAGATTCAAGCAATGTTTTTATAATTTGCGGAAAAGTATTATCTTTTAAAAGTAATCTGGCGCCAGGACCCCCAGCTGCTATGCTTATTTTTACTTTGCCTTTTTTAACTTGTTGTTTACCTAATTGCACATATTCATTAAAATGAGGCGAACTTAAAGTTAAATCCACTCCTTCAACTTCTGTTATATCTCCGACTGGTTCAGCTGCTGTTATAACAGGAGGAGTTACCATATTTTGGTAAAACATCCTTACATCTATGTCGGTTTCTTTCTGCCAGGTGTTTAGATGATTTAATACATTTTGTCTGTCTACCGTAGTCAAATTTGCCCAATTAGCAATCATTATGGCGCCGTCTTGTTCAGTAAGATCGCCCATTGATTTGGCCATAGCTTCGCTAATGGCATTACCGATTCTTGCCGTATTAGCCGGTTGCGGATTGCGTAAAGCCGATACATCTGGAGCTGGTGTGAGTGAAAATATAAATACTGCAACAACAATTATTGAGATAATTTTTTTAAACATAAAAAATCCTCCTTTTTTTAAATATGTATCCATTTTTCCCTCCCATATTTTTTTAACTTAATTACAACCACGTATAAATTTCCTTTGCTATATTCTCAACCGGAATATTAGTTGAAACATTTTCGTGCATCTGCCAGCCTGATACCATATCTTTTAATCGGCCTGCTATATCTTCTCCCATTTCATTTACAACAACCACTACGCTGTAACGGTTGCGTATCGCTATAAATTCATCAATGTTATCAGTTATATGAATATAGTCTCTATTAAAACCCAATTGTACAAGGTTATTGAGAGTTCTAAAAGAGTCCGGCCCATATGGATCCTCGTGGAAAATTACCGCGTGGCCGTTTACAACATAAGGGGCAAGTTCTGTTATGAGCATTTCTTTTAAGTCATTGCGTTGTGAAACAGCATAATCATCCGCAATTTTTACTGCCTGTGCTTGTGCGGCTGCTAGTTGCTCTACAACATCATCTGCAACTGCTTCCATTGCGCTTTCTTCCAACTGCGGAGTTAATGCGGTGGCAGTTGTTGGTGTAGAAACTAATATAGCAGCATGCATGGGCCTTGGATATATATTTTGAGTTTCGGAATGCGCGCCTGATTTTGCAATTATACTATCCTGGCCTTTAACCCATTGTTGGACGCCGCCGCTGCCTTCCAAAAGAACAGCATTCTTTACCCCTAACTCCAACATTGCTTTTGCTATATCAGGTATTGATATTTCAGTAATACCATCAGTGCGATCCGGCTCGCCTGCAACATTAAGTATGACTATAGTACCATCATCTTTAACTCCAATAGCCGAGAATGCAGCCCTTATGAATCTTGGATCCCAATCCAGTAAATCATTTTTGCAGCCATCAGGATGCGGGCCTCTTTCGTCTGTTTTTGACCTTATCCTGCCTGAAACATCCCGACCGTTTATGACAAGTTCCGGGCTTGAAATAGCATTTTGTATTTCGCTATCCAATAAAACATTGTCTTCTACTTTTACTCTTTGTAGCCTTATTTTGCCTTTGTCTAATACAAAAACTGCATAATCGCCATTTAGAGGTTCATATACATTTTCTCCAATGCTGCGTATACCGTCATGTTTTCGTATAAACTCTCCGTTTACAATCAAAAACTGCGGTGCACCTTTAAAATTACTTTGTAAACTATTTGTTACAGCAATCAGATTTTTGCCCTCGGCTGCCAAATTATTGGATTCTGTCTCTGCAATTTCTGATAATAACCTTCCGCCAGGTTCAGGCTTATACTGTTTAGGTTTAGTTGTGTCATCAGAGCGCCCTAAATCCAAATCAAGCGCCTGCGGATTATAATATAAATCAAATTCAACCTTTGACGGGTCTATTTCTATAGCCCTGCCTTTTGCCCATCTATTTTCCTGACGGATTTCAACATCCTGTATCTTTACGCCCTCAGCTATTTCTTTACCGGTTGACTTGGCAACGGCGTATTCTTGCACAAACGGCTGAAGGGTTCTGGTTGAGAGAAATTGTCTGTAATTATTCAAAGCTGTTTGATAAAGCTCATCTTCGTTGGCGTCTTTATTTGGTTTTTCTATTTCAACAACATCTCCCAATCCCGCAAGTATCAATTCTCTGTTGATTTTATTTAATAGGAGATTGGCCCTGGCATTCTCAAAATTATTCCTCTCAGAAAGCAGCGAATAAATCTTTTCAATATCATCTTTTAATAGTTCCCGTAAAGCCGTACGTAATTGCTCTTCTGTTTTTGCCGGCAATTTTAAAACAATCTCCGGGCCTATGCGCTGCTGCGGATCGGCATATTTTATATCAAATAAGCGCGCTATAGGATTATCTATTATTCCTTGGTCAAAGGCAGTTAATACGGCTCCATAATCGCTTAGTTGATAATTCTCATCTATTGACTTGATAAGATTTTGCATATCAATTAGTGCTTGTTGATTTATCGTAAAATGTTTATTATCTTCTATGTTGAGCGCGCCGTTTTCATCCATATAGTCGCCTAGGTAAACTTCCGCGCCGGCTTCTATTACTATATTGCTGCCTATTTTATGTTGCGCATTGGGATTAAAATTCGGGCCTATTTCTACAATAGCTCCTTCTTCAACTGTTATGTCGAGATTTTGACAAATTTGTCTTGCCCTTAATTGCATCTCATGCATTGCCTCCAGGACCATTGTCCATGTTTTTGTAGCGCCGTAATCATTAGCGTTAAGTTGAGCCAATGCTATTTTCATTCCTTCTAAGTGTCCGACTTTTTCTACCAAATCGGTTAAGAATTCCTCTGCTTTGGAATAAGGTAGACCTGTATCAGGAAAGTTTCTATCTGCTATATGCGGCGGAAGCCCGATTTGTTGAGCTAATTCAACAGCCCTTTTTGATAAAATCATAACACCTGTATTAAAGGGAAATGGCTTACCGGTTTGTCTAAAATAAGCTTCTTCTATATCAGCCAGCCCTGTAATTTTACGGTCAGCTTTTTCTATTATAACAATCTTTCCATCTTCTCTTGAAGTTGCAAATGTGCCGCCAACAGGATCATCTGGTGTTCGCTTTGGAACACTTATGCACATAATATCGATATCTTCCTGGCTGACAATATGTATTATTTTGCTTATGAAATCAGGGCTGTTAAGAACAGGATCGTCTCCGTATAATACTACATAAATTGATTTGCCTTGGGTTTTAAAATCTTCAAGCCAGGTTTGGCCTGTCCGTTCTTCTTGTTTTCCTAATATTTTTATGCCTTCATAGGTTCCACCGGGAACAAGGCGTAAGTGCGGCCTGCCATATTTATCGCGTTCAACATGGAGATAGTTGTTTGGTTTAAACGCAGGATACATGGTTCCTCCGGAAATAGTTATATCCTGCTGGCTTAATGTTTCACTGCGCGAATCTATATCGTGGCGTACCTGACTATCTGATTCATCAGAAACAACAACTATTGCCGGAATGTTTACACCTGTTCGCGTATTTATTACACTTAAACTATCCAAGGTCCTTGTTAAAGCTGTTGCCTGAGTGACAGGGCCTGTGGTGACTGTAGGTTTGGCAAGCAGATTCATTTGTTTAAATTTAAGTTCTATGGCGCCAGGCACGCTGCCGAAAAGGCGGTTTCCAGGGCCTCCGGCATTTATAATAACAACGGTTTTTAAAAGCTCTTCAGGTGTTGCCAAAGAAGCAATGTTTAAATCAAATGGCAACGGCATTTCATCGCTGACAGGCGGCGCTGTCAAAGAAGAACGTTGTGTTATTTCAGCTTGATATTTTTGCAGGGTAGGCGGAGTTATTACGTTACTAAGTTCGTTTAATTCATCTACCAATCTAGCTTTCTCTGCATCAGTTAAATTATCATCAGGGTCAAACAATGCCTGCACAAACGGGTCTCTAAGATCAAAGCGACCTGTGGCAGAGGCATCTGTTTCTGTGAAATCTGATGCATTGTCCGTCTTTACTCCAGTAGCATTGGCCGGCGGATTAGGATTTCCTGGATGAGTATTCGGTGCAATAGGCGGGATATCTATATTGTTAGAAGAAATGTTAAAAATATCTCTTCTAATTGGCCTTGCGAAAGAATATTCAAATATGCCGTGCAGAATTCTTATTAATATAGAGATAATCTCTGCAGGATATAAAGCGCCTTTTATTCCGGCAAATAAGAATGGTAAACCAAATAACATGCCCAGCACCAAAATTACAGGATGAGCGGCATAAAGTATCCCCAATATAGGCACTATGCGGATTAATATATATATGCCTGTCAAAATTCTTAAAATAGTGGTTTCAGTTTGCAAACGTGTATTTTTATTAAGTTGATCCGCGGACCAATTAAATAAGTTAGCCGCTACTCCGGCAAAGTCTAATCTGCTGCTTGCTTTGTCATAGGAATTTTTTATCAGCCAGCCAATAAATGCAACTATTTCCAAGCTGCCCAGGAAAATGACAAAACCCTTTGCAATATTAAATAATAGGCCGCCAACACTGCCTAAGAATGTCCACAGGCCGCTAATTGGGGCTCCTAAAACAAACCAGCTATTTAATGGTGTCTCTATCAAGTGATGATGTTCTGCAAATATCGAGGCATTGTGCAAACCCCAGCCAAAAAGTAAAATGCCGCCTATAATAATTAATGGCGTTAAAATTTCTAGCATTAATTCACCGAAGCCTACCCTACCTTGGTTTGGAATATGTAATTTATTGCGGATCTGATTTTTTAAATATGATACTAATTTAATAAATCCCAAGCCGAACGCGATATTTAATATCACTGCTGTTGCTAATATTCCGCCGAATTGCAAAGCCAGCGGTATTATCAAGGCAGCAAAAATTATTAATGGCAATACAACACCTTGCATTGCATATGCTTCTTCTCTGAATTCTTTCATAGTTAGTCCATATGTTTTAATAATGCCTGCATTGCCATTTATTTTTTCAGACAAAAATGCAGCATCAGGATGTTTTTTTTCTAAGCTTGACATAGCTTCTACTGCTCTACTCAACAAAGCATCATTATGCGTTAATTGTTCATAGCTCAAGGCATTCCAATTTTCTTGTGCATAAAATTTTTGCATAACATTTCTCAATCTTAATAAATTTTCCTTGGAATTTATATTGTCAGGCCGTGGTTCTAAAAGCATTAGTAAAGCTTCTTTAGTTATACGCGGTGTTAATATGACTTTCTCATATTCTTTATAGTTACGCACCCCATATCCAAAATACTTTTTAACCAGGTTTTCCTTTGTTTTGTTTTGTATAAATTGTGTTCCTGCCAAATAGATTCCTTTGACGCCCATAAAAGCCCAAGCAATAAATGCCATTACTAATTCTATCTTTAATATATGGGCTATCATTCCTCCTGCTTTTAAGAACAACCATAGCGCTATTCCTAAATGCAAAGGCCCTATTAACAGATAAACAATAACCCCTATTAAAGCCAATGAACTAATAACGGTTATTGCAAAGTCTACAGGAGAATTTTGCCTGTCTTGCCATACCTCTTGCCATGTCTTGATATTTAGAGGGCCTCTGAACCACATTACATAGCTATGAAATATAAGCTGCCTGACAAAATGCGTAGCCACAAATGCAAAAATCTTACCTAAGCCTACCCAAAGATGCAAAAGATAAGAACCAAGCACAAAAAGCGTATACAGTTTTCCAGAACCTATAAATAGCCATTTTAGCGCGCCTAATATGCCTAATAAAATTCCCTTTATGCCCAGCGCAATAAGAAACGGCAGCGCCATATGAAGTAAAAATGCGAGCCCTATAATTAACGCGATTCCGATTATGACTATTTTAGCTTTGCGGGACAATAGCGGCTTAGCCTGGACTCTATTCAAGCCTTTTTCAACCTCACGCAGGACAGAGGGTTTTTTCTCTACAGCCCTTCTTGCTGTTTCCTGGTTATATTCTTCCTGCGTCCGCCGCTGATACATGCTGGCAATTTCCTGAGCCTGCTGGCTTGTTACTATATATTTTAATCCCATTAATTGATACGCGCCGGCAAATTCCCTGCCTTGCCTGTCAGCCCAGGAAACCACTTTTCTATCCTGCGTAAATGGCTGGACATAAGCCACCATAAATTCACTGATATCAACTGCCCTAAGCCCTTCCTTTACACCAGTTTTTAAATTTTCTAAGTTAGTATTAAATTCTTGCCTGTTTTGTCCATCTATTTGCCCATATTGATCTAACGCAGATTGTTCAGCATCATTAAGCGCTATGTGTCTTTCCTGTTTTAATTGCGCCATGGCTGTTAATATAATAGTTTCCTCATATTCACGCGCAAAGCCCGCTACAACCATCGGGTCAACAGGCCAGGTCATCCCGTCAGGGTCACCCATTGCCAGCCTTATATATTCAGCAGCAGAATCAAACGGAATTAATTCAGCAAGTTTTTCATACCCAAGCCCTTCTTTATAAGCCTTATTTAACCCTGGTATCCATACACTAACAGGATCTCCCCATAATTGTGCAAGGCTGCCACCAAAGAACAAATAATTAATCCATCCATAGCCATCTGCCATTCCTGTTTTTTGTTCATCCCCGAATGCCTGTATGGAATTCAAGGCAAGTATATTTTCAAGAAGGGTTGCATAGCTTGCGTTAGCATAACCCTCTCTTGAGACAGATAGTATATTTCCATCCACCATATTTTTACGCATTCTCTGCAGGGTAAACTTTATACCGCTTCTATACATCGTAAGGGAGTTTGCGCGGGTAAATGCATCATTTTGGACTTCACTTTCTTTTGTAAGCCGCGCTACTATTTTGGCTAAAACGCCTATGCCGGGTGTAAAAGGGTCAAGTATAGGGCTTGATCCAAATTCCCTTGAAAAGGCAAACCAGCCAAAAGCAGTATCCTCAACCAATTCCCACAAACCCGGGCAGGCGCGCTGTTTTAAACTGCGGTTTAAACCGGATAATGGCGCTGCCTGTGGGCTCATACCTGCAAAAAAACGCACACCCAATATATTAAGGATATTCGGGTCAACAGCAGCGTCTGTGGGCATTAGCGGCCTTGGCACAATAGGCACGCGGCCGATAAGCTTACCCGGCCAGATTACAAACGGCCCAAAACATGTCCAATACTTGGATGTATCATAAAAACCAAAGCGATGCAGGGCCGGTATAGGTGAAAATAGATTTACCATTGTCTTCATATCCTGGCTGATATAAAGCTCTCCCCGCCAAATCTGTTCGTTAAGCATTAATTTAAAAAGATTACGCACTATAGCTTCTGGCCTGGTGCCCTCTTCTAATATTATGCCATCGGGATTAATTTCATCGGGCTGTAGATCAGCTATGCCTTTATCCATCATTGCAGCTAAATCTGAAAGTTTTATTTCCTGGGGTATTTCGCTTTTCATCTGGTTGGCTGTGGCCTCATCAATATTGCCTGCTCTTAATTGGTCATTTATGGTATCTATAGCGTCCTGGCGGTATCGTTGGTATAATTTGTTCAATTCTCTTAACTGCGTTTCGCGCTGCTGGGGTGTAAGTTTGTTAAAAGCGCCTGAAACATTTTCAGTCCACGCATGGCGTATTAAGGCTACCAGCTGGTCTTCGTCGCCAACCATTTTTATTCTGCCGTTTTCAACGGCATCCGGGCTTAATTCTTTAATAGCTTTTGAAAGGTCAGAAGGCAATATAATAACGCGCAATTGTTGTAATATCTGTAAAGGCGTCGGCCCATGCCTAAGGCCTTTACTATCTCTATAGCTGTGGCTTTTAATTGCGTTGTGGATAAGGCGTTGGAAATTCTCTTTTCCTATAGATTCCTGCGCAGTATTTATACGTTCATGCATCCAGCGCAAATAATTTTGTTGGTCATTTGATAAACCATCCGGCATCTGATATGGTTGATTATTTAAAAAAGCTGCTATTAAATTTTCTATTTCTTTTATAATAACCTGATCATTTGTTAATTTTTTTGCAAGGTCTTGAATTTCTTTTATCCTGTTTTGCAAATCTCCGGCATATCCTTCTTTGCCGCTAAGGTCCCGCATTGTAGCGTTTAAATTATCTGTTGAAAGTTCAAGAGGCGTATTGTCGCCAAACCAGTCAGCGAAGGTTGCGCCGCTGTGCGCTCCATCCTCTCTAACCAAAAACTGTAGGTATCCGGGTACACCTGTTACGCAATAACCTTTTTCTCTTGCCGCATTTATCTGAGCAGTTTTATCCATTCCTGTAGAGTTGGCAATAACCTCTAAATTAATCTTTATGGCTTTAGCCATAGGCATTTTATTTTTGGCATATTCAAGCGCGCGATTTGCAATAGCAGGGGCTTTTTGAGCCGTGATAACGACCATATTAAATTCGCGGTCAGATGAAGTTGGTAGACGGACATCAATAGTAGCGTCGCCGGCTTCATTTTTTATTTCCACATAAAATATTACTTCCGAATGCGCACCAGTAACCGAAATAAGAGCGCCTTCTTTTTTTAAATAATCAACCACTGTATCCAAAAATTGCATCATCAATGGATCAGCTCCGGCTACACCTTTGGCAAGATTTATATGCGCGTCTGACTGCATCTTGCTTTGTTCTTCAGCTCCGCTTGCAACCTTAAATGAACCGTGTATCCAGTCCCTCATTGGTTTGTAATCTGTTACATAAAGTTTTATTACTTCATCAAGCCTAATCTTGCGGCCTGTTTGCTGTCCATGGCGCGCGCCATAATAATCAGCAAACTGGCTTTCATTAACGCCTGCCCTTAAAACCCTATCGCTATGCGTGCCATAATATAAATCTGCAACAATGGTATTTCCTATGCAGCCATCTTCTGAAGTTATATTGTTCAATATCGCTTCAAATAATATAGCCTCGTCATTTCTATTATTAAAACCTACTGTGGCAGATAGTATGTCTAATAGATCAGCAATTTCTTTACTATTATCATTATCCTGCCGCATATACAAAGTTGCGGCGTCTCGCAATAAGATTTTTGTAAGTAATAATGCATAACCTCTATCCAATCGTTGTTCTAGCTCGGGGTTTTGCGCTTTGGTGTCTCCTACTTGAGAATGCCGCAGATCTTGGATTTTGTCTATAGATTTCTCTATGAGATAATCAATTAAAGAATCCAAATTTTTAATATTTCCAGGTATTTCTATGCCAACCTCACTCAATACCTTCAATATTGCAGTATCTTTATCAGCGAGGTTTTTTCTTCTTCCTGCTAATCTTTTATCTTCTTCATATGCCTCTATGGCTGCGCGCTCAACCTTATCCGGGTCATATTCGGTCATTAGAACAGGCAGATTAGAGCGCTTAAACGGTTTAAATAGGAATACGCTTGTTACATCAAAGAAACGAACTTTTAATTTATCTATAAGTGCTATTTTTTTGGCAAATCCAAGCTTGATGCCAGGTATTTCAAATATGCGTCCAAGATAATTTATAATCTTTTTTGGCACTAATCTGTGTAATATTGATAGAGCATTGGAGCGCCTTTGGGATAATTCCTGGGCAACCTGTTCATTCACGCCCTGGCGTTCAGGGAAATTTTCCTGTTGGATATCTGTCCACCAAAGCTTTGGCGTTGCTTTATTTTCTTTGTCAACTTTATACGAAAAAGCCCTTTGCAGTACATCAGCAGTTCCCTGGCCTTCACCCAATGCTTCCTCTGTCACTCTATCTGCGCCTCGGTCAATATCTGGGACAGCATCCCTAAGATATTTATCAACCATGTTATATATCTGTTGTATTGCAGAATCGCCAAATTGACTACCATAGATTTGTTGTGCCAACAATTCTGCCTTTGCCCGCAATAAAACATTTGCAGTGGGAATAACTGTATCTCTTTTTTCAGTCTCTGTTTTGTTATTATCACTTATTGCTTTTCTTTTTCCCATATCCTGTTTATGATAATCCCGTGTAGCGTTGACTACCATTTGGCCCATCATGCCATCTCGTTCACCAAATGCCCTTACCCTGTTTGCATAATTTCCGAATATGCGGCCAAATTCATTAGCTTCATATATATGGACTAAAGATTCGGGATCTCCGGCATAGTTTGTAGTATTTACTAAAACGCAACCAGTAAAAGATTCGCTTGCTTTAACTGTTACGCCTAAACTTATACTAAGAGGCCGTTCAAATATTGTTATCCGCATCTTTTTAAAATCAGCCGGCGCTGTATTAAGGCCGAGCCAGCTATAAACCCTGTTTTGATATGCCTCGTCTTCCTCGTCTTCATAGTAAAAAGATAATGCAAGCCGTTCACGAGGCGTATAATCATCCGGGGTTTTTGTAGGACGGACTTCTCTAAGCAGGGCTTCAATTTTTTCATCACTAAGATAATAACCTTCTAGCACAATCGGTACCCCGGTAGCTCTAGCATTAATCCCTAAAGAAGCTTGTACTTCATCAAGAGTTACTTTATCTCCGACTAAACCATTGCCGAATTTTACCAACGCTTCAGGCAATTCTATATTTGTGCCGTCATCTAAAGTAACTACTGAAAAACCTATAACTTCATCTGGTTTTGCATCAGCCAGTTTTAATGTGCCTGGTTCGTAACTTTCTTCACCGGGCCTGTCGCCTCGCCTGTGTGTAGCCGGCCGTAAGCCAACTGTATCTCCCCATTCCAGATCAAAAAACGGATTAAAGTTACCGGCTTTAGTAGAAGTATGCGTTGGTTGTATTGTCCATGTATAGACCTCATCATTTATTACCATATTGCCGTTACTGAGTCCTGAAGCCACTATTTTTAATCCGCCTGTTTCAGCGCCGCCTATACTTACCTCATTAACAGGCCTTACCCTTCCTGCATAGTAAAAATCATCAATTGCATTACCATGAGAACCGGGATATGTTATTCTTTCTTCTACTCTTTGCCAGGATAACATTGAGCGTAAGAACTGGAACGGCGTATTTTCTAATTCATTATAATGCTGCATTGCAGTGCCTGGTAAACGTTTCCACCACGCAAGATTCGGTTTGCCCTCTATATAAAAACGTAAAAATGCCTCGCCGCCTAAAAATGCCTCCATTTGTATATAACCATGGCCCTGCAGCCAGCGTCCCCAAACCCTGCCCATATAACTTAATAGGTTAGGATCGCTGCCCAATGCAGTAAATGTCCGCAAAGGCTTGGCGCAGTTGGCATCTGATTTAAAAGAAAGAATATTACGGCATACCATTGAACCAAACCATTCTCTTGTTGTCCATAGATTAGGCTGCAGCAACTGGAATATAGCGATGATTGGTTTTAGGTACCACGGATAATTTTCGGTTTTAGGCCAGAAAGGACGTATATTCATTGCGCTGTGCACTGCAAAAAAACCGGGGTCCAGGCCAAGGAGATTGCATTCTTCAATCAATTTCGAAGAAACCCGCACGCGAACCTGCCTGTCTGCCTGGCAGGATGCTACATATTCGTCCCAGTTTATGCCAATGCGGCCGCCGGACAATTTGTCAAAAAATCTTAAAACGCCTGATTTTTTCATTGCCTCAGACATTGGAGCGCTTAAAAAACTATATTTGATAAAATATCCGTCCAGATTTCCGCGTCCGGCTTCTGCGTCAACATAATCCTGCAGCCTGATGATTTCTGTCGGGTCTACAACAGATTTGCTGTAAGGCGTAACAAAAACTCCGCGCTCTACTGTATCGCCTTTTTTATATTTTATAATAACGGCATGTTTGCCTTTTCTTGCCTGGGCAATCAAATCATCAAAAATCTTTTCAATTCTAATCTTTTTTTGTTCTTCAGTTTCATTCGGCTGCGCCGGATTCTGTCGGGCTATATCCGAATAAGGCTGCCTTAAAATTGTTTCAGTTGCTTTTTTTAATTCAACCTCTCCTTCATCGCAATATGAACGGTATATGTTAGTTGTAATTTGCCCGTTTTCATTGATCTCTATAATATCTACGCGGCCGATATCAGGGTTGCTGCGCCTTGCCCATAAGCTGATCAGTAGCGCCCCTATCCATGCAAAAAATACAAACGGCGCTAATGTTGTAATTGCCGTAAGCCACCACATATCCTTTTCAAGTTTGGAAGCAGCAAGTTTTTTTAATCTGTTTTCTTCTTCTTTTTGTTTGGTTTCATTGATGCTGCGCCGGGTATCTTTTTCCCATTCGAAATCGTTTAATTTTTTATCTGCGTAAGCTTTTAAAGCCTCATCAGCATATTTGTCAAGATTTGTTCCGTATATATATTCACTCGGGGCATTAAATTTAAGCCTGCGCAATTCTTTTTCAAGTTCAATAACGTTTAATCCCTGCTGTTCGTACTCTTTCAACATAGCTGTTTCAGAAGCTGTTAAATATATACCCTCCGTAGCCCTGCTTTCTACATATTGTTTGACATTTTCTATCATCTCATCTCTTTTATCTCCAAGTCCTTTAAAATCGTTTGAGTATGCGTCGTTTAAAATATCCCTGTAAAAACTCTTTTCTTGTTCAGTAGCTCCTGCGCGTGAAACCTTTACCATCAATTCATGTATAGATTTTTCATCTTCCGAACTTAATTCATATACCGATTCGCCTTTATCTTTAACCGGCACTATCGGTTCGGAATAACTTGAGTTCAGAACCTTTACTACTTTAACTTGATGCGGGTTTCTGTCGTTAATAGTAAGTAATTTTTTGCCGGACCTGTCAATTATTTCATAGGTAACATGATAGGTATCTTTAGCTGTATCGCTTGGAGGCATGAAATGCGGGATTATACTAACCTTGTTTCTTTCGCCGGGTTTAAGTTTGATAAAATCTGATGTAAATACCCTGATGGTTTTTTCTTTTTCGCCTTCGGTCGATGGTTTTGTTATAGTCATTATTACACGGACATCTTGTGTTCTTTTTTGCGGATCCAGGTTCTTAAGCCATATTTCAGAAGGCCTATGGCTCCACATTGCGATTTCTTTTGTGGTTTGGCCGGTTTCAATGGAACTTAAGCTATTATCTTCCTTAACCAGCATTATACGCGGCCATGGCTTATTGTTTTCATCTATCTCATAAACTATTTTTCCTTTTTCAAAACTGGTATCCATAAGTGACCATGAAACAACGTTTTTGCCGGCATATTTAAAACCGGAATACACGGGCAATAGTATAGTGCCGTCCGAACCGATTGGAACGGGGATTGTTTCTATTGTTTCTAGAAAATGTTTAGTGCCATCTGGATGATGTTCTACAACCTGAGTTTCAGCTAATATTGACATGGGTAAATTTCCAAAATTGCCGACATTTACAAAACCGACACGATTAGTAACCCCTGATTTTCCAATCACAGGGTTAGGGTCGTAAATAGAGTTTTTGTAAGTCAATAAACTACTGCCAACAGTAAAAGAAACCCTTCCTTTTTGCTCGCTTGCCTGTAATGGGTCCCCTTTAATATAATCAAGCGGCAATGCCGTAATAACCACACTGTAATGCCCGGGCGCAGTAATTTTGCCTATGTTTATTTCAATGGGTTGCGCTACATTCTGCGGAATATTCTGCACATAACCCGCAGGCAAGTCATATAAACCTGTTACGGAACCTTTTTCCCTTAATGTTTCCAGCCTTGCCTGTAATTCTTCATCTGTCAATAGAATGCTCCTGCCTTTTCCTTCGGGAGTATTATCAATGTATACTTTTTGGTTTGTGTCAGTATTTATAATGTCTAAACTGTAATAATAATCCCCTTTTGCGACATCGCCTGTGTTGGTTAAACTGGCGGTTATTTTTAATGGGTCGCCCGGATTTATATAATCGCGCGACGGCTTCGCATCGCTTATAGTGACTTTGTTTTTTCCGACAAAAATAATTTGCGGCTGGACATCAATACCTAATCTTTTAGCCAGTTTTTCAGGATCGTCTATTTCTTGATTTTGAGCAGCTGTTTTTGCCTTGGCTTTCTTGTTATCCGGTATATTATCATCTTCATCCACAGCCAGTTTATTGACAAGTTCCCTTGTGTAGTGATCTGTTGGGACCCCGACAGCTTTATTTGCAATTATACGGCTGACTATATTGAACATTTCTTCAAGTTGTTTTCTTTCCCAATCAGTTAAGTTGTGGTCTTTTGTTAAACCAAATTTACGTATTTTGTCGCTCAGGTCTTTGTAATCATCAGCTTTATTGTGCAGATCCAGCTCAATTAATTGTTCTGATTTAAGATTAGCATAATCCATCAGCACTTTTTTCATATCATATCCGCCAAGCCTATCTTTTAATAGCGGCATGCCCAAATCGGCTTCCAGTATAGTAGCTGCCATAGAATGTTTACCTGCAGGTATGCCTTCTATTTGAATTGCTACAGTTCTCTTTTCTCCCGGGCGCAACTCTATAATTCTGTCAGTTTTCTGGCTCTTGGCTGGTAAATTAAGCCTATCCTCGATACTTCTACGCAGCCCCTCAGAATCTTTTGCTTCAGGATTGTTCCAGTAAAATTCTAATATACCGCTTTTGCTGTCAACCGGCGTGTAATTATTTCTCGATAATATAATTTCTTTGGATTTTCCATCTCTTCCCGGCATTACCATTTTAATTTTCATAGAATCCAAGGCTTCTAGAGGAATATTGCCCAATGTTAAATATAAAATAATCTTTGCCGGTTTTGGGCCGCTGTTCTGCATAGAGACGTCAATTAATATCGGCTGCCCTTGTTTAGCATCTTTTATATAACCGACAAATTTATATTTATTTTTAGCCTCGGTTTCACCTACAATACTAATATTTTTTGTTACATCTGTATCAGCTTTCCCATTTACGGCTAACGGGGTGGTATTGCATTCAATTAAGGACACGTCAGTAGAAATAGTCTGCATCTCCATATACTTGCTAAAAGAAATAAAAGCCTGTATCGGCAGCGTTCCCGGCTGGCTTGCAGGAAAACCATCAAGAGTCGTTCTTAGCATACCCGTTCCAAAATCCTGCTGGTATGTATTGACTGAAAGCTGGGCAAACCATCTTGGTATATCCAAGCTGGACATTCCTCGTATATTGTCCCAATAGCTTAATCCTAGGTTTCTACTGCCTTGCTCCAGTACACTTTGTGTTTTTTCCGGTTCAAATCTTGCAATCCGCTCTATAGTATTTCTCGGCAAAACATTTTCTATATCCTGGAACTTAATCGATTGCTTGCCCGGAATAGGCGATAATTCAAAAACTTTAGGTTCATTTGCAGGTATTGCGGCTTTTATATTCCAGTTAAGGGCATCTTGGCCGCCCAGCGCCCAAACCAGATATGGCACGCTATATCTCATAGTATGGATGTCTACGCCGCGGAATCCTGGCTGGCCGCGGACATTATCTACCACATCGGACATTACCTGATATATTCTTCCTTCTTCTCTATCAAAAGTGTTATCTTCTTTAATCTTGCCACCAAATTGATCTGTTTCCTGCGTTTCTATAACTATTGTATAATTACCTGATTCTCTTGAAGCAGCAGAGTCTTTGACTATAGGATCAGTGGTATCGCGATAAGCCATGATACCCCTCTCGCCTTTAAATTCTTTATCAATAGGCAGTGAAAACCCTTCAAATGTTTTGAGTTTGCCGTTGGCTATTTCTTTGGAATTAAGCCATGTGTAAAAATTGCGGTATTTTCCCAAAGTGGAATCGGTTACCTGTTCAGAATCCAACCAGTATGCTACCGGTTTGATGTTCGGATCGCCTCTGGAAGCAATGCGGCTGTATGCCGCATGCAGTTCTCTATAAAATCTTTTGCCCTCGCCCGCTTTATCTTTAAACCAATCCGGATGGCCGCCGCCCAATGATACTTCTATGCCATTGTCGTTTGCAGCCTTCAAAAAATCATACTGTTCATCCGGGCTCATATCGATTAAGAAAGGGTCTCCCTGTACATAAATTATTTTTATGCCGGCCTTTCCCATAATGTCAAAGATTTGCGGATAATACTTTGCCATTTCCGGGTCGTTCATAAAAATGCCCAACTTAGCATCTGGATTGGCGTCGCTTATTAATTCGGATAACTTTAGCCAATCTTTGCCTACATCGCTTAAAGGAAAATTCGGTATTTTAGGTTTTTCTTTTGATTTATCCGCTCTGGCTTTATTTGCGGCATCAACCTGTTTAAGATATTCCACAGTTTTGTCTACAACCTGGTCTTTTGGCACATGCTTGGCAAGCAAAGAATTGACAATTCCATCTATCTGAAGTAATGATTTGTGTGTTTGGCGCGCGACTTCTATATCCAGTTTAATGGTATCCATCGGCCTGCCGCTTATAACCAAACCTGTTGCCTCAAACGGATTATATCCTATTGTGTGGCTGTATATTTGATCAAATCCGTAGTTTACCCAGCCAAGGGCTCCGACATTGCGTAAACTATTTTCACCGCTTTGCGGGTTGCCTTCTATAAATGACGCAAAATTGTGAAACGGAGTTACTTCTACAGTTGCACTCCTGCCAAGCAAATGTTTAGTAAACCAATTACTAACATTATTGGTTAGCCAGTCTAATCCATGCGCATAGAATAAAACCGCGTTAATTTCACCCTGGACAGTCCATATGCCAAAAGCGGCTGTAAATATTCTAACCCAGAATTCACGATTCCAAATCATATTCTCGCGGCCCGCATATTGGGCTTCTTTGATTTTGGTTTTTATATCTCCAAGATCAACATTGTTAATCTGTGTTAACAAAACAGGCCTGTCGGCAGGTTGATCCATGCCTGTTAATTCTATAATTTTTGTTCCAAGCCTTAATTTTTCCGCAGTTGAAGCCCTGATTATTTGCGGGGTGGCGTTAAGCAATGCAAGCAAATGTATGTATATAGTTAGTTTTTGCGCATCTGAGGCTGCTATATTATTTTGCAAATCGTTTATGTATCTGTGCAGGCCGGCAGCATCGAGTGTCCGCGGCCTGGGCAAATAAGGATCGATATCTTCAAAAAATCTATTCACCAGTTCTCTGTCAGTGCTTCTTTTTTTAGATTCAAAATAATTTAAAAAGAATGACAAAATTGTCGGGCTGGTAAAACCGCCTATGGTAAAATTAAAATTTTTCAGCAACCAGTTTGGCGCTTCAGCGCCATGAGGCAGGCCTATTTCTGTAATTGGGATATTAAAGCCGTGCCCTGCGGCCACTAATAAAAGCACGACAAGAGCGACGCTTAGCACAACTAAAAGTTGTTGTCGCGGTGGTTTATTTTTGGAGATATATAATAGCCAGAGAATAATACCGACTGCTACTATTGCCAAGCCTAATCCGGGTATGCCGAATATTACCGTGGTGCCAATCAGATGCAAAATGTTTGAACCTACCACAGACGACCAGAAATACATCTGGCCTCTTTTTACAATAAAAGGTATGATGCCGCTTATGCCGGCAAAATCAGCCGCTGTTTCTATTGCCCTAAAGAACATATTTTTTAATATTATGACTTTTATTTTTTCTAAAGTCGTCATTGAAATTTCTTTAGTTGGCCCGCTGGTATTTCTTACTTCAATAAATGCAGCCACCATAGTATCTACAATCTCTTCATGACTAACCCAGCTGTAACGCCTGTAACCGCCGGCATAATAATCCCATGTCTGGCGGAGGTATCGTAAAATAAAAATATCAAACAAGTGTATTGGAAAGCGAACCAGGAAATACCAGATAATTTCCAAAGGTGCTTTTAAAAACCCGTTGAGTTTTGAACCACGCATATCTTGCCTGGTTAAACGTAATGCATGCGCCATCTTCATTCCCTGAGCCTTTAAAAATCCTACGTTTTCTGGCACTTCAAAATTTTCTAGCCTTGCTTCTTCTTCTATTAACCCTCCAAGATTTCTTTTTTGCGCCTGTCGTTTTGCATACCCGGTAATATCATTACGCGGTTCCATCCATCTCACGATTTCATCAATAGCATCTTCACTATAGCCTTTTGCCCTGTAGTCTTTTCTAACCCCCTCTATTACTTCTTTGTAAAGTGCGCTATTTCTATCATTAAGTTTGCTTAAATTAGTTGCTGCAGGTCTTCCTGAAATCTCTTTTCTAAAGGCCTGGTGTAAAAATAAATATGCAGTAAGAAATAAGACGGATATTACTATAAAAGCAACAACTACGCCTAATACCAAAGCGCCGGTGGCAAGCATACCGCCAATAACTCCACCTGCTATAAGTGCTGTTGCGCCAATAATAAAAGCGCCTATTTTTAGAATCACTGTACGCGTGCCCACTGCCTGAGCCTCGACCGATTGTTGCCCGGTTGCAGGAGCGGCTGCTATAGGAACAATAGAAGCTGGTGCTGACTTAATAAGCGGCACTGGCGTTGGGGTAACTGTGCCAGTTTTAGTTGTTACTGGCAGTGTTGCGGTTGCAGGTATTCGGCTAGTGACTACCGCTATCTTTTCTGGTGTAGCTGGTGTTGTTGAAGTAACTCGTCTAATAGCAGGCGCAACAGGTGCAGTTGGTATTACAACAGCCGGTATTGGTTTTGGTGCTTGTGCTATTGCTATAGGTTTAGTTTTAGTGACAATGGCTTCAGTAGCTGCTTTTGATGTTTCGATAACTGGTGTTTCTGTAACAACAGGAACAAGAGCAAGTTTAGTTATGGGTTTGGCTATTGTTAATGTTTTTGCTAAGCGTGTTTCTGTTTCATCTAGTATAAAATTCCCTATTCCTCTTGTTTGTGCATCTTGAAGCACTGCGCCTAATGCTCCTGCGGCGCCTGGTTTATCCATGACTGCTAAACTGCGCAATCCGCTTGTTTTGATGCCGCCCGCTGCAAATATCTTTTCAAGCGGTGAAAAAATGCCTTTTAATGAATTGTAATAAAGCTGCCTGTCAGAGAACTCATCAACCTTTGGCGCTATAACTGCATAAGCCATGCCCTTGTTTATAAACATTTCTTTTAAGTGGGCAGTATGAAATCCTCCAGCCACCATAATGACCGGGCCTTTGGTTTCATTTATTGCAGCTGTAACATTATTTACAAAAACCTCATCCCTTTTTGCAGCTGACTGGTAAAATCTTTCAAATGAACCTGTGAGCCGGTCAAAATTATCGGGTATTATGCCTTTTATATTTTCGCCCAATTGACCAAAGCTGTTTTCCAATTCCTTTTTTGCAAGATCATTTTTTATTTCTGTATAAAGTTGATATTCATCAGGCACCATCTGCAGATTAAACAGTTTCTCTAAAATAATAAGATGCTGGCAAAGATCTATCAGTGTTTTTTCTTTTTTACTCTTTGCCAGCGCCCCCAACAATCTCGTTTCTAATTTATCAGCTGATTTAAAAATCTCATTAGGATTAATGTTATCTGATATCTGTAAGTAATCTATATAAAGATTAAGATTTTTATATTGTTGCTCAAAATTAATCCCATTTTCTTTTGCTATTGCGCGCATAGCAGCATAGTATTCGGCTTGCCTAATCTTGCCGTCTTTTAAGCGCATGCTTAGATTCATGAAATCCTTCATTTTTAGATTAGTCAGGCGCTTAGAGATATCTTCAATGGCCTTAATGCGTTCTTGGTTTATTTTTTGGATATCAAGTGTTTTTGACAGTTGGTCGGATTCTGTAAATTTTGCTATAGATTCGTAGTCTTGACTGGGGAGATTGTTTTTTACTGCGAGGTCTTTTAAGTATATTAAATAAGCCGAAGTATCTATGGGCCCGTCATTGCGAGCGAACGAAGTGAGCGAAGCAATCTCCGGAGATTGCCTGCCCCCGGATGGGGGCTTCGTCGCTTTGCTCCTCGCAATGACGCGGTCTAGTTCTAAAAGCGCTGGTGAATAAATCTTTTGTTTTAATAAATCTGTTTTTGTTTTTAGCTTATCTATAGCCTGTTTAAGAAAATCAGCTGATTCTGATGAATCTAAAAAGGCCTTCAGGTTTTCTTCGTAAAGCGCCTTATCTTCAATGCCATATAATTTAAAGTCAATATCTGATGCCAGGTTAAGGACTTCTTCGCCATGCATCCTTGCCTGTTTTAAATATTCATCAGTAACTTTCTTGCGGATATCTAAAGAGGCAAGTTTTCTTAAGTCGTTTAAAGACACATCTCCCCAACCGCCTTCTACTAACACTTTATTGATATTATTAGTACGTAATAGATGTTCTATTATTTTGGCTTCATTTTTCTGTGCGCCATAGTTGGCATGTGCATCCTGTATATGAATAACTAGATTTTCTAATGCTATTTTCTGTGGACTGCCTGTCCCGAGCGAAGCCGAGGGATTGACTGCGGACTGTGGATTATATACGCCTTCAATAGTGCCTGCGTCAGCGGGTATTGATATGCCGGAAGGATGAGTGGTTAGTTTTTGCGCGTCATTGCGAGGGCGCGAAGCGCCCGAAGCAATCTCCGTCTTTTTACCTGGAGATTGCTTCGCTTCGTTCGCTTCGCCCACTGCGCTCGCAATGACGGAAGATTGGCCATTGCGCTTGGCCTGGTACTTTCTTGAGAATATATTGCCTCCATCAGCAAATACAACCTGCTCAAACGTAAAGGTGAATACGGTGACCCAAGC
>Ga0172375_10002987_pt1 | contig 25993 bp, 32 predicted proteins | sample LakKiv1m_FD_114537 | JGI IMG/M metagenome (GOLD analysis project Ga0172375, IMG submission 114537) | Freshwater microbial communities from Kabuno Bay, South-Kivu, Congo - kab_092012_11.1m | ecosystem: Environmental > Aquatic > Freshwater > Lake | place: Democratic Republic of the Congo...
ATAGCGGACGAACCTCTCTAAAAAATTTTGTTTTTAGCTTGTAGCAACGTGTCGGGTGAGGACGCTGGTGTTGCGGCCGCCCCCACCCGGCCGCAACACCAGCTGCGCCGCACACGCATTGCAAAAGCTCGAAGGCAGCCGGCCCAGGCTGCCGCCAAAGGAGCCCCGCTCCCAAGCGGGGCGACTGGAGCCCGGGAGATGCGGGAGCGCCCCCAAGGGCGCGGTGCATTATTAGCTGTTTCCTTAGAGACCGGCTTTACCCCGGTATTAGAAGGCATGGCTCCCGCGATAGATTTTTCATCCTGAGATTAGTTTCATTCAGGTCGCAATAAAAATAGTTGACATCGTTCTCAAATATGATACAATTGTTCTCAAAAGGAGAACAATATGCTGCAGAGCTTAATAGCTTCAAAAACCCGTCAAACTCTTCTTAAGGCATTCTTTGAGGCGCCTGAAATAGAGCACTATACCCGCCAATTAGCTAGTAAATACCATATGTCCGTTGGGACGCTTCATAGGGAACTGCAAAAGCTAAGCGACTCCGGAATACTTAAATCACGCAGGATCGGCAACATAAAATTATTTTCCTTAAATAAACAAAATCCCATTTACGAAGAAATTAAGAACATAATTTCTAAGACGGGAGGTGTAGTAAAGTTTATAAAAGATGCCATATCCGGCATAACAGGCATTAAGGTTGCTTTCGTATACGGTTCTTTTGCTAAGGGAGACGAACGACAAGACAGCGATGTAGATATATTCTTAATAGGGGATAACATAGATGAAGATGAATTGGTAATAAAGATCAGCAGCCTGGAAAAGAAGTTATTTAAAGAAGTTAATTACACGCGTTACACCGAAAATGAATACAAAAAGGAAAAAAAGAAAAAGAATTCATTTATTTTAGAAGTAATAAAAGGTAAAAAGGTATTTATCAAAGGAGATCGGGATGACCTCTGATAGCTTTTTGAATGAGTATGTAGAGAAAAAATTGATAAAACCTGAAAAGATAGGGTTTGATCAGATCGGAAAAGTAGTAAAGAGCGCAGAGAAAGATCTTAAGGTTGCGGAAAAATTGCTTTCAATTGATGAAGGCCATTCTTATGAGACGGCTTATACCGCCATGCTTCATGCCGGCAGGGCATTTGTATTTATCAAAGGTTTCAGGCCAACAACTAATTTTCAGCATAAGACCGTTGTGGCCATCACCGCTCATTTTTTAGGTGATAAATATAAAGTCTTGATTGAAAAATTCGATTATATGAGGAAAAATCGGAATAACTTTATTTATGAACCTTGGAAAATCAATATTTCCATGACTGACGCAAAAAGCGCTTTAAAATCAGCTCAGGAATTTGTCAAGATTATTAAAGACGAAATTCAGCGGGAACATCCGCAGATTAATTTTAAATTTTAAGTTTTTTACTCCCTCTAAAAATTGCGCCAGTTTTTTAAAAAGATAGCGCTCGGCGGGGCATTTAAGCTGTTTCATTAGAGACCAGCTTTACCCCCACATTAGATACAGTAACCTCAAGAGGCGGGGAGGCGCCTTAGCCTAAAGGATGGCCAAGTGTCCCACTTGTGCGGGAAATATTAACATAGCGGGAGAGGGGGGCTTTCTAAACTTCGTACTTGTTCTCAAGGTTTTGTCATAGTTTCCGGTCCTTTTGAAATAAGAAACAGTTAGAAATTCCTACTTGACATACTTTCTAACATATGTTACATTTGTTATGGAGGTGAGAGGCATGACTATTACTAAGCTTAAAGCAAAGAATCAGATCACAATCCCCAGCGCTATCGTAAAGAGGCTGCGCCTTAAGCCGGAGGAGCTCTTTGCAGTGGATATTCAGGATAACTTCATTAAGCTTATCCCCGTTGAAGTTGAACCTCGCTATACTGCCGAAGAGCTAAAGGCTATTGATCGTGTTGTAGCGCAGGAAAAAGGCAGGGCCAAGGAGGTGAAACCGGGTAAGGAGTTCTCGCGTTATATCAAGAAAATAAGTAAATGAAGAGAATTTTAATTCTACCTTCATTTGAACGCTCGGTTAAGAAATTAACCCCTCTTGATAAAAAGAAGCTCGCCCAAAGCCTAGAAGAGTTCAATTCTTTTCTTGTCTCAGGGGATACGCCCTCCGGTTTCGGATTCAAGAAGATTAACCACGATAAATATGAGTTTCGCATTGATATCAGACTGCGAATAGTTGTCAAGGTTGAAGACGAAGATTATTATTTAGTCTTAGCCGGAAACCATGACCAAGTAAGGAAATATCTGCGTCACTACAGATCGTAAGCGAGGACGCACGCCGCGGCGTTAGTTTGAGGCAGGAGTAAATGAAGAGTAAAGTATATTTTACCCGGGTAAGCGAAGCGGATACGACAGAAGCAATAAGCCGGAAGCTTGCGCGGTTGCTTGAAGAAAGCGGGGTATTGGAGTTTATCCGGCAGGGTTTTAGGGTTGCCGTGAAGATGCATTTCGGCGAAGAGGGTAATACGGGTTTTGTAAAGGCTGAATACCTGCGGGTTATCTGCGATATGATCACTCATAAAGGCGCGCGCGCTTTTATAGCCGACACCAACACCCTTTACCGCGGCAGAAGGACAAATTCCGCGGAGCACTTGCAGCTTGCTCATGAGCACGGCTTTAGCCGGGAGGCAACCGGCGCGGATATCGTGGTGCCGGATGACTCAAAGGAAGAAAATACCATAGATATACCGATCAACCGGAAATTTATCAAGACCGCTAAAATAGTCAGATTTTTTTCAGAGGCCGACGCGGTTGTAGGGGTCAGCCATTTTAAAGGCCATATCATGACCGGTTTTGGAGGAGCGCTTAAGAACCTCGGTATGGGGTGCGCCGCGCGCGCGGGGAAGCTGCAGCAGCATTCCGATATCTCGCCCGTTATCTATGAGCAGAAATGCACCGGCTGCCAAGCGTGCGCCAAGGCCTGCCCGGTGAATGCCATCAGTATGCAAAACAACAAGGCCGTCATCAGCGGGCTTAAATGCATAGGCTGCGCTACTTGTATCGCTGTCTGTCCGTCTTCGGCGATAGATGTGCCCTGGGAATCCGGAGGGGCTGCTATCCAGGATAAAATGATAGAATATGCTTCAGCGGTCATGAAGGGCAAAGAAGGGAAGCTGGGTTTTATGAATTTTGCCGTCAAGATCACCAAGGAATGCGATTGCCTGGCAAAGGATGATCCCAGGGTTTCCCCCGATATCGGGATACTGGCTTCAAGTGATCCGGTAAGCATAGATAAAGCCGGCTTTGACTTGGTAAATCAGGCCTGCGGCAGGGATATCTTTAAAGAGCTGCACCCGCAGCGTGACGCTAGAAAACAACTTACCTACGCCCAGGAACTGGGGCTGGGAAATATGGATTACGAGTTGGTAACCTTATGAAAGAGACTTACCTTACGAAAATTAGAACGGATCTTCGGTATAAACCGATAAGGAGGAAAGGTATGGAAATATTTATCAAAAGGATCGCGCGGGCAGTAAGCATGGTTGTTGCGGTTATGGTTATCTTCGCCTGCGCGACGACCGAGCAGGTGCCGAATGTCAGGATGTCGGGGTTCCTCGGTGATTATTCTAAATTGCATCCCGGAAGGCCCGGACAGGCGGAGTTTACATATCGGGATACCGGCGTAGATTTAAGTAAGTACCGGAAGGCCATGCTTGATCCTGTGCAGATCTGGGCAGCTGAAAACAACTCTGCTTTGAGCGACCTGTCCCGGGAGGACCAGCAGTTGTTAGTGGATTATCTTTATGTTGCCTTGCGCGACGCGCTGGCGAAAGATTATACTCTTGTCAATGAGCCCGGCCCGGATGTGATGCGCATCCGTTGCGCCATAACCGAGGCCCGGGCAGACAGCCCGGTTAAAGACCTGCTTTCTACCGTTACACCCATCGGCCTGGGGATCAGTTACGCCAAGCGCCTGGCTACCGGTACGCATAGCGGCGTGGGGATTGTCAGTGTGGAAGGAGAGCTGCTGGATAGTACCACCGGCAAACGTATCGCCGCGGTGATCGACCGGCGCGCCGGTACGAAATCACTAGTTGGCAAGCCCACCCGTTGGGGGGACGTGCAGGATGCTTTCAACTTCTGGGCCCGCCGGATGCAGACTAATCTAGCGGTACTCCGGGCGCATCAATATTAACCTTTAACCCATGTTTCCCCGGTTTTCTGTCATTTTGCCAATGGAATAATCCTTGACTTATTCTAATTTTAAGTATAATATTGGAATAACAATATTAGTATTCTAAAGTAATAGAATAACGAAAGGAACGCCATGTCAAAAGCGCCTTTTATTCCGCCAAAGCTTCCTCCCAAGATTGACTATTCAATTTTAATTAAAGAAATCGGCCAGGCTCACGACGCTTTGGGTCAGCTTAACGGTTTGTTGGTAAATATACCTAATCCCGACCTGCTTACGACTCCTCTTTTAACAAAAGAAGCAGTTTTGAGTTCCCGCATAGAAGGTACTCAAGCAACCCTTAAAGACGTTTTTGAATATGAGGCGGAAGCCAAATCTTCTGAAGAAGACGCGAAGGAAAGAGATGTCCGTGAAATCCTAAATTACCGCCGCGCAATGGATATAGCGATAGACGAATTAGAAAAAAGGTCGATTGGGGAAAACCTTTTAAAGCGGACACATCACATCCTTTTAGATTCTGTCCGGGGCGCTCACAAAGATAGAGGCCACTTTAGGAAATCGCAGGTTTATATTGGCCCTCCTAATTCTACTATTGATGAAGCCACATATATTCCACCTCCACCGGCAGAAATATTGCCTCTTTTAAGCAACTGGGAAGCATATATAAATTTGGAAAGCGAGAAAGATGTTTTAGTGCAAATAGGAGTCGTGCATTATCAATTTGAAGCAATTCATCCTTTTATGGATGGGAATGGAAGAATTGGCCGGCTTATAATCCCTTTGTTTCTTTATCAACGAAAACTTCTTTCTCATCCCTTGCTTTACATCAGCGAATACTTCGAAAGCAGGCGGAGCGATTACTATGGTTTGCTTAACGGAATAAGCAGGGGAGAGGGATGGGAGAACTGGCTTAAATTTTTTCTGCAGGCGGTAACCGTGCAGTCATTAAAAACCCAAGGGGCGGTTTTAAAGATTCTTGTTTTGTACCGAAAGTTGAAGGATGAGATAGTACAAGTTAATGCTGTGCATGCTGTTAGTCTGTTGGACATAATTTTTGCTTCGCCTGTAATTTCTTTCGTTAGCATCAAAAAACGCATCAGAGCCCGTAGTTATCAGACGATATATAACCTTTTGAATAAGTTCGTCGCTTTAGGAATTCTGAAAGAAATGCCAGGAAGAAAACGAAATCGGATTTTTATTTTTCAGCAGCTTCTTGATATTCTAAAATAAGTTATTGGGGATATTTTTTACTTTCCTCCCCCTAAAAATTGCGGTAGTTTTTTGAAAAGATAGCGCTAAGCGAGGTGCTGATGAAAGAATCTTATACCTATAAGCCGGTTAAATTTTTTCTGATCACCAATTTGATCATGTGGGCTGCCTGGCTTATCGCTGGATATTTCAGTTACCGGCAGGGCGGCGGGTTCAACGGCTTGATTTCCGTACTTGGGCTTATAGGGTTATTTTCTCCTTTTGGCACAGCCCTATGGATGATCTACACTTCAAAGAGCGCTGAACTTAAGCAGAATTTTCAGGATAAGCTATTAAACCTTAGATTGATCAAGCCATGGACCATCCCGGCGATATTTCTTATTGTGCCTGCGGTAATAGTCATTTCAGTAACGCTATCCCATATATTCTTTAGCCAGCCCCTGGATCAGCTTTTGATGGTTAAAACAGTTCCTTTTGCCGCGGGAATTATTCCGGCCCAGCTGTTGCTTGTTTTAGCCCCGATAATCGAGGAGGTGGGCTGGAGAGGTTATGGGATAGAGAGCCTGCGCGGCAGGCGCAGTTTTTTAAAGGTAACGCTTATCTTTGCCGCATTATGGGCTTTCTGGCACGGCCCGACATTTTTCGTGCGCGACTACTATCAAAACATGCTTTTAAGGACAAATCCCTTATTTGCCCTTAACTTTATCGTCAGTTTTTTCCCCGCGGTGATTATTTTTAACTGGTTATGGTATAATAATCGCGGCAGTATTTTAACCGCGATCCTCTGTCATGGCGTAATTGATTTCCAGGGGATGCTGCAGATGGGGCAGATCGCAAAATGCATAGAAACGATATTATTGATCATTATCGCAATAGTGATCGTTAGTTTGAATAAAAAGATGTTTTTTGGGGAATTCCCGGTGCAAATCGGATATTTCGGGAGGTGAGATATGGGCATGATAATGACTTTTTTGCCGTGGCTGGCCTTCTGGGTGCTATTGAGCTATGGCAAGCTTTTTACCGCCATTATCGTTGCGCTTGCGGCCTCCGTTGCCGCTATCGTGATGGAGAAGATGGCCGGCCGCAGCCCTAAGATATTGCAGATAGGGGCGCTGGCGGTGTTCGTTGTGTTTGCGGTTGCTGCTTTCTTAGTCGCCCCGGCGTGGCTGGGCTATTGGATAAGGTTGATGAGTAACGCCAGCCTCACGCTTATAGTTCTTGTCTCCATACTTATCGGCAAGCCGTTTACGATCCAGTATGCGCGCGAGAGCGTCCCAAAAGAATACTGGGCTTCGGCTGAATTTCTACACGCCAACTATGTGATCACCTGGGCCTGGTTCGCAGCGTTCGTGGCCAACACGGCGGCTTCAGGGCTGAACCATTTCATACCGTCAATAAACGTATTGGTGAACTGGGTGATCGCGATCTGTCCTATCCTTGCTGCCGCGAAGTTCACCGCATGGTATTCTAAAAGAAGAGGTGATAAATGAAGATAACCGCATTTAACGGGAGCCCTAAGGCAGAGCGTGGCAATACTCATGTCATGGTATCGGCACTTGTTAAGGGTATGGCGGAAGCAGGCGCTCTAACGGAAAATATCCTTCTGGCGCATAAAAAAATAGGCCACTGTGTCGGCTGTTTTACCTGCTGGACAAAGACGCCGGGTAAGTGCGTTTTGAGGGACGATATGGAGGAACTCCTCAAGAAGTATATGGCTTCCGATATTGTAATTATGGCCAGCCCTCTCTATGTGGATCACGTGACCGGGATCATGAAGGATTTTATGGACAGGAGCCTGCCTCTGGTATGCCCGCAGTTTGAGATGGGGGATGCTGGCCAGATGCGCCACGTAACCCGCTTTGAAAAATATCCTTCGGTCGTCTGGGTTTCTAACTGCGGATTCCCGGAGAAGGGCCAGTTTGCTGTCTTGCAATCGGCCTGCGAGCGCGGCATCCATAATAACAAGATTGATATCATCGCTCAGATCTACAGGAGCCAGGGCCCGCTGCTTACCGTGGATAACCCCTGGCTTAAACCTGTACTGAACCGTTATAAGGAGCTGTTGCGGCAGGCAGGCAGGGAGATAGTTTTGCAACGCAGGATACCGGATGCTCTGCGGATGGAGTTGGAGAAGCCGCTCATCCCGGAAGAAGAGTATTCAAAACGGGCGAACGAGTCGTGGAGTTCCGATTGACAAGTCCTTGATAAATTCGGGAACGTATCAAAGAAGATATTTACTCGGGGTTAGCATGAAAGGGGCTTAGAGAAATGAATATTTTAAAAGAGAGGTTAAATGTCTGGTTTATACTTTCGGCCTTGCTGGTTACTTTTGTCACAAGCGGCTGCTCAACAATGAAGACGCCTAAATCGGGTTTTCTACAGGATTATTCGGAATTTCAGGTTGACCCCAAAGATAAAAGCCTTCTCTGGTATGAGAAAAAAGGGACTGATTGGAAGCGTTTCAAAAAGCTGATGATTGACCCCGTGGTGGTTTATCTTCATCCGGATGCGCGTAATCGCGCTATCCAGCCGGAAGCGCTTGAAAAATTAACCGGGTATTTTAAAGAAACCGTAGTTAAGGAGCTTGAAGATGAATATCCGGTTGTGGATACCCCCAGCCCGGATGTCTTGAGGATCCGCGCAGCGATTACGGATGTAATCCCGGTTCAACCAGTTATGAATGTTTTGACCACCGCTATCATCGGGTTACCGTTAGATATGGGCGGAGCTGCCATAGAGGCGGAGTTTCTGGATTCCGAAACCGGTGAACGTTTAGGCGGTATTGTAGATATGAAACTGGGCACGCCTTTGGATATCAGCGGTTTTACGTCATTGGGGCATGCCAGGACCGCTTTTCAGCAGTGGGCAAAGGAATTAAAGCAGGCGCTTGCTGAACCATAAGAAAGCGATCAGGTGATCAAGATATGAAGAACATATTTTGGATTTTATTATCAGCAATGCTTCTCTACGGCTGCGCCGCAAAAATGGCTTATTTGAATACGCAAAAGCCGCCTGAAGAGGTCAGAAAGGACAAGGCCGATTGCCAGACACTAGTTGATTCTTCTGACTTTAAAGACGCTGATTTGAAGCAGAGGAAATTCAGCCAGTGCATGAAAGACAAAGGGTATAATGTTGTTTCAGAAGATCAGGCTAAGAAGATCCAGGGATTTGGGGAGCTCTGGATAAAGCCCAAGGCGGATTTCAAGTGTTACGAAGCGGTCTTTATCGATAAAGTGGACTTAAGCCAGTTAAAGGTCGATATGCATCTTCCCAATGCCAAGGCAAATGAAGCAGATATAAACAATCTTGGCGAAGAGATGTTCAAGCGCTTCTCCAAAGCTTTGGGCTTGGTAATTCCGGTTATCCCGGATCAAAAAGATGCTGCAGGGAAAAAGGTCCTTTATGTCAGTTTAAAATTGGATAAGGCCTCCCGGGCTCAAACCGGGGTCAGCGCAGCGCTGCAGGTAGTCGGACATTTTACCCCTCCTTTTACGCCTTTGCCGGACCCTCCGGCAGGCACCTTTTCTTTTGAAATGGTATTCGCTGATTATTCCACTAAGGAGAAATTGATCATTGTTGCGGATGAATGCGAGAAAGATGAAAATGCCTCCCTGGCCGGGCTTGAGAAATATGAGAGATGGAAACACGCCTATAATATCATGGATTATTGGGCAGACCACCTGGCGGCCCTGCTTGCCAAAGAGCGCGGCCAGGAATATAAATCCCGGCTGGGGATTAAATTAATTGATTTCTAAGGTGATAAATAATTTCCGGCATCATAAAGATATATCTTTGGATTGACTAAGTGGGGACTGGGATATACAATAAGTTAGGAGAGGGGAATAAAATGAAAAAGGAGGATGGTTATGGCGAAAATATTGATCGTGGATGATGACGCAAAAGAGCTTGAGCTCTATCAGGATATTTTATTGAGCCAGGGATTTGATATCTTGACTGCCCCTAACGGTGACGATGGCCTGAAACTCGCCATTGAAAATACTCCTGATCTGATACTTCTTGATGTAATGATGCCGAAGAAAGACGGCGGCAAGGTGTCCCAGGACCTGTTGAGAAATGATAAGACCAAAAATATACCGGTAATATATCTCACCAGCATAATCACCGAGGAGGAGGTTAAGGCCCAGCACGGAGTAGTTTCCGGCAGGTTTATTATCTCCAAATCCTCTAACCGGGCGGAGCTTGTTCAAAGAATAAGCGAAGTCCTCTCTAGCGGCGGTAAATAGCCTCGGAGAGCGCGGCAGGAAAGCATGAGAGTACAAACAAAAATAATATTTCTACTTTTTTCGATTGTTATGGTGTTTGCTTCTTCAGTCCTCTTGCAGAGGGCCTTTGAGAAGCAAAGGCTGGTCGCCTTATTCTCTAATGAACAAAAACAGATGCAGCTGGTTTTTGAGAAAATAGTTGAACTTAAGGGCGAAACACTGAATACCCTGGCCTACGATTATACTCATTGGGATGAGATGGCCAATTTTGTGGCCAGCCGGAATAAAATTTGGGCTGCTGAAAATATCAATACCGCCTTAGCCGCTTTCAATACGAATGTAATATGGATATACGGGCTGGATGGTTCACTGATCTACTCCGTAGATGATCTTAAGGGCCGCGGCCTTAAAGATCTGCCTTTCCCTAAGGATGGGATAAACAGGCTTTTTACTAACGGGCCTTTCTGCCACTTCTATATCAATACCCCAAAAGGTATTCTTGAGATCCGCGGCGCCAGTATTCATCCGAGCAAAGATGTGGAGAGGAAGACCCCTGCGCAAGGCTATTTTCTGGCCGGCAGGCTCTGGGATAAGGGCTATATCGATGAAATTGCCAGGCTGTGCGGATCCAACATAACCATAACCCCGCTCTCGGGCAAGAAAGAATTTTTCGTTATCTCAAATCCCCAAAAAGGGACCATTACTTTTACCCGGGTCCTTATGGGGCCGGATGCAAAACCGGAATTTGAAATAACCATCTGGAAGGAATCCCAGCTGATCAAGGATTTTAACCTCGGTTATAAGAACTTCTTCTTTATAATGACGGCCTTCCTGGGGATATTTTTGATCATTTTCATAGCTCTGCTGGCCAGGTGGGTTAAGGTCCCGCTTCAGTTAATTTCCGGGGCTTTAAAGAACGAGAATATTGGATGCGCGGCTGCGCTGCAAAAAGACCGGACCGAATTCGGGGACATCACCCGCGTAATCAGCCGGTTCTTTGAGCAGAAGCGCGAGCTTGAAAATGCGAAACTCCAGGCAGATGCCGCCAATCGCGCAAAATCCGAATTTTTAGCCAATATGTCCCATGAGTTAAGGACCCCGCTTAACGCCATTATTGGTTTTGCCGAGGTGCTGCAAGACCAGTATTTCGGCCAATTAAATGAAAAGCAGCGGAAATACGTGGATAACATTAATACCAGCGGCAGGCATCTTTTAGGCCTGATCAATGATATATTGGACCTCTCTAAAGTAGAAGCCGGGAAGATGGAGCTTGAGCCGGAGAAGCTTTCTTTAAGAAAAGATGTGCTTGATCCTTCCCTCGTCCTGCTCCAGGAGAAGTGCCTCAAGCACAATATACGTTTGTCTTTGGATGTCGCGCCCCAGGCGGATATTGAGATATCAGCCGATCCCAAGAAGCTTAAGCAGATAATGTTCAACCTTTTGAGCAATGCCGTGAAGTTCACGCCGGACGGCGGCGGGGTTGCGGTAAGCGCAAAACGCTCCGCAGAGGATTTTATAGAGATCTCCGTAAAAGATACCGGCATCGGCATTAAACCTGAAGATCTTTCAAAGCTCTTTCAAACCTTCAGCCAGATAGAATCTACCCTTACCAAGACCGTTGAAGGCACAGGCTTAGGCCTTGCCTTGACCAAAAAGCTGGTTGAGCTGCACGGAGGGAAGATCCGGGCAGAGAGTGAATTTGGCAAGGGCTCCAGGTTCATATTTACGATACCCGTTAAATCATAGCGCTATGGCCAAAAAAATACTGATTGTGGATGATAACGAGAATAACCGGTTATTGTTGTCGGATATCCTGCAATACCGCGGTTATGAGATCCTGGAGGCTGATGACGGAGAAAAGGGCATAAGCATGGCGGGTCAGCTCAAACCGGATCTGATCCTTTTAGACATGCAGATGCCGGGGATTGATGGGTTTAGCGCGGCAAAAATGCTTAAAAGCGGCCCCCTGACCAAAGATATAAAGGTGATCGTGGTAACCAGCTTTGCCATGAAAGGGGACAGGGAGAGGATCATTGCCCTAGGCGTAGATGATTATGTCGCAAAGCCGATAGATACCCGGCAATTCCCTGTTTTGGTAGAAAAACATATCGGTCCGGCTTGAGAGGTTATTTACATAATTATTGTGGACAGCGAGGAGTTATTAGATAAACTGGATCGGGCGTATTTAATGGAGGAGGAAATGGCTGGTATGCTCATTGACCTTTGCCGTTCCGGATCTTTGCCCGATGACCTAGCCGAAGAGACGCGTAAGCACATAGGAGGCCTACTTTTGGATATCAAGGCGGATACCTTGCGCCATAAAAAAATAGTATCGGAGATAAGGGAAGGTTTAACCTAAACATGGATCGAAAAACGCTGATAGCAAGATTACGGCAGCTTCAGGCTGTAGATATGAACGCCCTTGCCATATATACGGATTTAGCAGTATTAACTAAAGATGATGCCCAGCGCAAATTATTTGCGGGCATAGCTGGTGATGAGGAGCGTCATGTTGCCTTAGGCAAGCAGATGTTATCGCTGCTTGAGAAATAAAATTGGATAAGAAGAAGCGAGCAGTAGAGTGGAACAAGATTCTCGAGGTCTTCGTTGTCTTTCTGGTAATACCGACTCTTATTTTTTATCTGATAGGCCTGCGCCGGCCGGCTTTCTTAGATTATGCGTATTATCTTTTGGTATGGCTGTTTGTATTCCAGGCCGGATTGTCGTATATATATTCGTTCAGCGCCTTCAGGCGAAGGCAGCTTAGAGAATTGCCAACCGCAAAGCATGCCCCGGTCCCAAAGACCACATTTATCGTCTGCGCGTATCTTCCTAATGAAGCCGAGATTATTGAAAAAACGCTTTTAAATATTTTAGAGCGCCTCCAGCGCCCGGATTCCGGCATCGAGTTGATCCTTGCCTACAATACTCCACATATGGAGGGGATAGAGCCGCATTTGAGGGAGCTTGCGTGTAAATGGTCGGAGCTCATACTGGCAAACGCTTACGGTTCCAGAAGCAAGAGCGAGAATTTAAACTACGCCCTTGAGATCGCCTCCGGAGAGATGATCGTATTGCTGGATGCCGATCATCTGGTGGCTCCTGATTGCCTCCAAGCGGCCTGGCGCTGGCTGGATGATGGCTATAATGTAGTATAGGGCAGGTGCAAGATCCGTAATGGAAGGAGCAGTCCGCTTGCCGCCCTGGTAGAAGTAGAGTTTGAGACTATCTACGGCATCAGCCATTACGCCAAGTCTAATCTTTTTAACTCTACTCTTTTTGGCGGTTCAAACGGTTATTGGCGCGGCTCCCTTATCAAGAAATTAAAGTTTGATGCCGGCAAGCTCACCGAAGACATCGACACTACCCTGCGGGCTATACTGCAGGGAAACCGTATTGTCCACGACCGGGACATCGTCTCTAGGGAGTTGTCCCCTGAAACGCTGGCAGGGCTCTGGTTCCAGAGGAAACGCTGGGCACAGGGATGGTTCCAGTGTTCGCTGAAATACCAGATGCCCATTTTAAGGAGCAAATTTCTTAATATCCCCCAGAAGTTCATGTGGACTACGCTCTTGATGTGGCATGTGATTTACGATATCTTGAGCCATTTCCTTTTTCCCGTAATATTCGCGTTCTGGATGACAAGGGGGAAAATCGAGCTGCCGATGAACAGCTTTATCTGGTTCGCCGTATTCTTCGTAACGTTAAGCGGGCCTTTTGAAACCCTGGTTGCGTATAAAAACGCAGCTTCTCCGAGAGCTCCCGCCTGGCAGTATCTTTACTACGCATTTTTTGTTTTCTGGTATACATTATTCAAAAACACGGTAGAGGTAGCCGGCATAAAGGATGAACTTTTTGGTAAGCGGGAATGGGTAGTTTCGCAGAGGGGTAAATGAGGAATCGAAGCGCACAATTTAGCTTCGTATTCTTTATCAGCCTGTGTTCAGTAGCCAGGGTTTTTGCCGGAGATGATTTTAATAGAGAATTAAGCAGGGCGCGCAGCCTCGTGGATCAAAAGTCGTATAGCGAGGCACTTGAGATATATGCGAAGATCAGGGAAGGATTAAGCAAGGATCCGGGTTTGATGATTGAATGGGCGCGCGCTTTTACGTATACGGATAGACATGGAGAGGCGATAAGGCTTTTTGAAGAGGTGCGTTCAGCCAATCCGGAGCGTTCTCCCGAGATAGCCAGGGAGCTAGCTGACCAGTATAAGTGGAGCGGCCAGATATCCAAGGGGATAAAAGTATATAAAGAAGCCCTGGCGTTAAAAGGGGAAGACCTGCGGGTATTCCTGGGGCTGGCTGAAGCGCTTTTCTGGAATGACCAGAGAAAGGAGGCCCTGCAAATATATGACGCGGCCCTTAAGCGCTGGCCGGATAATACGGATGCGCTTCTAGGGAAAGCTAATGTCTTAAGTTTCCAGGACAGGCTTGAGGAGTCGTACGCGCTGTATCAAAAGGTTCTCGATAAGGATCCCGGTAACCTTAACGCGTTGAATTCCCAGGCCAGGATTTTAGTGTGGCAGGGGTATCATCGTAAAGGTATCAAGCGGTATGAGCAGGTATTGAAGCGTTATCCCAAGAATCCGGATGCGATAGAAGGTATAGTTTTTGCTTTACATTGGCTTGGAGATGACCGGCGCGCGGTTGACAGGATAAAAGAGCTTTTTGAATTTGAGCCCGGCCGCAAAGAGGCGCAGGAATTATACTTTCAGATCAAGAACTCCCAACATCCGTTTGTCAGGCCGTACAGCCGCTTCACTAATGATTCTACGCCGCAGACGGTTGTTACCGGAGGTCTGCGTTCGGGGCTGCATTTGAATTATTCCACATCTATTGAAGGGATATATGAACATCAGGTTTTACGTAAAAAAGGTTCTCTTGTACCGGCATTGTCCGTAAACCGCCAGGGAGTGGGCATAAGCAAGAATTTCGGGAATACCTATGAATTCAACGCTTTTTTGTACGAAGCGCAGTTTAACAAGGTTGATTTTAACCCGTTTACCACCAATACCTGGTTTACTTATAAGCCTGATGACTGCTGGCGCTTTGACCTTGCTTATGATCGGGAGACTTTTGAGGACAATGACGCGCTCCTGAATAAGGTTATTACCAACAGCCCGTCACTCTCCGTGGATTTCAGGCCGAACCGCTTCTGGTTTTTTAATGTAAAATATAAACGCAGTTATTTTACCGACGATAACCGGCAGGATCAGGTCTTTAGCACGATTGAGTACCGTCTTTCGCACAAGCCTTATATAAAGCTGTATTATAACTATTATTATTCTGATTGGGGGGAACCGGAGTTAAACCACGGTTACTTTAATCCCCGTTCGCTTCGCTCTCATTCGTTGGGGGCATACACTGGTTTGGATATTACCAGTAAATTATTCATTGAAGCCAAGGCTTCCGGCGGATATGAATTCCAGCGCAAGCCGGATATATCCCACAAAAAATCAGACCATCCTACCTGTTATGCCGCCGCCAGCCTTAACTATCGCCTCACGAACAACTGGCTTCTCTCGGCATCCGGGGATTTCTTTACTACCTGGCCGGACCATGGACAGCGTTCTTATCAGAAGAGGGGCGCTTACTTAAGCCTTACCTATAATTTCGGGGCCAGTCCTGTCGGCTTGCGCGACGCAACCAGACCGTATCGCGCGACCGGAGGGTAAGGGGTTCTATTTATGGGTAGGGACATCTAAAGCCGGCAATCTTAAAAAAAGGTGCAATTCAAAAGAAATTTTGATACAATAATTATCAGGACGAAACTCTAGGAGAAATAGCCTTGTTGTTTTGCTCGCTTCGTTAAAGCCAGGCTGAACAAAAGGAGGGAAAGATGCTTATGTTCATCAGGTTTGTCGGGCTGTACATGGTGGCAATGGGTACACTCATCTTGTTTATGCCGAAGTGCTTTGGGAAGATCGCGGATTTTTTCATGAAAGGCAAAAGGATATACCTGGCCGGATCCTTACGCCTGGTGTTGGGGTTAATTTTTGTGGTTACCGCCTGGCAAAGCAGGCAGATAGCGGTTATTTATTGGTTGGGCGTATTGACTATTATCGGAGGCGCCCTGCTCTTAGTCTTTAGTAAGGATACGATCAATGGCATGGTCAGCTGGCTGGATAACCGGCAGGCTGGATTTATCCGTCTTTGGGGTATTGCGGCAGCGGCCATCGGCGCCCTTATCATATATTCGGCGTAAGAGGGTTTACTACTTTTGCGCTCCGGTCAATAGTGCCGGCTCTAAATAGAGCCGGCGCTATTTCTTTCAAGTAGAATAAAGTCAGAAAAAAAGAGAATTTACCGCTTTACCAAAATTATGCGATGGACTATTCTATTATTAACGGCTTATTGAACGCTACTGCATTTGCGAGAACTATTAATAAATAGAAAAGGTCAAAAAAGAGAAAGGAGCGGTAGAATGGTGGATATCAAAGATTTGTTCCAAAGCGCGGATTGGAAGACGGAGAAACATGTCCCGGTGATAGAAGCGCCCGATACCGTAAACAAGGGGGAGTTTTTCAGGATCACGGTAAGCGTAGGCAAGGAGATCGCCCATCCCAATAAAACCGAGCACCACATCCGCTGGATATCGGTGCTTTTCCATCCGGCAGGAGAGAAATTCCCTTATCAGATCGCTAAGGCCGAATTTACCGCTCATGGCGAATCGGTCAACGGCCCGGACACAAGCACGGTATATACGCATCCGGAAGCAGTATTGAATTTCAAGACCGATAAACCCGGGATGATCTACGCCTCCAGCTATTGTAACATCCACGGGTTATGGCAGGGCTCCAAGGAGATAAGGATCAAGTAGCCGTATCAGGGCTTGGCATGTTTTAAGGAGGCGCGGATATCGTACGCATAATTTCCCATAGCGATGAGGCATTTAATAACCGGCAGGAGGCAGGCCAGTTGCTCGCCGATGAATTGAAGTATCTTTCCGGTAAAGATACCGTGGTATTGGGAATACCGCGCGGAGGGGTTATCGTGGCGGCGGAGGTTGGCCGCGTTTTGAAAGCCGGACTGGATATTATGCTCTCACGTAAATTAGGCGCGCCCTATAACCCGGAGCTGGCGATCGGGGCTATTGCCGAAGACGGCAGGGTCTTTCTTAATGAAGCCCTTGCTTCGCAGGTAGGCGCGGATAAGAATTACATAGAAGCGGAGAAGGCGCGGCAATGGCTTGAGATCAAAGATCGTATCAAACGTTTCAGAAAGGTCAAACAGAAAATCCCTTTAAAGGGAAAAACAGTTATTGTTACGGATGACGGGGTGGCAACCGGCCTAACGATGCAGGCAGCGCTTATAGCTTTGCGTCAGGAAAGACCGGGAAAGCTTATCGCAGCGGTCCCGGTTGGCTCCGGAGAGGCTGTTGAGTTATTGGCTGATTACGCAGATGAGGTGATAGTATTGAAGGTCCCGGATTATCTGGGAGCTATCGGTCAATTCTACCTTGATTTTAGCCAGGCCTCCGATCAAGAAGTATTGGGAATATTAAGGGATGGATAAGAAAAGATTAGCCCTTATTCACATAGTAAAGAAGGAGCTTGGCTTAAGCGACGCCAGGTACAGGGCTATATTGCAGAAGGCTTCCGGGGTCACCAGCGCCAAAGACCTGGATGAGGAAAAATTCAAGGCGCTGATGAATTATTTCGTGCGCAGTTCGCATTGCCGGCTCAACGCCCAAGGGCTGACCATCAAGCAGAAATTATTCATTAAATATCTTGCGCAGCAATTGCATTGGGAACAGGGCCATCTGAATAATTTTATCCATAAATATTACGGTAAGACCGGTATCGACACCTTGACCAGGAAGGAAGCAATTAAGGTGATAGAATCGCTGAAGCATATCAGGCAGCATGCAGAAGGAATCAAAGTATTCGGGGAGGCTTGAAAGGAATAGAGAATGCAAGGCGTTGTCAAGGTAGAGAATAAAATAAATTTCATCAAGAAGGTTTCATCCTTTACCGTTTTAGGCGATCCGGGGTGCGACGGCCTGGGGGTAGAGATAATGACCACCTTTGCCAAAGCGATGAACTGCGCGTATTCCGAATTCAAGATCATTTTGGGGGACCTTGTGCCTTTTGGCCTTGAGGAGTTCTACGGGCACATCTACGGCATTATCAACAATGTCTCCGGGAATCCCGTCTACACATTATGCGGCAACCATGATACCGACTACTACGTGGAATATTTCGGGTTGAAGAACTATATCCTGGTAAACGAGGATCTATTGATCGTTGTTCTGGATAACTCTAAGCGGATATTCGAGGCAGATACCCTTAAATTCCTTGAGGAGTCCCTCAAGGGCTACATTCGCCGTAATACCTTAATATTATTCCATATACCCGTGCCTAACAGCTTTTCTCCTAACAGCATGAAGATCGAAGAGTGGCAGAAGCTTAAATCCGTTATGGAGCCGTATAAAGAAAATATCAGATATCTTTTGTCGGGGCATGTCCACTCTTATTTTGAGGAGGATGTTGACGGTTATAAAGTTATCGTATCCGCCGGCGGCGGGGCAAGATTAGAGTTTTTCGGCCGGCTTCCGGATAAAAAGAGTTCATTCCATCACGTATTAAGGTTTTATTTTGATAAAGATTCCCGTCTCAGGTATCAATATGTATCCCTGGCCGATAAATCTTATGACCGCGAGATCAAGGACAAGAGGATCCGGGAATATCTTAACGAGGCCTTTGAGAGCGAATCAAAAGCCCATATCCGTTATCAATTTTACGCCGATGATGCCCACGAAAAGGGGTTTACCGGCATAGAAAAACTTTTCCGGGCTTTATCAAAATCAGCATTTTATCACGCCAAGAATTATTTCAGCGTTTTAAACAAGCTGCAGGGCATAGGATATAATCTTAAAGAGAGCCAGGAGATTGAGGAGGCGGATACAAAACGGCTTAACTCTAAATATTTGCCCTATTCCATCAAAGCCAGGTTGCCCCTTAATCAGTACGCGTTCGGTGAAGCATATGGAGCCAGAAATAATTATTCCGGCCTCTTGCCGGATGCGATCAAGGCCTATGAGGCGGGAGAGGATATCGGGGTTGCTTCTTATTATGTATGTACATCCTGCGGTAATACCGGCCGCCTGGATAATGAATTGGAGCATTGCCCGATATGCGGAGCGCCCTTGGATAAAATAATTAAGATGTAGTATAATAATGTCCCGGGATGCGGGATAATAAGGGAGGTGCATATGTGTCAAAGCTGCGGATGTACACCTTGCGAGAAATGCGGCAAGCCCATTGAAAACGGGGTTTGCAGCGGATGCAAAAAGAAATCAAGCGAATGCGCTTGTAAAAAGTAGCCCTTGATTTCTTGAAGCAGATTGGACTCAACGGGAACCGGGCGCCTTAACCGGCCCCGTTTCCTGGTGAGGCCTCAAAGAAAGGATAAAAAATGGCGGTCAAATGCTTGGGAGAAAAATATCGCTGTTCGGTTTGCGGTAATGAGGTCACCGTGACAAAGGTAGGCGGAGGGGAGCTGGTCTGCTGCAATAAACCGATGGAAAAGATAGAGGGATAAAGCGGGATAGCAATAATTTATAAACTAAAATAGGAGGGAAAGATGTTCAGGAGAGATCTCGGGTTAATTCTACTGGTTGCGCTGGCTCTGGTTTCAGCAGGGTGTGAAAGCATGGGGCCTAAGACAAAGACCGGGGCGGTTGCCGGAGGACTGGTTGGAGCCACTGCCGGAGGGATAATCGGGTATCAGAGCGGAAGTCCCGTTGCGGGCGCTGCCATAGGGGCTGCGGTGGGGGCGCTTGGCGGAGGCTTGATCGGAAGCGCTATGGATGATTCCGACAGAAAGGCCCTGGCGGTGAATCCTAACCATCTCACTGTAATGAAAATCGCCGAGATGGGAAAGCAGGGGGTGCCTGATTCGGTGATCATAAGCGAGATCCAGAGGACGCATTCAGTGTATCAGCTTAATTCCGAGATCATCAGCTATTTGCAGCAGAATAAGGTCAGCAACAAGGTGATCGATTATATGCTTCAGACAAGCAAATAAGGTTTGCCTGTTTTGAGGCGGGGAGGGTGAAATGAAATTACCGAGAATGAATTTGATAATGGGTGTGGTTTTTGTCCTGGTAATGCTTTTGGCGCAAGGCGCGGCCTATGCCAACGGCGGAGGCAGACATGGCTCCGGCGACGGCGGAGGCCGCCACAGCCGGCACGATTATTACAGATACCCGCGCTATTACCCTAAAAGTTATTACTATTACAAAAAGGTATATTTTTATCCGAGCAAAAGATATTACTACTACTACGATGTGTATCCGGCTAAGGTAAACTATTACGGGACCGAGAAAAGCTACGGCGCCGTTAATCCCAATTATCTGCCGATCGTCAGTATTGCCAATATGGCTTCTCAGGGCCTGCCTGATTCCGTGGTCATCTCCGAAATAGAGAGGACCGGGTCAAAGTATAAACTCGATACCGATACCATAAATTACCTGAAGCAGAACGACGTAAGCGACGTGGTGATCGATTATATGCTAAAAACTTATTAAGAAGGAATCAGGGACGCCCTGAAATATAACTTGATTTGGCGGATATTTTTTAGTATAATTGATTTATTAGAATAAATTAGGGGAGGCCGTAGCGCGGCCTGAGAGTTCTGTGTTGCGAGCAGATTACCCTTGTACCTGATCTGGGTAATGCCAGCGTAGGTAAGAGATAAGCAATCGACCCTTATGCAAACGGCATGAGGGTTTTTCTTTATGCGGAAAGGAGAAAGACACATGAAATTAGATGAGATCAAGATCTCTAAGGCGATCATTGAAGCTTACAACGATAAGCTGATCGACGCCCTGGATGTTGATGTGGCGATCGTCGGCGCAGGGCCGGCCGGCATGGTTTGCGGCTATTACCTGGCTAAGGCAGGGAAAAAAGTAGTGCTCTTCGAAAGAAAACTATCCGTCGGCGGCGGGATGTGGGGCGGCGGCATCATGTTCAATGAGATCGTGGTGCAGGATAAAGCCAAAAGGCTTCTTGATGAGTTTGGCATTAAAAGCAGGTGCTATGAGAAAGGTTATTATTTGGCCGATTCCATAGAGTCGGTCTCAACCATTTGCTCTAAGGCGGTGAAGGCGGGATTGAAGATATTCAATCTTATAAGTGCCGAAGATGTGATGGTGCGCAATAAACGGGTGGTCGGCCTGGTATTGAACTGGAGTGCGGTTGAGATCGCCAAGCTCCATGTTGACCCGGTGACTATGCGCGCTAAATTTGTTGTGGATGCCACGGGGCATCCGGCAGAGGTAGCTCGCATAGTTGAAAGGAAGTCCGGCATCCGGCTCAACACAAAGACCGGTAAAACCATGGGAGAGCAATCCATGTGGGCGGATGTGGGCGAGGACACCATCGTGAAGAATTCAAAAGAAGTCTGCCTCGGTTTGTATGCCTGCGGTATGTGTGCCAACGCCGTATTCGGAGGGCCGCGCATGGGCCCGGTATTCGGAGGGATGCTCTTAGCCGGAGAAAAAGTCGCCAAAGACCTGCTCAAAAAGCTGTAAAGTTATATTTTTATTGATTTAATCCCGTGGACAGGATATAATTATTTCATGTCACGGAGATAAACCAAAATTTCTGCAACTTGACTTGCGGGGAATTTGGTTTTTTATTTTTTAAGGGGATATGGATAATAATCCGCAGCCCGCAGAAAATCAATTAAGCAAGGTGCTTGCCAGCATCCAGGAGGGGGTTACCTTCAGCGACGCAGAAGGCCATTTCTACGTTTATAATTCGGCGATGGAGGAGATTACCGGCTATTCCATGGAGGAGGCCAACGCCTCCCCGGATTTTATCAGCCTCCTGTATCCCGATCCTAAAGACCGCAAAGCCGCGTTAAAAGGGATTGACGAGCTTATAAAGAATAAGGCCAACCGCGAGATTGAAACAGCTATCGCCACAAAAAGCGGCAAGATGAAGAACGTCCTCGTGTCCTCCTCCCTGATCGATTACGCGGGTCGTAATTTATTCTTAAGCGTTTACCGCGATAACACCAAATACAGGATGATCGAGAGCCGGCTGATGGATAATGAATGGAAGCTGCGCGCTATATTCGACGAAACCTACCAGTTCATCGGCCTGATGACCACCGACGGCACGCTGATCGAGGCCAACAGGTCGGCATTGGAATTCAGCGGTATCCAGGCATCCAGTGTTTTGGGTAAGCCCTTCTGGGAGACACCCTGGTGGAGGCATTCCGCGCAGCTGCAGGAGAAGGTCCGCGGGGCAATAAAGATTGCGGCAAAGGGCGAATTTGTCCGTTTTGAGGCAACTCACCTTGACAAGGATGGGGAGCTGCATTATGTGGATTTTTCGCTTAAGCCGGTCAAGAACGCCGCCGGCGAAGTTGTTTATATGATCCCGGAAGGCCGGGATATTACCGAGCGCAAACAGATGGAGAAAAACCTGCAAAATGCTTATGTCAAGCTTAAGGAAACCCAGGCGCAGCTTATTCAGGCGGAGAAGATGGAGGCTATCGGCAGGCTGGCCAGCGGGGTAGCGCATGAAGTGAGGAATCCACTGGAAATACTCTTGCAGGGGGTCAATTATTTGGAAGAGAAGATCCCCCGGGAAGAGAAGAAAATGTTCGAGATCGTCCAAATGATGAAGAAGAGCATCAAGAGGGCAGACAATATCGTGCGCTCAGTGTTGGAGTTCTCCAGGTCGGGAGAGTTAAGTTTGGGATCCGAAGATATAAACAGCGTATTAGAAAGCTCTCTGGAGCTGGTGCGCTATAAAGTAAATACCTCGCAGATAGAGATAATCAGGGAATTATCTCCGGGACTGCCTGCAATCTTGATCGACAAGAATAAAATAGAGCAGGTGTTCGTAAACCTGCTTTTGAATGCAATTGAGAGTATGCCTACCGGCGGGAGGCTTACTTTACGCTCATACAGGGCCCGTTTAAAATGGCCAAGGTATGCTGCCGGCAGGAAGCTGGCGGATTATCTTGGTTTTAAGCATGACGCGGTGGTAATAGAGATAGAGGATACCGGCTGCGGTATACCGGAAGGCAACAGGAGAAAGCTATTTGAGCCGTTCTTTACAACTAAAATGCCGAAGGAGGGAACGGGCCTAGGCCTTTCGGTGAGCAAGAATATAATCGAGCTGCATAAAGGGATCATAGACATAGAGAGCAGCTTAGGCAAGGGTACTAAAGCCAGGGTTTTCTTAAGGAAAGAGTAGGGAGGTTATCATGGCAAAGAAAAGAGTGATGGTGATCGATGATGAGCCGGATTTTATAAGTATAGTAAAAACCAACCTGGAGGAGACGGGTAATTACGAGGTGAAGACACTCTTGAGCGCCAAGGGGTTAATATCTGAGGTATATTCATTTGAGCCCGATGTAATACTGCTTGATATGCTTATGCCGGCAGTAGGAGGGGTAGAGGCCTGCGCAATGCTTAATAGCGATCCCGTCGGGAAAAATATCCCTATTATAATAGTCTCAGCCCTCTTCAAGGACCAGGATAAATACAGCGCATATAAGGAAGGGATCAATGATTATCTGGTCAAGCCCGTGGGGAAGAATGACCTTATCGCCGCGATTGAAAAAGCCATTGGACATCAGCATTAACCGTAAGTTTTCCCAAAAATTGGAGGCAGCATGGGTTTATTATCACTTTTGTTCAGCAATCCGGCGGCATTCGCCATATTGGCAGTAACGCTTTTATATTCGGTGATCCTGCATGAGATCGCGCATGGCTGGGTAGCCCGGCTTTTCGGGGATGATACTGCCTGGCGGTATGGCAGGTTGACCCTTAATCCGGTTTCGCATCTTGACCCGATAGGGACGCTTATGCTATTTTTGGTGGGATTCGGCTGGGCCAAGCCGGTGCCGGTGGATTACTATAGATTAAAAAGCAGCCGTTTCGGGTTCTTCAGCGTCGCCCTGGCAGGATGCGCCACGAATATATTCATCGCCACGATCGCCCTGGTTTTCCTGCAGTTCGGGGCGGTCAATGAAAATTCCGTGCTTGCCACGATCCTGCCGGTGGTAATAAGGATAAATATCATCCTGGGGGCTTTTAACCTGATCCCCATACCTCCATTGGACGGCTCAAAGATCCTGATGAGCTTTCTTCCGCTTAACGCCCAGGAGAAATTAGCCAGGCTTGAGCCCTACGGGTTCTTCATATTGATATTCTTGCTTTTTAGCGGGCTTTTGAACCCGGTGATAATTTTTATGCAGAGCTTGATCTATGGCTTTATCGGCCTGCTGTTCCACCTCTTCAAATAAAATGCCAAGGGCTAAAATAATTTGCACTTTGGGTCCTGCCTCGGATGGATATGGAATTTTCACAAGTCCACTCAAATCATAGAAAAAAGTCAGAAAAAAGGGGAATCAGCTCTTGATATTCCGCGGCAAAAGTAGTAGAATCAAAAACAAAGGAGGTGCAAATGGCTAAGCATACGAAAGGTCAGAAGCTACTTTGTGTCCCTTGCGGCAGAAGAGTCGTTATTGACGCCTGCGGGGCATCGGAGACAACCATATGGTGCTGCGGAAGGCCGATGCAGAAGAAGGCAAAGGCGAAAGTAAAGAAAGTGAAGAAAACCCATAAGAAAAGATAAACCCGGATAGGCAAAGCAATCATAACAAAGGAGGAATTTATGAGCTGCGGAAAATGCGGGCCGATGAAACCGAAGAAAAAAGCAAAGAAGAAAAAGAAATAAGTTTTTAAGGGGCAGGTGAGGGGTCATTCATCTGCCCCTTTTATTTGTAAAATCATATGAATGATTATTCCATCCTTATCGGCGGCAAAGCCGGTTTTGGCATAGACAAATCCGGCGCGGTTATAGGCGGGCTTTTGAACAGGCAGGCCTTGCGCGTCTATATTTACCGCGACTATCCCTCTATTATCAGGGGAGGGCATACCTTCTCCATTATCCGCGCCTCAAAAGAAAGAATAGCTACCCATAGGAACAAAGTAGATTTTATCCTCGCCTTGAACCAGGATACATTTAATTTGCATAAAGACAAGCTAAAGGAAGATTCCGTCATCATTTATGATTCTGATTCCGTTAAATTAGAGGGCTTAAGCGATAAGGCCCGGCCTATGGCTATCCCTATAGCCAAGATCATCAAAGAGGAGGGTGCCTCCGAGATAATGCGTAACTCCTGTATCATCGGCGCATTTGTTAAAGCGGCAGGGATAAAATGGGAGTTCTTGGACAATATATTCAGGAAAGAATTTACCAAAGAGACCGACCTGAATTTAAAGATCGCCCGGCGCGGTTATGATGAAGCAAAGGAATTACTGAAGATAGAACCGGTATCGCAGGGGATCCTTCCTTTAGTTTCCGGCAACCAGGCTGTGGGCCTTGGGCTGGTTAAGGCCGGGCTCAACACATATATCTCCTATCCGATGACCCCTACTTCGCCTATCCTGCATTTTCTGGCGGAAATAGCGGGTGATTTCGGATTAAAGGTCATTCACCCGGAAAGCGAGATCGGGGTGATCCTGATGAGCCTGGGATTCTCTTATATGGGAAAGAAGGCAGCTATGGGGACTTCCGGCGGCGGGTTTTGCCTGATGGCCGAAGGGTTAAGTTTTGCCGGGATGGCAGAATTGCCGATCGTCATCGTCATGGGCCAGAGGCCGGGGCCTTCCACAGGCCTGCCTACATATTCGGCCCAAACAGAGCTGCATTTTGTTTTAAACGCCGGACAGGGGGAATTTCCGCGTTTTATCGTTGCCCCGGGTGATACGGAGGAGGCATATTTCTGGTCAGCACAGGCCTTGAACTTAAGCTGGAAATACCAGATCCCCTCGATTATACTTACGGATAAGAATTTAGGTGAAGGTGTTTTTAACTTTGATATCGATTCTATTCCGGATATAAAAGAAGAGGCACCTTTATTATGGGATAGAAAATCCCCTTATAAAAGATACCTGAATACGGAGAGCGGGGTTTCTCCTTTGGCTTTCGTTCCGGAAAAAGACACGGTCATAAAGGTAAATAGTTATGAGCATGATGAATCGGGCATAACTACCGAAGAGCCTGGACTCTCCGTTTCAATGGCGGAAAAACGCCTGCGCAAGGAAAAATATCTGCAGGAGGAGCTGGAGAAATTAAATAGCGTAAAAACTTACGGGAATAAGGATTCAGGATCAGCATTGCTTTGTTGGGGTTCTAACAAGGGTGTTTGTGTTGAGGCAGCGGAGAATCTGGGCTTAAAGGTGATCCAGCCCTTGGTGCTCTGGCCATTCCCGGTGAAGCAATTTCAGGAGGCGCTCAAGGGGGTTAAGAAACTTATCTGTGTTGAGAATAATGCCACAGGCCAGTTAAGCCGTCTGCTAAAAATATCCGGCTTTAATGTGGATGAACAGGTCCTTAAATATGACGGCCGGCCTTTTTCTGTGGATGAG
>Ga0172375_10002988_pt1 | contig 25987 bp, 21 predicted proteins | sample LakKiv1m_FD_114537 | JGI IMG/M metagenome (GOLD analysis project Ga0172375, IMG submission 114537) | Freshwater microbial communities from Kabuno Bay, South-Kivu, Congo - kab_092012_11.1m | ecosystem: Environmental > Aquatic > Freshwater > Lake | place: Democratic Republic of the Congo...
GACCGCGCGAGGCGATGTCGGTTGCCACCAGTACGCGGGATTCGCCGCGTTTGAACGCATCCAGAGCGTGCTGACGGTTGCTCTGCGACTTGTTACCGTGAATGGCGTCAGCAGTAATAGAAGCGCGATTGAGCGTGCGCACAATTTTATCTGCACCATATTTGGTGCGCGAGAAGACCAGAGCGCGTTTGATGTTGTTTTGTGCCAGCAGATGAATGAGCAGACCCATTTTTTCTTCTCTGCCGACGTAGTAAATCGTCTGAGCAATACTGTCTACGGTAGTTGCCGGAGGCGTAATCGATACCGTTACGGGATCGTTCAGCAGCCAGCCGGCCAGTTCCCGGATGCTCTGCGGCAGGGTTGCCGAGAACAGCAGAGACTGACGTTCCTTAGGCAGCGCAGCAACAACGCGCTTAATGTCGGTAATAAAGCCCATATCCAGCATGCGGTCGGCTTCGTCCAGCACTAAATGCTTAACGGATCCGAGATCGACATAGCCCTGATTCATCAGGTCCAGCAGTCTGCCCGGAGTGGCGACCAGAATATCGACGCCTGCCCGCAAAGCCTGAGTCTGCGGATTCTGACCGACGCCGCCGAATACTACGGTCTGACGCAGTCCGGTACCGCCGCAGAATGAAGCGAAGCTTTCGCCGATCTGCATAGCCAGTTCTCGTGTGGGAGCCAGCGCCAGTACGCGTATTTTGCGCCTGCCTTTAACCGACTGCCCACGGCCAAGCATCTGTAATATGGGGAGAGCAAAGGCCGCAGTTTTACCTGTTCCGGTCTGGGCGCAACCCAGAATATCACGGCCTTCAAGAACGACAGGGATGGCCTTCTCCTGAATTGGAGTAGGAACGGAATAACCCTGTCTGCGGATAGACTCAAGGAGCGTCTCCGCGACGATCAAATCACTGAAATTCATATATACCTTTTTTTAAATCATGTCCCCGGTCCGTCCGAGGCTGACGGCAAACGCAGCCTGCATCGAGTAAAATCCGGGGAGCTTTATCTGAATCCCAGAGGCGTGACGTACACGCGGAATCGTTGGAGGGTCGCTTGCGACATTCAGCTTATACGCTTAATGCAATCTATTGTCAACCAATAAAATTATGGACAACTTTAAGGCGCAATATCGGAAAGCTTAAATTGTCTCTGAAAATATTCTTTACCAGGTCTCCTGCAGCTATTGTTTTTCCCAGGCCTGGTTGTCTGTTTTCTTCAGAACGCGCACGTCGGGTCTCTTATCTCTTATTGCTTTTTTTATACGCAGCGCCACCATATTTTCGCTGAGCATTTTACTGATAAGAGTGGTGCCATGCCGGATAGGATCTTTTACTCCGGCTGCGTTAAGATGCTGCACATATTCTATGGGATTATCCTGCATGAGAATACGAACCACGTATTGCGTATCAAATTTATTTCTACATTTCGCTATTGCATCAGCCAGCATTTGAATATTTATCAATATAAGCTCCTGCCTTTAATTCCGGTGATATTGTTATAAACGAAAATCAATTAACATACGGAGTGAAAGTCGGCTTTTTCATCCAGCCAGTTCAGCCAGAATTTCGTCGGTGGAGACAACACGCGCACAGACCGAACCCAGCGCAGCCATGAACGAGACATGCACGTCCTGAGCCGAGACCTCGCGTTCTCCCAGCTTCAAGGCTCTGGCGGCACAGGCGTCATGAGCCACTATGCTCTCGTAGCCCATATCAAAGGCGGCCCGTACTGTGGCGTCAACGCACATGTTGCTCATCATGCCGACAATAATTAAACGTTTTATATCGCGTCCGCGCAGAAAAGACGGAAGCGAAGTCTCGCGGAAGGAGTTGGGGTAATGCTTCAGAATAACCGGCTCACCTGCCGCAGGTGCGACGGCGGCATTTATCTGCATACCTTCGGTTCCGGGCAGAAAGAATGCAGCACTCTTGCGAGTGGAAATGTGCTGTATATGGCAGATCGGCAGACCAGAACTTCTTGCAGCTTCAAGCAGGCGGGCGGCATTGGCGGCGGCTTCTGGTGCGCCGTCAAGCGTCATACGGCCTTTAGGGAAATAATCGTTCTGTATGTCGATAAGAATTAACGCTGTGTTCATAAGGATCTCTTCCACTGGAAAATTTTCTGCAATCAAAGCATTCAATGTCTACAACGCGACACAAAATACCGCGGCAGTAAATCTGTGTCAACTATGGAAAATTGGCAGACGGGCGCATTATTGCACCCGTTGCCTTTTTCCTTTTTTCCTTTCTTCAGTTTCTGGTTATTTCTTTTTCCTTCCAATTACCATCGCCTGTGACGGGGAGACTCCCAGAGCAGCCAGCATCTTTTCTATGCCGCGTGTAAGCTCGAAGGGAACAGGCGAAAGCATGAAATGGCGTACACCCTCAAGCCATGACCCGTGCGCCCAGTTGTGGCGCGCCGGATGATCCAGCCATTTAAGCGGTCCGCTGCATATGTGATAATTCGATTCCGCGTGAATAATTTCCAGACCGGCAAACGACATGGCCAGCGCCAGCGATTCAGCAGTGTATGTGCGGATGTGCTTGGGATCGAAGCCTTCGGACTCAATGGGTACGAAGTTTATCATTATTCCACCCGGTACAAGCGCCTCACATAAGCGATCTAAAAAGGCGTTTTCGTCTGGAACGTGTTCGAGCACATGCGAAGTAATCACTACATCTACTTTATTGGCCGGCAGCGGAGTCTCTCCGCTGTGTGGAATCACCTCGAAACTACTATAAGGGTACTTCTTAATCCCTGGTTCGTTTTTAATGGCTTCCACAGCTTCAGCGGAGAGTTCCGCGCCGTATAGTGAGCATGTTTCGGGAAAAGAAAGCAGCAGGTCGCCGGTACCGAAGCCGACATCGAAAATGCGTTTGCCGTTCGGATCGAAATCAATCTCTTTAAAAACAGCTTTCAGTCTCCGCCTTCTGTAACGGCAATCATCTCTGAAAAACCAGCGCCACCTGTTGACGTTATAGAATGAACCAGAATATATCCGCCGCTGTCCTTCCAGTATTTCGTTTGCACTCAGCATAGCGATTTTTCCTCCTGCCCTGAAAATGGAATAACTCCCGTTTTTCTGCTATTGCCGTCAAATCCTGATGAATTACTGACTGCCGACGTATAGAGCAGCAAGTGTGCCATTTTGTAATTAGCTGATATTACTTGAACAATTAATCGGCAAGGGTAATTCCCACTATAGGCGACGGCTCCGGCCGTCAAATATGACGGCTTTAAACAAGCTGGATTGCCGTCAAAGAGGCAGACGCAGGAATACAGCGCTCAGTAAAAGTGTTAATTATTTAAAAAGGCTGAGAATTTCTGCCTGTTCTGATTCGGGCGGACAGAGAAAGTTTATTGTGAAAATCCGTCAAATATGGTAGAAGAGCCACAGATTTGCACAGAACTTAAATTAACAGGGATTTGTAATGCCTATAGATATTAACGACTTCTACCGGGAGGCCGGCACCAGAATAAGCAGCAGTCTGGATCTGGATGAGGCCCTTTCCCGTTTGTTCGAATACTTGAGCACCATTTTTCCGCTGGACGCCATAAACCTCACTTACAGGGAACCGGACGGCAATCTCTATTCCGTCAGTGAGGCCGGTAAAATGCAGGCGGATATCGAACGCGACGCGCATCAGCCCATGCTCATCATCGATCCCCGCATGATGGAGCAATTTGTAGAATATTTCCGCGCTCAGAACATGGTTGTCGATGACGTGTTGATATTCAACCAGCCAGTTCCCTCAATGATAAACAATCTGATAATGCAGCAGTATCCAACCATTACGCAGATACCATCCTCGCTGATTTTATTCCTTAATATAGGAGATGACGAAGTCGGCCTGTTCTCACTGGTAAAATACGGCAACAATATTTTCAATCGCGAGCAGGCCAGTCTGCTGCAGCAGATAAAACATCCCGTGGCCATAGCCATGAGTAACGCCCGGCGCTATCGCCAGCTTAAGCGTCTGAAGGAAAATCTGGTCGAAGACAACCGCGCTCTGCAGGAGGAACTGGTCGATATTTCGGGCGGGCGCGTGATCGGCGGAGACAAGGGGCTGCGTAATATAATGGAAATGGTGCAGCAGGCCGCACCACTTAACAGTCCGGTGCTGCTGCTGGGCGAAACCGGTACCGGCAAGGAAGTCATCGCCAATGCCCTGCATCAACTGTCGCCGCGCCGCAACAAGCCTATAGTGCGCGTTCATTGCGGAGCCATTCCCGATACGCTGCTCGACAGCGAACTGTTCGGACACGAAAAAGGCTCATTTACCGGAGCGGTAAGCTCCAAGCGCGGTCGTTTCGAAAGAGCCGACGGCGGAACCATTTTTTTAGACGAAATCGGCGAGTTGACTCAGGAGGCGCAGGTAAGACTGCTGCGGGTATTGCAGGAGCACGAAATTGAAAGGCTGGGCGGCGACCGTACCATTAAGATTGATGTCAGAGTCATAGCCGCCACTCATCGTAACCTTCCTAAAATGATTGAAGAAGGCCGCTTCCGCGAAGATCTGTGGTATCGCCTTAACGTCTTTCCCATCGAGATTCCGCCCCTTCGTGAGCGCCGACAGGATATCCCCGACCTGACCGCCTATTTCATTAATAAGAAAGCCGCCGAGATGGGACTCTCGAAAGTTCCGGCATTGGCCCCCGGATCGCTGGAACGTCTGGTAAAATACGACTGGCCGGGAAATGTACGCGAGTTGCAGAATGTGGTCGAGCGCGCGCTGATTACACGCCGCAATGGTTCCATATCCTTCGACGAACTCAGCCGCGGCAGCAGAACAAGTACATCGCTTGCAGCGGTGCAGGAAAACGGCACATTCAAACCGCTGAATTCAGCCCTGTCCGAACACATAAAACAGGCTCTGGATGCCTGTAATGGCCGTATTGAAGGCGAGAAAGGCGCGGCGGCTCTGCTGCAGATGAACCCCAGCACGCTGCGCGCCAAAATCCGCAAGCTTAAGATTACATGACTGAAGAAAAATCATGTACTCATAAACTGCCGAGTAGTCCCCGGTTCGGTTAAAGGTATTTTATTTTTTTGCAAGTTATCAAATTTAACTCCGCCTGCACTGAGGAGGCGCTCTAAAGCGCCGTCTCGAAGTGTATGGCGGCGCGTTTCCCTCATGCTTCGAGACGAAAATCTGCGATTTTCTCCTCAGCACTTTCGGGAAACAGTCGCTATGTAAAACCGGGGACTGATCAGCATAAACCGCGTATTCAAGCAGTATATCTGAACCTTCTGATTAAGCAGATCAGCGGTAGAAACATCATCATAAGCAACAGCGAAGAAGTCTCGGCGCTCTGACATGAGCCGCCATTATCTTCTTCGGACGTAAAGCTGTCCTCAGTACCATCAGAGTCTCCATCTTCGCCAGCATCACCGTCAACAGTAAACTCATCCCCGTCCGGCGCGGCATCACCGTCGGCAAATTCATCTCCATCAGTAAAGCTGTCTCCATCTGCTGTCTCATCACCGTCAGTAGTTTCGTCTCCATCCGCTGCTTCATCACCGTCAGTTGTTTCATCTCCATCTGCTGCTTCATCACCATCCGCAGCGTTCTCTTCATCTCCGTCCGCATCGCCACCGCAGATGTCTTCCTCATCGGTGCTGCCGTTACAGTTGTTGTCCAGGTCGTCGCAGATTTCATCCACAGCAGCATCCAGCGGTTCACAGGTCTGCGGCACTCCGTCTATACAGTTATCGACCGTATTTTCGCAGATACCCTCGCCGCAGCTTGTGCTGCCGAAATCTTCACCGGTACATTCTCCGAACTCACCCCAGTTACCGTTGGAATCGCACTCACTTGTTTTTGTTCCGCAGTTGCCACAGGTTTCAGTGGTTTGTTGATCCGGCAGGCAATCGGTTTCTACTATTTCTGCATCAATGGTTACATCATAAAAATTAAACTCTGACTGATAGCGGGGGCTGATCCTGAGCAGATAGGTACCGGGGGGCAGAAAAGTCATACTCAGCAGAGTTTCGTCGGTCTCATCGCTCCCCCATCCCAGGTAATTTCCACTGCCATCAAATAATCCGGCATCCAACCTACCCTGTTGGGCTTCATACTGTACGTGTATTGAAATATCGGCAAAAACATCCAGATCGAAGCTCATCCAGTCGGTATCACGTGCAATACCGGAGGTTGTCTGGCTGACATCAATGGTGCAGCGTCTTCCAGCGCGTCGTCCGGCTCGCGTTCGTCGTCTTCAACAATATTTACCACTATATTATCGGTAACCGGCTCATCATTGAAACAGCCAAAGCCGCAATCATCTTTGTCGACTACCGCAGCAGCATAAATGCCTGTCGTAGTATCTCCGATTTCAGTCTGAAAAGATGTACTGCAATCCATAGTCTGAGAAACCGGGTAGTTTCCGGAAACATGAAACGAGGACTGCCAGATTTCCATATCGACTGTCGGTTCAGGCATGTCTTTGAATAAACTGACTGTTATTGTATCTCCGGCGCTGAAGGCTACCTGAGAATTGCCGATTTCAATATGAAGGCTGCACCAACTGCCGGAATCCGCAGCAATTGCAGTGTCCAGCAACTGCAGTTCAAGCTCAGTTTCTCCGTCGCTGCCGTCTGCGGTTAATATCGATTGATCCGCCGACACCTCGGATATTGTCATGGTCAAACAGACGCATAAAATCATAAGTGTTCTTAAGGCTGTCATTAAATAACCCCTTTCAAGGCTTACCCTGATGAATTCATATGCTTTTTTTTCAGAACTGAATTTTGCCGGACGCTGAGTTCATATCATGGATTTTACTTATTGTCTGATTATCTTCCAGAGCAGAATTTCCCGTCAAGAAAATAAAAAGCTACCATAAGCAAGCGACAGACCAGTTCGGAAATCAGGATTTCTTCTCATCAGCCGCTTTGGCGACTTCAGCGGCTTTGAATTTTTCTTCGGCTTCCTTCTTATTGCCCAGCGCGGAATGCAAGTCAAGGTTTTACAATAATCTGCTCATTGCGCATCCGTTTTCCCGGCAAGTCATAAAAACCCGTCGCATGCCTTACGTTTTTTACGTTTTGACTTGCCATTCATTTAAATAATGCTAATATGCCTTCCGCTCTGCGGCTCGACAGAAGACGGAAAAATCGCCGCGAGGCTCGTGCTGACAGGTTTATAAATAGTTGACATTTGTAGATAAACGTGCACAATTGCGCGTTCTGAAGGATATGGAAGACGAAAAGAGGTGAATTATGAAAAGAACATATCAGCCACATAATCTCAAAAGACTGCGCACCCACGGTTTCCGCGCCCGCATGGCGACTTCCAACGGACAGGATGTGATTCGCCGTCGCCGCGCCAGAGGCCGCAAACGTCTTACAGTAACCTTCGGGCATAAATAATTGATATAACGATGAAAAAGTTCGGCCTGCCCCGAAGTCGCCGACTCCTTCATCACGGAGCCTTCGTGCGGGTTCAGAAGACCGGACTGAAAATTGTCACCGGGAATTTTCTGTTTCTTTTTCATCAGAACGAAATCGGTGTGACGCGTCTCGGGATTGCAGCCAGCCGCAAGCTTGGCAATGCCGTGACGCGTAATCGTATTCGCAGAATGGTGCATGAAGCCTTTCGACTGCTGCGGCCCCTTGCGGATGAAAGTATTGATCTGGTCGCCATACCCAGGCGTCATATCGAGAATCCGCTTTCGCTTGCGGCGGTTACACGCAGTTTTGAAGAGCTGACGGAGAAATATCTCCGGGGAGAAACCAGATCGGCAGAGAGAAGCAGATGAGGAAATGGATTGGCATACTGCTGATTATTCCCATAAAACTCTACCAGCGTTTTATCTCTCCCTTTTTACCCCGCACCTGCAGATATTATCCGAGCTGTTCGCACTATTCCATCGAAGCCATCGAACGATACGGGCCCTTCTGGGGGCTTTTGAAATCCTTTGCAAGAATAATGCGCTGTCATCCTCTTTTTCCGGGCGGATACGATCCGGTTGAAAAAGGCTGGCCGCACATAAAAGAACCAGGCAAGAAATAGGAGTGCGTTGTGGAACGACGTTTGATAATCGCGGTAGTGTTGTCTCTGGCGATTCTGTTCCTGTGGAACGTTGTTATAAATCCGCCGCCGCCGGTGGACCCGAATCAACAGACGGCTGAAGAAAATCCGGTAGCGGAACCGGTCGCCCCTCAGGCTGAACCGACAGCGCCCGAAGCTGCACCCGTAAATCATGACGCGCCCATCGAAAGAGCCGCCGAAATGCTGCCCTCAATCGATGAGCCCGCAGCCCCGACAGCGCCTGAAGCTGCTGAAGCCGGAACGGAAAAGGCTGACGAAAACTCCGATAAAGCTGCAGAAGCAGCCAAGACAGAAGAGCCTGCAGCCCAGGCACAGATTGAGCCCGAAAAAGAACCCGAAAAACCGGTTGTTCGCCCCGAAGAGAAAACCGCAGTTATAGAAACCGCGGAGTTCCGGGCGGTATTCACTACATATGGTGCGAGCCTGAAGTCGTTCATTCTTAAAAGCGACAAATTCACGCATAAAATTCCAGGCAGCGAAGAAACCCAGCAGCTCGACCTGGTTAAGGACAGCGTCGAAGAGAACCTGCCCTACCGCCTTTATTTCGACCGCGCCAATTTCAGCTACGATCTCAATCCCACATACGAGTTGCTCGCCAGAGACGAGAAATCTGTAACATTCAAAATCACCTCACGCGAAGGCGTAACGGTTGAGAAGAAGTTCACGCATACCGAAGGTTATCTCTTCGATCTGGACATAAAGATTATCAATGGTGCGCGCGGCGTCGTAAAGCAGGCACCCTATCTGGCCATCACGTCATATCAGGACGAATCGGAACTGCAGGGCGGCTTCTTTGGTTCTGCACCCATGAACGGCCAGATGCCGAAGGCTTACATCGATGGAGAGATCTGGGAGGAAACCGATACGGAAGACCTTGCCAATACCATTATAAGGAAAGGCAGCATTCCCTGGGTCGGCATTGACTCACTGTATTTCTTCACCGCCATCCTGCCGCCGGAAGACGCTCATTCGCAGATCGATGTTAAGGACATCGCCACCAAATACCAGACTGTTGACGGCAAGGAATCGACCAAGCATCATCTGCGCATCCTGCACAGCCTACCCGAAGACAACATTCTGGAAGGCACTTCCAAAGAATACAAGTACAGAATCTATATCGGCACCAAAGACAGCGAATATCTGTCGCTGGCCGGCTGCAAACTGGAAGAATCCATCGACTTCTGGCACCTTGGTTTTCTCGCGAAACCAATGTTGTGGATAATGAAGAAAAGCCACGCGGTTGTAGGCAACTGGGGTATCGCCATTATCCTGCTGACGTTGCTGGTCAAGATCATCCTGTATCCGCTGAACCAGAAGTCTTTCAAGTCGATGCAGAAGATGAAAGACCTTAAACCTAAACTGGACGTGCTTAAAGAGAAACATAAAGACGACAAGGCCGAGCTGAACAAGCAGATGATGGAGATGTACCGTCGTGAAGGCGTCAACCCCATGGGAGGATGTTTGCCCATGCTGGCCCAGATGCCGGTATTCATCGCCCTGTATCAGATGCTGCGTAATGCTGTCGATCTTTACAACTCGCCTTTCATTCCCGGCTGGATCGACAACCTCGTGCAGCCTGATCCTTTCTATATACTGCCGACAGTTCTGGCTCTGGTTATGTTCGTACAGCAGAAGATGACCCCGAATCCAGACAGCCAGCAGCAGAAAATGATGATGTTCATGATGCCGGCCATGATGTTCTTCTTCATGCTGGTGCTGCCTGCCGGTCTGGTGCTGTATATCTTCGCCAACTCGCTGCTGACCATCGCTCAGCAGTGGATGATCAACAGACAAAGCCAGAAGAAGAAAGCAGCTTGAGCATAGATAAGAAACACTTATAACAGAAGAACGCCGCTTCCAGCCGAAGCGGCGTTTTTTTATTTGATTGCTGTTGACATGCGCGACCAGTTATGTTTAACTAATGCAGTAAGACACGGCTAACTGTTTGATTGAAATCAGGAGTATATTGGAAGTATGTCATCGGTTACATTGAACAATCTCAAGGAAGGCGACAGAGCGGTCATTCTGAACATCGGCGGCATGGGTGAATTTCGGCGGCGTCTGCTTGAAATGGGTTTCATGCCAGGCTCTGAAGTTCTGGTTGAGCGCTATGCCCCTCTGAGAGATCCAATAGAGATTCTTGTAAAAGGCAGTCACCTGAGCCTGCGCCGTGAAGAAGCAAAACTTGTAAGAGTTGACCTTATGATATGATGTAGATGCAGAACTGAATATTTCTGATTCCTTTTCTTCTTTCTTCTCTCGTTTCTCTTCTCTGAAGCCCGCGATATTGACCTGTCGCGGGCTTCTCGTTTTTTAAGCCATAAAACCATAAACCTGACTGCGCTGTACCGCCCTGCAAATGTAATTTTACTTTGTAGAATATTTATATTAATTATATTATATACAATATATACTTTTATTTGAAATTTCACGGTTTTCAGCAAAAAAGCCTGAACTAAAACTTCAGCAGGTCGAAGATGACACTTCGTGGTCAGCATAACATGCCGTATTTACTGAATATTATTTTATGGCGCTTTCTGCCCGAAATCCGATTCCAGACAAAAAACGCATACCTGAAAACAGTTCTTGACAAAACACTTCAAAAAGGGGCAAATATTTACAATCTTCTTATAAGGTGAGGATCGTAAAAATCCTTGCTCATTAGAGATATTTATGCTAATGGATTGTGACTTCTAACAGGAGTACTGCACCTCGGAACCGGATACAAAAGCGACTAAAATGTGCGTAATTTCGGGTGGTTTTACCATCAATGCAACGATATTCTATGAAAGAAGTTTTTAATAAGAAGGAAGAAAGGGTGGCGATGAAAAGACAAGTTCTCATTTCAACCTTACTGGCGTTGGCTTTCATAATGGCAGCCCCACTAACGGTGAATGCTCAGGAAGAAGAATCCGGCCCTTCTGGTGTTGGCCCATCTCCCTTCGGTGAGGATGAGGAAAGCTATGATGTCGAATCCAGCGACACCAAAGACACCGGAGCGAAGTACGATGAAGCGCTTCCGCTGAAGAAAAAAGCGAAAGTGGTTCAGAAAAAGCTCTACAATCGGAAATTCCGCTGGGAGCTCGGTCCGTATTTCGGAATTAACCCGGCTGACAGTTTCGTGTTCAGCATCGTGGAAGGCGCACGCCTCAATTTCAGCTTTGCCGAAATGATGGGCGTACAGGTCGTAGGCGGCTACATGCAGAGCTTCGACCGCGACGACACCACGCTGCTTACCGACACGGTCGATAACGGCGGCCTCGAAATCGACGAAGACTTCATAAAGAATTCGAAGATGCTGTGGTTCGTCAACGCCGACTTCGTGTGGTATCCGGCCTACGGAAAATTCTCGCTGGCATCCTCCGTCATCGTCAACTACGATGTTAGCCTTTACGCCGGCGCTGGCGTGATGGGTATGGACAACGGCGACCTGGCTCCGGCTCCGGATATCGGTCTGGGTGCAAACTTCTACATCCTCAAGTGGTTGTCCCTGCGTGCCGACTTCATGTATTATGCAGCCATAGCAGAAGACAAGCGCACAAAGTTCACCAGCACGGCTGGAAGCACTATTCAAGACGAAGGCACCGCCAGCGAAGGAGGTACTGAGCGCGGAGGAAAACTGCTGCGTCACAACTACTTCATTACGCTTGGTGTCAGCTTCCATTTGCCGCCTAAATGAACCGCGATAGCGCAGGGAGGAGATCCAGACCATGAGATTCAGGCATATTATGCTTATCATTCTCGCTGTCGCGCTGCTGCTGTCAACGGCCTGCGCCGGTAAATCGGCACGCGATCAGATTCTGGAGCGTTACGAGAAAATCGACGTTCCCAGAAACTTCGAGCAGCTTCCGCCGGAAGTACAGCAGACTATTATTGATTACAATAGCGGCGAATACTACAAGGCGGCTATGGGCTTCTATAATATTCTCGGTCATGAAGAATGGCTGTCGCTGCACGAATCAGCCCAGTATTATTTCTCCGAGAGCCTTTATAGAGTCAACCTTTATCAGGCCTGTCAGTACGAACTGACCAAGATCCTTTTCAAAGGCCCGGAAAACAACAATTACTTCACGGCAGCCCTTGTTAAGCTTCTGGCCATCACCTACGAGACCAAGGATGAAACGGTCATTTTCGCCGTTCTGTCCAACATCCCGCTCGAAAAGTTCCCGCGCAAGTTCCGCAACGAGTTGATTTATCTGCTCGGAAAAATGTACTTCTATCAGGGACAGATCGACGAAGCTTATGTAAAGTTCTCGCAGGTCGATACCGGTTCGGCATTCTTTGCCAAAGCCAATTACTTCATGGGCATCATCGAAGTTCAGCGCAAGGAATACGAGAAGGCCAAGGATACCTTCGAGGTTATTCAGAACGCGCCAAACGTCGCGGTTGAATACGGCGAGACTAAGAAGGTTAAGGAAATGTCCAAGCTGGCCACCGGTCAGCTCTTCTACGCCGCTGCTCATGACGCTCCGGAAGAACTCAAAGAAGAGATCTTCATGACAGCCATCAAATACTACGACCAGGTCGACAGACACAACGTTCAGTGGTTCGAAACCCTGTTTGAAAAAACCTGGGCCGCCACTATGATCGGACGTTATGATGTTTCTCTGGGCACCGGCCTTACGCTTTCTTCGCCCAATTTCGATAAGGTCTTCATGCCGGAAATACATCTTATTGAAGCCATTACATGGTACACACTGTGCAAATATCCGCAGGCTCGTTCGACACTCAACGATTTCATGACCCGCTACGGCGCAATGCACAATCAGCTCAAGACATACCTCAGTACCAAGGCTCCGAATATGAAGCCCGAAGATATCTATGAGGATCTTCTCAGCCAGTATTTCTCGGCCTATGATGGCAATACAACTGAGCTTCCCATCGAAGTCCTGACTCAGGTTCTCAACGATGTCAAGTTCCTTGACTTCTACGAACACGTACAGGAACTCGATAGAGAATTCGTGAATATCGACAGTACGCCGAACTACTTCCGCAATGGAGATTTCTATCTTTCCACTCGCAAGAAGATGAGACGTCAGCTTATCAACGTCAAGAAGAAGGCCGGACGCTGGGCATTGAGTGAACTTAAAGACACTGAGATTTCCCTCAATCAGTTGCTCGGAAACGCCAGCAACATCGACTTCGAGCTCACAGACTCCGAACGTAAGCGATTGGAAAAAGCCAGCCTTTACGGAGTAGAGTTCAAGTCCAACGTTTCGCTTAAAGAGGAAGAGCTCCTTTCTCCGGCTGTCACTGAGGATTTCCAGTACTGGCCGTTCAACGGAGAATTCTGGGAAGATGAACTCGGCTACTACATTATGGCAGTCGAGCAGGAATGTCAGTAATCCAAGCACTGTAACAAAACGAGGTTCCATCAATGGAGAGGTTGCAAAACCGTACGTTATTAACCGTTCTGATCGCACTATTGATCGCGTTTACCTTCATGGCGGGCGAAATTGCGATAGCGCCACAGTCAAACTCGGCCTGGGCGCAGCGACAAAAACGTACTACAAAGGATAAGGCGGCCCCCGAGCAGTCGGGTACAAAGGCTGAAGAACAGAAAAGCGGCGGCGAGGACGATCTGAGCGACATCCTTGGACGCGGCGAAGAAAAAGGCGGAATCGACATCGATATTCTGCGGGTGGAAAACGACGTCAAACTGACCTCCCCCGTTGGTATGAAGATCGATGAATCCATCGAAAAGCTGCTTATCATCCTTGCGCAGTATCAGGATCCCCTGAGTCTGCGTCGTCTGGCCGAATTCTACTGGAAAAAGGCCCACCAGCTCAACCTCGACTGGATGCAGGAACATCAGAAAAAAATAGATGCATGGTTCGAAGCCGGGCAGCAGGGTGAACCGCCCAAAGAACCGGATGCCGAAGCCTGGCACAAGTACAATCGCCATGCCGTTCTGGTCTGTCGCATCATCATAGACCAGTTCCCGGATTTCAACGGCATGGATGAAGTCTACTATTTCATCGCATACAATCTCAACGAGATCGAACAGTCCACTGAAGGTGTCAAGTATTACAAGCGTCTGGTCAAGGAATATCCCGAAAGCGGATACGTGCCCGACGCATGGATGGCCATCGGTGACTACTATTTCTCGAATAACAACGTCTACGAAGCCCTTCCGGCTTACGAAGAAGTTCTCAAATTCGCGAAATCCAAGGTTTTCGGTTACGCCAAGTACAAAATCGCCTGGTGCTACTTTAACCTCGGCAAGAGCCGCGAAGCCATCGACACATTTAAAGAGGTTGTAGACTGGTCCCAGAAAGAAGGCGATAATTCCAAGATTACCCTCATTGAAGAGGCTCTCAAAGACCTGGTTATGGCCTATGCCGAAGCCGGCAGCGTAGATGAAGCTGAAGCCTACTTTAAAAAGATAGGCGGACCCAAGTACTTCCGCATGATGCTCGTCAAACTGGCCACGATTTATACCGACCAGGGCAAGATGGACGAATCCATCATGGTATACAGACGTCTAATCAACGATTATCCTCTTCATAAGGAAAACCCCGAGTTCCAGATCCGTATTGTTGAAGCCTATACCAACAAGGGCAACAAGGATATGGTAACGAAGGAAATCCTTAACATGGTCGAATATGCCAAGCCGGCAACCGAATCGAAGTGGGTCGCGGCCAACATCGAGAAGGAAGCCGAAATAGTAGATGAAGCCTGGACTTCGGCAGAACGACTTCTGATCCGTACCGTAGTTGACTATCATAAGGAAGCACTCAAGACCAGCGTCGAAGAGACCTGGAATAAAACCCAGCAGCTCTATGAAATCTACATTCAGTACTTCGGAAAAGCCACAAACTACTACGACGTCTGCTTCAACTACTCGGAACTGCTCTACAAACGCAGCATGTGGCAGAAAGCCGGTGAATGGTACACCAAAGTCGCCGAAATGGACCGCAAGGGCAAGCATTTCGAAGACGCCTCCTACTCAGCCATTCTGGCTTACGAGAAGCTGGTTCACGTAGAAATCGAACAGTGGATCCAGGACACCAAGAAGCGTTCGGTGCGTAAGGAAAAGAACTACAAGCTGGCCAAGACCCAAGCGGAAGAACAGGCGCAGGCAGACAATCGTCAGGAATATCTGCCGCGTGAAATGTCCCAGAACACCGCGGGATTCATCAAGGCCTGCGAACTTTACACACAGGAAATCCCAGGCTCCCAGTACCGAGTAGACATCATTTACAAAACGGCTATCATTTACTACGCTCACAACCATTTCGAACCCGCCGTCAAGACGTTTAATATGATCGTCGATGAATATCCAACACATCGTCTGGCCGAATTTGCTGCCAACCTTATTCTCGACTCCTTGAACATGAAGCAGGACTGGCGTCAATTGAATGCCAAGGTGCGCGATTTCCTCAAGCGTCCAAAGCTTGTTGCCAAACCGGCCTTCCGCAACGACCTTATCGTTCTCAACGAAAAATCTTCGTTCAAGAAAGTTGAAGTAACAGAGGGCGAAAAGCTCTGGGTTGCAGCGGCAGAAGAATACATGGTATTCTACAAAGAGTTCCCGCAGTCCGTATTCATTGACCAGGCTCTTTACAACGCTTCAGTACACTACGTCACCGGAGGCGAACTGTACAAGTCCATCGACGTACAGAAGATGTATCTGGCAGACAAACGTCTGGCCAAGTCCCCCATCCGTGACGACGTAATGTTCAACCTCGGCAAAAACTACGAAGCGCTGGCCTATTACGACAAAGCCGCTGATCAGTACGAGGCTTATTCCAAAGAATACAGCGCCGGAAAACACGTCAAAGACGCCATCTACAATGCGGCCATCTTCCACGAAAACCTCGGTCATACCGAAAAAGCGATGGTACTCAAGCAGCAGTATCTGACCAAGACCACTGACGAAGCTGAAAAAGATCAGATCCGTTTCCAGTTCGCATTCATGTACTGGGACGTAAATGATTTCAGCAACGCAGAGAAATATTACCGCGAGTATCTTAATGGTCGCGAGAAAGACATCACATGGCCGCACGAAGATGCCAAGACCGGTGAAATCCTGTCGCGTGGCAAAATCAAAGGCGATCCTAACACCATCTACATTTCTCATTATCAGCTCATCACCATAATGAGAAAACAGAACCGCAACGCCGAAGTGGACAAGGAATTCGTTGTCATCCGCAGACTGGCATCCTGCGATGTAGATGTCGCTCTGGGCGAAGTCGCCAAAGACGCTATTGCAGAATCTGAATTCCTGCGTCTCAAAACGGAATTCAAGGACTACGAAGAGTACAAACTGGTTGTCAGCGCCAATTTCTCACAGAAAAAGTGGAACGAGACACTGCTCAGCAAACTCGAAACAAAGTCTAAGCTGGCTCTTGAGCTCTCCAAGAAGTACGAAAAGATCATGGAGCTCAAGTCGGCTCGCTGGACCGTCGCTTCTCTGTACATGATTGGCGAAATCTACAAGTATTATTCACTGGCTCTCTTCAACTCCGAAATGCCTTACTGGCTGACCATGGATCAGGAAGTCATCTATCAGGACGGCATCCAGCGCAGAGCCGAGCCGGTTGAACGCAAGGCTATCGAAGGTTTCGTAAAGTGCGTCGAGACAGCCAACAAGACCGGCGTTTACGGATTCTATGTAGATGAAGCCCGCATGGAACTTATTGGTTACATGCCGGATGTCTACTATGTAGAGAACGAAATCAAGCTTGAACCGGGCTTCGAAAGCGACTCAAGATACGTGGCGGCTTATGTTACTCCGGATCTCAATGCGGCAGTAAATCCAGCTCCAGTAGAACAGCCCGCAGAAGAACCGGCGGAAACGCCAGCAGACGCCCCGGCAGAAGCTCCAGCCGCTGGAGCCGGAAGTTTCTAAAGATTGTACGGCACTCTGAATATACCGGGGCGTGGTGACACGCCCCGGACAACACATTGAATCCAAGAGGTGAAGGCAGATGAATCGTTACTCTAAATGGATCGTATCAGTAGGCCTGGCCATGATTCTGGCCGTTGTGGCTTTTGCTTGTGGCGAACCTGAAGCTCCCCCGCCCGAGTGCCAGATAGATACCGATTGCGGTCCCAACAAATACTGCGAAGCAGGTAAATGTCTTATCCTTAAAACTCCGGAGCAGATTGCTCAAGAAAACCTGGACCGCGCAGCCGTGCTTCTGAAGGAATCAAAGATAGATTATCCTGCGGTAATCGAAGCCTATAAGGCAGCATTGAGAGAAGTTCCCAACATTCAGGGCGTTGATTTCAATATCGGTCTTTGCTACATGAAGATGCGCGAGTTTGACAAGGCGCTGCCGATATTCAGCAAAGCATACGAAGCTAACCCCAACGACGTTAACGCCGTTCTGGCGCTGGGCCGCGTGGAAGAACTGAAAAACAACCTCAGCGGTGCCCTCGACGTTTATCAGAAATTCATCGAGAGCAACCCCGACAACCTCGAAGTTCGCACCAACGTAGCCACTATTTATCGAGTAAAGGGCGAAAAAGAAAAGGCCATGGAGCAGGTGAGAACCATCTTTGTAAAAGACCCTGCTCATCCGGGTGCCTTCAACAATCTTGGACTTATTTATCTCTCCGAAGGCAAACTGCTTCTGGCCAGAATGGTCACAGTCAACGGCATCGAAGCACAGAAGAACGTCAAAAAGGTCGAAGACGCCGGCTTGTACAACAACCTCGGACTCATCTATCTCAAGATGGGTGACGATGTCCGTGCCGTTGCCAATTTCCGTATTGCCTATTCGCTCGACAACAAAATGATCTCGGTCAATCACAACCTGGGCAACACCTATCTCAAGTCCTACGATTTCACGCGCGCCATCGAGCATTACCATCACATTCTGTCCGAAGACCCCTATCACTATGGTGCACTGGTTGGTGTGGCGCAGTGCCTAAGAGGACTGGCCAAGTTTGAAGAGTCCAAAGCCGCTTACGAGAAGGTATTGCAGCTCTATCCCAACGACGCCGTAAGCACCTTCAATCTGGGCGTGCTTTACTTCGATCATCTCAAACAGCAGGAACCGGCTCATGCCTCTTTCCGCAAGTTTCTCACAATGGGATACAACGATCCTAAAAAGAGAGAACTTGCCGAGATGTACCTGAGTCAGGAAGTCATTATTCAGGAGCCCGAACCGGAAGAACAGGAAATGAACCTGCAGAAAGCCGAATCGAGCGAGGAAACTTCTGACGATGCCGCCGAAGCTGCTGCTGCTGAGGGCGCTGCCCCGGCTGAAGAGACTCCGGCTGAAGAGACTGCTCCCGCTCCGGCGGAAGAAAAGCCCGCTGAAGAGGCTGCTCCCGCTCCGGCGGAAGAAAAGCCTGCTGAAGAGACTGCTCCCGCTCCGGCGGAAGAAAAGCCCGCTGAAGAGGCTGCTCCCGCTCCGGCGGAGGAAAAGCCTGCTGAAGAGGCTGCTCCCGCTCCGGCGGAGGAAAAGCCTGCTGAAGAGGCTGCTCCCGCTCCGGCGGAAGAAAAGCCCGCTGAAAGCGCAGCTCAATAAGTCTGAAGTTTGGGGTTTCTAAAATACTCCAAACTTTATAAGCAAGCATTGTTGACAAAAGGTTATGACTTCTATATAAGTACAAGAAATCTTTCCGCTGTATGAAGGAGGCTTCAGAGTCATGATAAAGAAGGCTATTGTAATGTTCTTGACCCTGGCCCTTTTGGGATCTGCATTTGCTCCGCTCAGCCTGGCCCAGGAAATGACCTACAAGAAGAAGACCGTCATCGACTTCGACGAAATTCTGCTGGAAGGCGAATTGAAGAAGCCGGCAGGAGCATACATCAAAGAGCGCCAGGAGTTGAAGTTCAACAACCTCATCCGAGTGCGTAAGAACTTCGAAAAGGAAATGTTTAAATCGGTTGATAAACTGAAGTAATATTGAACTTATAAACAAGGACGACCAGAAATGGCTAATGAGGGATTGATCCTCTCTCTTGCAGTACAAGAGAGTGGCCGGGGGCCACGCAAGGAGACCTTCGAGAAAGAAAGCGTCACAATAGGCGCCGGAAGCTCGGCAGATCTTCAGGTCAAAGGCGAAAACGTTTCCGACGTTCACGCTATGTTCGACATGTCCCGTGCTAACGAGATTCATGTCATGGACCTTGGATCTATCGCCGGAACTTTCGTTAACGGCAAGAAGGTCAACAAGCAGAAACTCGACATCGGAGACGAAGTCAAGGTCGGCGATGTAAGCATCAAGGTTGTCGGCTTTGGTGAAAAAGTCGTGGATGTCGCGCCTCCCGAGCTGGAAGTAAAAGTGAAGGAAGCCGAAGCTGTAAAGCCCGAGGCCAAGGCGGAAGAAAAGGTCGAGGCGAAAGCCGAGCCCAAGGCTGAAAAGAAAGAAGAGCCTAAGAAAGCCGCCAAAGAGGAAAAAGATTCCGAAGACGAAGAAGCCACGGTTCAAGATACTGTGATAAAGCTTTCGCCCGAGGAAGAAAAAGCTCTGGCCGCCAAACAGGCTCTGCTCGACGAAATGAAGCGTCGCAAAGCTACGCGTATGTTGAACTACACCCTGGATCTCGTTCCCAAAGAGCACAAAGATCCCGGTAAAAATCGCGTACTCGAAGTCAGAGAGATCCTCTGGGATAACACACTGCTTTCGATGCGTCATCTCTACCACGAGACCAGCCTTTCCATGGGCGAATCGAAGAGCTGCGACTACTTCATAAACCCGGAAGATCTGCCGTCCAGCACCTTTACCATAGTCAAACGTGACGGTGATAAGGCTTATCTCAATTTCACAGACAAGATGGAAGGTACTTACGAGCCTAACGGGAAGTCGATGACGCTGGCTGAAGCCGCTGATAAACTGAAGCTCAATTCTTCAGGCGGTATTTATTCTCTGCCCATCGAACCAGGCTCATGCGCAACCATCAAGTTCGAGGAACTTAAATACTACTTCCGCTGGGTCGAAAAAGAGAAGCTCGAAAAACTGCCGCTCTCCCAGACCATCGATTATCCCATCACCTCTCTTATGGTAGGAGTGGTGGTTGTTTACATCCTCGGTTATATCTGGATCAATTCTCTGCCCGCTCCCGAAATCGCCGACATTCTCGACGCTCCGGAGCGCTTTGCCAAGCTGATCCTTGAAGACGTGGAAGTCGAAGAGGAGCCAGAGGAAGAACCCGAGCTGACTCAACCTGAAAAAGCCCTGGGCGAACAGGGCAAAGTCGGTAAAGAAGAAGCTCAGCTCGACAAGACCGAGGGTTCTGCCAAAAAGACGCTTGACGAACAGATCGCCAATGACGCCGGTATTCTCGGCGCACTGGACAAAGGCTCTGAAAGCATGGACAGTATTTTCGGTGGTGCCCTCGACCTCGAAAAGAACCTCGGTATGCTTGACGGAATCTCCGGCCTCGATATGCGCGGCACAGGCGGTCTGGGTTCACGCGGATCAGGCTACGGCGGTGGCGGTAGTGCTCTGGGTATCGGCGGCCTTGGAACCAAGGGTCGTGGAGGCGGTAGAGGCGGCAACGGTGCCTACGGTATTGGTGAAGGCGCCAACCTTAATAAGGGCAATGCCAACATCAACATCAAGACCGGTAACCCGTCCATTCAGGGTGCTCTTGACAAGTCCATCATTGCGCGCATCATCGGCAAGCATCATTCTCAGATCCGTTACTGCTACCAGAAAGAGCTGAACAAGAACCCGAAACTTTACGGAAAAATCACCGTCAAGTTCACAATCAGCCCGGCAGGTACGGTTTCTTCATCGGTCGTCCAGGTCAGCACCATGAAGAACGTCAATGTTGAGCAGTGCGTCGCTCGTACCATCAAACGCATCATTTTCCCCAGACCCAAAGGCGGTGGTATCGTAGTGGTCACTTATCCGTTCATTTTCAAAGCTGAAGGTACATGATATGAAAGCGACGCCAATCAGAATACTGATGGGTGCAGCCCTGCTGGTTCTGCTCTTTACACTGCCGGCCTTCGCTCAGGATGAAATGTCCGAAGGCGACCAGGTATCCGACGAGGATATGCAGGCTATGGAAGAGGAAGAACAGGCTGAATCGCCGTCTACCGACGACAGCGAGGGCATCGTCACCTACTGGGGTCAGCAGGACCTCACGGAAGTTGAAAAAGGTTTTTACCTTAATACCAGATTCGGCTATGTAGTTCCCTTCATGGATCTCGGTAAATGGGTAGATGGCGGATTGACTGTAGGTGGTGGTCTGGGTTACGACATACTGCCCGAGCTTTCACTCGAGTTGGATTTCATGGCTAACCCGCACTCCAGCGCCGATTTGCAGAATCCTGAAACCGGTTATCGTTTCGATGACGCCATGATGAAGGGCGACAGCATCGCCATGTGGCTGCCCCTCTCCATCAACGGACATTATATGTTCATCAAGCGTCTGTCATTCGGCGGCGGTTTGCAGGGCGGTCTCTACTACGATTCCGAGCGTATCGACGGCTACAACGAAGGCAAAGCCGGAAGCAGCAAGGCCATAGATTACTTCGGCGGCGCTCGCGTCAGCCTGGAGTATTACACCGGACTGCGTCACTTCTCGCTGGGTTTCGACATCGAAGTCAACTACCTCATCAACGCCGCTTCCGTGGCGCTGGGCGTAGTTCCGATGGTCAAATGCACCTTCTAGCATAAGCGAAGCATTCAACTTAAAGATCCGCCCTTTGTGGCGGATCTTTTTTTACCTTGAGATCAAGGTTTTTGTCCCTGTTGTAAAAAAAGCCCCTTCCTAAGTGGGGAGGAAGGGGCGTGGGAACTTGCATGCAGGAGAATAATTGGCGTGCTTTCCGGAAAAGGTCAATCCATTCTACCCGGAGGATGAAGGTCAAACATCCGCCAGGCATGCAATGCAACCGATTAACGAATATAAAAGAACTGTCTCCTACATGACGTTCCCGGGGCGCGGGATGTTTATTGAAATTGCAACTAGAATGCCAAGAACAAAGATGTGGATTGAATATATTAAAAAGCCTGTAATTTCAAGCAGGCACAAAAGTGCTTTCGCCACTCTGCGTCAGACCGCGACAAGTCAGCCCGGACATTTGTGTCAGTAGTGTCCTGCAAACAGTCGCAGTAGAGCTTCAGGGGGAATAATTCAAAACTTGTGTTGTTTTCCGCAGATCATGCACTATACTTATGCACAAAGGTGTTATTTCAACCACTTATGGAAAAGCAGGGAGAAATATATGAATTCCAGAAGTCTGCCTACCCTTTTGGCAATATTCGCCTTATGTACGTTTTTGCTTGTTTCCTGCACTGACGAAAAGAAAAGCAGCCAGGAACCCGCAACTGACAAAAAAGCAGCTCAGGGTGAAGCCAAAGATACCCTTCCCAAAGACGCAGAAACTCAGAAAACGGCAGAAGTCACCGGTATTCCGGCTGAACATATGCAGAACTACATGCTGGGCTGGTCAAAAGACTCGGCTCATTTCGGCTGGGTTACCGTAGATAAAGACTCGGAGGGTCTGCTCTCCTGGCGTTTGTGGGTTCTGAACGTTGTCACAGGAGTCATGCCTCCCTTCGGAAACGGTACGCAAATAGCCCAGGCAGCGGCCTTTACAGGAGAACAGTATCCTGATGCCAATTCGCGCAACAGCGCCGCCTATGCCTTCTTTAGCAGCAAATACATCGACCCGCTGGAACTGCAGGGATTCCCCGCTGAAGCCGCCATTGGAGAAGTGCTGTACAAAGCCGAAAGCCAGCGTGACAGCTTTAAAGGCGGTCTGAAAAACGATTGGACAGTGGAATTCAAGAACTCCGCCATGCAGAAACTGGCGCTTCTGATGAATGTCAGTGTTTCGGAAAAAGAGACCGAATTCGAGAAAAAAGCCGCCGATGGAGACGCTGCCCTCGAAAAGATCACCTGCAAAGTAAAACAGAGCCTGCTGAAAATAAGCCTGAGCATTGATGACAGCAGCATCCCGCAGATTATAAGCCCTGGAGCGAACTACTATTACGGCGTCAGCGCCTTCCATCCTATTCTGCTTTTGCGTTCGCCCAACGATAGCAATATTGTAGCGATTCTCGAAAAATACAACGATACGGAATGCGGAGAGCACAAAGCCGGTTATATGGGAATAGAAGCAGCCGGAGCAGTAATTATAGGCAAGCAGAGCGCTAAGAAGTAAAAAAAGCGACATCCTGCCAATAAAATCGCTCAATAAACTTTTAACGGGAGACTGTTCTACTTTATACTTGCATTTGGGAATTTACCGCTCATAATACGCCACCTTGACAGCTAGAGCGGCGGACCGTGATAAAAACGTTGTTTAAAAATGACCGGGGGTCGATGCGGCAATGAAGAAGCCGTTGAAGATTGCAATTTTGTGGCATATGCACCAGCCATCATATCTCGACCCGGACACAGGCAGATACCTGATGCCATGGACTCGTCTGCATGCCATCCGTGACTATTACGATATGGCGCTTTACGTCGATAAAAATCCGGGCGTCAAAGTGACCTTCAACTATGTCCCCTCACTATGGGAACAGATATTCGACCAGGCGGAAGGCCGCAAAATCGACGAACACGAGCGCATCAGCCGTAAGCCTTCCGACGCACTGGATGAAGCCGAAAAGATTTTCATCGCCTGCGAGTTTTTTCACTGCCAGGACCATGCGATGATAAATCCCTATCCGCGCTTCAGACAACTGCGCCTGCGCTATAAACTCAACCGCGCCGCCATCCTCGAAGCTTCAGAACAGGATCTGCGCGATATCTGCGTCTGGTTTCATCTGGCCTGGTGCGGTCGCAGCCTGGTTGAAGAACCTCTTATTATTGACCTGCTGAAAAAAGGGCGCGATTTCTCCGAAGAAGATAAAATCGCCCTTATGGATCGCATCCGCGCGCGCCTGTCCGATATTCTGCCGCTGCACAAACGTCTGCAGGAAGAAGACCGCATAGAAATCAGCACCACACCCTACTATCATCCAATCCTGCCGCTGCTCATCGATACGGAAGCCGCCCACAAGGCGCTGCCACAGATGAAACTGCCGCAGGAATCCTTCTCGCTGGCAGACGATGCCCGCAAGCAGGTGCAGATGGCGGTTGGTCAATACGAATATCTCTTCGGTAATAAACCGAAAGGATTCTGGCCTTCAGAAGGTTCAGTCTCACCGGAGGCTGCAGCCATAATGACTTCCGAAGGCATAAACTGGGCCGCCACCGACGAGGAAGTTCTATGGCGCTCGCTGGGCAATGTTGACCATAGCGCCGCCAGACTGTGCCGCCCTTATCGCTTCGCCGGTCTGACGCTATTTTTCCGCGACCACGGATTGTCGGACAAGATTGGTTTCAATTATGGCAACATGGCTCCGGAAGACGCAGTGGCGGATTTCATAGGCAACCTGCACAACATACGCGCCGCGCTACCTGACGACGGACGCGACTATGTAGTCCCGGTAATTCTGGATGGCGAGAACTGCTGGGAATATTACAAAGACTTCGGTGCACCTTTCCTGAACAGCCTCTATAAGCATCTTATCGAAGACCCGCTGCTCGAAAGCGTAACCTTCTCGGAAGCCGCCGGACTCTGGAAAGACAAAATCGACAACCTGCCGCAGTTGCACTCCGGCTCGTGGATTTTCGCCGACTTCTGCACCTGGGTCGGCGATGAGGTCAAAAACCGCGCATGGAAATATCTTTTCCGCGCCCGCAAGGCCGCAGAAGAAGCAATGGCCGAAGGCTCGGTATCCTCGGAAGCAAAGAGCTATCTGTGGGAGCATATTTTCAGCGCTGAGGGCTCTGACTGGTTCTGGTGGTTCGGTGAGGGTCACAACTCGGACCAGGACGAGCTTTTCGACCTGCTCTTCCGCAAACGTCTATCGGCTATATATCGCAGTATCGGAGCAACCCCGCCTGCATATCTGTCCGAACCGGTCGATACGCGCGGGCGTGAACAGCGTCTGCGCTACGAAAAGCCCCGCCTGCATATCCATCCTGAAATCAGCGGGCGCAAGGGTCGCTACTGGGACTGGCACGGCGCGGGATCATGCGTACCGCAGGCCGGGTCAATGCAGCGTTCGAGCCGTGAAATCGACAAACTGACTTTCGGATTCAACCATGAACGTTTTTATTTCCGCATTGAATCTCCGCTGCTGAAAAATCCCGGCAGCGACAAGCTGACTTTCAGATTCAACTTTACAAAACCGGTCAGTCTCGAAATCGTGCTGTCGGTGGATCAGTCAAAGCGCAGAGAAATACTCGAAGAATCCGGCGTGCGCTGGGTCTTCGACGATTTCCTGGATGTATCGATTCCGTTCGATAAACTGAAAACACCCGCAGACAATCCGGAAGCTATGGAGTTTCACGCTGGAGTTCAGGAAAAAGGCGTCGAGATCGAACGACTGCCGGAGGATTCCAGCATTGTATTGCCCTTCCCTTCCGCCAGATTTGACGAAGACAACTGGCTTGTTTGAAAACAGAGGTAAGATGTAATGATTAAGAGAGACAAAATTTCACTCATACTCGGCATTCACTGCCATCAGCCGGTCGGCAATTTCGGCTGGGTCATAGAAGACGCATATCAGAAATGTTACCGCCCCTTCCTGGACGTGCTTTACAAATATCCGACCATTAAATTCGCGGCTCACTATTCCGGCCCGCTTCTCGAGTGGATAGAGAGCAATCATCCTGAATTTTTCGAACTTGTACGGGAAATGGTAAAACGCGGACAACTCGAAATAATGGGCGGCGGATTTTACGAGCCCATACTTATGATAATCCCGGAAAAGGACCGCCAGGATCAGATCAGACGCATGAACGATTACGCCGAGAAAAATCTGGGCATGCGCCCTAAGGGCGTCTGGCTTACCGAACGCATCTGGGAACCAACTCTGCCTAAAACTCTGTCGCTGGCCGAAGTCAAATACACGGTCGCCGACGATTCACATTTTGTACAGGCCGGTATTGACCGCTCAAACGTGCGCGGTTACTACACCACTGAAGACGAAGGCCACACTGTTTCGGTCATCCC
>Ga0172375_10002989_pt1 | contig 25984 bp, 25 predicted proteins | sample LakKiv1m_FD_114537 | JGI IMG/M metagenome (GOLD analysis project Ga0172375, IMG submission 114537) | Freshwater microbial communities from Kabuno Bay, South-Kivu, Congo - kab_092012_11.1m | ecosystem: Environmental > Aquatic > Freshwater > Lake | place: Democratic Republic of the Congo...
AGCTTCTAGGTTATACGCAAACTCATCAATAACACGGCTCCTCGGTCGTTTACCTTTTCTAAAATCGCTCCATGTTTGGTGTATGCTCGGGATACTGCAATCAATTTTGGGCAATAGTTTAGAACATCAATGTAACTAAAAGTAGAGCGACGATGTTCAGGATTTTAATCATTGGGTTGATGGCTGGGCCGGCTGTATCTTTATATGGGTCGCCAACGGTGTCGCCGGTTACGGCAGCTTGATGCGCCAGTGAACCTTTTCCGCCGTAATGATTGTCTTCAATGTATTTCTTGGCGTTATCCCATGCCCCGCCGCCTGATGTCATAGAAATGGCCACAAAAATGCCGGTGATGATTGAGCCGACCAGCAACCCGCCCAGCATTTTTGCCGCCGCATCGTCGCCCAGCCCTCGGCCGATTAAAACTATGGCAATCGGGGCAACAATTGGCAATAGTGCTGGGATTATCATTTCCTTGATAGCCGCTTTGGTAACAATGTCCACACATTTGCCATACTCCGGTTTGGCCTGTCCGCTCATAATGCCTTTTATTTGCTTAAATTGTCGGCGAACTTCTTCTACAACCGAACTGGCTGCCTTGCCAACCGCTTCCATACAAAATGCACCAAAAACATATGGCAACAAACCGCCCATAAATAAACCGACCAAAACATACGGGTCTGATATTGTAAAGTCTACAACAGTCCCGTTTTTGGCCTTGGCAAGCTCTTGCGTAAAGGCCGAGAATAGTACCACTGCTGCCAGCCCGGCCGATGCGATGGCATAACCCTTGGTTACAGCTTTGGTGGTATTGCCAACGGCGTCAAGCGGGTCAGTTACTTTCCTGACTTTTTCCGGCATATCGGCCATCTCGGCAATCCCGCCGGCGTTATCTGTAATCGGCCCGTAGGCGTCAATCGTTACGATAATACCTGCCATAGACAACATGCTCATGGCCGCAATTGCCACGCCGTAAACATCAGCCGCCAGATATGCGACGATAATTCCCGCGCCAATCAGTATGACCGGCAAGGCGGTGGAGCGCATACTTACCGCTAGCCCTGTGATTATATTAGTGCCGTGACCGGACTGCGATGCTTTGGCAATGCTTTTGACAGGATTGTATTTGGTAGAAGTAAAATACTCTGTTATTACCACCATTCCGGCGGTTACGACTAGTCCAACCAATGTTGCCAGAAATATGGCATTGACAGAATATAGTCCGTTTTCAGCCATCATTGATTTTGTTACAAAATAAAACACCACAGCCGAGATGATTCCAGCCGCCGCTAGTCCTTTATAAAGCGCGTTCATAATGTTTTTGGTTTTTCCTAGTTTAATAAACAGCGTGCCGATAATTGAGGCAAGCGCCGAAACCCCGCCCAAAACCAGCGGGAAATAAACTGCATTGTCAAAATTTTTGAACACCAGCGTACCGAGCAATATGGCCGCCACGGCGGTTACGGCGTAGGTTTCAAACAAATCGGCTGCCATACCGGCGCAGTCGCCAACATTGTCGCCCACGTTGTCGGCAATCACGGCTGGATTCCTAGGATCATCTTCTGGAATGCCAGCTTCAACTTTACCAACCAAATCAGCGCCCACGTCGGCGCCTTTGGTAAATATACCGCCGCCAAGTCGCGCAAAAATAGAAATCAAGCTGCCTCCAAAACCAAGCCCCACCAGCGCCTTGGCGTCGTGGGTAATAGCCCAAAACAATGTTACTACCAGTAGTGCCAGACCAACTACCATCAGGCCAGTTACACTGCCACCCCGCACCGCTACACCAAGCGCTTCATTCATTGAACTTCTGGCGGCTTCGGCTGTTCTGACATTGGCTCTAACCGACACATTCATACCGATATAGCCGGCCAAAGCCGAAGCTAAGGCGCCGATCGCAAAACCGACGGCCGTATTTTTGCCAAGACTTAATAGTAAAATTCCAAACACCACCACAGCAACTACAGCGATTGTTTTATATTGCCGATTCAAATACGCCTTGGCGCCTTCTTGAATAGCGTTGGCAATTTCTTTCATTTTTTCATTGCCGGCTTTTTGACTCATTACCCAAGTAGCCAGATATACTCCGTACAAAATTGCAATAATTGAAGCACCCGATCCAAAAAGTATAAACTTTATCATTGTTCTCCCTTCAGTTTTTAACTCATAATAAATGTTAACTTAAAACTTATATTAACATAAATAATCTATGCCTCCACTAATATTATTCATTTATATTCAATAAAGTAATGTAAACTTAAATCGTGAATAATATAATGGGCCACCGTGGTTGTGGTGGTATTGCTCAAGAGAACTCCGAGATTGCCATCAAGAAAGCCATTAAAATCGGTGTTGATGTAATTGAGATTGATATTCGTAAAACAAAGGATAATCAGCTGGTTTTGTGCCACGATGATAATTTGGCCCGAATTGCTAACCGCCCCGTAAAAATCTCGGACGCTACATTAAAGGAACTCCAAGCCATTCGTTTGAATGATGGCTCACGGCTTTTAAGTCTACGTGAAGCCCTAAAGATTGTTGGCAGTACACCAGTAATGATAGACGACAAAGAAGTCGGATCGGCGCGAGTATTACTCAAAATTCTTCGTGAATTTCCTAAAGTTAAAGCCAGCATAGCATCATTTAAGCTAAAAGAATTGATGCTGCTACGCGAACTTGATAAAAATATTATGCTATACGGCCTGTCGCAAACCAAACCGTTTGACATTTTGCATTACGCCAAAATGTTTGACTTAAACGGTGTCGGCTTAAACCATTGGCTGCTAAATCCGCTTACATACATGCGCGCTAGATTTAGTAAATTAGATATCTACGTCTACACCGTTAATCGCCGTTTTACAGTGTGGTTTATCCGCTTGCTATACCCTAATGTTACCATCTGTACCAACTACCCCAACCGGTTTCTTATCAAGAAAGTCGATAGCAAGGGCTGAGGGCAGATTAAACCAAATGCTCAATGCTCAAGTGTCAATGCTCAATGAATGCTCAATGAACTAATGGTCAATGTATCAATGACTGATGACGGGCGACAGGAGACAGGAGACTATTCGCTGAAAGAGAATCGCTACTTCCTAGTTTCTAATTCCTATTTTCTAGAAATCGGCGGATCATGTGGGCGGAGGTGGCGCCCTCGCCGCAGGCACTGGCTATTTGCATATTGGCACCGCTACGCACGTCGCCGGCCGCAAATACGCCGGGCATATTGGTCTCTAAATTACCAGTAGTTTTGATAAAGCCAATTTCGTCCAGGTCAATCTTAGAAGTACCTAAGAACTTAGTATTGGGACTTAAGCCCACAAACACAAAAACGCCGTCAGTCGGGAATTCTTTCTTTTTGCCAGATGCCGTATCAGTGCCTACAACTTTTACTACTTTTTTGTCTTTACCTACTATTTCATCCGTTGTTGTACCCAAATGCACGGTAATTTTGGAGTTTTTCTTTAACTCTTGCTTTAACACATCGCTGGCTTTTAGGGTACTGCGTACCAGCAAATCTATATGGCTGGCAAATCTGGTCAAAAACAATGCTTCTTGCACGGCCGAGTTAGCACCGCCAACTACAACCAGCCGTTTATCTCGGTAAAATGCCCCGTCGCAGGTTGCGCAGTAATGCACCCCCCGTGCGTAATATTCTTTCTCGCCGGGAACGCCTAGCTTTTTGTAATCGCTACCGGTGGCTATCAGAACAGTTTTTGCCAAATAATCACCGTCCGTCGTTTTAACTCGTTTTAGTTTATCCTCATCTGTAATCTCGGTTACTTCGGCTAGTTCTATCTTGGCACCGAACCGTTCGGCTTGTTGCCTAAAGTTTTCGGCTAAATCCAGCCCAGCTATACCCTTGATAAATCCCGGATAATTATCCACCCAGTCGGTAACAGCCGCCAACCCGCCAATTACGCCTTTTTCCAACAAAACAGTAGACAGATTCTCGCGCGTTGTATAAATGGCCGCACTCAATGCCGCCGGCCCCGCCCCCACCATTACAACATCATAAATCTTCGCTTCGTTCATACAAATCCTAAATAATAATTTCTAAACACTAAACAAATTCTAAGTTCTAATTTAATAAATCCCAAATTATTTTGATTTTTCAACAATGGCTCCAAATATCTTCATCAATTCAGTCGCCTCTTGCATCAAGCTATCTTTTCCTTGTAATAATCTCAACCAAAGTATAGATTCTTTCGTTTCTTTTTTGGATATTTTAATTCGCATTATAAAATCTTTTTTACTAAGTGCCTCGTTTGCCTCAATATAATTCGCGGCAACTGATCCGGATGATCTTATGAGTTGTTTACCGTCTTGGATTGATTGGGTAGTTACGGGAAGTTGTTTAACAAAAGCTCTGCAATCTGTTGCAAATACAAATGTTCTCTCTTCCAAATCGTATTGTTTAGATTTTGGGGTTTGTGGCATTGTTATTTGTTTAGGTTTTAGATATTCGGTATTAGAGTTTGGGCCGTTAGGCGACAGCGGGAGCCAGTTTGGCCAAGTTATAACCCACAATTACTTCTCGGCTGTCATCGTGTTTTGTAACAACCGTAACCGGCACCGTCAAAGCGCCGCTCATCTGCATAGCTTCGGCTTGTCTTTCTGGGTGTTCATCTAAATTAACCTCCACGTAATTGTAGCCCTTTGAGCCCAGCCAACGCTTAACCATACCGCAGTAGGCACAGGTGTTTGTAGTAAAAATTGTTATATTTTTAGTCAAAGCTATTCCCCTTTATTTTTTTGTTAATTTATATTTTTTGTAAGGATACGACTAAGTTACCTTTAGGTACTTAGGAGTGTACTCTAGCGTTTATGGTTTTGTCAATAGCACTACATATTGTGTTTTTTACTTCAGAAATGCACAACATGCCAGCCATAAAGCCTATGCGCCTTTCACACTTAAGCTAGTTTGGGTGCGCCCCTGCGTAACGCAAAGGAACCGTACTTTGTGGTACGGTGAGTGCGTATCGCAAAGGGGCAAGCCCATAGTAGCCAAGTGTGAGAGGTGCAAATTACTGGCCGATTTTTATAAGATCAACATCAAACACCAGATCCGCATTGGCTGGAATACCAGATCCTTGCGGTGGAGTTCCGCCGTATGCAAGGCCTGCTGGAATTAACAATCGCCGAGTACCGCCGACTTTCATTCCCGGGATTCCTTCCGTCCAGCCCTTAATGACTTGATCAAGTCCAAAGGTTGCCGGCTGGCCGCTATCTAGCGAACTCTGGAAAATTATACCGTCTTTGGCTACTGCGCCGGTGTAATTTACAGTAACCGTATCGCCGGCTTTTACTTCTGCACCGGTACCGTCTTTTGTATCAATTTTTTGAAGTGCGTCTATCTTATCTAACGCTGTAAAATTTGCTAATTTTGTTCCCTGCAATTGACCCTCCTTTGGTTTATTTTGTACATCTGTTAATGCCTTTTGTATGTCCGCAGTTTGTTTATTTTTCCTGCTGTCTTGGTGGTTTTGCCAAATTACTAAAAAGCTAAATCCCAGCGACGTTACTAAAAATAGAAGTGCAATAACCACTGCGCCAATTCTACCGAACCATCTTTTCATATATATCCTCTAAATTATGTTTAAACACGACTTACGTGAAATCACTCACTCTCAGAGTAAATTAGTTTGAGCGAATACGATTTTCTCTGATAGAGAGGTATCCGAAGATACATCGAAAGAAGAAAAACCGTTTGCAGCCAGAATAATTTGGTCTGGGGGTGAGGGAGCTTTGCGTAAGTCGTGTTAACAGTATACCATTACTCAGCACGAAAGGTTATCGGCTGGCTTGGCCAACCATTTTTTAGCCCATCTAACAACGCCGATTTAAGCGCTTCCGGTAATAACACAGTTTTTGGCAAATCTTTTATTGGTAACCACATCGGTGTATAGGTATTCTTGCCACCAGCATTTATTTTTGCCTCCATTGATTGTGGCTGAAGCTTTGGCTCGCCACCGGCGTATTCGCATAGATAAATATACTGAATTCCAAAAATCTCGCCGGCATCTTCAATAAAAACCAATCGGGAATTTTTTGTCGTCAGACTGGTTTCTTCATTAATTTCACGATTGAGGGCTTGCTCGGCTGTTTCGCCAAAATCAATTCCGCCGCCAACTAACGCATAATACTCATTTCCGAACTTATTACGGTGCATTACCAGCAGTTTATCGCCGTTGACCACAATAGCCCGTACCGCTTTTCTCATATTAATATAGTAGCGTCAATAAGCAGAAAGTCCAAAGCTCAAAGCTCAAATAGCGTACAGCGTATAGCAGTTAGCGTATAGTACTAAATTCGACGATCGTCGTAAATAGTACCATTTATTTACAGAGTTAAAAGGCGAAAATACGGATTACGGATTACCCCGAAGTAAACACTTTGCGTTACTACGGGGCAGGCTGATAACTAGTGACAGATGACAGGCGACTATTCGCTGAAAGCGAATTTTTACCAGCCGCCGCCACCACCACCGCCGCCACCGCCGCCAGAGAATCCGCCGCCAAAACCACTACTGCCGGAGCTACTGGGCGGACTAAAGCTTGTGTTCATCGCCGACATCGAGTTAGCCAAGCTTGAAGAAAAATAAACCGAATTAAAGGTAGTCCAGTTGCCACCGCTATACCAATCCGGCGGAGTTGTATAAATATCTTTAAACTCTGCTGACCACTGTTTTTCGCAGCCAAATACTATGGCGTATGGCAATAACTTTTCGTATAAATCGGCTGTCCGTTTGGGTGCATTGTGATCGGCCGCGTAAGGCAAGTTGGGGGTTTGCATCATCTTGAGGCGATCTTTTTCGGCTGTGTTTATATAAAGTTTTAGCCCCTCCAAATGTTCTTTAGCTGCCACGCCCTTAGCTGTTCGTTTTGGCATAAGCAAGGCAAAGAAACCAACGATAGGCGCGCTAAGCATTACCCCTATCGCTATACTCATTCCGTATCCTTGGGCTTGCCCAAAAATTTGAATAAGAAGAATTCCTCCAAAAACAAAACCAATTGCCATAGAGCCCATTATAATTTTGAGCTTGCCGGAAGCTTCCGGCATGTAGCCAGCTGTTTCCAAACTCTTTGGCAAATCCTTTTGGACTATTTTTGTTGTCTCATAATACTTGTCCTTCAGCGAATCAAGCTTTACTTTTTCACCCGTTTTTACTGTACTGAAAATTCCGCTTAATATAGTTTCTTCGTGCGAGCGTAGATCAGAAAAATCAGTTTTGAGGAGTTCAAACTGATATTTTGTATTGGTATGAAATAATTTCTTTTCCCTAGTTTCAATAATACGGATGTATTTGCGAACGGCTAGGTCAATCAGGGTAGCAGTAATATCCTTGCCATCTAATTTGTAATCCATAATTACACCAGCTTCGGCTGGGCTTAATTTATCTGGTGGTTCGTACTGCGCCACGATTACACCGCGGCCCTTTATATCTTTGCCATTTTTGCGCCACTCAATATAAGCCCATATCCCAACGATTAGTGGTAATCCAAAGCCCAGTGCCAAATCCAAACCGTTTTGTTTTAGCAGATCGGCTTTAGTTGGCAGGGCAAAATATTTTTTTGGAAAACTTATAACCGCAGTTAGGGTTTCCAATGGTTGTAAAGAAGCGCTGGCTGTTACCACAACCCTGCCGCCGCCCTCGTCAATTATCGTGCAATTGCTGGTTTTAGTACCATACGCACCGGTAAAACATTTCAAGTTGTTAGCTATAAGCCCTTTTGGCAAATGAAAGATTGCTTTTGTAACTAAGAATGGTTGCTTCCACTGATCGCCGTTAATATCCCAAAAAAGCTCGTCGTAGTCATTATAAAATGTTACGACGTTTTGCTCGGTATATTCAATAATAAAAGTTTGCGCCCCAGTAACCGTGTTGTTCGGGTCGCCAATTCTTAATACCAGATTACCGTTAGAATTTCTTGTAGTGTATGGCCATGACGATCCATCTGGTTTGGTTGTCTTAATGTGGGCTATACCAAGATTATGGTCCTTATATGACGCCGGTAGTGCTCGCTCTATGCCGTGATTATTATCTGTAAATGTTACGTCAATTTGTTCTTTGACCCTCATAAATCCCTGTTTATTGGAATTATCTAGGTAATAATCGACCACGAAATTATTTACTGTGAAGTCGTTTACATCGGCATTTGCTTTTTGTGCATTAGTTAGCAGGCCGGTACAAAATATCGTTAGAAAAAGTAGTAAACATAATAGTTTTTTCATTATATTCGCTCGGCGCCAAGACTTTTATTGGCGACATCTGCAACGGCGTCTAATAAGTTATTTACTTCTTCGGCGGTTAGTGTTCGCTGGTAGGAAGCAATGCACAAACGCAGAGTAATCTGTTTGTGCGCCTTGTCTTCATCACGCTTAAAAATATCCACATCGCTCAAAGTCCACCAGCAATTTTCCGGCACATTATTAGTAATCTCTTCATGAATAAAGTTATATAATTCGCCGTACGCCATGTCGGCTTTTACTTTTATACTAATGTCTTGTTCCACCTTTGGAAAGCGTGGCATAGCTGTATAGCGCGAGTGGCTTGATTGCAGTTCAAGCAGTTTTTTGACATTTACTTCAAAGCCAGCGCAAAACTTTGGCAACTTTAGTTTTTGGCTAGTCTTGGACGATAATTCGCCGATTGCACCAATAAATTGCCCCTCTTTGGACTTAACAACAGCCAATCTTTGCTTCTCAAACGGCGCCAGCAGAGCTTTTTCTATACCATTTTCTGGCGCAAAATTACCTAACGGTTCATATGATGCGGTTACGCCAAGATTATCCAAAATGGTAGTCAGATATTTTTTGACTTCAAAATAGGGCGCGCCGGAGTATTTATCTGATGCCAGTTTATCTCCAGCAGTAATAATAAGCGCCAAATGCAGGTCTTCAATCGGCAAAGCGTCTTTTGTGCCAATATAATCTTTGGCGTGAACTGAACTTAGCTCAAACAAAGCAAACTCGTCGTAGCCGGCCTTGATGTTTTGGTGAATTTTATCCAGCAAGCTTGGCAGAAGACTTAGCCGATAATATTGCAAATCCGGACTAAGCGCATTAGACAATTGGAAGGCGTTTTTACGGTCTTGCCGAGCATTGTCAATCAAATTGCCGTGTACAAAACTATAAGTCAGAATTTCGTTAGCGCCGGCCTTAGCTAGTAACTCGCGAAGCTTATTCTTAAAAATTACTATTGGGTTTTCGGGCGCAGCTTTGATGGACCTATTCGGCAGTTTTAGGGGCAAATGGTCATAGCCATATAATCGTCCAACTTCTTCCACAACGTCTTCGGCAATCTCAATATCCTGCCTCCAAAACGGCGGTAAAATGTGAAGGCGTTTTCTTTCAGCCGGTGCGCTCAAGACTTGAAATTCCACTTTTTCAAGCAAACTGGCAATATCTTTTAACGATAGCTTTGTACCCAAACGATCGTTTATAAAATCAGCCGTGATTGTAATCGGTCTAGTCGTTGCAGGTTTCTTGTAGATATCACTCGTTTGGCTAGCAATTATTGATTCTGGGCAAAGTGCTTGAACCATTTGAACGGCTTTCAACAAAACTGGCGCGCATTGGGCTGGCGATTGACCCTTGTTAAAGCGCGTAACGGCGTCGGTAAATACACCGTGCTCCATTGCGGTCTTGCGAATATTGTACATATCAAAATTGGCGGATTCTATGATAATGCTCGTGGTTTTTTCATCAATTTCGGAATTGTTTCCGCCCATCACACCGCCCAGTGCAATCGGCTTGTCTTGGTTACAAATTAAGATTGCTTCGGCTCGAGGTTGGATTTCTTTGCCATCAAGCAAAGTCATTTTCTCGCCCTTTTTAGGGGAGCGAACTACAATTTTTGCTTTGCCGTTTTGGGCAACTTTGTCGTAGTCAAAAGCGTGCAGTGGCTGGGCAGTCAGCATCATAAGATAGTTAGTTATGTCCACAATGTTGTTAATCGGGCGGATGCCAACGCGGGACAAGCAGGCCTGCAGCCAAACGGGGCTAGGACCAATTTTTACATTATCAAGCGCTATGGCCATATAGCGCGGGCATAGCTTTGGCACCAAATTTTCCACCTTCATTTCCAGCTTTTTGGTCTGCTTACTGTTTACTGTGGGCTGTGGATTATTTGTATACCACTTTGGCGAATTAAATTGATTGTGGCAGATGCCGGCAATCTCGCGCGCCACGCCGAGTTGCCCAAACAAGTCCGGCCGATGTGTGAACATCTTATTTTCTATATCAATTATTGTGTCATCCAACCCAAATAAATCCTTGAACGCCATCCCCGGTCTTATTTTATTACTGCGCCCTATGCTCTCAGCTCTCTGCTCTTTGGTATTGTCAATTTCGAGAATTCCCGTGTGGTCGTCGCTAATTGCCAGTTCGTGCGGGCTGGCAAGCATACCGTTGCTCACAATCCCCCGAATTTCCCTCGCATCCAACACAAAAGAATCCCTGTCTACGCTGGAAGGAACTGTTGCACCGGGCGGAATCCAAACAACTAACATGCCAGCGCTGACGTTTGGCGCGCCGCAAACCACTTGAACCAAGCCGTGAGACCGTCCGGCCTGCTTAGTGGCGAAGCCACCAACACCGCCGGACTTCTGCGCATTTCCGCCCTCTTCGCTACGTTGCTCAGTTAATGTACCTTCCCGTACATCTCCTTCCGCTACTCGCTCAGATGACAAAACTGCGGTAGCTCTCACGACTTGGTTACGAGAGATACGAGCTACTCCTCTTACAACGCCGCCGTCGTCAATCATGCAAACATGCAACTTGTCTGCATTTGGATGCTTCTGACACGTCACTACCCTAGCTACCACAATACCGCCATATTTTTTACCAATATCTATAACTTCTTCAACTGCGCCGAGCTGCGCCCCTATTTTTGTTACCAAATCATCAACCGATAATTTTACATCGGTGTATTCCTTAACCCAATTCAAACTAACTTTCATATATTTGTCTCATTTTTATCTAGATGCAGAATTTTAATAAGCTCTGGCAGTTTGTTATGCACTGGATTCAACCGGGTTACAAAATGGTCCTGACCGGGGACAACTATTAATTCGCCACCCAATTTATCGGCAAAGTACTTAGCGTGTTCTAACGGGCAATACGGATCGTTGTCGGAATGAACAAACACAAACCGCTTGGCTTTGCCTTTTACTTTTTCGGTGTCAATCGCGCCTCCGACTGAAAAGTTAGCCTCCTCTGGCCTATAAACACCAACCATAACAGCCGTATCTATTATAGTATTTTCCGGCATTGCTTCTAGTAGCGAAAGTACTGTAACCGCGCCGGACGAATGGCCTATAATCGTTGAATCCGCGTTAAACTCCCAGTCGCTGTCAAAAATAAATTTTCTGTATGCCTCCATATTTGGCGATTTGGCATTAGGAAGCAACGGCACCCACACTTTGTAACCATTATTTTCTAGTTGTTCTTTTAACCAATCAAACCAGTTGGAATGAGGATCGGCAGCAGTGCCGTGCAAAATTAGCGCCTTTTTCATACAAATTGCCTCAACCAATTAACTCTTGTTTTCATTTTTCAACCTTCACTTCATTTATCCATAGTTTATTTGGTCTACTTAACATAAAAGCGATTACTTCCGCTAAATCATCAGGCTCAGTAAAAGTTTCTACCGGAAAATCATCGCCCGCTTTTGAAAACAATTTTGTGTTTGTCCCAGATTGATACACTGCAGCTATGCGAATTGGATAATCTTTAGTGTCTTCCCTTAAAACATCTGTAAAACCCTTCATCCCATATTTGCTAGCTGTGTATACACTTTGCCCTTGCTGAGCAACCACTCCGGATTTAGAAATAACATTAATAATCGCCGATCCTTCTTTTTCTTTAATCTTTGGTAAAAGTGCTTTTGTAAGTAAGATTTGCGACAACAAATTGGTGTTAATGACTTCAGCTATTTTTTCGTCGCTTAACGTTTCTAGCTCTCCTGTCTTATGCCAAACACCTGCATTATTTATCAAAATATCTAGGTTTTCTATTTGATCGAAGCATTCGTTTCTTGCTTTACTATCGTTAATATCAAAAGAGAAATACTTCGCGTTGTTACAAAGTTTTGATACGGCTTGAAGTCTTTGTTTATCGCGACCACACAAAATAACTACGTAATCTTTTGAAAGCCTTTTTGCGATTGCCGCTCCTATTCCATCGCTTGCGCCAGTAATAACAACTGTTTTCATTTGGATTGCCTCTTATTGACTTTTTTACCCTTGTTTGATATACTTCTTTTATCACCATTGCCAGATAGGCCTAAGGTTTTGACCGACCGCCGAGTCTGGCTTTTTTGATAACATAGAGATTTTTTCAACTGTTCTGCTCGTATCATATAGGCACGAAACGGTTCAAGTAACTGAGAATATTTGTGCGTGGGAGTAATAATTTTCAAAAGTTTATTATTGCTGCTTAGATATTCCATCAAACAAGCAAAATCTCCGTCACCGGTTATAATAACCGCCTTGTCATAATTATTATATTCTATGGCTGCAGCGTGCAATACAAGTTCAGCATCAACATTGCCTTTAACGGTCTCTTTGCCGTTCTCAAAATATCTAACTGTGGGCTTAAAAACTAATATAAATCCAGCGCTCTGTAGTTGCGTATAAAGATGTTGATTATTAGCAACTAGACCGATGAACATAAAGGCCTTTTTTACAACAAATTTATTTTTAAGATAGAGGTGGAGTTTACGATAGTCCACGCGCCAACCAAGCGATCGCACACCCAGATTTAGGTTTTGGCTATCAATGAACGCATAGTTTGACTTTTGTTTGTTCATACAAATTGCCTTAAGAATTCTAGTTTGCCGGCTTCAAAATGGCGGATATCTTCTACCTCAAACTTCATCATCACCAGCCGCTCCAGCCCAAAGCCCCAGGCAAAGCCGGTATATTCAGCTGGGTCAATATCTGCCATTTTTAGCACGTTGGGGTGTATCATACCCATACCCATCAGCTCAATCCAGCCGCTGTGGCTGCAAATATGACAACCCTTTTTTTGGCAAAATGGGCACGACATAGCCAGCTCAAAGCTCGGCTCGGTAAATGGGAAATAAAACGGCTGGCTCTTGACCTCAATCTCTTGAGCGTAGTACTCGCCCAGAAACGCCTTGAACGTCGCCATCAAATGGCCGGCATGAATGCTCTTGTCCACATAAACCCCCTCCACTTGGTGAAAAGTGTGATCATGGCGAGCGTCCACGTCCTCGTTCCTAAAAGTCCGCCCCGGAATAACCACGGCGATGGGTTTACCATCTTTTAGGTTTTTGGAATATTTTTTAAGAACGCGGTTTTGCATAGTGGAAGTGTGCGCCGGCGCCACAAACGGACGGCCGTTTTTGTCTTTTTCTGCTGTTACAAACGTGTCATAATCGTCGCGCGCCGGATGACCTTCCGGGAAATTCAAGCTGGTAAACATATGATAATCATCGTCTAGCTGGCGCGATTCAACCGCCTCAAAGCCCATACGGCCAAAAACTTCTGTTATCTTTTTTAGCTCTCTTGTTAAAGGATGCTGGCTACCAAAATCGCTCGGCAATAATCGTGGCCGTTTATCCTTTGGCGTATTAGTGTCAAACGGCGCCGTTACATCAATTGCGCTTAAACTGTTTACTGTCGGCTGTTTACTGTCTACTATCTTTTGAAGCTCTTGTTTTAACTGATTTACTTCTTTGCCAAAACTTCCTCGTTGTTTTGGGGGCAGAGTTTTAATCTCGTCAAACAAGGCCCTTAGCTCTGTTGAACGCAATACCGCAGAGCCTTCGGTCTTGGCGCGAGCTTTCAATGCCTTGGCAACTTCAGCAATTTGTGGATTTTGATAACTCATCTTACCAGAATTATACCAGCTATATGCCCCTGGTGTCATAAGTTATCGCAATTGGATGCAGTACAAGGAAACAGCGAGTAACGGAGTGAAGCGTATTTGATGATACGGTGAACGAGTAACGGAGTTGTTGACAACGTAATGCGCCAATAGCTGGAGCTTAAGTTGCATGCTTAGCTTGCATCTAGCTCCAAGCGATGCGAAACTTATGTTATGGCTAATTTTAGTTTTGATATCGTAAGCGACTACGACATTGCCGAGATGAACAATGTCTTTGATCAAACCCGGCGCGAGATTGCCAATCGTTATGATTTCAAGAACACACCGGCGCAGCTAGATTGGCTGGACGGCGATAAAACGGGCCTTAAAATAACCGGCAATAGCGATTGGCAGATTGACGCCATTTTGGACATCGTACGCAAAAAGCTGGCCTCACGCGGTCAGAGCCAAAAAGTTTTGGACGAGTCCAAAGAGCTGGTCGTTAGCAATCTAAAATCGACCAAAAACGTACCTTTCAAAAAGGGCTTGGACCAAGACAAAGCCAAGAAAATCACTTCGCTAATCCGTGACAAATATCCAAAGGTAAAATCTCAGATTCAAGGCGCAGAAATCCGCGTTACTAGCCCCAAAAAAGACGAGCTTCAAGCCGTGATGCAACTGCTAAAAACCCAAGACTTTGACTTCCCTATTTCATTTACAAATTATCGCTAAAACTACCAAACAATTATACTAGCCGACTGTTTGTAAGCACAAAGGCAACGACCATTGTATAATTTAGGTTATGGACGATAAAACACTTTTAGATAACGCAAAGGCCGTTCTAGAGGTCAATAATCAGGGCTCATTTACGAAACCAGCTACCGGCGTATATCCGCACCAATGGCTGTGGGACAGCTGTTTTATCGCTATTGGTCTTAGGCATTACGACGTTGAGCGCGCCAAGCAAGAGATTTTAAGTTTATTGCGCGGGCAGTGGCATAACGGTATGTTGCCTCATATGATTTTTGCTAAAGATTTTAGCTATCACGAAGAGCGTAACGTCTGGCGGAGCTGGACAAGCCCATTTGCCCCTGACGACATCTCCACTAGCGGTATTACCCAGCCGCCGATGGTTGCCGAAGCGGTCGTCCGAATTGGCGAGAAGCTCGCCTTGCCCGACCGGCGCAGCTGGTATCATACGGTTTTTCCAGCGCTACTGGCTTATCATCAGTGGCTCTACGACGAGCGCGATCCCCACAACGAGGGCTTGGTTTTACAAATTCATCCCTATGAAGTCGGCCTCGATAACACGCCACCTTGGTTGGATCAAATGCACGAGCACAGCCGTCCGTGGTGGATTGCTTTTCTTGAAAAAAGCCATTTAGACACTGTAATCAATCTGTTTAGGCGCGATACTAAGCATATCCCACCCGGTCAAAGGATGAAGAACATTGACGCTTTGCCTTATTTTGATACGATTCGCCGTTTGCGCCGCAAGCGCTACGTCATTGACCATATTTTGACTAGGTCGCTATTTGCGATTGAGGATAGCGGTTTTAATGCCATATTTATCCGCAACAATCACTGTTTGCGCCACATTGCCACAACTATCAAAGCCAAGCTACCAGATGAATTTACTGAACACATTACCAAAACCGAAAAAGCTTACGAACAGCTCTGGGACAGTTATTCCGGACAATATTATTCCAGAAACTTCGTTACTCACAAACTAATTAAAGAGCCCACCATTGCCACACTACTACCTCTATACAGCGGCAGTATCAGCAAAGAAAACGCCGAAAAATTAGTGGCGCTACTAAAAAATAAACATATATTTGGAGCTAACTACCCCGTACCCAGCGTGCCACTTAATTCCCAGTGGTTTAATGAATTGGGTTACTGGGAAGGGCCCACTTGGATAAATATAAACTGGTTAATCATTGATGGACTGAAGCAATACGGCTTTCGCGAGGAGGCCGAATGGTTGATATCCAAAACTATTGAACTCGTTAAAAAGTCCGGCAACTATGAATACTTTTCACCAATTGACGGCCAGCCGGCTGGTGCCGAAGACTTTTCGTGGACGGCAGCCCTTATTATTGACTTACTCGAGTCCCAGAAGCGGGCCAAAGTAGTACCAAAAGTGGTTCAAGATAGCAAAAGTTAATAGCAAATAAATGGTGACCAGTACGTCTAGGTGATGAGTCAGTGCCCAGTTTTTAACTCCGGCTATCTTTTTGGGCAAAACTATAAAGTTTTCTGACAAATTCCAAAGTAGTGTGTACCAATTTAGGGCCAGCACCACAATCCAAACGCTCAGGCAATAAATGCACAGCGCGTTGATGCGGTAAACTCCCTGATAAAACAGATAAATTACACCACCCAGCCCCGCCAGAGCCACGAGCTGGAACAATTGCCAAAAGCGCTTGTTCATCCGCGCGCCAAACAGCATCACGACTCCTACCGTCATAAGAGCCGGAAATGCCATCAACCCGATGAGAGTGTTGGGCGCGCCGGCAATCTCGGCCTGTTTTGTCTTCATCACCGAACCGCAACTAAATATCGGATTGATATTGCAGGCCGGATTAAAATTCGGGTCGCGAAGCACATGTAATTTGTCTAGTGTCAAGACGACAGAAGCGATAATGCCCACAATACTTACAAATATCAGTAGCCAGGCAAACCACCTGGGCGATAGAAGCTTTGGCATTTTAGATTTATCATTTTTAACGGACAATTTCTTGTTTGGCACCTTTACTCCTCCTCTGCACTTGGTTTGTCTATTAACAGTGGCTCTACCTGCTCATTGCCACCGGCTATTTTTACAATGTCTTTATCTACCCGGCTCAGCTCTTTGTGGGCATTGTTATAATGCCCGACGGTGGCCCCCAGCGAATTACCCAGCCGTCCAAAATAGCCGTCAATATTTTTCAAATGTTTGCCCAGTTGCTCCACATTTTTACGAATCACCTCGGTATCTTTTTGGATTTCCAAACTCTTTAGACCCTGCGAGACGATTTGTAACATTGCCGAAAGCGTGCTTGGACCAACCACCGTTACCCGCTTGTCTACCGCCGCGTATTGCATCAAATCGCGCCCGCTTACTCCGCTGGCGCCAACTTTATTAGCCAGTAAATCATAATAAATCGCCTCCGAGGGAATAAACATCAGCGCCTGCTCCAGCGTACCTTTTTTTGGCAAAATGTATTTGGCCGTTTCATCAATCCGTTTTTTTAGATCTTCTTTAAAAATCTTTTCCAGACGCGGGCGATCCTCCGCCTTGGCATCCACCAGACGATTGTAATTCTCCAGCGAAAACTTGCTGTCAATTGGCAACAATTTATCGTCCAGCTTGATGACGGCGTCCACTACCATTCCCTCGCTCAAACGGTATTGCAGTTCGTAGGTTCCTTTTGGCAACAGGTTTTGCAAAATCTGCTCCAGATAAAACTCGCCCAGCACTCCGCGCTGCTTGGGGTTGGCAAGCACGTTTTGCAGGCCTTTTAGCTCGCCGGCGATATCGCCGACTTGCTGGTTGGTTTTTTCCAGCTGGGTCAGCTTGCGAGTAACATCTTTGATAATGTCGGTGCTGGTCTGAAACTGGCGCATCATCTGGGCACTGCTTTTATCCAGCCGATCGTTCAACTGCTTCTGTAAGCCGTCTTTTAACTGCGTAACGCTATCCGTTAGCGTAGTAATATCCTGCTTCAGCATCAAAGATGATTGTTCATCGCCCCTCGGAGCCGATTGCCTGCGAAGCAAATATATCAGTAGCAATATATTCACCACAGCCAACATTATTATCGCAATTAGCATAATTCTATTGTATCGCGCTTGGTCTAATCCATAAAGTGATGTGCCAGCTGGATGGAAACGCCGACGACTAGGGCGCCGATGAGAAGTAGCACGGGTTGCCAGTCAAACAGATTTTTTTTGGACGCATTCTGGTGAATAGAGGGGATGATGTCGCTGAGGGCAATGTAGAGCAAAAAGCCGGAACTAATGCCAAGCAGTACGCCAATTGGCAAAGAATGCGAATTTCCTAATATAAATAATGTTGTGGCTACGACAACAGTGCCCAAATTGCTGAAAATGGTAAAAAGCCAAGCGCTCCGCTTAGCAACATGCTTTCCTAGCAACAGTCCAAAGTCGGCTGCGTTGTGCGGGACTTCGTGCAAAGCAACCGTAAAAGTTGTAACAATTCCGGTTGGCACGCTGATGAGAAACGCCGCCGCAATCGCCACGCCGTCCAGCGCGTTGTGAGTACCATTGCCAACCATAATCAGCGGCACCGATGAATCTTTGGCGCTGTCGGCTTCGCCGTGGTTGTGATGAAACCAGTCCAAAAACCGTTCGGCCAAAAAAAATAACAATATCCCAACCAGGGTTGAGATAAGAACCGTTTGCGGAACAGATTGGCTCAGCCCCTCTTTGAGCAGGTCCAAAAACACGGCCGACAAAAGCGCGCCGGCGGCAAACGGCGTAGCATAAGCAATTAGCATTTTTGACGGCGACTTGCGAACATACAGCAACAGACAGCCCGTCAAGGATACCAGCCCACCTATCAAACTAAAAATAATTACATGCCAGTAATTCGCCATTTACATAGATTATACAAGAGTTAGCCGAAAATTATTAAATTTGATCTGGGCTAACAAGTTATTATTGCCCGTTCTAAATCACGAGCGACAAATCATTTATGCTACGTTCGTAGTTTTGGTGATTTGTTTGGTTTGGCGTTTGGAGGAAATAATGTGCTGAAAACTGACGATGATTAGACCGAGCGCGAAGCCGCCGACGACATCCAGCGGAGCATGAACGCCAAGATAAATCCTAGAAAACACTACGGCAATTATCCAAACCGGCACCGTCCATATAAACCGCTTTGGCAGATATGGCAAAATAGTCAGAGCCAGCACCGTTGCCATTGCCGCGTGGCCCGATGGAAAGCCGTAGCCGCTCTCATGGAGATCTCTTGGAATAATGCCGCTTTGAAGCATGGCCGGTCTGGGACGAGCAATAATCATCTTCGTAAATTTGTCGGCCAGATAAACTACTGCGCCGTTGACGAAAATTTTCACGGCTAAATCGTTTAGTTTGAGCAGTAGGGTCGTTAATAAAGAAAACAAAACCACCCAAACACTACCAGCTAAAGTAATTATCATAAATACCGGTGTTAAATAATCTGGCAGGACGAAAATTGCGTGAAATACAGAGTACTCCAATCCGGCTAAGGTGTGGTGGCTGGCCTGGGCAGCGGCCAGCGAAAACACAATCAAACTTATCACGGTAATCACGGCGTGCGCCTTAGGGCTTAAATGTTTTGCGGATAATTTTATTTTCATAATATTTAGTTTAACCTGTTTACGATTAACATTACTAGTATAGCCAGACCCAACAATCTGCGAAAATAGTTTACTCCCTTAAATATTTCTAGTAACGCCCACACAACTAGTGCCACAAAGCTTATAAGCCCAAGGCAGTCCGTCAATTTACCCGGAGGTAAAAACCAGCTCACCGTTAAGGCAATCATCCAAGTTATTAGCCAGATATTTGGCCATTGCCATAACACAACTTTGCCTTCATGGTCTTTCCACATTTTATTCCAAACATTTTGCAGTTTTGGCATAACCTTATTATACGCACCAAAAGAAAGAAAAATACGAAATCCGAATATCTAAAGTCGGCTTTGCGATTATGCCGTTCGCTTTGGCAACCATAAAATGGTCGAAAAATTTGTGCATCATTGAAATTCGCCGGCTAGAACACATACGTGAAACAAAAAAACGCGAATGAATTATAGATACCAAGTTCAATTTTTTATGGTTATTGGTGTAAAATATGGGTAGGAAAAACTATGTCAGAAGATGCGCAGTCACCTTTGGGCGGGCCTCTAGAACTCCCTGGCGGAGAGTCGGCTTCTGGGCATTCGTCACATAAATCATCCCTGCCCCGATATTTTAGTAAAAAAATAGTCGTTGTTATTATTTTAGTTTTAGTTGTTGGCGTCCTTATATTCTTAGTCTTAAAATCAAAATCCGACAACAATCAGTCTGACAAAGGTGCCGCCTCAAAAAACACATCAAGTAATTCCACCGTAAACGACGTACCAAATATTACCACGACCAAGAAGTTTGAGAGCGGTTTTTTGAGCATAGAGTTGAAGTATCCGGATAATTGGACAGTTACCGAAACAACCGATAATGGGTTGCGCCTAGAATCGCCGGAATTTTCGTATCAAACAGTAGATAAAGGCAAAGTAAACGGAAATTTTAGGATTTACATTCGTAAAAGCGCTCGCTCGTCCGACGGCAAATACATTGGCAGAGGTGTTGCTATTCAACCATCGGAACAATTAGTTTATAGCCAGCCAACAATTTCCCAGCGCAAGGAAACCAGTCTGACGTTGTTTGGGCTGGATACAACCGATCATTTTGCCTACTTTTTACTGACCCCGAACTTTAAGCTTAACAAGGGCGAAACGATGGGGCCAAACTATGGCAAAGAAATTGAGGCCTATATAATCGCTGGCGGATATTCTTCAAAAACATTAACCGATGATCTAGCTATGAATTTAATACCTGCTAATGGTCTGACGCAAAAGAATTCGTACAAGCAAGCTATAGAGATTATAAAATCGCTCAAGTTCCAATAAGATATTACGCGTTTGGCACATTTCGGGCGAAAAACTGCGCTCCTCGCTCCGCCGTACGTATTTGTACGTCTGCGCTTTAGGTGCTCGCTTTTCATCCCAAACTGCTCTCAAACGCGTAATATCTTGAAAAAATCAAAAAAGAACTCTTGCGAGTCCTTTTTTGACGTAACTTTTGCTATTGCTAGCTCAATTACTAAATCACCTCACGATGATCTAGCTTTAATGTATATCTAACTAATAGCCCTGTCAACACCTTTGTCACAAATTTGTCTATCTGTCTCTATAATCTATTGTAAATTCTACAAAATGTACAAGCAATATTGATATGCCAAATAAATACTCACTCTTGATGCGATCGCTTCACTTTTGTACATATTTTATAGTCTTTATATGAGTGTAATTATCCATAGGATTGTTCAAGTTTGACTACAACTAACTAGAAGCATATTATTTACATATATAAAATTAAGCAGGATACAATTTTTATGAAAATGAATTTATATAAAGATTCACGCGGCATCGCCCGTTTGAAGGTGATTGTAGTGGTAGTCGTAATAGTGGCTATTGGTGCGGCTGGTTATTACGTTTATAACAAAACTAAAACTAGCAACAACCCCAATCTAGCAGGTAAAACAACGGCCGAAAAAACCGCCATCAAGGAAACAGAAACAGCTTGTATGAAGGCCTACAACGATAAAGATTTCTGTAAGTTTGCCAGCTCATTCAACCCAACCGGACCGTATAAAATGACGGTTGTTACTACTGATAAATCTGGCAAAACCATTGCTATGGCGATAGAAATTGACGGAAAAAATAATACCTCAATGATTACTAAAGACGGCACAAATGAAACATCCGCCTATATCCAACTTAACGGCGATACTTATATGAAAAACGAGGACGACGGTTCTTGGCTAAAGACGCCCAAAAGTACCGACACAACACCTACTTCAACGCCGACGTCCGATCTTAAATTTGATAGCACCGAATTCTCAAAACCGGCCGAACAACGGGCTACGGTTAAGCGTCTTGGCAAAGACAGCTGTGGCAAATTTACCTGCATCAAATATTCGTTAGTTGAACCAAATGAAAAAACTAAGTTAGATGGCGTAATTTGGATTGGCGATAAAGATTTCCAATTACATAAAATGAGCTATAAGGATACTGACGGTAATACTTTTGTCGGGGAATTTAGCTTTGAACCCGTCACAATTACTGCACCAACACCAGTTAAAGAAATGCCAGCCACACCAAGTACACCAGATATACAAGCTCTTGAACAATCCATCTCGGCCGGTGGCGCCCAGCAATAGCTTAGTTTACAACTCGTTCCCACGGCAGGTTTGACTCTTGGCAAAAACTCGTTTTACAGATACGTCTTAGAAAAATATGTAGATAAAATACTGTTGACTAAGTTTTGTAATTGTGTTATTATTGTTCGATGTCATTGCTCGTAAGCCCCGAGTACCAAGTAGGTTGGCAAGACCTACTTTTAATGGAACGTAACAGATTTGATAATTCACTTCTCCGTGACCGTATTCTTAGCGCACAAGCTAATCCAAACGAAGTTATGGAGTGGTATTTTCGCAATGATCCGCTCAGAGAAGTTAGTGGCTTTCATAGACTTCTTGGTGAAAAAGGAGACGACAGAGCTATTTACAAAGAAATGTCTGAACTTATCCTTGATACTGAATGCTTGGCACTAGGAGGAGCCGAATTAGCACTTTCTGTTATTCACCCTGAATTTTTTTCTGAACCCCAAGATGATAGTCACTGCTCTTGGTACGATAAAGTTGATGCGTATTTTTCAGAGAAATATAAAGAGCATATTGTCGCTCCTGACAATCGTATGTCAATTGGAGAGATAACATATACCGCTGGGAGAGAGCTTATACCATGGCTGATATCAAAAGACGGAAAATTAACTGTAGAGCAATCAGATACTCTTATGTGTGCAGCCAATATGATGCATGCGGCAGTATTGGGTCGTGTAAATTTTCAAAAAATTAAATTAGAAATGGCATCTGATGAGTACACTCCAGTGAACGAACTAGAATGTTCGATGGATACGTCTTTAATAATATATGACATCATCGCACGCCAGGCATCGTCTCCAGATTCTCATACAGAAGTACTAATTAACGCATGTAAGGCATTCGTTGCTTCAGCGCAAATAGCACATATAGAAATGAAAGGTCTAAAAACTGCATCAAAACTAGTAAATACTGAATGCTCTTATGAAGTTTACTTAGCGATTCAACGTATTTTGTTTGGCTCATCTGGCGTTAATGTTCTAGTTAACCCAGAAAATGATCTAGGCCAAGAAGCCGATAAGGTTAGAAATAGACTAATAAAGAACTTTGCTTACTTTATTCATAAAATATATATCGGAGAGAATAAAGACGGGTTGTTATACAGAAAAAAACCCGGAAAAGACGTAAAAGGAAGCCTGTACGAAGCGCTTTGGATTCTAGACTTCAATGTTTTACAGACCATTGATAGTAATACTGATCTTACGGTTATTCCTTCATTCAGTGCAGAAGATGCACCAAGAGTTAATTACCCTCGACTGCGTCGAGGTTTTGATGTTACCGTATACGGTGAAGATGTTTTTGAGCGCATACAACTTAAATCGTCGGTACATGCAATGTCGCGCGGAAATAAATATCACCCATTTATCCTATTGGCTTACGACGATTTTGTCCGTGGAGTAGATCCCGATGAGATTTCCGCTAAGCTTGAAGAATATCAAGAATTCTTCTCTGAAGATAACGGGCTAGACGTCGAATCGAAAAAAGTTATTGAGAATCATATTCTAACTGATTTAATCCTAAAATCAGTTATAGATGTAAGTGAGAGATTGAAGGATCCATTAAATAAAACTAGATATGGGTTACTTGGTAAAATAGCAGCCAGATACCTCGGGCAACACTCCGAAGCAGAAATGTTTCACCGACCCAACAGAGAACAAAGAAGAGCTGCTGCTAAAAAAGCACGAAAAAACGCAACAAGATAGAGAATTTCAAATATATAATACTAAATCGCGACTGTGAATGCTTATTATTCTATCTGTTCCCACGGTAGGTTTGTCTTGCCAAAATGCCCATAAGCGCTGGTTTGGCTATAAATTGGTCGCCTTAAGTTTAGCTTGTCAATAATACCTTTAACTGATGTATCTATCAGTTTGTCGGCAAATGTTTCTAGTTTGTCTTGGCTAACAGTTGCCGTGCCAAATGTATCAATCGTCCGCATTAGTGGCCTTGAGTGGCCAATGACATATGCCAGGCCAACCTCGCATTTTTTCGCAAAGCCGTGTGCCACAATATTTTTGGCAATAAATCGCGCTACATATGCTCCACTGCGATCTACCTTGCTGGGATCTTTGCCACTAAATGCTCCACCGCCAACTCTAGCGTAACCGCCATAGCCGTCTACGACAATTTTTCTACCAGTCAATCCAGCATCACTTTCTGGACCTGGGATGTGCCAAACACCAGTTCCGTTGACAGTTATATTAGCATCACTAGGCAAATCAAAACCGTAGCTTTCTAAAACTGGCTTAATAATATTTTTTATGACTTTTTCGCGTACTTCGGCGGGGCTGGTTTTCTCCGAATGAGCAACCGCAATTACTACTTTGGCGATTCCAACTGGTTTATTGTTTTTATATTCCACTGTAACTTGTGATTTGCCATCTGGACGCAGCCACTTTAATTCGCCTTTTTGTCTGATTTCATCAATTTTTCTAGTCAGCGAGTGGGCTAGCATTATAGGCATGGGCATAAGTTCTGGTGTTTCATCACAAGCAAAACCAAACATCATACCTTGATCACCAGCTCCCTCGTCCTGGTCTACGCCGACAGCAATATCCGGTGATTGCTCGTGAATATCGTTGCTGAAGGTTGACTCCTGCGAAAAGCCCCAAGCTGGCACAGTATAACCGAGTTCGTTTATCTTAGCCCGTGTAACTTTCTCAAAGTCTATTTTGGCAGTTGTTTTAATTTCGCCAAATAGGCAAATACGATTAGCTCCAACAACTGTTTCTATGCCGGCTCGCCCATTGGGATCTTTGGCTAATATAGCGTCAAGTAATGCGTCGCTGATGGCATCGCAAATCTTGTCGGGGTGGCCAGCGCAGACCGATTCAGAAGTGAAGAACGTACTGGCCTGTTGTCGAGCAAAGCTCGCCACTCCGCCAGCACTCTTGGCACTGCGCGTTGTCAAAGGCTTCGATACTCGCGCATCGTATCCCTTATACGACTTGCTCCGTTTCTCGCCTTTTCCTAGCGCAGCACTCAAGTCTTTACTTCTGACCGATTTGTTGATTTTGGGCATAAAAAAACCTTTCTCCGATAGCCACGGGAAAGGTATATATAAAAATATCTTCCCCGACGAATCGGGACTGAACGTGGCACCTTGTTTGCCGGTTGGGCAAATAGGTTGTCGGCAGGTCGACGGGTCAGATCCCTCGCTGCACTCTTTATATTTTTAAATTGTTAATGTAGTCATTGTAGCATACTTTATGCCAAGATATTTACAGCTCGAGCAGTTACTAATACAACAGTTACCAGAGAAACCATAGATTGCGACGACATCAACAGCTTGGCGCGGTGGGTCAACGGCATTGTGTCGGTCGGGCTAAAAGCCGAGCCGTTAGTGATTGAAACATATAGATAGTCAAAGAAAGCTGGACTCCACTTTGGCTGGCCGGTAACTTCGCTGGCGACGGTCATTTGCGGAAACATAAAATCTTGCTCGTCTTGAAAATCGTTATCTAGCTCCCAGTACCATAGCCCAAACATAATGATGTTGGTTAAGTATATAGTTACGCTGGCAACGATTAGCTCACGGCCGGTAATATGGCTGCCAGCAAACAAGGCGTGCAGAACAATAACTAGCGAAGCAATATTTACAATAGATATCAGCGCAATCAGAAATATCGCCAAAGTTCTGCGAACATTCATTATCGCAGTGCGTTCGCGCGGCGTTATTATAGTAAGAGCAAACAAAAGTAGCACCTCAGCTCCAGCTATTATGTATTTTGGCCCAAATATCAAACTACTACTTAGACTTATTTGCAATCCAATCGCCACCAACACCGCCAATTGCACATGCCAGATTGGTTCGGTAAGCTGTAAACTCTTGTGATGTAAATGCGCCAGCTTCATTGAATCTTATTATACATCAAATGTTAATCTGGCATCCACAGATGTAAATTGATACAATCAAACAGTTACATTATTACAATTCGGGATCGTCTAACGGTAGGACATTGGGTTCTGGTCCCAACAATCTAGGTTCGAATCCTAGTCCCGAAGCCAGGAATAGTTTATATATCTATAGATAGATAAACTATTCCTGGCTCCGAACCCTGAACGAAATCCGAACTTTTTTCCGCGAAAATCCGAACGCTGAATTTTGACGCTCCGCCCCGCCGCCGCTGAATTTCGTGCCAGCGAAGCTGGCGCGCCGCCATTAAATTCTTTTCATTTGAGCAA
>Ga0172375_10002991_pt1 | contig 25979 bp, 23 predicted proteins | sample LakKiv1m_FD_114537 | JGI IMG/M metagenome (GOLD analysis project Ga0172375, IMG submission 114537) | Freshwater microbial communities from Kabuno Bay, South-Kivu, Congo - kab_092012_11.1m | ecosystem: Environmental > Aquatic > Freshwater > Lake | place: Democratic Republic of the Congo...
GTTCTTGAGTTTGACCACTTTGGAAACAAAACTAACTCTGTTGCGCGATTGGCCAGGACTTCTACGATGAAGTCATTGTTGAGAGAAATAGATAAATGTGTGGTTCGGTGTGCAAATGGTCATAGACGCAAAACCGCAAAACAGTTTAACTGGAGCAAATAACCAACCTTGTTCTTCTAGTCCCCAACTGAGGCAAGTTGAGGTAAAATAGCTGTGTTGGGTCAGTAGCTCAGTTGGTTAGAGCACCTGCCTCTTAAGTAGGGTGTCGCGGGTTCGAGTCCCGCCTGACCCACAATACAAAAATTCTCTCCACAAGGGAGAGAATTTTTGTATTGAATGAAATTGCGGGACGAGAATGACGGAAGCGCGACTGGCGCTGAGTCCGGTTCGAACAAATCATCAGCAGATGATTATGTGAGAGAGTCCCGCAGACAACCGAAGACTTCGAGTCCCGCCCGAACAAATCATCAGCAGATGATTATGTGAGATTCGTCCACTACGGTCGGAATGACGTATGTATATAGACGGTATATATTTAATGTAGTGAAGCTGATAATTTTTACATATTCCCCTACTGGATTGGGTCATTTGAGAGTTACTGATGCACTGGCTGGTGCTAGGCCAGCGGATACTTCGCATGTGATCCTTGGTTCGTTTGATAAGTTTATGGGGTGGATTCACAGAGTTGCCAGCATAAATCCGATAGTCAAGTCAATCTTTATTTCTTCGCAATATGGATTTTTTGAAGATATCTTGGCACATGTTTACCGTCTCTTTTTGGTTCTTGGCTCCAAAAAGATTTCGAACCAATTACTGGATATTATTTACAAACATCCCAATGTAGATCATTTTCAGATTGTGGCGACCCATCCTGGACTGGCACACCAAATAGGGGCTATCAAAGATAAAATTGCAAAGAGGACAGGCAAAAAGATCGACTTTATTGTCCAAGTCACTGATGATACGTATCAACATATTTGGTTGGTGAAGGGTGCTGATTTGACTATAGTTCCAAGTGCTTTTGTAAAATATAAAATTGAAGACTACGCAAAGTCTCAAGGTATAAAGTTTGTGGCTGAAGTTGTCCCCTACCCGATTGATATAGCTTTGACAGAGTATCTTCCAAAGGGTTTAGATAGATCTGATACTTTTAAGAGGGTAGACACACCAATTAACGTGATAGTTCCCATTTCTGGAGCGGCTGTGGGTTTGATGTATTTGATTGAATTAATTCAAAATTTAGAAAAACTATCTAATAGGTTTAACTTTTGGGTGATTGTTCGTAAGGCTTCCTACACAGATTTTTTTATTACGCTATTACTTCGTGTTTCTGGAGTAAATATCGTTGTGGGAAAGAATGACAACGAGATGATTAACTTGTATGAACTAATTTATCAACAAAATTTGATACACTTGGAGATTACAAAGCCCAGTGAACAGTCTTTTAAGGCAATTGTTGAACCATCGCGCGTAGGAGGAAGTGTTTTGTTGTTTGCTGAACCACTTGGAAGACAAGAGATAGAAAACGTTTCTTTTTTGAGGCGACACAGTTTAGTAAAAAATATTGCTGATGTTCGATTCCATCAAGCAGGTAGTCTTAGGTCGCTGATTCTCGGGAAAAATGCCAGGAAAGCAGCTGGAGATATTTATAGGTGTGCAACAGATGGAATCTTTGAGGAAATGAGTGACCCAAAGTATGAGTTTTCACCTAATTCGGTTAAGTCTGGTGAAGTAGGATCAAACGGAGCCAAGTTGTTTTGGGAGATTGTGCAAAAATATTTTGGATAAACGACAAACGAATTTGTAATTCATGTTACAAATTATCATGCTTCTTTGTTATACTGAAAGTGATTATCTGCAACTGATTTTCTGTGTCTGCAAAAATATTAATGATAGGTTGGGAGTATCCACCAAAGAATTCTGGCGGATTGGGAGTTGCCTGCAAGGGTATTGTGGAACACTTGGTCGATTCTGGTTTTGTGGTGACATTAATCCTACCAAAATTTACCTCACACGAGAGTCCAGAGAGCCTTGTTAGCGAAACGGAGTTTTTTACCACAAAAGGAAAGAACTATAAAGTAATTTATTTAAGCTCTCGAATTACACCCTATGCTAGTTGCGATCTGGATAATTATGGGGGGAATTTGATTGATGATGTTTACGATTACGCGAAGAAGGTACTTGATTGTATTAATGAAGTGAATTTTGATCTGATTCATATTCACGATTGGCTTACTGTTCCGGTTGGGATTTTGCTTAAGGAGAAATACCAAAAACCACTGGTAATGCATGTGCATAGTACAGAATATGACAGAACTGCGGCGGGGGCGCCTGCGGCTGATGTATCTGAGATAGAGAAGAGAGGATTTTTTGTGGCTGATTTGTTGGTAGCTGTAAGTGGATATACCAAGAGCCTACTGGTTGAACATTACAGTGTCCCAGAAAACAAAATAAGAGTGGTGCACAACGGCATTGACCGCATTGATGACAATTCTTACCTTGGTGATTTTTTGGGAGGAGTCCCTGTAATAATTTTCGTTGGCAGGCTAACCATACAAAAGGGTCCAGAATATTTTTTGAGAGTGGCGCGTCTGGTAGTTGATAGACATCCCGACGCAATATTTGTATTTGCTGGAGACGGTGACTTGTTTAGGGAGGTGATCGAGTCGTCGGCAATCAAAGAGCTGACCGGAAATGTGTTGTTTGCAGGATTCTTGAGAGGTGCCCAAAAAGATAATTTGTATCATAGAGCCGATATTTTTGTAATGCCTTCTGTTTCTGAGCCTTATGGGCTGGTTGCTCTTGAAGCAGCTCAAATAGGTAGGCCCGTGATTATTTCAAAAACATCTGGTGTGGCTGAATCACTTCCTAGTGCCATTACGGTTGATTATTGGGATACGGATTTGATGGCCAAGTATGTAAATGAACTTTTGGACGATAAGGAGAGAAGTATTTTTTTGGGACAAAATTTAAAAAAGGAATCTGAGCTGGTTACCTGGGATAGGTCGGTGGACCAACTAAAGAACATTTATCAAGAAGCGTCGCAAATTTATGACTAAAGTCTGTTTGTATTTTCAAATTCATCAGCCATGGAGACTTGCCCCGGTTACTATTTTTGATGTAGGTGCAGGTGATGGTCGCAGTATGACAGACGAGATGGTAAACAAAACAGTATTGCAAAAAGTTGCAGATAAGTCATATGTTCCGATGTTGAAATTGCTTAATAAGTTGCTTGCTGATGAAGAACAATTTTCTGTCACCTTTTCTATTACTGGGGTTGCCCTGGAACAGTTACAAACTTTCTCTCCAGAAGCAATTGAGTTGTTGAAGAGAATTTCTCGTACAGGGAGAGCCGAATTTTTGAGTGAAACGTATTACCATTCACTTGCATCTCTTTATTCCCCAATCGAGTTTTTGCATCAAGTTCAAAAACACAGAAATTTGATAAATAATTTGTTTGGACAAAGTCCAACTGTATTTCGAAACACAGAACTAATTTACTCAAATTACATTGCCAAGATGGTGATGTTAATGGGGTATGTTGGTATGCTTACAGAAGGTGCCGACAAAATATTGCGAGGACGTAGCCCCAGTAGAGTCTTTGTTGCCCCATGTGGTTTGCCACTACTTTTGAAGCACTATCAATTGTCAGATGATATTGCATTTCGGTTTTCTGCTTCTTCCAGAAGTTCGGAACCACTTACCGCTTCGACCTTTACTCATTGGATTAATTCGTCATTTGCCGATGATGAGGTCGTCAATTTATTTATGGATTTTGAGACTTTTGGTGAGCACCAGTGGGCTGATACCGGAATTTTTGACTTTTTCTATCATTTTGTAAGAGAAATGATTGGCTCTGGGAGCAAGTTTGTCTCTGCCACAAGAGCACTGTCAGACGCTAGTGTGTCAGGGTATTTTGATAGCAATGAACCTGTTTCGTGGGCAGACACCGACAGGGATATTACTGCGTGGCGTGGTAACCGACAACAGGTCGATAGCTTGGCGAAAATTTACAGAATAGAAGAAGCGATTCTTGATAGTAAGGACGATAAATTAATTGAAGACTGGAGAAGGCTTCAGACCAGTGATCACTATTACTACATGTGTACAAAATGGTCGAATGATGGAGATGTTCATGCGTATTTCTCACATTACAGCTCGCCTTATGAGGCATATGTAAATTTTAATAATGCCTATACTGATATTAAGATCCGATTAAATCAAATCAATAAAAATGGCTAGAGCACTTGTACTGGGGAACGGACATTTGACAGCATGTTTCGATAGTGACGGAAATTTACGAGATTTATATTACCCGTACGTGGGTTTGGAAAATCATGTTGGAGGCTACCATCACAGAATTGGAGTTTGGTGGGACGGTAATTTTTCTTGGCTATCTAGTGTTGATTGGACCGTCAAGATCGATATGGTGAATAGATCTATGTTGGGACAAATCTTGTATGAACATAAAACTAATGGCTTGAGGGTGATTGTGAAATGCGTCGTGTATAACGAATTACCGATATTGATCAGGGCTGTGACTTTTGTAAATACGAAAAGGCAGGCAAAAATTGTTAAAGTATTTTTTGGTCAGGAGTTTGCCATCAGTGAGACAAAATTCCGCAATACCGGATTTTATGATCCCACAAAGAATGCAATCATTCATTACAAGGGGCGGCGAGTATTTATGGTAAATGGACAGTCGGAGACAAAAGGGATATATGAATACACCATAGGTATGTTTGATTATGCGGGGATGCGCGGGTCTTATGTGGATGCTGAAGATGGAATTTTGAGCAAAAACGCAGTAGAGCATGGTCCGGTTGATTCAGTGATGTCTTTTTATGCTGATTTAACAAATAGAGATTCTGCGGATTTTTTTAGTTGGATTTGTGCTTCTCATAGCATTGATGAGGTTTATAAACTAAATGAAGTTGTGCTTGAGAAAACTCCACATGGGATGATTCATTCGACGACTTCATTTTGGCAGGCTTGGACTGAAGCGATCCCGAGAGAATTTTATGGGTTATCTGATCTTGCGGTGCAGGCTTATTACAATTCACTTTTTATTTTGAGAGCGCATTTGGATCACAAGGGTGGAATTCTGGCATCGCTTGATTCCGATATGCTGGTTTACGGAAAGGATTCCTATGCTTATGTATGGCCTAGGGATGCGGCGTTTGTTGCTATCACACTGGACAAGGCTGGGTATCAAGGGATTACAAAAAAGTTTTATGAATTTTGTGGGCAGGTTATGCATGCAGATGGTTATCTCCATCATAAATTTCAACCTGATATGAGTTTGGGGTCTACCTGGCAATCTTCTATCAAGCAAAAAGATTGGCTAAAAAATAAAATTTTGCAAATGCCAATTCAAGAGGACGAAACGGCTACTGTAATCTTTGGATTGTGGGAACACTATAAAGTCTCAAATGATATTGAGTTTATTGAATCTATTTACAAGCCATTTATAGAAAAGGCAGCTGATTTTATGATCGAGTTTAGAGATAAATATACAAAATTACCAATTCAGTCTTACGATCTTTGGGAAGAAATATCGGGGGTATCTACCTATACTTGTTGTGCTGTTTTGGGAGGCCTTCGAGCGGCCGCAAAGTTTGCCAGTGTCTTGGGGAAGTACAATCAAGCTCATACATGCGAAGAAGCTGTTGATGAATTGATTGGAGCTATGAGAAATTATCTATTCAATAAAGATCTAAACAGTTTTGTTCGTGGAATTCAGGTTGAGGGTATCGCGGTCAAAAAACTGAATATTATCGATGCGAGTTCACTATTTGGATTATGGTATTACGGTGTGCTTCCGGAAGATGATCCAATGTATATTGGTACCCTCGAGGCAGTTGAGAAATATTTACACCTAAGAGATGGCATTGGTGGTTTTGTTCGGTATCAAAATGATTTGTACTACAAAGATAGTAGCACGGAGACACCGAATCCATGGATAGTAACTACTATGTGGGAGTTACAAAGAAAGGTGGTTTCGGCAAAAAATGTCTATGATTTAAAAATGCTATCAGGTGAATTTGATTGGGTGACGGACAGGCTAAAGATTTTTCCGGTGATGGCTGAGCAGTATCATCCCCTGACTGGCGTTCCACTTTCGGCCACCCCATTGGCCTGGAGCCACTCGATTTTTGTAGAAACAGTTTTGGCGTATATAAACAAAATGGCGGATTTTGTTAAAACAGACATTATAATGAAATAAGTTATGGGAGAACAAATTGTCATAGGTGTTGATTCGGGTGCGTCGCATACAACTATTGCTGTTTGGGATGGTGATAAGAAGATTTATTCCAAAAGTGATTTTCCTGGCGTAAACCCTGATGTAGTTGATCTAAAGCATGCAAGTGAGGCGTTGGCCCCTGCAATAAAGGAATTGGCTCAATATCGATATGCTAAATGGGTTGTGGGTATGGCGGGAGTAGATAGTCGGGAAGAGGTAATTGATGCAATTAATTGGTTTCGAGAGCTACTCGTATCAGCTAACATAACATACTCAAAATATGTAATTTTCTCTGATATTGAATTGGTGATTTGGGCTGGTGGACTTAAGGGTGCAGGGATTGGACTAATTTCGGGGACTGGTTCAAATTGTTTGGGAAGAAACATCTATGGCAAAATGCATAAATCTGGAGGAATGTCCCATATTTTGGCTGATGAAGGTAGTGGTTTTGCTTTGGGGTGGAAATGCTTACATTTGGTTACCAAAATGATTGATGGCAGAACCGAGAGGACTCCCTTAGTCGAAGATGTGTTGGGTTTGTACGGAAGCTCAGATATTGTGGCATTAAAGAACTTACTGGTAAAAAGTGAGAACATGAAAGTCGCTGTGGCAAAAAGTGCTGCTGCTTTGCTTCTGGCGTCGGACAGAGGAGAGAGTGAGGCCATGAGGTTGTGCGCTGATGAGTCGTTGGAACTAGTTAGGATGGTAGCGGCGGTTAACTCAAGACTTGGGGACACACAGGGCTTGCCGGTTTTTCTGGCAGGAAGTTTGTTTAGAAATGATAATTATTTGAGTTTGTTTGAGACTGGACTTAGGCGGTTTATGCCAAACCAGGAGGTGAAACGGGTTACTCCTGTGGATGGAGCTTTGGAATTTGCCAGAAATGTGCCGTAGATTGACGGTTAAAATCCTATAGAATATAATATTGGCATACTAGGATGTGCCTAGGATCTTTGAATTGTTTGAAGGAGGTTTCTTTATGAAACGGTTTTTGACTATCTTGTTTCTGAGTTTTTTGCTTGTAGGCTGTACTCTTCCCGGCAAGAGCTCACCTACTTCCACTGCTGTTCCATCGGCAGGACGTCGCCCCGCGCCAACAGCTACAATCAGTTTTGGATCGACCATCGTTCCAACTACTGCACCGACTCAGAGCTTTGCGCTGGAGACACCTACAAGAATACCGGCTGCAGCTGGAGTTAAATATGACTGTGATCCTGAGGGGGTGGAGGTTGAAGATATCGAGACCGGAGAAGTATTGAAGCCGGGGCACAAATACTATTTCGTGTATCCTGGTAAATCGAAGTCTGGTCTTGGCGTTTGGTTTTGGCTCTCGAAACAATACGGGGACGCAATTCCCGCGTCCGATCTCGTTGTAAATACGTCCAGGTACAGCCAAGCATATATGTACTGGCTAAGCAGCCCGTCAGACCCGAAAGCAATTTTTGATTGGGGAGCCTATGGGGCAGATAAGGAAGTGAGTTTCGTTTTTTATTTGCCAGAATAGTCATTTTATCCGTTCTCTTTTGTGAGGGCGGATTTTTTTTGGCAAGATTGTTTGCGTAAAGAGAATGTTGAAGGATACAATCAGTTAATGAACATTTTTGGTAAATATAAATTGGAGTTTGTCGTTTTTTTGTGTGGAGCTAGCGGAATGGTAATGGAGTTAGTTGGCTCTAGAGTTGTCTCCCCCTACTTTGGTAGTTCTCTTTATGTTTGGACGAGTTTGATTGGTGTGATTTTGGGATCTTTAAGCTTGGGGTATTATTGGGGGGGAAGGATTTCTGATAAAAGACAAGATACAAAATTCTTGTTTGATATTCTAATTCTGGCTAGTTTGTTCGTAGCACTGACAGCCTTTACGAAAGAAGTAATCCTTGCTCGGCTTGCAATATGGTTTGCAGGCGACATGGGGCTTGGATCTATTGTGGCAGTAATTGTCCTTTTTTCACCAGCGAGTATCATTCTTGGAATAGTCTCCCCGTATGCAGCAAAGTTAAAGTTGGAAGCACTCAAAACTTCTGGTTCTGTGGTTGGAAACCTATATGCAATTTCTACGTTTGGGAGTATTGCTGGAACCTTTTTTGCTGGGTTTTATCTGATACCTTTTATGGGTAATACAAATATTTTGTATCTAATTTCTGGTGTTTTGGCTATTACGGCGATATTTACCTTTTTAGGACCCTATTCATATAAAAACCTGGGTCTCTTGGTGCTTCCCATATTGTTATTCGTTTTGTCGCAACAATTTGGACTATTAAAAATGAAGATAATTGCGGATATTGATTCTCAATATGGTCGAATTTTGGTAAAAGAATTGGGGGGTCAATCGGCCCGTAAGTTGCGGTATTTATCAACTGATAATCGTGGTTGGGAGTCTGCAATGTTTTTGTATGATCCTGACGAGCTTGTTTTTGATTACACAAAAGCTTATCGGATATCAAATTTTTTGGGGAAAGAGGTAAAAAGTGCGCTGATGTTGGGGGGTGCGGCTAATTCATACCCCAGAGATTTTTTGAAAAGCAACAAGACGGGCACTATTGATATCGTTGAGATTGATCCCAGAATGACAGAGGTAGCCAGGAAATATTTTAACCTGGTTGATGAACCTAGAATGAAAATTTTTCATGAAGATGCCAGAACTTATGTACAAAATACAAAGAACAAATATGATGTTGTTTTTTTGGATGCCTTTATGGGCGTCACTCCTCCATCACACCTAACGACCATGGAGTTTATGGCTGACATCAATAATCTATTAAATGACGATGGAGTGCTTCTGATCAACATGCTGTCTGCTGTCCGGGGTTGGAAATCCGGTTTTTTCCAGGCCGAAGCTAATACAATCAGATCCGTTTTTCCCTATCTTGATGTGTACATGATTCAGAAGGAGGCTTTGGGTACAGATCAGAACCTTCTTGTGGTAGCTCAGAAGAGAAAAATGGATATAGAGGTAACAGATCCTGAGCTCAAGGAGCTGTTGGCCGAGAAAATGGAGATATCTGAGACTTTAGGGAACGGCAAGATTTTGACAGATGACCATGCCCCTGTAGAGTTCCTGACTAGGAATATGTTTAACTAGGTTCGGAATCGTTCAAGAACTTATAGTATTGCGTTTAGTGCCTTGCTGTATTAAAATATTGGGGTCTATTAAGACATACCTCATTCGAATTTCAGAACGTTAAAAAGGAGAAAGAAAATGGTTTCTAACAATGCCAAGTTTCACGCTGACGGTTTTTTGAATCGCTTGGTAGACTATTCTACCCCTGGTCGCCCTGGCCCTGCCGCGGTTTATCAGGCTGTTGCCCCTCAGGTTTTACTGATGAGCAACGTCTATCTCTCGATGCCAGGTAAGGGAAACCCCCTTGCGGCTACCACTCCGGAAGCTGTTTTTGCCGACCTGATCAGCTTTTCTGTGCTTTCAGGACCAGAACAAATGGCTGAGGCGGTGAAGGTTATCACAGATGCTTGCAACACGTATCTTACTGGCTCGAGACGCTCTTTTGCGACTCTGGTCGGTGAAGGTACCTTGACAACTTCCGACGTGATGACGATGTTCCAGGTTCGTCGGGACGAAGAAGTGCAGGAACAAAATGACCTGTTGGTTTTTTGCACGAATGCCAAGACCAAACTGGAAGCGGCTGCGCACAAGGATAAGCTGGCGATACCGCTGTCCGCTGTGCCTGCCACCCCCGCTGTTATTTCGGCTCCTAAGACTCCCAAGCTGAACCTTTTTCAGCGGTTTTTGACTGTTGAAGACAAGAAGGCTGCTCCAGAAGTTGCTGCTTCCTCAAAGGTTATTCCCAGTTGGCAGACCCCGCCAGTTTTGGATGAGAAGTCGCGGGCCGATGTTGCCAAGATCGAGCGTATCTGGAAGTTTTTGTTTGAGCAGAACCTTGAACCAGCCGTTGTAAAAACTGCGTTGATGAATCCGCCCTTCCAAATGGACGACACCGCTTTGGCTGCCCTTTTCTCGAGTGTCTTTGATGTCCTGAATCGTCAGATTCAGCAGTCCCAGGCCATTTTGGCTGAGATCGAAAAGGACTTCAATCAGTACAATGGTTGTCTGCGCGCCGCTATGGATTTGCAATCAATGCTTGTGGAAATTGGTAAGTTCTTCGGCTTTTCGGTTGGTGCGTCTTCAAAGGCTCAGCCATCAAAATCTAAATAACTTGGAGGCATCAAATGGGCAAGCTTGCAAATCTAGCCTTAGTGGCTAAGGCGGGGAAATTTAACCCGCAAACGCTTTTTGCGGGCTGGACTGATGCAGGTCTGCCCGTGTTAACAACAAATGCATCAGACCTGACACCGGAAGCAACCGAACAGGCCCAAACGTTTCTTCGCTCTGGTTATCCGATCCCAACTCTCTCCATAAAAAGGGCGTTGGGAGTTGTTGTTGTCGAGTTTGCAGGCCCTGTTCAAGACCTCAAAGACGTATCGGCCAAGAACCTTGTCCAAGACACGATTAAGATATGGGTCAAGGACGGGAAAGGAGTGTCAATCGAATTGACACTTGGCGAACTTGAGGTTATGGAGATGATGGGGAGTAATTTAATTGTTTTTCAGCGTTTTGGCTCTGTTTTGGATACCGCAGATAGACAAGAAGCGGTGTCTTATTTCAGTTTTTTCCTCCCGGGAAATTCTGAAGCTGGCCGTCAAGATTTATTGGTTTTGATGCGGCCAACAAATGAGAGCCTGGGGAACCTGATCGACACCATCATTTTTATGCAGGATGTAGTAAAAAAGCTCCTGCTCAACGATGAGCGCCAACAGCCGGGATTCAAAAAAGGGTACCTTCAAGCTGGAACTGAAGCGGAAAAGGAAATCCAGAAAGAGTCTCAGAAGGCCGGAGGTTTGTTAGGTTTTCTCACTATACCTGAAGACCAGAAGGACCCCGCTGAAACCCTCAAGGATATGATTCTTGACTTTATCACTGTCCCAACCGACGGAAGTAAAGCGAGAAATCCTCTGTTTGTTTCGGCTAGCAACTCTCAAGATAACGCCGTTCCTGATCGAAAGACTCTGGACCGAATGGTTCGAACTGCCGGTAAGATGTTTTTGTTTGCTCGTAGCAGAATCAGATCGTAACATTTACCTGTGCCCCGCTTTATGCGGGGCATTTTTTATGGCTATTTAAATTTTTGACATAAAAAAACCGTCCCTTTTTGGGGGGACGGCAGAGATTACTTAAATGCCTGGGTGTTCACCACTTTGATCACGACGACCATATACTGCTTGAGTTCGGCAGGGTCGGTGATTTCGTGATCAGGCATAATTACGGTACGATCGAGAACAATGCGCTGAATCGGGATATGGAGGCTATCGGCCAGGAGGCGCTGAATAAACTGCGCTCGACGGAAGGCAAAATTTGTTGCATTTGCCTTGTCGGTTTCTCCCGTTGGATAGTAACCAACTCCACCCTTGATGACGATCACGGAGTTATCTGATTCGGCCATCATATTTGCTATCGAGCTCACCATTGAGATAAGCTTTTCTGCTTCTCCAGGGATGAGCTGATTGCTATACCCTTCCACGAACTTGATGTCAGTATAGGGCAGCGTGAGAAGGACAGGTAAGTTGATCAAAGTAGATTCATCTACCTGGGGTGGTTTTTGCGACACGTCTGTGTCGTATTTGTTGCTGAACTGACCCGATATTTGAGTCATTCCAGAATTCAATAAGATCTTGACGAATTTGTCGCTTACAAGTGTCGTTTGGTTGAACAGTGACCCCGTGTTTCCGTTGTTGTTGATTCCACCGAACAGCCACGTATTGTGACTACGGACGATCTGATCTTCGACAAGGTTGTTTCCAGCCGGAGTCTCTTCGAACATCGCAACGTTGTCGTTCAGTGATGCGAGCGCGACGCTGTTCATGAGCTTTGTCAAACTGCCAGCTGGGTCATTTTTGTCGAGCCAGAGCCAGTCTGCCATATTGTTACCTTCGAATTGGAAGTTGGCAAGAACCTGGGCTGTTTTTGGTAGGTTTTCCACCGTGAACGCTTGGGTTGCTGCGTTTAGATCAGCAAGAAAGTATGTAACCGCTTCCTCTTTGCCGTTGAATGCCTGGTTGCTGACAACAACGTAGTCCGATATTGTTCGCCACCATTTGGTGGAGATCAACACGGTTGAGTTATTATTTTGAGCCTTGGAAACCAATGGTTCCCAATAGGCCACGAACTGTCCGTTACCATTGTTAAAATTATCGGCTGGGTCGCCAGATCCCGACTGGGGGAAGATTACATTTACCATATCGGGAGTGAACCCGATGGTTTGCATCATCTTTAAAGTCAGGAAATGGTCTGCACCACCTTGTGAGGTGATGATAGAGCGGCCGAGAATGTCGTTAAAGCTGGGCTTGTTTCCATTACTGGCGACATCATTACGGGCGATAATTTGATCTGCACCTGCCGATTGGTCGGTAGTCCAAATGACCTTTGCCGAGTTCGCATCGTACAGTGCGATTGCACCGTTTGATGCAAAGTATACGTCGATTGTTCCGTCGCGGAGCGCCAGTTCAATTTGCGACTCTTCGAGACCATACTGGTCGTAATTTGGACCTGACCATTTTGGCATGAAGACAATACAGTAATGACTTGATGCTGGCATCGCTGCGATGCGATAGAACAGCGGATAGAACCCGGCATAGCTGTCTGCTGTAACAGTCAGTTTTGTTAATGCTGTTCCAGGCTGACACAGCACGGGGTTTGATCCATCCGTCTGAGCTGCTCCTGGAATGGTAGCTGGGTCAGTTGCCTGAGCTTGCGGTTCTGGCATGGTCGTATTGCTACCTTTGCCAGTAGGCGTAAATGTTGGAAATGCTTGAGCGCTTCCTGATGAAGACTTCGCTGTCGGTGAAGTCTGAGGGGGTTGCTGCGAAGTTGGAGCGTTTTTTGGGAATAGCATGTTGGAGACAGTGATGCCAGCAAAGACCAGGCCGCTTACTGCAGCCAGCAGTATGAAACCAAAGATTAAAAGACGTGTTGGAGACAATTTACGGTTTTCCATTTTTTCCTCTTTTGTGAATAGTTATGAAGTTAAGAAAAAAGGGGGCGGGAACCGCCCCCTTTGACGGGAAAATTTTACTTGCCGAGGATTTCGTCCAGAGCTTTCTGGCCGTCGTCATCGAGTGCTTCTGGGGTGTTGAGGGCATCGCCCTGATTCTTCATCAGGCGCTGCAGGACATTCAACATGCTTTCGGCATTTGCGCCGTCCTCGTCAACATCGTCTTCCACGGAGTCGCGGAGTTTTGAGCCGATGTTGGATTTCGGCAGGGCGTTGACCATGTCCTGGGTGAACTCCACCTGTTCGGACATAATCTGGTTGAGTGCTTTCTTGGTCAGGGTCAACTCATCGTTGATGAGATTGGCCGTGACGTCGCGCTGGATTTTGTCCACGATTTGCGATGCCGTTTTCTGGCCGGCGACCATGGTGTCCAGGGTGGCCTGTAAGCTGGCGATATTCTTGTCCAGATCAGAGATCTGGGCAGCATAGCCAGTGAGGGCCGGGTTGTTTGCATCCTTCGCGGCCAAGGATTTGGCCGTGTTGAGAATGCGGGATCGGGTTGTGCGGAGGGTCGCAATGAGCACGGAGGCCTTCTTGAGGCGCATACCCATATTTGCTTCGCTCTTCACAGCGGACATCAGGCGTTCGGAGTCCAGGCCTTGGGCCAGTTCCAGTTTGCCTTCGTCACCGTACAAAAAACCGATGAGGCCAACAAGCGAACGTTCGCCAATTACTTTTCCAATTGCGTCAAGCTTCATATATTCTCCTTGTGAAATTTCAATGTGTCCGCCGAATGGCGGGTTTATTTCGCCAGCGCGCCTCGTGGCGTGCTCTGCGAATTTCAATGAGTATTTTCCCATTTATTATAGGCAATGTCAATAGTCTTATTTGTGGCTAAAATGTAGTTTATTTATATATTATTGGCTATTTTATTCTTAATCATAATATTATGGGTCTACATGTTATTCTTTGGCTATTCTTGCATATATCATTTGAGATTTTGTGCCGTGCATCTGTTAAAATGGACAGCTTACTATGGCGCAAGATAATGTGGTTATCAGGTTTGACTCGGTTTCATTTTCTTATGATGAAAAAAGAGTTATTTTGGACGATACTAGTTTTAGTGTTCGTCGTAATTCTATTGTTACGATTATTGGCCAAAACGGTGCAGGCAAAAGTACAATCTTTAAACTACTTTTAGGACGACTTAAGCCACAAAGAGGCAAGATCAATCTGGAAGTTGGAACTCGGATAGGAATTGCTGAACAGGTTGTGCCCCAGGACAAAATGGATCTGACAATTTTGGAATATTTCAAAACTGCTCTTCCTGAAAAAGAATATGGAATTGAAGGAGATATAAAGAAGATTTTGGCGACTGTAAATCTAGATATTCTCCTGACCAAAGTCGTCAAAGAGCTTTCGGGAGGACAGAAGGCTCGACTATTGCTAGCCTATGCATTGATTTCAAACCCTGATGTCTTACTCTTGGATGAGCCAACGAACAATTTGGATAAGGTGGGCATAGAGCATTTAACCGCATTTTTGATGAATTATAAGAAGACCTGTATCGTGATCTCTCACGATTCTGATTTTTTAAATTGCTTTACCAATGGAGTACTAAACTTGGATGTACACACTCATAAGGTTGAACAATTTGTGGGTAATTATTATGATGTGACTGCGGAAATCGCGGCAAAGCTTGAGCGTGACCGTATGTTAAATGCCCGTCTCGAAAAAAGCATCAAAGATAGATTTGAGAAGGTGAATAAGCTAGGTGGCAAGAGTATCGCTATGAATCAGCTGGCCCGTCGTATCCGCGAAGATATAGCTGAAGATAGAGAGGACATGGTTGAGATGCGCAAGGAGGACAAAACAATCCCTGATTTTGTAATAACGAACCAAGGCTTTGTCGGTTACATCATCAAGATACTTAAACCTGTTTCGCTTGAACTTTCAAAGGGAAGTCGTTTGCTTGTGAAAGGACCAAATGGTATTGGTAAGAGTACTCTGTTGAAAACGATCATGGATAGAAAGCATGCAGACATTAATCCCCAAACAAGAGTCGGATATTATAGTCAGGATTTTTCGGAACTAGATTTTGAGCAAACAGCCTTTGATTCTCTGATGGAGGTGTCGTTAATCAAAAAAGCGGAAGTGGTATATTCTGCTGCAGGTAGATTTATGCTGACCGGAGAGATCCTTCGGAACAAAATTGGATCCCTTTCGGAAGGACAGAAAGGATTGCTTTGCTATGCCCGATTTATGCTTCAGGAGCCAGGACTTCTGATTTTAGATGAGCCGACCAATCATATTAATTTTCGTCATATTCCAGTGATAGCGAAGGCAATCAATAAATATGAAGGTCCAGTAATCCTTGTCAGTCATTTGCCTGAATTTGTAGTACAAATTAAGAATTTGTCAGAACTTGATTTGTCGAAGCACCCCCTTGGTAGTTACTGAGATAAAAAATGACCCACTTTCGTGGGTCTTTTTTTGAAATGCTGGCTAATATTATTTAGCGAGTCTTACATTCTTGGCACTTGGGCCTTTTGGTCCTTGTTCGATTTCGAATTCGACAGTGGCGCCTACTTGAAGCTCTTCGAATGTTACTCCACTTAAATCGTTAGAGTGGAAGAAAAGATCTTTGGTCTCTCCAGCTCTTGAAATGAATCCAAATCCTTTGTCTGTTTTTGTTTTGATAGTGCCTGTCATGATGTTTTTTGATAGATATTTTTTGAATAATTGCAACTCTATCTGATTAGCGATGTAATTTTACCACTTTTTTGTGTTGTCTACTCGAATTATTTTGAATATGTCAATAGTTAAAGATGTTATTATTAGTTATGGAAACTCAAATTGATTATTCAAAACCTGAGCAGGGTTCGCTCTTGACGAGTGAACATAGAGCTCAGTTTCAATCACAGCAATCTACGAAATTTTTATTGTATTTCTTGTTGTCATTTTTGTTAGTGTTAGTTGTTGGCGGTTCCATATATTTAGGTATTCAAATTGGTAAAGGTCAGCAAGCGACTTTGGATCAATCTATTGCAGAGTCGGAAACACCCATTTCTCCTGTGATTACCCAGGGCACACCTACTCAGCCGACTGCTATTATTACACCTACATTACAAGAAATTTCTCTCACTCCGACTCCGACGGCAGACGTAACTGCAAATTGGAAAGTATACAATTCCCCGGTTGTGTCCACACCATTTTCAAAGTTTTCTTTAAAATATCCAGCATCGTGGAAGGTTACAGAAAGAGTTGATCGAGAAGAGCCGCAGTCGTTGAATTTCACTCTGACAAATACGAATGCCGACACAATAGAGATAATTCAAGGTGCAGGTGGAGGAGGAGTTTGTGTATATTTCGATGATCCTGATTACACAAAATATGATGGCATGGGTAGCGACTTCTCTGAGTACGTTCTGCTTTCTAACCCGGAAAATTGGAGGGTCAGTAAATATCTGAGTGCAAACCTTAATTATCGTGTGATCTGCAGTTATGACTCATCCATGAAAAGATATATGGATGGCACCAAAGTTGGCTGGTTTAAGATTAACGTGAAATCTGCAGACAGCCTAAATGAGGCAATAGCGATAATTAAGACCCTGGTGTATTAGGAGAGACAAAATTAGTATCCTTGTTTCCTAGTCATGTATAGAATTGACTCCCTGTGACCCGGTGAATATCTCGTAGGCAACAAAGGCGAGGTATATTAAAAACAAGATAATCCCCTCTTTTCTTGATATATCTTTTTTGCTAGTTGAAAATAAGTAAAATAAAATCAATCCTAGTAGGAGAAAGCCAAATGTAATGGCAAAACTGTTGAAGGTAAAAACCTCTCCATTATTCACTAGTGTAAAAACTCCAAAAAGTAAGGTGTTGGTGGTAGCCGAACCTAGATAGTCGCCGAAGGCTATGTCTTTTTTTTTCAGAAAGAATTGCACGAATCGCCAGAGATAGCTCAGGGAGGTTCGTCCCGATTGAAAGTACCACGATGCTTATATAAAACGCTGATATTTTTAGCATATCGGCGTAGGCAAGTGTTTGATTAACTATAAACTGACTGGAAATCAAAATTATGCCAACTCCTAATGCTACTCTTGCTAAATCAACGAAAGAATATTTTTTTGTTGTAAATGCACTAGTTACCAGTTTTTCCGGGAGGGGTTTTTCGTGCCTAACGATAAAGATGATGCTTTGATACAAAAGTATCAATATAATTCCTTCTAAGTTTGTGACTTTGTGGTCTATGACCGCCAGCCCAGGAGCGGCAATTATCGCCAATAATTTAATTAGACCGTTCTTGTCCAAATCATGATTTAGTCTTATGCCATTTCCTAAAATGGCTAGTATAGGAATAATCAGCAAAAATATGACTATTGATCCTCCCAACAAAGTACCTACGAAAATTTCTGGGCTATGATCCATAACTGCGTTGATGCTAACTGCTGTTTCTGGTATCGAAGTGAGAGAGCCGAGGACAAAAAATGCAACGGCAAAAGAAGAAAGCCTTAACTTGTGTGCGATTTTATCTACAGATTTTACAATCAACCCGGCGCCATACCAAATAGAAACAAAAGAGAAAAGATACAAAAATATTCCCACAAGAGTATTCACATTTAAAGTATATATTAAGTATCGGTTGTGAAACAATTGTGTCTGTTAGTGTGGAGATTTTTGCAATGCTTAATAGGCCAGAATACAAGGAGAGGTATGGCCTATTATTGAATCAGATTTTTCAAGTAGAGTTGAGATTGCAAGTATAATGCTAGAGACGCAAGAACAATTCCAGCTGAGATTCCCATTCGTTTCTATAACTGACACTTGTTTATTTCGAAACGATTATAAAGTCTGGGACACTTCAACTGGGGTGGATTATGGGATTTATGTTATTACGGGACTCGCCTTCGGTCGCTTCGCGCCTCAGGACCGGGCTCGCTGAAACTGTTACAGGTTCAGCTCCGCCATGTTCGAGTCCAGTTATGTCTTGATATAAATAAATCCACCATAAAGGTGGACTTATTTCTATCAGGGTGGATTACGGGACTCGAACCCGCGGTCTCCTCCTCCACAGGGAGGCGCTTTACCAACTAAGCTAAACCCACCATATTACTTAATATTGCTATTTGAGGCAAAATTTGCTTTTTGGTAGCGCATATATTTTATCACGGAGGCAGGTTCTACTGCTTGTTGAAGATCTGGGCAATTGATTTCCCAGTCATGAAGAAGTGCCCGATTTTGAGCATATCTTCTCTGGGCATGCTTTTGGGTGAGTACAAAGCAGTTCTCACAAGCGATTCGAGCTCGGTTAGGCATTTCCACACTTGTTCTATTGAATCAGTTTTGTTCGCCCAGTATGTTTCGGTCATGCCTGTCTGATAGTCTATGTTCTCAGGCGGTTCGGGGAACTGATAGAAGGATACCCTCCCAGACTGAGCAAGCATCATCAGTGCAGCTGCCACATGATTGTATTCTGGTAAGGTGTTCTGTTTGTCAGAAATCTTTAATTGTGTCCAAATATTCTCTACGGTTAGTGGTGTTGTGATATCTATAATGTCTCGGTCCTGTCCAGCTACACTCCTCTCTGACTTAAGTGCCAGCGCAAACCCCTCCTTTGCTCTCGGAATTAGCTCTTCTATGTGCATGGATTCGGCCTCCGAGCATAGAGGTAGTGTCTGCATGGGAAGACCAATTTTCTCTAGATTCAGTCTCTCAACGATCATTCTGACAGCTGTTTCTGATGTCTTGTACAGATGACAGCCTCGTTCTGAGCCCCACAACGCTTCAGTTTTATTCATGAACTGGATTTTAACACTATATTTACTGATATTTGAGCGTCTTAATGTTAAAATTGTCGTATCGGGGTGTAGCTCAGATGGCTAGAGTACTGCGTTTGGGACGCAGGGGTCGTGAGTTCGAGTCTCACCACCCCGACTATGAAGGATGTTCGTCTAATTCCCTATGTGAAAAAGTTGGAGCACTCTTATGCGATAGGAGTGTTTCCCGTGATCGAATTGCTAGAAAACAAGGCAAACGAAGTAGTCAAAGTCTTTTTTCAGTCTAGGGCGAAGGACAATTCAGGTGTTAAAAAGATTGTAGAGATTTGTAAGAGGAATAATATCAGAATGGAGTGGAATGATGGAACTATCAAGAAGCTCGGAGGTACAGACAATGCATATGCAATAGCAGCTTTCATGAAATACAAGACTACTCTTGTTCCAAACGAGAACCATGTAGTATTGGTAAATCCAGAAGATACGGGGAACTTGGGAACTATTATTCGTAGTGGCTTGGGTTTTGGAATAAGAAATTTTGCGATTATTTCTCCAGGAGTAGATGTTTTTGACCCAAAGACTGTTCGCGCATCCATGGGAGCTATTTTCAGCGCCAATATTCAGTACTTCCCCGATTTTGAGTCATATACCAAGGAACACAAAAATAATTGCTATACCTTTATGGTTCATGGGAAAGACGAGCTGTCTACGATTAAATTCAAAAAGCCATTTTCTTTGGTTTTTGGTAGTGAGAGCGCTGGACTTCCTGCTGATTATTTTATTTTGGGTACACCGGTGCTCATCAACCAGACTGATGATGTTGATTCTCTCAACTTGTCTATAGCCGCAGGAGTAGCGATGTACGTAGCGTCTAGACAGTAATGACGGACAAAGAAATTGTGTTGGAATATTTTTCAGTTAAATCCCCTACTTTGTTACCTATTTTGAAGGAGATCAATTTTGAAGAGTGGTTTGAAAAAGAGATTTCCAATGTTAATGATATTTACAAAACATTATGTCGGACCATAGTTGGCCAGCAGCTCGCGCGGAAAGCCGCGAATTCAATTTTCTCTAGATTCGAACAACTTTTGGATGAAGATATTTCACCGGCGAAAGTATTGGCTCTCAACCCGGATGATATTCGCGCAGTCGGGTTGTCTTGGGCGAAAGTGCGCAGTGTCATTGATTTGTCCGAAAGAATTACAAATAGTGATTTGAAACTTGAGAATTTAAGCTCTTTAGGTGACGAGGAGTTGATTGCGGAATTGTCTCGAGTTAAGGGGATTGGTAGGTGGACGGTTGAAATGTTTCTGATGTTTCGACTTGGACGAGAAGATGTATTTTCTTGGGGAGATTTAGGGCTCAAGAATGGATTGAAAAAATTCCTGAAAAGCCCTGATGTGACAATTCCTGAGATGATGGCTGTGGTCGAAAGCTGGAGTCCATACAAGACTTATGGAGCAATTGCCATGTGGCACTTGCTGGATAACAGATAAATTTGGTAGAATATGGCTACGCGGGTGTCGTATACCGGTATTACCTCAGCTTTCCAAGCTGATGAAAGGGGTCCGACTCCCCTCACCCGCTCCATAAAAAGAAAACCTCCTTCACGGGGGATTTTTTTATTAAGTGGAGCAATGGAGTCGGACACGCACAGCCGAACCTGTGACAGTTTCGGCGAGCGCGACTGAAGAATCCCGCCATGGCGGGATTACTGAAGGACGACTCCCCTATCTATTCCCCCCTCACCCTATCAAAAAAACCACCTCGAGTGAGGTGGATAGTCGGTAGTTGTTTTATTTACCAAAACCAGACAAAAAGGAATAACCGCCAAAGGGAGAACTGTTATGTGTCTTCTCTCTGAACTTATATTTTAAGAAATCATCTTTAATCAGTCTTTCCACTACCACTTTTCTTGCACGATCTCCTAGCCCATCTTTGATATTTCCGATTCGAACACCACCTCCCAATTCTGTAGTCAGCCAACAATTACCAGCTGATTCTCCGGCAGAACAGAACTCGAATCTCATAAGATTTTCTGGTTCTTTAGATATATCATTTCCCAAAACACTACTGTGCCATAGTATATCGCATATAATTTCGTGATTATCCAACATGTTTGCAATCTGTTTTACTGTTGCCGAGGGATAGTATTTATAAAAAATTTGACCAATTGAATTTAGTTCTTTTTCGGTGAATATTCCTGAATTATTTCTTTGGCTATTTAGATTATGTGAAGCAAATGGGTGGATAGTGTAGTCGTTCTTTGCGTATATTTCCATCACGTGACGACGAGCCACACAAATATGCTCAGTTGGGTCCGCAACAAATGATCCTCGTATTTTTAATTCATGGACTTGTGACACTTCGATGATAAACGGCTCTATGCTCTGAATCCAAGGTAGAATATAGGGTCTACAATACTGTTGAACCGCAGGCTTGAGCGTATTGTTTAACCAAGATTGATAATCATTATCCTGTCTCTGCTTCTTTGCTTTCTGGGAGTCTTCTTCCCTCTTTTTTGAGTCTCGACTCTGGTTCAACATATCTTGTATGCTTGTCATTGTGACCTCCTGTTAAGTTTTAAGGTTCTTATAGTATTTTACTACTTGTAGTAATTATTATCATTAAGCTTTGTAGAAGATCTAAGGAAATCCTTAAATTTTCTTGATTTCAATACTCAAACTGCTTAAGCTGACTCTTTGCTTTTTTGATGTATTTTCCAAACTTCTTGTTTTTTGCCTTCTTCTCAATTTCCGTCAATTCGAAGTATTCCGATTCTTTTTTTAATTTCAAAAAGTTTTTGTACTTATTTTTATCTATTCTTCCCAGACTTAATGCTTCAAGTACAGCACAGCCAGGTTCTTGCGTGTGAGAACAATCTGAATATCGACATTTACTTGCAAGTAGACTTATGTCATCAAATACCTCTTCGAGGCCTGTTTTGGAATTGGATATTCCTACTTCTCTGGTTCCTGGATTGTCGATGATGATGCCGCCTCTTTCCAAGAAATACATTTCTCGGCTAGTAGTTGTGTGTTTACCCTTGCCAGTGATCATAATATTCTCCCCGGTCTTAATGGTGTTTTTTCTGAGCAGTTTATTGATCATAGATGATTTCCCAACCCCTGATGATCCTAAGAAGCAATAAGTTTTTCTTTTTTCAATACTTTCTGCTAATTTATCGATACCCTCGTCAGTAATAGTACTTGTTGGTAATACAGATGTTATTTGAAACCTATTTTTTATTTCAGTAATTCTGTTTTCCAGCACTTGCTGGGATATGAGGTCTGCTTTGTTTAATACAATAGCGGGAATTATGCCACCTTCTCTGCATAAAACAATGAATCTTTCAAAACGATTGAGATTGTAGTCCTTATCCATTGCCTCCACGATAAAAGCTGTATCAATATTCGTGGCTATGATCTGGTTGTCCTGTTTGTTGCTATATTTTTTCTTTAGGCTGGTTACTCTGGGGTAGATAGCACGGATGACTGCGTTATTGTCTGGCATTTCTTCTATGGCTACCCAATCACCTACTGCTGGAAAGTCCTCTCTTTTTGATGCTTCGAATAGATGTTTACCCGTAATTCTTCCAAAATATTCACCATTTTCGTTTTTTAGTCGATAGGCTTCTTTGTATTCTGCCGTAACTCTTGCAATGGGAAAGTTGGCAAATTTGGAATTGCTTCTTTCTTTGTCGATAATACTGTTGTAACCCAAGTCCAGTAGTTCTTTATTCATCAATGAAATTATTGCATATAATTACTTTATGTATAGCCACGAACCAGAGAATTACGATTGCCCATTTTGCAAAATTGTTAGTGGACTAGATACCGATATTAATAGTCCTGAGTTTATTGTCTATCAAGACGACCTGACGATTGCCTTCGTGGCACCCAAATGGTGGGAGCATAATCCGGGTCATGTCTTGGTGATACCAAAAGATCATTGTGAGAATATTTATACAATCCCAGAAGATGTTTTGGCTGCTGTGTACAAGACAGCGAAGAAGATGGCAGTAGCCATAAAGGAATCTTATAACTGTGAGGGCATTTCAACTCGCCAGCATAACGAACCGGCAGGAAATCAAGATGTTTGGCATCTTCATGTTCATGTTTTTCCTAGATACGAGAACGACGATCTATACAAAAACGATGATAACGCAAGCTGGTTTAGTCGTGACGAAAGACTAGTTTATGTCAAGAAACTAAAAGACTTTCTTTCTTCGCTCTAGTCCCCCTTTTTGACCCAGCTATCAGCACGATTTGGGTATAATTCATGCTTGTTAGACTTTCTCGCTGTTCATTCAAAATTTTGGAGGTGTGTATGAAAAAGGCTCTGGTTTGTGGTGCAGGTGGCTTCATTGGCGGGCATTTGGTGCGGCGATTGAAGCACGAAGGGTACTATGTTCGGGGTGCTGATATCAAAATGCACGAGTTTGCGAAGTCATCGGCTGACGAGTTTTTGAAAATTGATCTACGCCGGCAGGAGAATTGTCGCACGGCGCTTAGCATCTATGGCGGTTTTGACGAGGTTTACCAGTTGGCTGCCGATATGGGGGGCATGGGCTTCATTCATTCGGCTGCAGCAGACATCATGTTTAATAGCTCTCTCATTAATCAATTTATGATTACCGAGTCTGTCAGAGCCTGCGTCGAGAAATACTTTTTTTCTTCGTCGGCATGCGTTTACCCGAATATGCAAATCGGTGACCCGGAGATGGCTGAGGAACAAGTCTACCCCGCGATGCCCGACAATGAATACGGTTGGGAAAAACTATTTGCGGAACGAATGCTCCTTACCTATGCCGCTAAGTATGGCATCAAGCCGCGCATCGCTCGGTTTGAAAATTGTTATGGCCCGTACGGAACTTGGATAGGTGGTCGAGAGAAGGCCCCTGCGGCGATGTGTCGGAAGGTTGCATCAACTCCCAACAACGGCAGGATTGAAGTTTGGGGCGATGGTACCGCAATCCGGTCGTACACATACGTTGACGACATGGTGGACGGCATTATCCGCCTCATGAACTCGGACATGGCAGTGCCGGTAAACATTGGGAACCATGTCTACGTTTCGGTTGATGAGCTGGTATACACGGTTGCGGCTGTTGCGGGGAAGAAAATACACATCGACCACATTGATGGCCCCGTAGGTGTTATGTCGAGAAACTTTTCGAACCAAAAGATTTCCTCGACTGGGTGGAAGGCCAAGTATGATTTGTACACAGGAGTTTTACGCACATACCCTTGGATTGCAGAACAAGTTGAAAGAATGAAGTAGGTATTACCCCGCTAAATGCGGGGTATTTTTATAACTGTCGCAGCTGCTGAAATCCCTTTGTGCTGGTCACGAACCAGAAGTCAGGCCCATTTGTACCATCTATCAACTGAGTTTTGAGAATTAGCAAATCATTACCACCCCAGCCGGTGGCACTTGTAATTTTTGAGGTGTGTTTTGTATTGGTCCACAGATCATTGACGTGATAATAATGGCTCCCATCTTTGAAACCAGTGCCGTCTGCCTTAAAGACAAGATGGGTGTCACCTTCAGGTGTGTTTTTTGTTATAAAAAACTGCTTATTGTCGGGAGACCAGCTATTGCCCGGAAGTGAAAACTGTACGTTTGAGTATTCAGTGGTTTCATATATGGTGATCATAGAATCTGATTTTTTATCAGGAGTAGAAAAGACATATTTAATAGATCCGTCAGCGTTTCTTTCTGAATACTGCGTAAAAAAAGTTGTTTCATCAGAGGAATATTTGAGTACTGTTTGCTTGGTGGTTTCGCTTGATTCGATACTTTTGTCTGTTTTTGTGATTACGGGGGGTAAGGATGTTGGGCTTCTGAAAAGTATCAGTCCATTTTTTGCCAACGAAAATACGAGCAAGGCGACCAATATCGACACACTCCAAAGTCCAATTTTATTCATATTACATTTTCCAGTTTAGCATTAATTCTTACAATCATGTGTTAGTCTACCGGTGTTGGATCTGGGGAGTCTGTTACGTTTAACGTTCCACGCATATACGGGTGAGGTGTGCAGTAGAACCCGAACTTGCCGTCATTTTCTGGAATTATGAGTTTTACTGTTTGGTTTGGCTGGATTAAGCCAGTGTCAAATTCCCCTTTGTCTGCCGTTACAGAGTGCGCAACTGAGTCGTTGTTTGTAATGGTTAGGGTCGCTCCTCCTTTGATATTTATATCAGATGGGTCGTAAGAGTAATTTTTGATTTGGATTGTCCCTTCTTCAAGGTTGGTAGAGACAATTCCCCCTGTCACTATCTTGGAACTTTGTGGCATGGTGCAACCAGACAGAATCAATGTAAGGAGTGATAAAACGGCAACACGAATGAACACATTTTTCTTCATCTTAAATTAATTATGTCACAAATTGATTAATTGCACCTGTTTGGTAGTTATCTGAATAATACGAGTTTTGAGAGTTTTTAGGTTAAAATATATGTGTTGTTGCCGGGATGGTGGAATGGTATACACGCAGGTCTTAAAAACCTGTGGGAGCAATCCCTTGAGGGTTCGAGCCCCTCTCCCGGCACCAATCAGAAATCCTCCCTTGTGGAGGATTTTTGTTTGGTCAAGATGGGGGTCGAACAGCCGGAGCTGATTTCTTGACGAACTCAGCGAGGCCGCATGAGGAATTGTATTCAATTACCGAATGTCGAGCCCCTCTCCCGGCACCTATCAAAAATCCTCCCTCGTGAAGGATTTTTGTTGGAATTTCGGGGCTGAACAGCCGGAACCAAACTCATGAAGACCTCTTACCCTCCCCTTTTTGACCTCTTTTGAGTTAAAATATAGGTGCCTGACTCGGTAGCTCAGCTGGATAGAGCGACTGCCTTCTAAGCAGTAGGTCGGCGGTCCGAGTCCGCCCCGAGTCACAATAAAAAAGCGAGCCTAGTGCGCGTTTTTTATTGTCAAACCGCAGGACTCGGA
>Ga0172375_10002993_pt1 | contig 25957 bp, 19 predicted proteins | sample LakKiv1m_FD_114537 | JGI IMG/M metagenome (GOLD analysis project Ga0172375, IMG submission 114537) | Freshwater microbial communities from Kabuno Bay, South-Kivu, Congo - kab_092012_11.1m | ecosystem: Environmental > Aquatic > Freshwater > Lake | place: Democratic Republic of the Congo...
CCACTGCGCGCGAAGACGTAGGCTGAGCCGGCGTCGGCGCCGGCCGGCGTGTCGTCGAAATAGGCGCCGACCACGGCCGTATCGCCGGACAGCGAGACCGACGAGCCCAAGCCGTCACCCGAACCGCCATCGGCCGCCGTCATCCTGGCCTGCTGCGCCCACGTCGTCCCGCTGCGTAGGAAGACATAGGCCGCGCCAGCCCCCGTGTCAGCGGCGGGGGCGCCGACCACGACCGTCTCCCCAGACGCCGCAACGGAGGCGCCGAACTGGCCCGCGGAACTCCCATCGCCGACCATGAGCACGGCCTGCTGCGTCCAGGCCATGCCGCTACGCACGAACACATAGGCCGAGCCGGCGTTGCCGCCGGCCGCGGTGTCGTGGTACCGGGCGCCGACGACCACCGTGTCCCCGGAGGCGGAGACCGAGCCGCCGAAGGAGTCCTCTGCCCCGCCGTCGCCGGCCGTGAGGTGAGCCTGCTGCGTCCACGTCGTACCGCTGCGCATGAACACGTAGGCCGAACCGGCATCCCTGCCGGCGGGGGTGTCGTCGAACGGGGCCCCGATCACAACGGTATCTCCAGAGAGCGAGACCGAGGAACCGAGCTGGTCATCGGCATTCCCCTCCGCAATGCCGTCCGGCACGATCACCGTCTCGGTGTAGAGGAGAGGGTCGATGGTGACCGGGTAGGAGGCCTGCGAGTCATCGATGACCAGGGCGATGTCCTGGCCCTGCACCGCCATCCGGGCGGGCAGCGTGCGACCGGTGGCGTCCCAGGCCTGGAGGTCCTTGTAGCCGACCCCGCGCTCACCGGCGGTACCAACGAAGGAGATGGCCGTGCTCTCGCCGGCCAGCCCGACGACGGGCACCGGCGAGAGGTCGCTATCCACGGCCAGGACCAGCGTGAGTGGGTCCGCCGGGCGGCCGCCGGCCGGGCGAGCGGTGAGGGTGAAGCCTTGCTCCAGGCCCAGGGGCCGGTTCTCGTACCATTCGGTGACGGTCTCCCGCCGGTACTCGACCCGGTTGCAGTCCGGGCGGGGATTGGCGGCCATGGGCGTCGCCGGGGGCACGGGAAGGAGCGTCTCGCCGACGCCGAGAGACTGCAGGCGCAGGGCCAGGCGCTGCCAGGGCACCGCGGCGGCCCGCCCAGGGCTGACCTCGACCCCCGCGGCGGTGAACTGGGCGCGGAAGCCGTTGGCGGGGTTGGGGGCGAGGTAGCCTTCCTCCGCCGGCAGGGGCAGCACCCCGTAGCGCGCGGCGGACAGTGCCTCCATCAAGGAGGTGTAGCGCCCCTCGGCCTGAAGCTGGGCGACAGCGTTCTCGCCGCCGACGGCCTGGCCCGGGCCCGGCAGCGCATCGCCCGGCTCCCGATGGGGGACCGAGGCGACCTGGTCACTGGAGGTCCCACCGCCGGCGGGAACGGCAGCCGTGGCGCCATTTCCCCTCGGCCGGGCCAGCAGGCCTCCGACGAGGCCGGCCAGCAGGAGCCCGGCCAGGGCCCCGGCCCAGCCGCGAGACGTCGCCTCGCGGCGGCGGAAACAACACCACCCGGCAGAGACGAACTCGCGCTTTCCCACGGTCGCCACTCCTCCGCAGAGACGGCCCCTTCCAGCAGGAATGCAGCACCTTCCTCCATGTCATCCCGCGCCGCCTGGCACGTCTGCGCAGCCAGAACCGCGGCGGGAAACCGGCGGGGTGCACTGTCGGCACAGCGGCTCTGAACCTACCCGGCTCCTTCAACGCCAACAGTCCATACTGGACACCCCGCAATAGGCACTTTCAACCTCCTGGGAACGCTGCGGGTGGTCTGTGCGGGAGGATGGCGGCGTCGGTGTTGCAAACCGGTCCCCAACGCTTACAGTTCACAGCCGTGTGCGCGGGGGCCGGGGAAGGTAGGGGCGGGGCGTCAGGGGCTGCTTTGCGGGCGAGGGTCACGCGAATGGAGGTGGCGGGCTGATGCAGGCGTTGCTGGACAAGACCAATTCGTTCTGCCGCGAGGAGCGTCGGCAGGCCTTGGCGGCCCTCGTCGGCCAGGGGTTGCCGGCGGTGCCGGTGACGGACTGGGTCAACATGCACCTGCACACCTTCTTCTCCTTCAATGGGGAGGGGTGGTCGCCGACGCGGATTGCCTGGGAAGCGCGGGCGCGGGGGCTTTCCAGCATTGCCATCTGCGATTTCGACGTGCTGCAGGGGCTGGGGGAGCTGGTCGAGGCGACGGACCTGTTGGGGGTGCGGGCGGCGGTGGGGTTCGAGAGCCGGACCTTCTTCCGGGAGTATGCCTCCCAGGAGATCAACAGTCCTGGCGAGCCGGGGGTCTTCTACTTCATGGGGATAGGCTTTGTGAAAGAGCCGGCGGCGGGCACTCGCGCGGCGGCGGTGCTGGCGGACATGCTCGAGCGGTCGCACGCGCGGAACCGGGCCATGATCGGGCGCATCAATGCCGCCCTGAAGGACGTGACGGTCGACTACGACATGGACGTCCTGCCTCTCACTCCGGACCGCAACGCCACCGAGAGGCATATCGTCAACGCTTACCATGAGAAGGCCCTGCGCGAGTTCCGCGGCTGTCGGGACACGGCGGCCGCCTTCTGGGCCGCGCGGTTCGGGATGGACCTGAAGGTGGCCTGCGACACGATCCGTGATACCAACAGGTTCACCGACACGCTCCGCAGCAAGCTGATGAAGAGGGGCGGCCCGGGGTACAGGCAGCCCGATGTGGACACGTTCCCGCCACTCGATACGGTCGTCGGCATGGTGCGGGAGTGCCGGGCCATCCCCATGAGCACCTGGCTGGATGGGACCAGCGCCGGCGAGAGCGACCCGGCCACGCAGCTCCAGTGCCTGATGGCCAAAGGCGTCGAGGCGGTCAACATCATCCCCGACCGCAACTGGAACCTGAAAGACCCCGCCGAAAAGGCCCGCAAGATCGCCGAACTGGACCGGTACGTGGCCGTCGCCCGGGCCCTGGACCTGCCGATCAACGTCGGCACCGAGCTCAACAAGGCCGGCCAACGCGTCGTGGACGACTTTGCGGCGGCACCGATGAGGCCACACCACGCGGTGTTTTTCCAGGGCGCACAGGTGATGGTAGGGCACACGCGGCTGCTGCGCTGGGGCGACCTGTCGTACATCGATGCCGCGGCGTCGGCCGAGTTCCCGAGCCGGGCGGCACGCAACGCGTTCTTTGCCGCGGTGGGGGCCTTGCCGGGGCCTGACGAGGCGACCCGTGCGCGCCTGGTCGGCATGGCGCCGGCAAGGGCCCGGGCGTACCTGGCGGACTGTGCCAAGGCAGGTCGGTGGAGATGATGGCAGCGAGCGGCCCAGAGGACATGCTGGGGCTCTACCCCAGACCCCGCCGAGGAGTCACTGACTCCCCGGACCCCTCATTCCTGGCGCGAAGACCGGTGCATCCTCCCCACGTGACGCGGGCAGATGCCTGCCGGTAGCCATGCCCCGGTCTTCGCGCCGGCGGAATGGGAGGTCTGGAGGGCCAGCGGTCCTCCAGCGGGGTTTCGGGGGTGGAGCGCCCGGCAGACTGCCATAGGCCGCGGGGGCGAGACAGAGGACAACACCGGGGCGGAACCCCGGGTGGAGACAGACCCATGTTCAAGCAGCCCACAAAGGCCGTCATCCAGTGTCGTTACGAAGCCGCGCGCCGGCAGTACCGTGACCTCGGAGTGGACACGGATGCGGCCCTCTCGCGGCTTCAGGGAGTGCCCATCAGCCTGCACTGCTGGCAGGGCGACGATGTGCGCGGTTTCGAGGTGCACGACGAGGCCGTGGCCGGCGGCGGGATCATGGCCACGGGCAACTACCCCGGCGCGGCGCGCACGCCGGACCAACTCCGGGCGGACGCGGAGAAGGCCTTTGCGTTGATTCCCGGCAAGCTGCGTTTCAACCTGCACGCCATCTACGCCGAGACCGGGGGCAAGGTGGTCGAGCGTGACCAGCTCCGGCCGCAGCACTTCGCCAAGTGGATGGACTGGGCCGTGGCGCGGGGCATCTGCCTGGACTTCAACCCGACCTTCTTTGCGCACCCGAAGGCCAACGACGGCTACACCCTCTCGCACGCGGACGAGCCGATCCGGTCGTTCTGGGTGCGACATGCGATCGCCTGCCGGCGGATCGCGGAGGCCATGGGGCGCAAGCAGAAGGCCCCCTGCATCATCAACCACTGGATCCCGGACGGCGCCAAGGACCAGCCCGTTGACCGCTGGGCCCCGCGTCGGCGGCTGCTGCAGTCCCTGGAGGAGATGTTCGCCGCCAAGGTGGACACGACGTACTGCCAGGACGCGGTGGAGAGCAAGCTCTTTGGCATCGGTAGCGAGGACTACGTGGTGGGCAGCCATGAGTTCTACCTGGGGTATGCATTGACCCACCCACAGATGCTGTGCCTGGACATGGGCCATTTCCATCCGACGGAGACCATCCATGACAAGATCTCCTCGGTGCTGACCTTCAAGAAGGACCTGCTCCTGCACGTGAGCCGTGGCATCCGCTGGGACAGCGACCACGTGGTGATTCTCAACGACGACATCCGCTGCCTGTTCCAGCAGATCGTGCGCGGGGACGCGGTGGAGCGCGTGAACGTGGCGCTGGACTTCTTCGATGCCAGCATCAACCGCATCGGCGCCTGGGTGGTCGGGACGCGGGCGGTCCAGAAGGGCATCCTGAATGCCCTGCTGGAGCCGGTGTCCCTGCTGATGGACATGGAGTCTTCGGGCGACATGGCCTCGAAACTGGCCCTGCTGGAGGAACTCAAGACCTTCCCGCTGGGGGCGGTCTGGGACCTATACTGCCTGGAGCGCGGCGTGCCGGTGGGGCCCGCCTGGATCGCGGAAATGCAGGCCTACGACCGGGACGTGATCCGGAAGCGGTAAGGGCCCGCCCGCCAGGCATCGGGGAGGGCCGGGGCAGGAAGCCCAAGTCTGAAACCTGAAACCGGAAACTGGAAACCGGAAACTGGAAACCGGGAACCCGAAACCTGAAGCCTGAAACCTGAAACCTGAAACCGGAGACCGGAAACCGGAAACCTGAAAACTGAACGCTCAACGCTCAAGGCGGGAAGCCGAACGCCGAACACCGAACGCCGGACCATCCCGTGACGAGCGGCGTTCCGCTTCTGGCGGCCTACCATGCCGAACCCCTACGTCATCTCCGTCATGGCCCGGGACCGGGTCGGGATCATCGCCGACGTCACCGCGGCCATCAAGGGCCTGCACGGCAATCTGGCGGACATGAGCCAGACGGTCCTGCGTAGCTACTTCACCATGATCCTGATCGCGTCCTTCCCCGAGTCGACCGGCCCCGAGGATGTCCGGGCGGCACTCAAGGCGGCCGAGGGGGGAAGCAGCTTCGAGGTTGGCATTGCCTGCCCGACGGAGCCGTTGCCGGCGGAGTCGCCAGTGGTCGGGGACAGCCAGTACGTGCTGACGGCCGTCGGCCCGGACAAGATCGGCCTGGTGGCAGCGGTCAGCGGCTACCTGCGCGAGAAGAGCATCAACATCGCTGACCTTTCTACCACCGTGGACAACGGCGTCTACACGATGATGATGTTGGTGGAGCTGCCGGCCGGGGCAGACGTCGCCAAGATCAAGCATGGCCTCCAGATCGCCATGGAGGAAGTGGCCCTGAACGTCGAGTTGCAGCACCACGCCATCTTTCGTATGACCAACGAGATCTGAAGGCGCCGGTGACGGAGGGCAACAGCACGTCAGTCAGCCGGCGGACCCTCGCGGCCGGGCGAGCGGGGTCGTGGGTGCCCAGCCGGGGCAGCGACCCATCCAGAGCGAGGACTTGGCCCGTGCGTGACGCCGTCCTCCCGGCAAGGGGCGGCACCCAGACCCGCCAAAGGGCGCCAGAGGAGATTCCAGGCATGTACGTCGGACGCATCGTTGCCATCGGCATGACGCGGGCCAGCCGGCTGGCGGCCCTCTACCGGGTCAGCAGCCGGTCGTTCCCAAACCGCGAAGCCCGGCGGCTGGAGAAGGCCATCGCCATCGTGCCGAAGCCGGGATTCGAGAACGATATCTTCAAGAACCCCTACATCGCCTACAACTGCCTGCGGCTGGCGGGGCCCTTCGCGGTGGTGACGAACGGTTCCCACACGGACCCGGTGACCGAGAAGCTGGCCGCCGGTCTGGGCATGCGCGATGCTCTGGCGACCGTTCTCGGGGCCATGGACTACGAGCACGATAGCCTCAACACCCCCCGCATCGCGGCGGTGGTGCAGCGGGGCACGACGCGGGGCTGCCTTGGGATTGTGCGGCAGGATGCCCTGCTGGTGCAGGAGTTCGCCCTGGCGCCCGGGCAGGCTTTCTACGTGGCGACCTACGAGCACAATGTCCCGTGTGTCCACTACGCCGATCCGCGCTTCGACGCGGCGGACGCGGCGGCAGCGTGCCAGTACATGCTGGGGGGCGGGGTATTCGCCACGCTGGAGAAGCCCGTCAGCTCTGCCTGTGCGGTGGAGACCGACGACGGCTACGAGGTGGCCACCGCCGACGCGACGCCTCCGGCGCGGTAGCCATGGACCGTACCTGCCTGAGACTCTATCTGGCCACGGATCCCGAGCTGACGGCCGGCCGAGACCTCTGCGAGGTGGTGGCGGCGGCGGTCGCTGCGGGAGTGACCCTGGTGCAGTTACGGGACAAGCGGGCCGACGGCCGCTGCCTTTTCGAGACCGCCTGCCGGCTGCGTGAGGTGACCCGCCGGCACGGGGTCCCGCTGATCATCAACGACCGCGTTGATGTGATGCTTGCCGCGCGCGCCGACGGCGTGCACGTCGGGCCCACGGACCTGCCCCTGGCGCACGTCCGGGCGCTGGCCGGCGGCGCCATCGTCGGCTACTCGGTAACCTGTCTCGATGACCTGGCTGAGGCCGAGCGCCACGGCGCGGACTACATCGGCATTGGCCCGGTGTTCCCGACGCCCACCAAGCCCGACGCCGCGGCCGCCGTGGGCCTGGCGGGTATCGAGGCCATGGTGGCCGCGACCTCGATCCCCAGCGTCGCCATCGGCGGCATCACCCCGGCGAACTGCGCCGCCGTCATGGGGGCCGGCGTGGACGGTGTCTGCGTCATCCGTGCCATCCTTGGCCACGCCGACGTTGCCGCGGCCACCGGGGCCTTCCGCAAGGCGCTGGCTGCGGGGGGCTGAGAGACAGATCGGCCGAGGGTCCTTCCTGGGCACCCTCGGCCGCTGTGAGCCAACCGTGTTGGGTCCTATCCTCAGCCTGCCGCGGCAGGCTCTTCGGCAGCCCTGCCCTCAGACTCGACGTCCTTGTCCTGAGCTCTGACCGGAGCTTCCTTGTGGAGCCGGTTGGGCTTGTGCCAAACCAGAATCAGGGCGGCGGCGATGAACACGGTCGAGTAGGTACCGACGATCGTGCCCAGCAGCATGACCAGCGAGAAGTCGTTGATGGCACCACCGCCGAACAGGAACAGGGTCAGCACCGTGAACAGCACCGTCAGAGAGGTCAGGGCGGTCCGCGAGAGGCACTGGTTGATGCTGAGGTTGACGATATCGCGGTAGCTCTTGTCGCGGTAGAGGCCGAGCGCCTCGCGGACGCGGTCGAACGTGACGATGGTGTCGTTGATGGAGAAACCGATGATGGTCAGGAGGCCGGCGATCACGGGCAGCGAGAGCTGGCGGCTGCCGTCAAACCAGCCTAGGAGCAGGTAGACGCCGCCGGCGATGAGCGTGTCGTGGACCAGGGCCACCACGCCGGCCACCCCGTAAGCCCACTCGAAACGGAAGGCGACGTAGAGGATGATCCCCACGAAGCTCAGGAGGGTCGCCCAGATGGCACGCCACTGGAACTGGGCCCCCACCAGGTTACCGACGCTGGTGGTCCGGACCTGACGCAGTTTGGCGTCGGGGAACTTGGTGTTGAGGCTCTCCTCGAGGGCCTTGAAGTCGACCTGTCCGGTCCGGTCCGTAGAGACCTTCGGCAGGACCACTTCCAGCGTGCGCATGCCGGTTGCCCCGTGGAACTTGTAGCCCACGCGGGCGTCGCCGTAGCCGGCCTTGTCGAGGACGGACCGTACGCCCGCGACGGAGGGCTCGGTGCCGGTCGCCTCGTAGGCGATCTCAGTGCCGCCGGCGAAGTCGATGCTCAGGCAACTGCGACCGCGGCCCACCACGGCCACCAGGGAGATGAGGCACATGACGATGGAGCCGATGACGGCCGGCTTCAGCATGCCCAGGAAGTCGTAGTTGCACTCGGTGATGGCCTTGAAGGTCCTCATCTTGAGGGTCTGGAGGCGGCCCAGGGAGAGGTAGGTGTCGAAGATGGTCCGGGTCGTGAAGACGGCGGTGAACATATTGGCGATGAGGCCGATGCCGAGGGTGATGCCGAAGCCCTTGATGGAGCCGCTGCCGAACTGGTAGAGGATGATGGCGGACAGCAGCGTCGTCAGGTTCGAGTCCAGGATGGTGATGAAGGCGCGCTCGTAGCCGGACTTGATGGCGTTGCCGATGGTCTTGCCGTTGCGCAGTTCCTCGCGGATACGCTCGTAGATCAGGACGTTGGCATCGACGGCCATACCGATACTGAGCACCAGGCCGGCGATGCCCGGCAGGGTGACGGTGGCCCGGCTCAGGGTCATGGTACCCAGAACCAGAATCGTGTTGAAGAGCAGCGCGATGATGGCGACGACTCCGGCGAAGCGGTAGTACCAGACCATGAAGATCGCCACCAGTCCCATACCGGCCAGGCTGGCCCAGATGCCGCTGCGGATAGAGTCGCTGCCCAGGGTCGGGTCCGTGCCGAACTCGCTATCGATGCGGATGTTGACGGGGAGGTTGCCGGACTCGATGACACCGGCGAGCCGCTTGGCCTCGTCGACAGTGAAGCTGCCGGTGATCTCCGCCTGGCCACCGGTGATGGCCTCTTTGATGTTGGGGGCGCTGTAGACCTTGTTGTCCATGACGATGGCCAGACGTTCGCCGACATGGGCGGTGGTAATGGCGGCGAACTGGCGCGCGCCACGGCTCTTGAACTCCAGGCTGACGGCCCACCAGTTACCGAACTGGCTGGGGACCGGGCGGGCCCGGCTGACCTCGCCACCGTCGAGGCTCTCGGGAGTCTTCTTGATGAAGATCACATCGGTGACGGTCTCGCCATTCTCATCGCGGTCGATCTCCGCGTAGCGATGGCCGGGCGTCGGCCGGAAAGCCTTCGGGTCGGCATGGTACTCCTGGACCTTCTGGTCGTTGTTGGGGTCCACCAGGAAGAACTGGAGGTTGGCCTGCTGCTTGAGGACGTCGCGGATATCCGCCTTGGACCCCTCGCTCAGGGTCGGCATGCGGACCGAGATGGTGTTGGTGCCGACGGGCTTGATCTCGGGTTCGGTGAGGCCCATCATGTCCAGGCGGTTCCGCAGGATCTCGATGATCTGGTCGCGGACCGGCTCGACGTCCTTCTGTTTCTCCTTGACCTCTTCCTCGCTGAAGCTGATGACGAACTCGGTACCGCCCTGGAGGTCGAGGCCGAGGTGGAGCTTCCCTGCCGCCTTGTCGCGCACGAACTTGAGGACCCGCTTGTTGGACGGCGTGGGCGAACCGGGGACCTTGATGTAGGTGCTCAGTCGGACCCGTGCCTGCGTCTCGTCGCCTCGGGCAGCCTGCTCGATGCTGCGGTACTGAGCCATCTCCGGGGTCTCCTGGCGGAGTTTCTCGCTGCGGGCCAGAAGCGAGCGGTAGGCCTCGGCGTCGGCCTTGGCCTTGTCGGCCTCGGCGCGGACCTTGTCATAGTCGGCCTTCTGCGCCTTGTAGGCGGCCGACTCCTTGTCGGTCGCCGCGTCGAGCTTCACCTTCAGCGCCTCGGCCTCGGCGCCGCGCTTGGTGCTGGTAGCCTCCAGCTTGGCCACGGGGCCCCGGGACAACTTCCCGAAGGTCTTGAGGAAATCGCGGTCCCGCAATGGGAACAGGGCGGCAACCCAGCCTGTGAGGACCGCCACATTGAGCACCCAGCGCCACACCAATGACCGTTTCATGTATGCTGTTTCCCCTCGGCTCGTTCAGCTTCCGGGCCCCCGTTCGCGGCATCCGCCGTGGGGGCAAGCGCGAGCCCGGCTCACCGTTTCTTGGCAGCCCGGTCGGGCGTCTTGGCGGACGTCTTTCCAGCCGGTTCCCCGGCGGCATCCGGGTCCGCCGACAGGACCGTGGTCACGGCCGAACGCACGAAGCGGACCTCGACGCCGTCGGCCACCTTCACCATCAGGGCGGTATCCTCGACGCCGACCACCTCGCCGTACATCCCCGCACTGGTGACGACCCGGTCGCCCACCTTGAGGCGGCTGATCAGTTCGCGGTGCTCCTTGGCCTTCTGCTGCTGCGGCCGCAGGACCAGCAGGTAGAAAATCAGCGCGATCAGGAGCAGGGGGACAAACGACAGGATCGAGGATGCGGGCCCAGGCGCCGCCGCGGTGCCCGCCGTCGAGGGCGCGGCCGCCGCAGCCACCAGGGGCAGCGAGAGCACAGATACGTTCATCGTAGGCACGTCTCCAGCATCTCCGGGAGGCACCGGCGGATGGGCCGTCCGCGCCCGGGTCCACCAAGCGGCAAAAACCGGTCGATCAATGTACACGGGCCCGACGCCGATGCCAACCGCACGCGTCCGCATGCATCGGTTTTCTCAGAGTTGAAAAAGGGGCCCTGTGGAACGATGTTGTTGGATCCTTGGGGTCTGGGCGCGGGGAGGCGACGGCGGTGCGTGCCGTCGCTGGCACGGGGCAAAGGGGGAAGGCCATGCGGGCGGGTGCCCAGGGCGGGTGGGTCGGCGGGGCACCCCAGGCGGTGGGGTCGTCGCGGAGGTACGGCAGAGGCATGCCCGACAAGGCCAAGATCCTGGTGGTGGATGACGAAGTGAGCATCGTCGAGGTGCTCAAGGGCATCCTGCGCCGCCAGGGCTACCGGGTCAAGACGGCGCTCAGCGGAGAGGAGGCCATGGCCTGCGTCCGGGCGGAGCCCTTCGACCTGATGATCTCTGACATCCGCATGGGCGGCATGGACGGTCTCTGCCTGCTGGAGCAGGCGCGCCAGGAGCAGACGCACCTGGCGGTGATCATGATGACCGCCTATGCCGCGGTGGAGACCGCGGTGGAGGCCATGCGGCGGGGGGCTTTCGACTATGTCTGCAAGCCGTTCAAGGTGGACGAGCTGCTGGTGACCATCGAGCGGGCTCTATCCTACGAGAACGCGTTGGCGGAGAACGAGTCTCTGAAGGAGACCATCGCCTCGCCGGCGGAGGTGCACTTTGGCACGCTGATCGGGGACCATCCTCTGATGCAGTCGGTCTACCGCACGATCCGCAAGATCGCGCAGATCGACAGCACGGTCCTGGTCCTGGGAGAGAGTGGGACCGGCAAGGAGCTGGTGGCGCGAGCCATCCACGAGTGCAGTCGCCGCAGCGCCCGGCCCTTTGTGGCCATCAACTGTGCGGCGCTGCCCGATGCGCTGCTGGAATCGGAGCTGTTCGGGCACGTCAAGGGGGCCTTCACGGGGGCCACCCGGGACAAAGAGGGGCTGTTTGAGGCGGCCGACGGCGGGACGCTGTTTCTGGACGAGGTGGGGGCCATCCCCATTCCGATGCAGCAGACGCTGTTGCGGGTCTTGCAGGAGCAGGAAATCCGGCCGGTTGGCGGCACGCGGACGATCCCTGTGAACGTGCGGATCGTGGGCGCCACCAACGAGAACCTGGAGGCGTTGATTGGCCAGGGGCGCTTCCGGGAGGATCTATACTACCGGCTGAGCGTCATCCCGCTGGACCTGCCGCCGCTGCGGGACCGGCGCTCGGACGTCCCCTTGCTGGCGGGCCACTTCCTGGCGCGTCTCGGCGCTGCCGGGGGCCGGCGTCTGGCGCTGCGGCCCGAGACGCTGACGGCGCTTTCGGCGTACCACTGGCCGGGGAACGTGCGCGAACTGGAGAACGTCTTGAGTCGCGCGGCCGCGCTGTGCGATGGCGGGACCCTCACCCTGGACCTGCTGCCCGCAAAGCTGCAGAGCCTGGTGCCGGCGCCGGTGGCGACGGTGGCTGAGGCGGCCACGCCGGAGCCGGCGACGACGGCCGCCGGCGTGACGCTGCGGGCCTTCCTCAGGGAGAAGGAGCGCGCGTACCTGCGTCAGGTCCTGGAACAGCACGGCGGAAACAAGGAAGCCGCGGCGCGAGCGCTTGGCATCAGCCTGGCAACCTTCTACCGCAAATACGAAGAGGACTACAGCGCCCCGCACGGTCGCTGAAGGACAGCTCAACCATGCCCTTGCCCGAACTCCAGCCCCATGCGGTTCGCCGCGCCGCGCGGTCGGTCTGGGTGACCGGCGGTGCGGGACTGGTGTTGTGGTGGCTGGCCGGGTGCAGCGCCCTCGACGCCTGGCGCCACCGTGGCGAGCCAGGTCCGCACGCCATCGCGCTGCACCGTCTGGCCGACACCGGGGTCCTCCCGGGAGCGCTGACGCAGGTGGTGGCGGACGCGGCAGGCACGGAGCATGTGTGTATCCGCAGCTCCCCGATCCTCTCGAACCGCCAGATCCAGAGCGGCCAGATCGAAGAGACGGGCGACCCGGAGCGGCCGGCGCTGCGCCTGTTCCTCGACCGGCAGGGCACGATCCTCTGGCACCAGGTCTGCCAGGAGGCCCCTGGCGACACCGTCGTCGTCCTGCTGGACGGCTTCTTCTGGCACCGGCTGACCTTGCCGCGGCCCACGGAGCCCGAGAGCATCCTCCTGCAAGGGCGCATCGGCCGCACCGAGGCGAACGCTATCGTCGAGAGTATCCCCAAACAGTACCGTAGACTGAACCGATAAAACAGCGGTCCTACTCAGCGGACCCCGAACCCCGGAAGCCCAGAACCCCCCCATGGATACCTCTTCAGCCCCCATCTCCTGGCGTGACGCGGCCGCTCTCGAGGACCTCTTCGTTGCCCTGGCCGAACGGGACGCAACGGCCGGGGCGAGGTTGATGAGCGTCTTGCAGACCGCGCCTGCCGAACCCATGGACGAATGGCCTGAGGCGGAAGCGACGCTCTGGCGGAGCGGGCTGGAGCTGGGGATGGAGGGGATGGACCGCGCCAACCTGCGTCCGTGGCGGGACCTGCTCCTGGCCCTGTGCGGGATCGGCTTCGACTCGTCGGCCTTCCGGGACCTGCTGGCGACGATGTTTCGGCAACTGGCCTCGGACTACCTGGACCCGGCGGGCCTGCTGGCTGCCCTGGGGGTGCGGCGGTCAGAGGTGCCGACGCGTGCCGTCGGTCGCCGGTGGGAGGTGTTCGGCGCCGTGCGGCCGGGGGTGTTGTGTTTCCATCCTGCCCACGGACTGGCCACCATCGAGGGGGTGGACGCCCTGTCCAACGAGGTTCGCATCCGCTGTCAGCGGGCCGTTGACCTGCCCCTGGACATCGTGCTCAGCCAGACGGTCCTGATCCGGCCGGCGTCGTGGTTGCAGGACCTGATCCGGGGCGAACCGGCGGCGCGGGAGGCGCTGGCCTCGGGCCAGGTACGGGAGCGCGCGCTCGAAGGCCTGTTGAGCGCCGGGCCTGTCTCGGTGGAGATGCTGAAGGCCGTCCTGGTGCCGGGAACGCTCACGTCGGACGAGCTGGCCGGCCTGCTGCGCGGTCCGACCGCGGTGCCGGTGGTCGGCGTGCTCCAACCCGAGGCGGCCCCGGTCCAGACTCGAGCCTGGCACCAAGCCCGCGGGATCACGGAGATGGTCGGGCTCCTCGCCGGGGCCAAGACGCTGCAGGACGAGGGCGCGGACCTGGCCAATGTGGCGGCTATCCTCCGGGCTGGCGGCGAACGCGACAGCACAGCCCGTGACTTCGCTGAGGCCGTTTCCAGGCTCCAGGAGGCCTTTGGGGCGGGTTCGTGGCTGGCGGGCCTGCTGACGGACCTGGCGCCTCGAGCCGTATGCTGGACCAACCGCGACCTCTTCGCCGCCGAAGCGGACCGCCTTCCCGGGCGGCTGATAACGCCCTGGTTCGAGGCCACGGCCACGGCCCGGGGCGCGGCGTTCCTGGCAGAGGCCACCATGAGCCTGCCGCTGCGGCTCTGGAGCTACGCGGAACGCGTGGTGGCCGAGCGGTCCACGGATCCGGCGCTATTCCTGGAGACGGCCGTCCGGGAGGTGGCGCGGGGGCTGGCGTCGGCCGACGTGCTGCTGTGGGTCTACCGCAATGGTGGCGAGGCACGGCACCTGTTGGCCAGTCCGCCGCTGCTTTTCCGTACCCTGCAGCGTCCGGTGCGGGGGGCGTACATCAAGGCGCGCAAGGAGCTGCACAAGCTGTTGATGGATGACCAGGATTTCCAGAGGTTGGTCATGCGCAACGGCGAACCGGAGGCGGTGGTGGGGATGGTGCAGACGGTCCGGCATACGCCCATGCTCGACGCCGGCGAGCGCCAGAGCCTGCTGGTGAAGATCGTCCGCGTGTTCCCCGAGGCGAAGAGCCTGGTCGAGGAGCGCCGGCAACCGGCCCGCAAGGCGGTCGGCAGGATCACCTCCGTGCGCAGCTTCGAGTTGCGCCGGCGCGAGCTCGAACAGATCATCCAGAAGGAGATCCCCGACAGCTCCAGGGCCATTGCCCATGCGCGCAGCTATGGCGACCTCAGTGAGAACGCCGAGTTCAAGGCCGCCAAGGAACGCCAGGCGCTCCTGACCGCCCGGCGCGGCGACCTCGAGGATGACCTCCACGAGGTCCGTCCCACGGACTTCGGCGACGTGGTGGTGAACGAGACCGTGGTGCCAGGCTGCACCGTGACCCTGCACGGAGCCGATGGGCGGGTAGAGCAGTTCCACGTGCTCGGGCTCTGGGACAGCACCCCCGAGAAGCGCCATGTCTCCTACGACACCCCGGTTGGCCGGGCGCTCCTCGGGATGAAGGTCGGCGACACGGTGTCGATGCCGTCCGGCGAGGTGGTGCGGATCGAGGCCGTCGGCTCCCTGACCCCGGAACAGTTGGCCTGGTTGCGGAACGCGGACGCGGTGTAGGGTCGCCGGTCAGGGCGGTTTCGAGATCGCCGTCGGCGCGCCGACGGCTGTAGGTCCCAGCTCCGACTGGGACTCCTGGGCCGAACGGACTTCGGCCCCGCGGCCGCGGGACTGACGATGGTTTCGCGAAACAGCCCTGGGGCGCCGGTCGTGGCGGGTTGCATTCATGCGCGGCTCAGCTAGATTACTGGCTTTGCGGCGCCCAGCGCTTCCATGGTCGGGCGCTATACGGAGCGCGGTATCGGTCACACGGAGATTCAGCCATGGCGCATAAAAAGGGTCAGTCATCCAGCCGTAACGGCCGCGACAGCAATCCGAAGTACCGCGGCGTGAAGGTCTATGGCGGCCAGACGGTGACGTCCGGCAGCATCCTGGTGCGTCAGTGCGGCACCGTTTTTCACCCTGGCCGCAACGTGGGCTGCGGGCGCGATTTCACGCTCTTCGCCACGACCGATGGCGTGGTGAGCTACAACAAGGGCGCCCGCAAGGTGGATGTGACGCCGGCCGCGGCGCACGCGTAAGCGTCTGACAACGGCGGCGGTGGAGCAGTCGAGGGCCGGTTCGGCAGGGTGCCGGGCCGGCCTTTGTGCTTTGGGACCGGCCGGGGCAGGTGTGCGGCTCGTCCGCCGGGGCGAGGCCAGAGGCCCAGGCGGCAGGCGACCGCCAGAGGGAGGCACGCGATGGGTCCCCGCAACCGGCAGTGGCCTGTGCTGAAGTCGTACGCCGGGGAGGCCCTGCGCTGTGTGGCCATGCCACTCGGGGGCATCGGCACGGGGACCGTCTCGCTGGGCGGGCGGGGCAACCTGTGCGACTGGGAGGTCCACAACCGTCCGGCCAAGGGCACTGTGCCGGAGGCGGCCGGCCGAGACTATGGGGCCGCGAGCCTCTTCGTGCTGTACTGCCAGTGCGGCGAGGCGGAGCCCGTGCTGCGGGCTCTGGAGGGGGTCCTGGAGCCACCCTACCAGGGGGCCTTCGGCAGTACCGCCGGTTTCCACGGGGTGCCGCGCTTCCGGGGCTGTTCCTTCCACGCCGCCTATCCGCTGGCGCAGGTGTGCCTGTGGGACCGGGAGGTGCCGCTGCGGGTGCGGATCGAGGCGTTCAACCCGCTGGTACCGGCCGACACGGAGGCCAGCGGGATCCCGGCAGCCATCCTTCGCTTCGTCCTGACCAACCCAACGCGCCAGGCAGTCCGGGCGACCGTGTGCGGCTCCCTGGCCAACCTGACCGGCACGGGCCTGCGCCGCAACGCCCCGCGCGCCAGCGCTGGGGTCCGAGGCCTGTCCCTGAGCACTGAGAGCGAGGACGTTCTGGCGCGCGAGCATGGCACCATGGCGCTGGCCACCACGGCAGCCCGGACCTCGGTCATCACGCGTTGGCCAGACGAGAGCTGGCGCCGGGCCCTGCTGCACGTCTGGGATGACCTGCGGTCCGATGGGCAGCTCGACGACAGGCCTCAGCTCGAGGCGGCGGCCTCGGCCTGGGGGTCACTGGCGGCATCCGTGTGCCTGCCGCCCGGGGCCAGCACGGCCCTGACCTTCGCCATCACCTGGCACTTCCCCAACCGCTACACCTGGGCCCCGGCCAGCCAGGACTGCGGCGGTGGCCGGACCCGCCTGGCTCCCGAGGACCGCATCGGCAACTACTATACGGACCAGTACCGTGATGCCTGGGACGCCGCCGTCCGGACCCTGAGTGCGCTGCCGGACCTGGAAGCGCGCACGGTGCAGTTCGTGCGGGCTTTCAGCTCGTGCGACCTGCCGCCGGTGGTGAAGGAGGCGGCCCTGTTCAACCTCAGTACCCTGCGGTCCGAGACCTGCTTCCGTACGCCCGACGGCAACCTCTACGGCTGGGAGGGCTGCTCGGATGGCGCGGGGTGCTGCAGCGGCAGTTGCACCCACGTATGGAACTACGAGACGGCAACTGCCTTCCTCTTCGGCGACCTGGCCCGGCGCATGCGTGAGGTCGAGTTCCTGCACGCCACGCACCCACAGACGGGCTGCATGAGCTTCCGCGTGCAGTTGCCGCTGGTGCGCGAGAAGGGCGAAGGCAAGGCGGCCGCGGATGGCCAACTGGGGTGTCTGGTCAAGGCCTACCGGGAGTGGCGGTTCTCCGGCGATACGGCGTGGCTGCAGGGGCTCTGGCCAGGCCTGCGCCGGGCGCTGGAATTCTGCTGGTTGCCTGGCGGCTGGGACGCGGACGCCGACGGCGTCATGGAAGGTTGCCAGCACAACACCATGGACGTGGAGTACTACGGCCCCAACCCGCAGATGCAGGCCTGGTACCTCGCGGCCCTGCTGGCCACCGCCCGCATGGCGGAGGCCCTGGGCCAGACGGCCTTCGCCGAGCGTTGCCGAAGCCTCTTCGGGCAGGGCAGCCGCTGGATGGACGAACACCTGTTCAACGGCGAGTACTACGAACAGCAGGTACGCCCGCCCCTTTCGCCGGAGGCTGTGCTCCCTTCCACCCGGCTCAACATGGGGGCCACGGACCTGCGCCACCCGGACCTGCAACTCGCCTCCGGCTGCCTGGTCGATCAACTCGTAGGACAGTACCTGGCCCATGCCTGCGGGCTCGGCCACCTGCTGGACCCCGGCCACGTCCGTACCACCCTGAGCTCCATCCTCCGCTACAACCGCCGCACCACGCTCTACGGCCACTTCAACCACATGCGGTCGTACGCCCTCAACGACGAATCGGCGCTGCTCATGGCAAGCTACCCGCGCGGCGGCAGGCCGGCATCGCCCTTCCCCTACTTCAGCGAGGTGATGACCGGCTTCGAGTACTGCGCCGCGGTACACCTGCTCTACGAGGGACTCCGGGACGAGGGCTTGAGCGTGATCAGGGCCATCCGGGAGCGCTACGATGGCCGGCGCCGCAATCCCTTCGACGAGGCCGAGTGCGGCCACCACTACGCCCGGGCCATGGCGGCCTGGACCGCCGTCCCGGCGCTGACCGGCTTTCACTACGATGGCGTCGAGCAGAGCCTGGCCATGGCGGCCCGGCCGGGCCGTTGGTTCTGGGCCACGGGCTATGCCTGGGGCACCTGCAGCATCCGACGCGTCGGCAGGAACTGGCGGGTGGCTCTGCGTGTCCTCCATGGAGGCCTGGCGCTGCGACGCTTCGTCCTGGGGACCGTCGCAGAGACGACCTGGACCCGGGCGCTGCACGCCGCCGCGGGCCAGGTCAGGGTCCTGACGCTGGCAGGAAAGGGCACCCGGTGAGAGCATCGGCACGAGACGACCGACACGACCCGTGCGGCGGGGCCAGGCGCTCCCCCTCCCGCAGACGCCAACGCGCCGGTTGGCCGACTGCGGTCCTGCTGGCGGTCACCCTGGCCGGCGGGTGGTCGTGTTCGCGCCAGAAGCCGGCCGATGGGCAGGCCGAGAAGGCCCAGCCGCCGCGGCAACTGTCCTCCGCGGAGGCCCGGGCCATGGTCGAGCAGGTGGCCCCCCGGGCGGCCCCGCGGCACTCGCCGCGGCACTACCTGCGCCGGGGCGGTAGCGATGCCACGGCAGCCGAGCTCTCGACCCTGGCCGCTGACTACAGCCAGGCCAAGGACGCGACCGCACGGCGGGCCCTGATGGACAAGCTGGCCTCCTACTGTGACCCGGAGGCTGTGTCGATCGTCATGAGCGCCCTGGGGGACCCCTCGGCCGAGGTCCGCGCCGCGGCCCTGGAAGCCCTCTCCGGCTACACCTCCGCGGACGTGGTGGCGCCGGCCCTCAAGGGCTTGCAGGACGCCGACGTCGCCGTGCGCCGGGCCGCCATGGAGGCCCTCTCGTGCGTGGCGGACGCCTCGGCAGCGGAGGCCATCGCCCTGGCCTTCACCGACGCCGACGGCGAGGTGCGGGAGGCCGCCTTCGACTGCCTGCAGGAAGTCCCCTACGAGGCCCAGATCGGCCTCCTGGAGGAGGCCCTCAAGGCCCCGGCCGTCGACGTCCGCCAGGCCGCGGTCTCAGAGCTTGAGGACCTCAGCAACCACGACGCCATGGACCTGTTGCTTCAGGCCATGCGGGACTCCGATGCCCAGGTGCGCGAGGATGCTGCCGACGCCATCTGGTTCCTCGTCTCCGAGCGCTTCACCGATGCCGACACCGCCCGGCGCTGGTGGCAGGCGAACCGCAACCGCTTCGACGAGGACCTGTTCGAGAAGGACTGAGCACTCAACGCCCAACCCTCAATGGCCTGGGACCGACAAGGGGAAGCCGAGTGGCGGGCTGGTCGCGTTAGCGCCTATGAGGTCGGTCCGAGTGCCCCCGGCTTGGGACCCCTCGGGGTGGGGCCAGTCGGACCGCCCGTTCTGGGCCCACTCGGGAGGGTGCCACGGAGGCGTCTGCCACCCCTTTGGGGTGGGGGCGGTTTGTGGTCCGGATTCCGGGGGGGTCGCTACGCTCAACCCCCGGCCAATGTCTGGCACCCCCTCTGGGGTGCGCGCGGCCATCCCGGAGGGATGCCAGATCGTAGCCGGGGGTCGAGGCGCGCAAGCGCTGACACCCCCGGAACCGGGGTCGGGCCGATCGCACCCTGGAGGGGTGGCAGAGCCATCGCTGGTGCTGGGCCAGTGGGGTCAGTGGGGGCCTGTCCGGTGGGTCTCGTGACCTGCCGTGCTCCGCCGGAATGTGAGGGAATAGCGCCCCCAGAGCTCCTTAGCCTGGCTTATTCACGAGCGCAGCGCCTCGACGGGGCTTGTCCCCGTCGGGCGACGATGGGGTGGGGGCTGGGAGCCATCCCCTCCCACCCGATCTTCGCCCGACCGCCGCAAGGACGGTCGCGGTCTGGTCCCCAGGTGGCGGTCCCCCCGGGGCCGCGCCCTCACTCCTCGCCGGCCTTGCGCGGCTTGGTCATGTGGCCAGGGGTGATGCCGCGGCGGGTGCTCTCGACGAAGGCGATGAACTCCGCCACCTCGGGGCAGTCCGGGGACGCCTTGCGGATCTCCTCGATGGCATGGACGCGGTTCAGTCCGGAGAAGAAGTAGGTCTTGATGGCCGACCGGACGGCCGACCGCGTGGGCTCGTCCATGCCGGACCGGCGCAGGCCAACCACGTTCGGGCCCTGGATCTGCTCGAACTGCAGCATGCAGAAGGGCGGGATGTCCTGCCCGATCCCGTTGCCGCCGCCGATCATAGCCAGGCGCCCGATGCGCACGAACTGGTGCACCAGCACCCCGCCGCTGATGAAGGCCCGCGGGCCCACATGCACGTGTCCGGCCAGCATGGTGCCATTGGCGACGACCACCCCGTCCTCGATCTGGCAGTTGTGGCCGAGATGGACAAAGCACATCAGCATGACCTGGTTGCCGATCACCGTACGGCTGCCCTCGACCGTGCCGCGGTGCACGGTCACGTACTCGCGGATCACGCAGTGGCTGCCGATGTCCGTGTAGGTCACCTCGTCGGCGTAGTGGGTGTCCTGCGGCCGGTCCCCGATGACGGCGCCGGCGTGGATGCGGGTCCCCGCGCCGAGGGTGGTGTGGCCAGCGAGATGCACGTGTGGACCGATGACGCAGGCGTCACCGACCCGGACATTGGCATCGATCACAGCGAACGGCGCGATCTCGACGCCGACCCCCAGCTCGGCCTTCGGATCGATCACTGCCGTCGGATGGATACTCATGACTCGCCTCGCTGTAGTGGCCTCTGCCGGAACCGGCGCAGCCCCGGTCCGTCGCTCAGCCGCCGACGACGACCCGCCGCCGGTTCTTCTTGCCGGCGCGCAGAGACAGCTCGCCCTGGCCGAAATCGGCGTGGGTCACCAGCCGTTTGTCGTCCGCCACCCGGCCGTCGTTCAGGTAGCAGCCGCCGCCCTGGATCAGGCGCCGGGCCTCGCCGTTGCTGGAGGCCAGCCCTGCCAGGACCAGCAACCGCACCACGGACAGGCCGGGCGCGACCTCCGCCGCCGGCACGGTCACCGTGGGGATCGCCTCGCCGGCAGCGTCCGCCGGCACCTCGCGGACGCGACTGGTGGTCTCGACGCGGCCGGCAGGATCGGCAAAGCCGAACTCGCCACCGGCGGCCAGGTAGGCCTTGCGCGCAGCGTCGACACCGTGCGCCAACAGCGTCGCCTCGAAGGCCAGGACCTCCTTGGACCGGTTCACCGCCGGCGCCGGCAGGTTCCCCAGCCGCCGCACCTCGTCCATCGGCAGCGCCGTGAAAAAGGCCAGCAAGCGCAGCACATCGGCATCGTCCACGTTGCGCCAGAACTGGTAGTACTCATAGGGCGTCGTCCGCGCCGGATCGAGCCAGACCGCCCCGGAGGCCGTCTTACCGAACTTCTCACCGTCGGCCTTGAGCAGCAACGGCAGCGTGGCCCCGTAGACCTCGGCCCCGAGCAGCCTGCGAGTCAGGTCGACGCCGGCGACGATATTGCCCCACTGGTCCTGGCCGCCAAGCTGCAGGTCGCAGCCGTGGTCGCGCCTCAGGACATAGAAGTCATAGGCCTGCAACAGCATGTAGTTGAACTCGAGGAAGGACAGGCCGGCTTCGAGGCGGATCTTGACCGATTCTGCGGCCAGCATGCGGTTGACGCTGAAGTGCCGGCCGATGTCGCGGAGGAACTCGATGTAGTTCAGCCCGCGTAGCCAGGTGGCATTGTTCACCAGCAGGGCCCGGTCGTCGCTGCTGAAATCCAGGAACCGTCCCATCTGGGCCTTCAGGGCCTCGGCGTTGGCATCGATCTCGGCGAGGGTGAGCACGGGGCGCGCCTCGGTCTTGCCCGAGGGGTCGCCCACCATGGCCGTCCCGCCCCCGACCAGCGCAATGACGCGGTGCCCGCAGCGCTGGAGCCAGCGCATGGCCATGACCGGCAGCAGGTGGCCGATGTGGAGACTGGAGCCCGTCGGGTCAAAGCCCACGTAGAAGGTCACAGGGCGCTGCCCCAGCGCGGCGCGCAACGCCGCGGCATCGGTGACCTGGTAGAGGAAACCGCGCTCCTCGAGGATGTCCAGTGCGTTCATCGCCTGCACCGCTCGCCAGGCCGGCAGCGGCCGTCCATGGCGCCGTGATCAGCCCCATCAACAGACAGGGAGCGCCGCCTGGCGCTCCCTGCACACTCCGATTCGGCCCGCCCCGCGTCCGCCATGGCCGGCCGGTGCGCCCGGCCCCTGGCCGTCGCCGGCCGCTGCCAGCGCCTTGACGTCAGGCCAGAACGATATCCTTCACCGTGACCCGGGTCAGCTCCTGGCGGTGGCCCTGTTTCCGGCGGTAGCGCTTGCGGCGCTTCATTTTGAAGACGACGATCTTACCGCCGCGCAGGTGGCTCCCGATCTCCAGGGAGACCTTGGCGCCGGGGACCGTGGGCCGGCCGACGGTCACCGCGCCGTCCTGGCTGACCAGCAGGACCGCGTCGTCCAGCACCACGGTCTGGCCGGGGTCGCCCGGGAGCCGGTCCAGATCCAGGACCATGCCCGGCTCCACCCTGTATTGCTTACCACAGGCTTTGATGATCGCGTACATCGGCTCGCTCCATGCTGCTCTGGGAGGCCGTCAAACGCCCCACGTTGCCGAGGTGGGCGACAGAACTCCGCAAAGAGAGATTGAATCTAGCCCGTCCTCCGGCAAATGCAACCGCATCCACAGAACCAATTGCGTTGAACCGGGCCGTCTCCGGCGGTAGATTCCCCGCCAGCACCCGGCGCGGGGTCGCAGGGACCCCGTGCCATAGCCAGGGACTCGCATGAACAGCACCGCCCCTCAACCCGATCCGGCCGTGCTGCTGGCACTGGGCGAGGCCCTGGCCGCTGGCTACTTTGAGCTTCCTGACGCCTCGCCGTTGCGGCGCTGGTCCCGGGCGGTCCGGCGGCGCTTCGAGCACCGGGCGGTCCCGGCGTATGACGGGACCTGGCTCTATCCTTCCGGCCCGCACTCGCCAGCCAGCGAGAACGTCCTTCTGAGCTCCTCGTATTCCTATACGTGGTCCTACAACGCCGGCGAGACTCAGCGCCGTGCCGCCGCTGCCGGGGAGGCGCCCATCCGCGAGACGCTGGTGGCCATGGACCGCGTCTTCTCGGAACTGAACCAGCAACTCGACTGCATCCACACGGTCCACACCGTCGGCGGGCGCGGTTATACGCACAGCATCCCCAACTATGGTCGCGTCCTGCGCGAGGGCCTCAACCGCCACGATGAGCGCCTGCGGCTCCGTCGGGATGCGGCCCGGACGGCGGGCGACGCGGCGCTGGTTGACTTCTGCGAGGCGATCCTGGACGTCGTCGAGGGCATCCGCGTCTGGCATGCGCGCCTGCGCCAGGCGCTGGCCGCCACGACCTGTGAAGCGACCGATGCCGACGCCCGGCGGCGCCGCCTGTTGGCCTGCCTTGAACACGTGCCGTTCCGTCCGGCCCGGACCTTTGCCGAGGCCGTGACCGCCTACAACCTGGTGTACTACCTCGACGACTGCGACAACCCGGGCCGCGTGGACCAGGAGCTCATCGGCTTCTACCGCCGGGACCTGGCCGAGGGCCTGGTCTCCTACGAGGATGCCGAAGCGTTCATCCACAACCTCTGGCAGAACACGGACATCAACTGCGGCTGGAGTGCGAGCATCGGCGGGTCTACCCCCGCCGGCGAGCCGGCCTACAACGAGCTGACCCTGATCTGCCTGCGGACCGCGCGCGGCATGCGTCGCCCCAACCTCCAGTTGCGCATCCGCCGGGACATGCCCGACCCCGTCTGGGATGAAGCGCTGGAGACGCTGAGCACCGGCACGGGCCTGCCGGCGCTGCACAACGAGGAGGAGTTCCGGCGCTCCCTGCGGGGGGCCCGGCTTGGCCTGCGCGACGCCGACTTTGCCCTGGTCAATGGCGGCGGGTGCACCGAGACCATGGTCCACGGCTGCTCGAACGTCGGTTCGCTGGACGCTGGCCTGCACCTGCCCGTGGTTCTGGAGAAGACCCTGCGCCGGAGCCTCGCCGAGGCACCCAGTTTCGACTACCTCCTGGACGCTTACCTGGCGGATCTGCACGACGCGGTCGAGGAGATTGCCCGGGAGGTCAGCCGTGACCAGGAAACGCGGGCCCGCCTGCGGCCGCAGCCCATGCGGACCCTCCTCATTGACGACTGCATCGACAATGGCCTGGAGTTCAACGCCGGCGGCGCCCGCTATAACTGGAGCGTGGTCAATGTGGCAGGGCTCGCCAACGCCGCGGATTCGCTGAGCGCGGCCCGGCAGGTCGTGTTCGAGCAGAAGGCGGTATCCGGCGCGGACCTGCTGGCGGCCATGGAGGTGGACTTCGTCGGCCACGAGGCCCTGCGCCGACGCTTGGAACGGGCCCCCCGTTTCGGCAACGACCAGCCTCCGGCCGATGCCCTGGCGGCCCGGGTCGCGGACCACGTCTTCCGCGAGCTTCTGGCCCATGCGCCATGGCGGGGGGGGCGTTTCCTGGGCTCGTGCCTGATGTTCGTCACCTACGCCGCCGCCGGGGCCCAGGTCGGGGCCACCCCCGACGGACGCCGCCGGGGAGCGCCCATTGCGGACTCTGCCGGGCCGATGCAGGGCCGGGACCGTTCCGGGCCCACGGCCATGATCAAGAGCGTCGGCGCCCTGCCCCACTACCTGGCGCCGGGAACGCTGGTGGTCAACGCCCGCTTCGCGCGGGAGATGTTCGACTCGCCGGAACAGCGCGACCGGCTGAGGGCCCTGGTGCGCTCGTACTTCGACCTGGGTGGCATGCAACTGCAGATCAACGTCATGGACCAGGAGACCCTGCGCCAGGCCTGTGCCCACCCCGAGGACTACCCGGGCCTGATCGTGCGCGTGGGGGGTTACTCGGAGTACTTCCTGCGCCTGAGCCCCGAGCTGCGCCGGTCGGTCCTCGAACGGACCGAGCACAAGGTCTGATGGAGGAACGCAACGTGGAGACGAGGTGGATGAAACGGCTGCTGGCGGTCCTTCTCGGCATGGTCGGGTGGTGTGCCTGTCAGGCGGACGAGGCGACCGTGCGTGCGGAGCTCGATGCCTGCCTCAAGCGTTACGACGCCCTGTTCCAGCAGAGCTTTGACCTGGCCGTGCGGAGCCCCGAGGTCAACGCCCTCATCAGCCAGCAGGTGGCTGCCGCCACGGAGCAGGCGATCGGCTTCCCGCTGCAGGTCAAGATCGACTACTTCACCTACCGCTACACGCCCACCGCGGCAACCATCGTGACGCACCTGGCTGATGTGCCCCCGGCGCAGGCGCAGGCCATGGAGGCGCAGGCCAACCAGATGATCCGGGGGTCTGCCATCGGCCAGGCCCTCGAGGTCATCGCCTTCGATGCCCTCAAGGAGGGCGTCCTCTACCTCAAGGAGAAGAAGGCGCAGGCGGTGCTGGCGAAGGAAGCCCCCGGAGCCGCCGACTTCTCGTTGGCCGGCGCCAACCAGGAGCTGATGACGGGCCTGCAGCTCAAGGAGACCTGGTTCCGCTTCGACCGCGCGGCCAAGGCCATCACCGGCATCCAGTTCCGCTTCACCAACGGCAAGGCCATGATGGCGCGCGTGAAGTACGGCGATGCGGCCCTGCCAGGCGGCGGAACGGTCCCCGTGCCCGTGCAGGCCGAACTGACGCAGGACGCCCTCAGCGCTCCCCAGGGCGGCGTGACCATCCCGCCGAAGCTGAACGTCCAGTACGGCAAGTGCGCCTTCAAGCCCGGCACTGCCGCGGCCAAGCCTGCCCCGAAGGCCGCCCCCGCCAAGACCGGCGGCTGAAGCGCCGACGAGTTGCCATCCCCCAAGGTGGGAGGCGCGCTCCGCCGCGGCGACTCGGTCCGGGGCCGGCCACGGCCCCCAAGGTGGGAGGCGCGCTCCGACGCGGCGACTCTGGAGGGACCGGCAGAAGAGGTCGCGGCACGGAGTGCCCCTCCCACATTGGCCGGCCGAACGGGCCGGCAGAAGAGGTCGCGGCACGGAGTGCCCCTCCCACATTGCCGCCAGCCGTGTGGCTGGCAGGACCCCCAATGGAAAGACCAACCGCGCAAGCACGGTTGGTCTTGGTAGGCGAACAGCCAGCC
>Ga0172375_10002996_pt1 | contig 25953 bp, 31 predicted proteins | sample LakKiv1m_FD_114537 | JGI IMG/M metagenome (GOLD analysis project Ga0172375, IMG submission 114537) | Freshwater microbial communities from Kabuno Bay, South-Kivu, Congo - kab_092012_11.1m | ecosystem: Environmental > Aquatic > Freshwater > Lake | place: Democratic Republic of the Congo...
CACGTAACTAGAATAGCCATAATAATTTGCGATCATTCGTTTTAGGCGAAAACGCCATGCGAGTACGCAGGCGTGAGTACACGCCAAAAGTGGGAAAAATCTGAGGGGGAGTATTTTGCCGAAAAACGCAAAATATGGAAAAATCTGAGGGGGGATATTCCCCCCCACCCGCGAGCGCGCGGGGGGCCTGTGGGCGGTTGCTTGCCCGGTATTGCGACAACGGACCAATCTTCGAGTCGAGGCATTATACCTCCTTGTACTTCAAAACGTGCCGCCAGCCAAAGTAGTAACTAGGACAACTGCTGCAGTGAAGGTCACATGACAGGCGAGGATCAAGGCATCCGGGTGTCTTGCCATAATGTGTACGACCGCAAACGCGCAAAAGACCGTACACCAACCACGCGAGCGAGCGAGGCGTCTGCGTAACAAGTAGTGCCTCATAAAATACCTTGTCAGCAGCGGCACGTGGCACGAGTTCCCAGTGATATAAAATATCATGAATCACAGCCTCTTCAAAGACCCAGAGGCTAATACGCAGGGCGTTGAGCCCGCGAGATAACGTAGCGAAGTTGGTAACGTAACCTGTTGGCACAGTGATCACAGCATTAAGTGACGATGAGTAGTAGCCCAACGGGGCGAGGAGCCGCCAGTAGCGCCCGCCATCATGCTCGGCCTGAAGTTTCGTCAAAAATTCAGACATAGTTGCCCTCTGTGAGGTTGCAGACACGGCCGCGTTCGCGGCAAACGTTTTTCAGAAATTGACGGCACCACTGAATAATCTGGTTTACGCGGACTGGAGTGATTTCAAATATCACTGCGAGTTCACACGTCGGACAGCCATAGAGCCATCTCTGAAAGATATCACGGTTGCGGTCTGGGAGTTCCGCAAGTAGGTCCATCAGATCAAATAAGGCACTGGGTTCTTCTATATACGGCTCAATCTCAAGCGGCACCACGACCGGGCCGTCAGGCTTTGGAATAAAAGTAGTCATTCATGGCGATAATCGTTGTAAGACCGCATCAAATAATCATACTAATTAATTTCTACATTTCTCACAAAAACATTTGACATACTTTGGTTTAATAAGAGTAGCATTTCCATAAAAGCAACCTAAGAAAGGTCTATGATATCGTGCCGGGCGGGTTGTTGTGGCTCCACATTCAAGCATAAGGTACCACAGTTTCCCATGTAGTACAGCACCAATTACCTTCTGTCGTTTCCAATTCATATCAATACCTGAACACTGAGAGTTTTGAAACTTCTTCAGGTTCATATTTAACATATGAGTGTAAGATCGGTATGTCAGTTGGCTTATCTATAGGCAACGGCACCATTGCTCATCATCACTTCACCGAATGCTTGAGCCGCTTCTGCATTGTCCATTTCGTCGCTTGTCAAGAACGTTTTCATTCTTTCGGTTCCGTCTGCGGTCGGAACGTTTACAACAAAGGCGACGATACAGAAGTATTTTGGTCCTCAACGGTTCTTACGGGAGTACCCCACAATTCGGTTTTGCTGGCGGTTACTACTTCGACTGGTTCTTGTGGTGGTTGTGGTGGTGGTTCTGGTAAGACGTGCTTTTCGATAATTTCCATTATCCATGTGTCGAATTTATTAAATGATTCTGTATCATCTAAATCAATAACGAGTCTAGTTGATGCATTAAGATCGTTTGGCCACGATACTTTTGTCTTTGTTTTGTAGAGCGAAGCGAAAAATATCACCGGATTTCCGGATGCTTTATCTCGTGAGCTTGGTTTAAATAAATCAATTGCGACATTTACCCCATTTTCAGTTTTTCTATTTCTGACTACAAGTCGTGGGGATGGTGTTGGGTGACCCTCAATGCGAAGATGCGGCAATTTCTGCCGCAATTCTGCAGCAATTGTTTTGATAATGATAACGTGTAGTCCCGCTTTGGCTTTTGTCATATCATTATGTTACAAACATCAAATGTTCGTTAATATGGCAAGACCCTAGTTAGTTAATTAACTAACTAGGGTCTTGCCGTTCGTCCATTTTTAGATTAATTTTAATCTATTGGGTCGGGTTAACCGACATCCCCCAGCCAATAGCCGGGTGCCTTGTTTAGACCACCTTGCTCAAAATCTGTGTCAAACACTAGAAAGCATACGATTCTTACTTCTTACTTTTTACTTTTTACTTTTTACTTTTTAGAACTTACTCAATCTGTCGCAATTTTTAATTAATTGGGTCGGTTCGTCCGACATCCCCTTATCAACGATAAGGTGCCTTGTTTTAGACCACCCTATTAAAATGCAATTGTTAACTTGTATCGTGTTTCATTCTAATGGCCTAGTCTTTTTAAAATCTTTTACTTTACTCTAAACTAACTACTGTAATTAGTGGCCGGACTGCCTTTTGGACGGCTTCACCGACATCCCCCAGTTATTGTAACTGGGTGCCTTCTTTTAGACCACTTCACCCGCTCTGGGTGCCACCTAGCTCTAAAATACATTTGACAACACCAAGTATTACCCGCAAGGAACTAAGCCATGTGCGAGCATTTGAACTTTAATAGTATCCTTATAGATACTAACAGCTCTTGGTGTGATGCCAAGATATTTTGCGATATGTATCTTTTTTGGGGAGCTATCGCCATACGTACTTGAGAATGATTTGTGTTCTAATCCCAAGCCGCTTTCAATGTCAAAAATCTTTCTACAGTCACCTTCCGGCAAAGAATCGCGAATAGCTTCCATTACATCATTCGCTTCGATTGTTGCAACATGATCTTCTTGGTCCATACGGATTCCTCCAATAGTTCTAAAAGCAACGTGAGAAATTGAAAATGTGGTTCCATCTTCATCATCACCAGATCCATTTTCCTGGTAAGTAGCATATTTCTTCTTAGATAATACACTAGTGAGATTACCAGCATTCTGGTTTTCAAGAACGGAAATTTCATTCCCGCTTATTTGTATAACAACAGTAGCGTTGATCGCACGTTGCCGCAATAATACTAATTCGACTGTGAACTCTGGTGATGTTTGAATGCCAGATAAGCATAAGGTACACAGAGCGGTTCCTGACCTACCAGCGTTAGCGTATTCGATTTTTAACCTATCACAAAGTGCAAACAATTCACTGACAATGATTTCATCGGCTCTCCCAGACACTTTGGAGGCTATTGTTTCTTCAGCACGTTTGTTTTCTTTGATTTGTTGTCTGAAATAATTCCAAACATATTCACCGAAGAATCTCTTCATTTGAATGGGGTCATCGATAATAGAATATGGATTTTCATGCATTTTGCTACCGACGATATATTCAATTGGCGATTTGGCTGTTGGTGCTTTTGGTATAATACCTGTAACACGATCATATCCAAAATGAGCATAACTAGCCTGGAAATCTTCGTGTGAGATTATCTGGTCTTTTTCAAGGCCGCTTAAAGGTTTTCCATCTGGGCCAATTTCGCCTGGATCTGCAACGATAGTCATACCACAATTGGGGCATACTTCTCGTTGGTGATCGATTAGAGCCGGTTTACCGCGTGTTGTGGTATAATGAGATGATTGGCAAATAGTGCATCTGAAATCGTATTTGCGATGGTAAAGTATATTGACAACACCACGCCAAACAGCAATTTGATATTCTTCATCAGCTATTTCTCTATCATCGCGATAATCTTGTCCAATAGTTCTGGCAAGTCTTTTATTGACGGCTTGCCTTTTAATCCGCATCTCTTCGTGATCGCAAATTTGTTTAGTAAGACATTCAGCTTCCCATTTCTCTTCATTGCTGAGTTTAGCCATAGTAATATTGGCTAATGACCCTCTAATACAGAGAATTGGTAATTGCCGACCGATACCCATGATCTAACTCCTTTGGGACTGACGTTGCACTAACTAAAATGACAATTCCGGTTTTCGAACCAATCATTGTATTGTAATACCGGGTCTTGTCATATGAGCCGCTGTTGCAAGGAGAACGCTGTGGGTCAATACTGCGATAGCAAAGCGTTAGAAAGAAATTGGTTTCATTGGATTTTAGGCGATGCAACACCATCATTAGAGAAGTATAGGCAGTGTGGGCTTCTCTGGACCAAAATTTTAGGGCTTGCCTGTGTAAACGGTAAACCAATACTAAAATCTGGTAGGGTATTACACGATCCATCATACCCTGAACGATGGCATTGTATTGCCTTCGGGAATCCAGTCTACATAGAATCATACGCGGGGCAGATTCTAAACGGGGTGAAACCTGAGGAATTTGAGCAGAATCTTAGTCTCACTGATGAATCAGATATACATTCTTTTGATCAACCATTCAAACAATCATTAGAAATTGTACCATCACTTCTAGAACAAAAGTACATCAAAGAACAACCAACATGTCAGAGTTGGCATGCTATCTTAACCGACATCAATAAGATCTGCAATGGGATCTCAATGAAATTCCACTTAAACGAGCAAGATCAACATGATTTGGCACAAGAAGCATTTGTCCAAGTTTTAAAGAAACTAAAAAGCGGGAAATTGGTCTACATACCCGGTCGAGCACCGGTATTCAACCTTTTAACTACCACTACTTACAACATCATGTTTAGCATCTTAAACAGATCAAAAAATCAAAAAGAGAGCTTACGTCGCCTCTTGGATGACGCTTCCGCAGGAGTTTTACCACAGAATGGCGGACGAAGTGTACGTGTCGCTATGCCCAAATTTTAATACAGCGAGGGCAACTTGTCAAGTATAAGTACCCGAAGTTGAAATACATAGAAAGGCACTGACACACAATGAAAAATATTGACACTAACCGTATCAAACCACAATTAATACGGAAACATACTATAATTAAAGTACCACCAACAATAAAAATAGTATCATTGTCAAAAACAATCAAACTTGAAGAATCACATAAATCACAACCACAATCGCATACACGTATACCCGACCAACAAAAGCAGAAGCAAATTCAGTCAGCAGTTTCAACAAAAAGCTTATTAAAAACGAGACAAAAGAATAAACCAATAATAAAATACATAACAAGAGAGCCAGCAGCTGGTTCAATAGAAAAAATATTACGCCTCAAAAATACTGGAATTAATAAAACACTGATAATTATAGCAAATGGCCCATCAATTAATGAAGCACAGCTTGATAAACTAACAGATATACCATCAATAGATACGTTATCAATCAATAAACCATTTGCAAAAGTATGGCCAACAACATATTGGGCATTCTTTGATCAATCACAATTACGACGTAACGAAGACATATGGAACACATATAATGGCACAATATTTAACTCAACATCTATAAAACGCCAAAAGAAAGATTCAATACAATTCAGTAATATTCGTGGTCATGGATGGAGTTATAATCCATCTAAAGGTATACATATAGGTAGGTCATCAACATACGCTGTAATGCAGATAGCCCTATGGATGAATTATAATCACATTTATATATTCGGATGTGACATGAATCCAGATGGATTAGATGGCAAATTACACTACTATGGCACTAATCCAGATGTTGATCCAACAATTAGAGCTAAAAGATTCACCCAAGAAGCAGAATATTATGACAACGCCGCCAGAATACTAAAACCAGAAGAAAGAGCACGATTTACATTCGCCAGTCAATATAACCAATGGCCATTCGTGGATCAATTTAACAAAGCCGACCACAGAATAATAGTCAATGCAATACTCCAACGTGTTTAAACACCAGAAGGATGAAAATGAGATGAAGAAATTGTATATAGCAACAAGTCTACACAACATATCACGATATAATGAGGTTAAAGCACATTTTGAACAGAAACGTGTTGTAATAACTTACGATTGGTCAGTACATGGTCAAGTGTACGCACATGACGAATTAAGACAATATGGAATCGAAGAAGAAAAAGGCGTAATAGAAGCACACGTTTTTCTTATCATATTGCCAGGTAGAAATGGCTCCCATTATGAAATGGGAATGGCAAGAGCTACCGGTATACCAATTGTGATTCTAGAGGAATCAAATGTTGAACAAAAAACCTTTTATCATGTCCCAGGATTATATAAAACAAATAATCTAAAAGACACCGATCTGTGTGTTATGGCATTATTAGATTGTTACAATGAATTCGGTAGATTATGCAGCCCAGCTTGCTGGATTAATCATATACAATCAATCAGCAGATTCTTAAATCAGTAAAGGTAACAAAACATGCCAACAATTCACAAAATTGAAATCGACGTACTACAAATAAATGAACTGAGGGATGCTACTGAGATAGCTACTAAGTATAATTTACCAGCTATTGTTGTACACCAACAAATAGTCCCAGAAGCACAGATTGCACGAGCGAAAGCTGGCGGTAAATTCAAATTGATTGTCCCAATTGATTGCCCCAAAGGTGAAACCTTTGGTATGGCTAAAATGCGTGGTTTATCTATTGATGCAATAGACGTCGATGGATTCGAAATAATGTTAACCAATGGCAAAAGTATGCTTGACACTAGGAATGAAGCACGTGCCTTAACCGAATTCGTGAAAAAACAGTTGGGAGACCATATAGAAGTAAGATTCGTACTTGGCGTATTTTCACGAACACCAGAAGATATTGAGAATATGTGTAACGGCCTACTGACAGTTAGAACACCATCGATGATTAGACTCGATTGCCAACTAAAATTACAAATGAATAAAGCTAATCAAGAAGCACATAATGAATGGATCGACAGAACAACAACCATAATAAATGCACCGATTAAAATATCCGGTAACATCACAAATATTAGAACGATCACCAGTTGTGAAAAAGCAAAAAGAATCGCACTTAATTTATTACAAGCAAGGGCTATTATCAAAGAACACACGCAACAGCCAGAACCATTAAAAGAATTATTAAACCAATGAATGTTTCATGTCCAAATTGTGGACGACAACTGTTAATCGAACCATCTAATATAAAATATTATGACGATTACATATTTTTACCATGCTCTGCATGTAATTATGAAATCCAATTGTTATCGGAAACAATATCAACATTAAAAGAACAGCTTGAATACCAAGAACCAAATTATGAAAATGGTCAACTCATAATAATAACAAATAAACAACATGCATGGTATGACGAAATAGGGATCATTCGTGCTAAAAAACATCTTTATTGTAGAATTGAAATTAACGGAAAACTTATCTGGTTACCATCTACGTGGATAAAATCCTATGACAACGACAACTATGTTAATGCTTAAAGATCTAGGCAGCGATGTCGATTTAATTACACGTCACGATGCTTGGCTTGAAGAAGAACGCAAATCATTAGCAACCAACCTTGATAAAATAGCCAATGAATTACGCGCAATAATTCTAGCACAAAAAATCAAACGTGCATTACAACAGCAAAATTTAGTAGCTATTAAAGAATTAATTAGGGACGAATCTGGAGAAGTTGTTGATTTGGTCCTTAAAATAATTCCATTACCAAGCGCATTGGCTAAAATGGACAAAAGCAACGAAATGCTTGATATACTGCTAAACAAAGCACAAAAAGAGGGCTGGGAGAAAGATGGACACGACCTTGTAAACTCAGCAAGCTTGAGACCTCTTCGAAAACCAGCCTAATGAACACAAGCACATACTTGTTAAAAGAATATGGGTTTTGTCTATATGATATACTCTAACTCTTTTAACTTTGTTATTTCATCACCATATTCGCTTCACCATTCCCCACAATTTATATTTAACAAACTTTTGTCGTCGTAGTATTTAAACTAGAGGCGAGAGACAACACTACACTATCAGGAGACAAACATGCAAAAAGGTAAATTCAATATTATTGCTGACGGAGCTTGGGGGTCGTGCGGCAAGGGCCTTATCTCCACTGCGCTTGCTGACAGATACATGCCAGATATTGTATCCACAACAAACATGCCAAATGCAGGGCACACAGCAGTCGATAACAGCACAGAAGACAAGCCACCATTCGTTGGCAAAGTCTTACCAACACCATCAATTCTCAACGCATGGAGAGCAAACAGAAAGGCACCATATACACCATTTACCGTAATTGGACCATCAGCAGCATTTCACGTAAAACGGCTACTCGAAGAAATTGAAATATGCCAAGTCAGTGGTAATATTTATATCCATCCACGCGCTGGAGTTGTTACACAAGCACACCAAGAAGCCGAAACACAGACCAATGGTGGCACTAAACATATTGCCAGCACAATGCAAGGGTGTGGTGCTTTCCTTTCAGATAAGATCATGAGAAAAGCAGATTTGAAACTAGCTCGCGATCTTGTTCCAGAAATGACTGACATTATCAATTTTGCCGCCATTGCCTCAAATTATATTGATATTGATACACTCAAGACATTATCAATGCCACGCCTGCTTATGATAATGATGGAAAGCGGACTTACAATTTTACATGAGGGGTCACAGGGATTTAGTCTCTGTATCAATCATGGTTCACATTATCCATTCTGCACGAGTCGCAGTACTACAGCTCTACAGAATGCCGCAGATATGGGTATTCCACCAAAGTATGTCGGTGATGTAATCTTGGTCATTAGACCAGCACCAATTAGAGTTGGTAATGTAATTGAAGAAGGAAAAACTGTTGGATATTCTGGTGATTGTTATCCAGACCATAAAGAGACAACGTGGGCTGAAATTGCTAAAGCCGCTGGTGCACCAGAAGAAGTAACAAAAGGTGAACTCACAACTGTCACCAAAAGACTACGTAGAGTGTTTACATTTTCGAACACGCAATTGGTCGAAGCTGCGGCTACAAATGGTGCAACGCAGATAGCACTTAATTTTGCCAACTATATTGATTGGTCATGTTATGGTACTAATGATTGGTCGAAATTACCACAAAAAGTTATCGATTTTATTGATAAGATCGAAGATTTGACTGGCGTACCAGTAACGATTGTTGGCACTGGCCCGCGTAATGACCACGTTTGTTTCAAAGATTAGATAATGGAGGATGCATGGGCGGGCATGGCGACCCGCAGCGCCACATAGCGGCCACAATGTGGGGCCAAGCTCCTGGCGACGACTGCTCGGTCGGCAGGACTGCCGAGCATGGGCCAAACCAGTTCGATTCTGGTATGCATCCCTACCGAGCAACCGAAATCGGTGAAGGTAATTCCGGCCTGTGATTAGCGAAAAGCATAGGTGTCGAGGGAAGACCGATCCCTAAATTCTCGATCTGGCGAGTAATCCAGCGTAGAGGTTAGCGTCAACCTGGAACGGTGCTAGGACGCATTGCTAATCGATAGAAGAGTACGTAACTATGGAGGGTTACGATGCTCAAAATAGCCGCATATTTAGAAGAAGCCGACGATGACCCCACATCAGCTTGTGACATATTAAAAGAATCTGGCATACATTACGCAGTACTAAAAAATGTTTGGTCTGACAATATATGTGACATATCAGACAACGGATGTGGAAAATTAAAAAAGATATTGGCGTCTAAAGGTATTACACCAATAGCAATAATTACACGTATCGGTGAAATACCAGCAAATGCTCTATCAACACAAAATCCAGAAAGAGCGTTTAATCTTGCTCAATATTTTAGAACACCATATATCAGATTCCAAATAGGTTTAAAAACAACGAAACATGCATATGTAGAAATTGATGAATGGTTGGCAAGGATAACAAAACTATCTATCTCGCATGATGTCATTCCAATGTTTGAAATAACCAACGATTCTTATATTACAAAACCAACAGAACTTATTACAATATTAACAAAACATAAGCGCTGGAAATTATTATACGATCCAGTACAATTTATTTTAAAACAAAATCAAGATCCTTTTGTAAAATATTGGACGTTGTTAAAACAATTCGTTGTAGCTATAGATGTACGTGATTTGAAAATCGGACGTGGATATAAACCACCCGGCTTGGGTGATTCAAAAATTCTTCAAACAGTCACAGACGCAATAAATTCAGACTATCATGGTTGGTTCTTTTTTGAACCTTCACTTGGCAAACGACATAGTACTGCCCTAACAAAGGGTGATACTTTTAAATTGGCACTTCTAGCATTTAAACAGTATGGAGAACAGCATGGCAGTTCTAAACATTAACGAAGCAATCGTACAAATTAAAGCAGTTGGTGCTACAAATGTGAGAAGTGTACCAATGCCAGGACAAACTATTAACGGTCAACACCAAGTTGAAATCAGAAAAGACGCCGTTTGGACACCTATCGTGACAGGACTCGCTAAGCATATAGCTGAGGGTATTATTGCACAAGCCACTAATCGTACAATTTGCGGTTGAAAATGTGTGAAAAGCAATTAACGCAATTAGAGACAGAACTTGCTCTTTATGGCTATCACGTTGGTCAAAAAGTAAAACTTAGCCAATGTGAGTGTGAGTTTAAGATAGTTGATAAACAAAACGGTCAACTAATATTAGAACCAATAGAAGTTCCTCTAAATTGGATACAATTCAATGACGAATCCGAAGAAATCACACATACATTTATTGAAAACAATAAAATTGTAACTAGGAAATCATTATGATATACTCAGTACTACAACTTGGAAGGTACAAAATAGGTGATACAGCATGGATTTTAATTACAAATATAAATGAACCTGAAATACCAGAAAAAGATGAATGGATGATTACTGAACATCCAAGATTCTTATATGAAACCCACTGGCGTAAGTTATGGCCACAGAAAGTGGCCCTACCACGATTAGAAGCAGTCTCATTCCAAGCAATCACTTGGCTAATTACGTCAGAGCTAAAGATATCCGAACTAAAGATATCGTCAATATCACGCGATCATGGTGAATATTTATACGGCGTAGATGATGACGATGAGTTAATACCAGAGTTTGCATTATTTGACAGCATAGAAGCCGCAAGAACTGAACGATCAAGAATATTAAAATTAATTAAAAAATGGGTAAACGAGCAAGACCAATGAAGAAAAAACCATCGAGAAAAAAAGAACCACACCCAACCTTCTTTGTGCTTGAAGGAGAAATAAGATGTTATGAAGATGGCACAATGTTACAATTATACACACAAATAAAGCAAGAAGAATGGCAAGAGATAGTCTATGAAACAATAAAATATAAAATATTCTTAGAATGTTTAAAAGAAATAGCATTCCCAATATTAGAAGAAAAATGGGAGAAATTGGATGAATATTTCAAACTTCAAATGGAAATAGCCATATCTAGAATGAGAAATATTGACGCATTATTAGTAGCTAATGTTGATCAAACTACTATTAAAAATGAATATACCAAATGGATGAAGATGAATGCTGTCAAGGCTAAACAGGCTATTGAAGAAATAAAACAACAACATAGAACCGCAACCAAGCAATGGCTAGATGAACTTGGCACAGCAAGAGTGTCAGATCTCTAATATTCAAATTTAAAAATAGATGAACACTATCAATATTATGGCATCACTATGTCAACAAACCCAATCGATCTTAAACGACCTATTGCTGGAGAAGGACAAGAAATATCTCAATCAACATTCGTAGAGATAATTTCTGCCACTCGTAAAACAATACAACCAGCAATAGGAAAACAAACACCAAATGTCGAAAACGCAATCAAAACACTGGCATTTGGTAGACAGCGCATATCAACACCACAAACATCACACAATGTATTTGTGGCCACAACACCAGAACCAACATCTATAAACGTATCATCATATAGCATAAGACAAACAAAAAACACACATAAAGAACAACTGAATGCATTACGTACCGCAAAAGCAAATAAAGAATTCAATGAAGTAATAAATAATCAAAGTATATTAATATCTGGATGCCCAGGTCCATGTTCAGATCCTTGCCCACCAAGAAGTACACCAGAAGAATGCGCTGTCGACTTAGCAATAGTATTAGACGACACTGGTAGCATGAGTGGTGCCATAAATGCTGTTAAAAACGGTATATCACATATAGCAGATCTCCTAAAATCAGCAGTCGGTCAAAATTTTAGATTATCTCTGGTTACATTCAAAGATGATGTAACATGTAGATTGCCATTCAGCAATTTATGTGGTGACGCATCATTAGTAGCTTTTCAAAAACAAATCAATGATGTAACTGCGATTGGCGGTGGTGATTACCCAGAAGCGTCGGCGAATGCTGTGTATTATTCAGCAACTGGCGAATGTGGATGCTGGCGTGAAGGGGATATTATCAGAGCAATAATTCTAATTACTGATGATACTAACAATAATTCAGTAGGTGACAAACATACAGTACAAGATGCAATAAATGTATGCAACAACTGTGGTATAAAAATAGCATACGCAGCCACACCAGCATATGGTGGAGCACCTCAAATAGCAGAAGGCAAAGCATATGCTGATCAAACTGGTGGTATATTTGTGCAAACACCAGGAAATGGTAATGGATTAGATAATCTATTAACAAGCTTTATATTTAATTTATGTGCAATAAATCGCCCAACACCAGAATGTGAAGGCGGAACTGATATTGTTATCAATGGAAAATTCAACACAGACTTAAATGGTTGGATAGCAACAGACGCTGTTTGGGATGGTCTGTTTGAATCATTACCAACCACAGATCTAGTTGGGGTCGGTAGTGCAGCTGTTTCTATAAATGGTACTATAACTCAAACACTAAGCGGTCTAAGTGGTGGTGATTTTATAACATTTAATTATAACTGGTGTGTACAATCAGTTACGAACAATATAGTAAAAACAATTCAATCACCAATTAATCCATATAATTGCAACGACGCAAAACATATAAATCCATATATAGTTGGTGGGACCATAGAAGCTGGTTTCCCAGCTGTCTGTAAAATCACCGCAGATAGTCGTAAAGGAACTGGTACATTAATATCACCAAGACACGTCTTAACCGCGTGCCATTGCTTGAGTATTGCGGATGGATCATCAACACCAATCCCAGATAGTAATGCAAGAGTCCAATTTGATAATGGAACTGTTTATAAATCAAAGAGAATATATTTTCATCCAACATATATGGGTGCAACAACATCACCTGGAGATATAGCAATAATTGAATTAGAATCTGATGTCACCGGAGTAACACCAATCAATTTGACTTCAGCCCGTATCACTTCTGGGACAATAAAAATAGTTGGATTTGGTGGAATAGCTGGAACGATTCCAGACACATATGGTACTAAATATTCTGGTACTAATACAATAGATTCATGGGCAACAATAGTAACGTCTGGGACACCACCAATTAATTATAATGGTAGTTGGCTCATTTATGATTGGGACATTAATGAATCATCAGCATGGCGTGGTGATTCCGGTGGCCCAGTTTTATATAATAACTCAGGAATATATAATATAATAGGTGTCGTGTCATTTGGTGATATTCCACTAATAACAGGGTCTAATGTTGGGAATACAGAGGTATATTATTATTTATCATGGATTAATTCAATAGTAGACTCAGATAATACCACCGCTACATTATCAATAACTGGTAAACTATTAGATTCATCTAATAATCCGATTCCAGTAATATCATTGTGGGATGGATCTGTTTTAGCAGATTCAAACACGTGTTCAACTAATAGAGCTAGCAGAGAACCTGTTAAAATAATAATACCAGATGACGGCATAATAACCATCATGTTCACCTTTACAAATATGAATCCAGCTGATGAAACAGATCACACATTATATATTGATAATATATCATTATGTCAGCTAAAAAATGATGAATGCGGATCAGGAAGTAGAAATATTATCAAAAATCCAAATTTTGATTCTGGTGTTGAATTTTGGACAGATAAGGACGGCAATCCAATAACACCACCAACAGATTCATCTGTATGGGATTCTGATGTATTTGCTATAATTATCAGCCTAATAGGATATTCGGAAGTTAGACAAGAATTGATGGGACTAGTACCTAACAAAGATTATACATTAAGTTTCGACTTAATTGCACATGATCCAGAGTCTGTTGGTGATCTTGAACTAATATATGGTATCGTAGGTGGAGCAGGCACAACAATCACAAATAATATTTTAGCTTCACCTGGAGCACCACCACCATCATTTCCACAAAGATTAACGTTATCATTTACTGCATCAAGCACATCACATACGATTTATATTAAAAATGGTGCGGTCGGTGGTATTGCTAAAATCAGAAATATACTTGTCTGTGATATGACTGGTATATGTGAAGCTGGATATAGTAAATTATCATTTGACGATTTTAGCTTAGGACGTGGTGGGTGGTCTGGTGGTGTGTATGAATATGAAAAAATACTACTCAATGATGCTAATAACACCATATCACAAACATTCACTGGACTAACACCAGGATCAAGATTTCAAATAACAATAAACGTAAAAGATTCTGAAAGTATAATAATCAATCTAATAACTAATAGAACAGATCAAACAACAACCCCACCAATACCAGGGATATATATAGCAGAAACAGTCGTTCAATCAAATAGAATCGTATCAGTAAACATCCAAAAACAATCTAATCAGGTCTATATTGATGATATATTAGTCTGTTTAGAAAATCCACCAGCATGTGATGGTAGTATCACAAACAGTAAAATATATCTAGAATGGGATGGTGTACCACGCACACCAGTCAACATTTTCAATGCATTAATAAGATATACGATTAGAAATCCATCTAATCCAGCTGATTTAACATATTTTTCAACATTACCCGACACAGAAGGTCATATTGGAACAACAACATGTGATCTGTGGAAACAACAGGGGTCTGGCGGTGTAGTTCAAAATACTATATTACGGGACAATATATCTGGTATATCACTATCAGATATCGCAGAAGGAGATATAAAAGTAATATCAACAAAAACAAATTGGTTGTGGTCAATACCACAACCATATGGTATAATGCAGGATAATCTGATAATTAATCTACCAGCGCCACCACCAGGACTAGTTGAGAGTGTTGAAGTTTTGTTATTAGTTAATAAGTGTGATACCGGTTCTACCGAGCCAAAATATATACGGGTAAATTCTCTAAGATGTTTTTCTGATGCAATATCAGTCCCACCAGGATTCAGCTACACAATATTAAATTTACCAATAGGCTTTGATCATTATACAATTACAACTATAGGTGATAAAGGTAGTGGAACAATTACAACAGCATCAAATGGTGAAGAAACTATTGGTAATTCATATTTTGCACAATTGAAAGACGCGTGGGGCACACCACAACTAAATGAATGTTTCGAAATTATATTCACATTTTATGATATATCTAACAATATTATAGCCGAACAACATGAAACAGAATGGTGCTGCCCAAGCGCCCCCACGATGCTATCTATAACAAAGTCTTCAACACCATGTTCAACAGACCCAGCCCGAAATCTAAATGTTATATTACGATATACAAATAGTTTAGGACTAAACAAAGAATTTTCAACTTCTATAAATATTGATAATATTTATAAACAATCAATCGATGCAACAGGTTGGGATACAAATACATCACTTGGTAATGGTGTAAATGGTAATGAAGCACGATGGGAATCTTTCATATATAGTCTTGACACACCAGATGGCAAAGGCTTAGATCAATGTACACTACCAATAATATCTAGTAATCTTGGTATTGGTGAGTTTGAATTTAGCAAATTTCAATTGATTGGTAAAGGAAAATTTATAGACTCATGCGACGCAACTGTTGAAGTGACATTAGTTAGTACTGGAGCAACCGCCACGAATGAAGTACAAGCAATAATAATACCAACAGCTACCACTAGTGGAACATGGAAACTAACTGTAGATTATATAACAACAGAAAACGTTGATGTTACTGCACCAACGACTGCAAACTCACTTAAAGCAGCATTAGAATCATTACCAAATGTTGGAACTAATAATGTAGATGTAACTGGTAGTGGATCATCGGTTGATCCATATATGATAGAATTTATCAACGCATTGGGTGGTATCAACATACCGTTAATATCCGCCGATGGTTCCAACCTGACTGGCGGTATAGCATTCGGCAAGATAACCACGATACAAAATGGTGGAATACCATCAAGTACTGGTGTAATTGGAGTAGGTGTAGCTGCAGAACAAGACAACGAGAATATATTAATTGAAGTTATATTCCCAGGTGCTATAGATGGGGCTGCTACTATAGAAATAACATATGATACAAGTGGAAAGAAAACAATAATATTCGATAATACATTTACAAGAGCACAGCAAATAAAAGAACTTGAAGACGTTTTTGGTGTTGGTAATATATGGTTAACCAGTACCGGTCCAAATTCAACATCTATATCATCATGGACAGCCAGCATTAATGCACCACGAATTCTTGACCCAAGCACATTTGCACACTCTTTTACAATAATTCGCGGTACTGCTGTGGACGGTGGTGTTGCTTATCCAATCAGCAGAAATAAATGGGAAATGATTGATATACAGGCTACGTCTGGCACATTTACCTTGTCTTTTGATGGGCAGACTACTAAAAGAATTCCGTTTGACGCGTCAACAAATGATATTATTGATGCACTAATAGAGCTTGATAATATTGATGTTAACGATATTAATGGTTATTATTACGATGGAATCCATTATATTGAATTTACTGGCGCTTATGCTGGATTAGATGCTCCACTAATGATAGGATTTTGGTATGCCTCGACAATTGGTATAAATGAGATACAAAAAATTAGTGTGCAGGCAACTAAAGGAACATTTACATTAACATTTGATGATCCGTTTGGTGAGTCAATAGCAAGAAGTAGCACACATGTCTTTGAAATAAATTCGGCTATACCTATCCCACCAGGCATACCACCATCTGTTGATATAGATGTATATAATCCAATTACCGGTGTATTAATAGATAGGTTTAATTGGACATGGACCGGTGAATTATCGCTTAACTCTGTTGCAGTTGAAATTAATAATATTTTAGCCACAATCACACCAACTGGAGAAACATGGACGGTAAACGGTAGTTACACTAGAAACGGAAAGTATGAATTATTATTAACAGCTGATGATGATCTTGCAAGCCGTAGATTAATAATTGCAGATGTTGATGGGTATGGCTGGGTTAGAATAGATGACCCAGAGGCACATCCAGAATTTTCACAAAAATCATATGATCCAGGTGCCCCAACAAAATCAACATACACAACAAAAGATATATCTTTTGACGCTACAGATACTGATATTAAAGAAGCCATTGTTGAAGCTCCTTTTTATGTCAATTGGCCAGATTCACTATCAGTTGAATATGGTGCAGAAGCATTAGGGTTGAAGGAATGGATAGTAGAATGGACTGGACAATCCGGAGGTGTTAATGTAAATCAAATGTCTATTAATTCATCTGATTTAAGTGGTGGGTTTATAGCTGTAAGCCCGATAACAGATGGATTTGGGACAACAAGTAACCAGCATGTCGCTGTAAAAAGTGGTACCGTTTCACCAAATGGCGTTAGTGGATCATTTACATTATCAATAACATTAAATGGTATCACAGCAACAACCACAGCGATACCTTGGAACACAGATTCTTACGGTTTACAAGAGCAATTAAATGCATTACCAATGTTCATCGGTATAGCGAATGCTGTGACAGTATCATCGATTCCAACGGTTGGAAATGAGGTCAATAAGCTTGAAGTTTCATTCTTACCATCATTCGGTCCTGTACCGTTAATGATACCAGATTTTGAAGAAACATTATTGTGTAATCCTCTTATTCTTACACCAGTTGATCCAGGTCCATATCCATACGAACCACAACTATGTGAAGATAATGACTTATCATGCCAATCTGGTCCATTATTTTGTAAGCCTGGAGAAGGTGAAGAACCGATACCTATTTCAATTTGTTGTAGTGGCAGTACTATTCCAGATCATGTCAATTTTGCCACAAAGATATTTATAGAACGTGATTTATTTGATCCAAACAGAGTGGGGTGTAAAGGACCATTAATGGTCCGAGATCTGGCATTACAAAAGGGCCTAAAACTAGACAACTATGTTCCATATAGCAGGAATTTCTTGACTGGTAGGCTTGAAAAAGTGCCGTATTCAACTCAGGTCGCTACTGGACAAAGTTACGTTCTGGTTTCTAATGATCTTGATTCTGATGCCGGTCGAGCTAGTGTAATGGCACAGGTCAAGAATAGTGAAATATTACCGAGCAGAATGGTTTGGCCAACTGGAGATTTCTAATGTCGTTCGAAACAATCCGTATATATCGTGATATTCCAGTTATAAATGGCTTCCTTGCGATGCCACCCAATCACCCAGGTGACAACACAAGCAGAGAAGTTTCAGATCTACCAGCCGACTCTGAGTTGTTACACCTTAGTGGATCTGGTCCACAAACTGGTTCAAAGTTTGGTGGCCAACAATTTGTGCGCCTTACCGGTGTACGGCCAGACGAATCGTATGTCGTAGACCCGCTAGTATAACATGCGATTATATAAAACAGACCCACTAGTCTAATTGTAATTTATATACAAATCCTGAATATCCATATGGTTGCCCAGCAACACGTGAAGCTCCCAATCGTTGCCAGATTTTATCAGTTGCCGGTTTTCTTGAATTATCCGATATAATCTCATTGAGTCCAAATTTTTTAGCAACTTTAACTAGTTCAGCGTATAGCAGATGGCTAAGTTTAAGACCACGAAAATCTTCGTCTATAGATAAGTCACTTACTATCCGATGTTTGGTTTATTACTTGCGATTGTTAAATGAGTATGGCCTATCTCATTACCATTAAATAATAAACATATTTTATAATAATTAGAAACAATCTCGTCGATGGTATATTCCTTCTCAAAACGCGTTTCAAACGAAATCCTATCTGATTGTATGTCCGCTAATTTCATACTAAATTTTTGAATGTACATATATTATGCATAAAGGATTCGTTTTATACTGTTTGTGTGATGTAATATATGACGGTAGAGCATATTCCACTCTAGAACGTGGAAACTATTTAATAATATATAAACCAGATGGTTCATTACTAATTCATGGTTCGTCTAAATCAACACCACGAAATTATCAAAGTGTTGGATCTAAAGTTGATTTACATTTTAAAAACGGTGGTGGTGGTGTATTAGTATCGAATAACAACAATGAAACTATAACAATAAATATCCATCATGTTATATTCATTGAACATTTACATAAATGGTCAGATAATGACATTATAATTAGTAAAACAGAAAAAGAACTCTCAGAAAAATTGATAACAAATTGGTCAAAATATATCAAAGGCGATTTTGTAAGTATCACTAGAGAATTCAAAACATCTCTTGGGCCGGTTGATATAGTTGGTATAGAGGCAAATAATACACACCATGTAGTTGAAGTAAAAAGGCGCAAAGCTTCAATATCAGGTTGTACACAGCTTAAAAGGTATATAGATTCTTTAAGTGAGCATGTTCCAGTGCTCGGCTATCTAGCGTCACCATCAATAAGTGCAACCGCATTTGAGTATCTTAAAAAGCTAAACTTTACTTGGATAGAAATAGGATTTGATTAATGAAAATGCCAATCATTGTATTAAGTTATGGGATATTTAGTGGAGAAAACAAACGATTGTTTTCATATGATAATTCAAATAATTCACACATTATGCCAATCTTTACCGATCCAACTATAGCAGCAGTTTTTGCATCATCTATGAGAACAGCGGCTAGCATTACTGAACGATTAATACCACAAGTATGCATTAAATACAAAAACGCTATAAATATGTTCACAACCATTTCATTATTAGCACCAGATTTAAAAACAATTGTTATAGATCCAACGCCGATAACTGAAAATGGAAGACAAAAATTAACAGAAGCTGGAATATTTGCTCAAGATAAAGATATTGATATTGGTTTATTAATTGAAGAATTACAAATTATGGAAAAACAAACTATGGAGGAATCAAATGACGAAACAATACGAGCCAAAACAGAAAACGATACGCAACAAATGCGCTAAATTACAAAAAAACTGGTCTAATGCCGAAAAAAGAAAAAGAAGTGGAGTAATAGATAAACCATGGTTGCCGCCAACTATAAATATATCATTTGATGAAATAGAAGAGCAAGAAATATCTAATCAATAAATATAGTAAAATTGCCAGAACACTCGAAGAATTCCGGTTCTTTCTTATCAGATACTAAAATAACCTCGGCGACTATATCTGTAGGTATTTCAAGGTCTTCTTCAAATTGATACTCTTTTGCATCTTTTGCATCTTTCGAGATATCTTCTGTTTTTGACATGATATACCACTCCGTCTTGTACTGAATATGTTATATGCAACCTATTACCATCAGTGTACATTGATGGGTATGATGATTTCCCGATCTGCAAAATTTCGATAGTTCTAGGACATAACATATCACCAAGTTTGGTTATCAATCCAAGTGTCATTTTTGATCTTATGTGATTTCTGACATCGTTCCACAATATCCATACGTCATCTCCCAAAGTTACAACATGTAACGAACTATTTATATTAAATATTCTTGTTGATCCATGTCTAACTATGGGCAATTTATTATTGGTTATTGATCCCCAGGCGACAGGAGCCATGTCCTTAGTCGAGTAATGTTGAGACCAGTGAGACCAGTTTCCAAAGTTACGACATAGTGCATGAAGTGCATTATTTTCGAACCATATAGTTGGCTGGATTTCTCTATTACCAAATCTGCCGATTTCTACAAATTCCATCTGCTTACCGGCATATATAACACATTCTTGAGTATATTCATCATATAATGGTAAATAAACGAAGCCAGCTTCGGTCACAATTGGATTACATCTAGCAAGTAAATGTTGATGTGAATCAGATAAGCGAACCGGGTCACCAATCAGTTTGATTTTACTCCATTTACTAGTGGATGATATTTTTTGTGTCCATAAACTACAATATTTCCATCTGTCGGCTGGCGATTTGATTTGTCCATTATCTTCGAACTTAGACCACAATAAATAATATTGGTCGAGTTCTTTCCAAATTATTGGATTTCCAGTCTTATTACCTATTTGTAAATATTCATTGACGCGATCAGTTATACTAACAATATAAACACTTTGGTCGTCTTTACATTCGCCACTTCCAGCATACCATGTAACGAAAGCCCCCTTTTTGTGTCCAACTACCGATGGGCAATGGTTGAATTTACCGGCATTAAATTTGTACATAGTATCTAAAGGAAATAAATCACGGAGCCACATGTGACACCTAAAATTATTAGTAGTTGGGTGCGCCAAGCACGTTATAGAGCAAAGAACAATGATATATACACTGATTTAGAAGTTAAAGATGTAAAAGAAATAATTGAATATTTTAATGAAAAATGTGCGTATTGTGGTCAAGAAGCGACATGTTTAGATCATCCATTCCCATTAAAATCTTCTGCGCCTAATGTGCCGGCCAACACAGTTCCATGTTGTAAATCATGTAGAGATAAAAAAAAGACAAAAGACATTGTTTGGATGTTTTCTGAGGGATTAATATGCCAAGACAGATATCTTTTGATTATAAAACAATTATTAAGTTTGCGTGGTGGAGATATTATTAAAAAATTTTTTCAAATGGCAACTGGTATATATGAACACACCATATCCTGATTTTCCACCGAATTACATTAAGGTTCAGCAAACCGGTGGGCTTACACGCAGATGTTTTGTGGTTGAAATTAGATCATTGGGTGAGTTAGATAATGTACAACTCGCATTAGTGAAAGAATCATTAGAAGCAATAGTAGATAGTCTAAAGCGTAAAGTGGCGATTATTGAAAAAGTCGATGTCGCAACACATAATAGATTCGATACATTATTGTTACAAGCTTTACGGTTATAATGAATTTTTAGCATGTCTCAGAAGTATTTAATTTGTCAGAACTAATTCTACTGCAATTAACCAAATTGTGCTGCTTGTAACAATACTATGAGATAGGATCATCTGCGTGAGATGGTCTTGTACGTATTGTAATGATTAATTGATAAAGTTAAACATGACAGATCAAAACGAAGCACTACAAAATGTGGGTGGCAGAAAATGGTTCGGGGCCAATTCTAGAGTACGTATTCTTGAGTTAGATGGTACCGTCTCCAGCGATATTTATAAAATCGAGGGAGACGACAATGTTAGATCAGACCGCAAAGGCCATATATTACTCACCGAAGAGAAATCTGGCCGACAAGTACGCGTTCATTTCCGTAGAGTATTACCCCTAATTATCGATGGCAGTGCCCCTGTTATCGAATCTGGGGACAAGTACGTTTCGTTGTGTCCGCAATGTGGAAATCCAAAACAAGTGAATCCAAATGATTCACAAACCGAATGTCCACAATGCGGTATTTTTCCATTGTATTGGTTAGGAGTTAGACCTATGACCACAACCGCAGAAAAAGAAGTAGTCCAAAAAACACCAAAGCCAAAAACCGAGAAGAAAGAACGACCACCACGTGTTGTTCGAGAGCCGCATAAGCCAGATCTAGCTGCTATTGCCGCACTCCCAAACTGTGAGCTTTGGACACAGGGTCAAGTAACATTTGACCACGCCAAGTTTGATGTAGCCGCACATGTCCTGCTTTATGCGGGCGACAATAATGGAATTTGCCCGCGAAAATTGTGCTTCAACACTTACAATGGCACCACTGGCAAAAAGGGCGATGAACTGCCCATCGAAGGATTTCTGAAAGGTGAAAAAGTCAGTGGCTCATACACGGTCCAAGATATAGACAAGGCCCGTGAGAAGCTGACTAAGGACGGTTACACCAAAGGAACCGTCTAAGTATCCAAGAATCTAAAACCTATGAGTGGGACACAAAACGAAGAGAGGGATGATAACATCCTTGCAAAATAAAGTGATGCACAACATTGATACTGAGACGCGCGAAAATATTTCAGCCGCTTTGTTGTGATCACCTAAAAATCCAAAGACTCTCTTCGTCTTGTGTCCCACTCTAATGGTATCCACTCTAAGGATGGAGTATGTTAATACTAAATAGAAAAGCTGGAGAGACCATCACAATAGATAATATCAAAATTACTATAGTTAAAATAACTGGCTCTTCTGTACGTATTGGTATTGAAGCACCACCAGAATTAGTAATAATTAGAGGCGAATTAGAACGGGATGACAACGATAGACATAGACGGTGATGATGGATTAGTATATCAAATATATGTTCTCCGCCGTATGGTACAACAACTCCCAAGTACCCTAGCAGAACAATTATGTAATCAGATTGATAAAATAATTCTAGCTATAAATAAAAGAAACCAAATAATATTAGAATTAATTAAAGACGATCTCGATGATGTTCGTCTCGAAATATTAAGTCAACAATTTGACCTCGAATCAACTAAAAAAGAAAATGCAATTCTTCAACAAAAATTGCACGATATCGGTATGTGACAGATGGCTTCTTTTGCCTTCTGTGCTATTTCTTTTGCGGACTCTCGCATTCTAAACACAAATCCGGCCCGATACGTTCGAAGTGCGCAAGGCACAATGGACATAAAGAAAAGGCCGCTTCGTATCTATAATGAAAATATAATAAAACTGCATTCTTGTAAAGGAAACGAGATGCCAATTACAATAGATATAACAATCAGCGAACTGATAAATAAGATATCAGCAACATCAAATGATCAAGAGGAATCATTATTACAAATATTTGATAAGTTTATGGTAGAACTTAACAAATTACCAAAAGAAAAATATGAAGAAATATGGCAAGCAATAATGGATGTCAGAGTGGCAAATGCTAAATTGTTAGAAATACATAAAAGAAATTGTTTATTAGATCCACAAATGCCAAAATGCGAATCATGTAGAGCGGGCTTATTATATATCACAAACCAAGAACTAAGAAAAAAACAAAAACAATTAGACACAATAGTCGAAAGTATATAATACAAATAAAGGATGTAACATGAAATTATTCAACATCGATATGCACATATCAATTATACACGATATCAAAACTCTCTTTCAAGAATTGGGACATCATGTAGAATCATGTTGTATGTCCGGCCACACATGGGTCAATAACGAACAACAGCGTACGACAGAAGTTATACATCCAGGCAATTTCACAGCAATAAACCAAGACATATGCGACAAATTTTATACAAGATACCAAAAAGAACTTGAAGAATATGACGGATTCATACATTCATATCCACCAGCTTTTGCTATGTTATTTAAAAAATGGAATAAACCAATTTATACCATCGCATGCACACGATATGAATATCCATGTGGGAGTGGAGAATCATGCTCACGTGAACGATTAAAATGGTTAAATGAAGGGTTAATAAGTGGACACAAAAACGGACAAATAATACTAATTGCAAATAATCTATATGACAAGAAATATTGTGAACAATTCTGCGGTGCAGAATGGAAATTTATCCCATCGATCTGTAAATACATTGACCACCTCACCTGTAATGGAAACAATGATAAATTCATTGTTTGGGAACGAAACAGAGATGGATTAAAGAGAGAATTCGTTCATCCCAAAATTGACCACACATTCTCAATATCACAACCATATGATAGATCAACTCTCATTAATTATGCCGGAATAATTCATATTCCATATAATATTAGCATAATGTCAGCATTTGAACATTACGCTATGGGTATACCAATGTTCGTACCATCATACGATTTATTAATGTCATGGAAGAAACAAGGCAGAGATGTATTAAGCGAATTACAATTCCCAGGTAATTTAAACACACCACTATCTAATGAATGGGTTCATCTAGCCGATTGGTATGACACTGATAATATGCCAGGCGTAATACTATTTGACAACATAAAGCATTTATATGAATTGCTTGATTCGTATGATAGAACAAAAGTCACAGAACAAATGAAAAAGTTTCATTCACTGAAAAAGATAAAAGTAGCAACTATGTGGAAAGAAACATTAATATGAATTGCTTGATTCGTATGATAGAACAAAAGTCACAGAACAAATGAAAAAGTTTCATTCACTGGAAAAGATAAAAGTAGCAACTATGTGGAAAGAAACATTAATATGAATATTTTAATTACCGGATGTGCTGGTTTTATTGGAAATAATTTATGGAAACGATGGGAAGATAGATATAATCTTATTGGTATAGACGATTTTTCCAGAGAAACAGCTGCATGGGCTTGTCTACCACCGGATAGTAATCATTTATTTTATGATGACGATATCTGTAATATTGATAATATAAAGCTCCCAAAACTCGATGCTATTGTGCATTTAGCTGCACAAGTAAGTGTAGTACAATCATTAAATAACCCACTTAGAGATATGCATACAAACATCGAAGGAACTCTTAAACTTTGTATGTTAGCACGCGAACATAATTGCAAATTAATCTATTCGTCAACAAATAAAGTTTATGGAGAATTAAATGGAATAGATCACCCAATCTCTGATGATCAACCATTAAAACCAGAAACTCCATATGGTATTAGTAAGTGTGCTGGCGCACAATATGTTTTAGATATGCTACCAAAAACTGGTTATGTCTTCCATCAATCTTGTATTTATGGCGAAACGCAACAAGGTACACTTGACCAAGGATGGGTAGGTTGGCTACGACATTCCATCGCAACCGATAGACCAATTGTATGCTTTGGTGATGGTACTCAAATCCGTGACCTTCTACATGTTAATGATTTGATTAATATATATCAAATGGTTATAGGTGAAAAAATCCCACCAGGATCATATGTTACTGGTGGAGGGGCCAGTAATGCTTATAATTTTAGTGATGTGGTGAAAATGCTTGGTAGTAAAATAGCAAGATTTGAAGATTGGAGAGAGCATGACCAAAAATGTTTCATATCATCAAACGAGAAGTTAATAAAGTATGGTTGGTCACCTATAATTAATTTCGATGATTGGGTCAAC